>Ga0126376_10002743_pt1 | contig 10071 bp, 16 predicted proteins | sample PanSoiMetPlot_15_FD_92760 | JGI IMG/M metagenome (GOLD analysis project Ga0126376, IMG submission 92760) | Tropical forest soil microbial communities from Panama - MetaG Plot_15 | ecosystem: Environmental > Terrestrial > Soil > Tropical forest > Bulk soil | place: Panama | collected 2016-02-17 | reverse complement strand
TGAACGCGCCCGTGTAGCCGAGCTGAGCGGTGATGAGGTTGCCTCGATCCCCGAAGTTCTGATGAGTGTCGTGCTGAGTGGAGAAGACGTTCCAGGCGTCCCCTCCACCGTTACGGCGGACGCTGTGCCCAGCAAGGTCCGTCGCGTGCCACGGCCGGCCATCCGGGCGGATGATTGTAGTGTGGTCCTCCAGGACGTCGGAGCACTCGTCGAAAATCCCGATGATGGTCGGCCAGTTACCAGCCTTGTCCGGATCCTGATTCTGACGGTAGTCCGCCACCCGGATCATCGCGGCCATCATCTCCATCGTGTCGACCTGACCGTAAGCCACCCAGTCGATCGGCAACCGGAAATCAGTACCGTGGTACCGGAGGAACCACTCGGACACGAGGTTGTACAGTTTGCCGATGCCACCGATCCACAGCACGGCATCGCGGCACCGCGAGATGTAGGCGATGATATTGTGCAGGGCGCTGGACTTCCCGTACCGCGACATTCCGATCCACTGGCCGTGCTGGGCAAGTGGTAGGTAATACTTACTGCCGTCGAGTCTGTATCCGATCAGCATCGGCTCCGCGATGGACGCCCACGACGGATCGTCAACGTAGGGGCGGACCTGGGCCATAATGTCCTGATTGGCCACCGTGATGGTCCGCATTCCGGCTACGCCGTCATTGGTGATCTCCAGCCAGTCCGTCCTGATCTCGACGTGCCGCCGGAGCTGCCGGGAGATCACACGGGAGAGGGCATTGGCGATCGATTCAGCATGCGCCGGGCTCAGCTCGTACGGAGTAGAACTCTTCGCCGAGCTGGTCGGTGGGATGCGCACCACGAACCGATCGCCAATGACCGCCACGCGTCAGTCCTCCTTTGACTCGATGACCTCGTGCCGGACAGTCTCCACCCTAGGGTGCCCCGCATCAGCCATTGCCGCAGACATGACCCCCTCCTGGTCGGTGAGCGGTCGCCCATCCGGTGCGGTAGGCCGGTCCGCCTTCGGTGCTGGCGGATGAACGAGCAGATACCCCTGCCACTCGGCGATGGCGTATTCGACGCCGCAGAGCAGCAGGAGCACCAGCGGCCACGTCGCCCACCACTGCGGAATGATCTGCAGAGTGCAGATCCATACGACATGAACCACGATAGCTGCGGTAATCCACCGGGAGAGTCGATCCTTATACTTGATCTCCATCATCCGGAACATCTCGCATATGTGCACCACCTCGGCTGCAGCCCTCGCCACCAGGGTAGCGATAGCCATCGTCACCAGGATGCCGACATACGCAGGTACCGAGAACAGCACCAGCAATTCTGCCGCCGCGAGGGTTACCACGCAGCCCAGGCTGATCCACAGTAGCTTCCAGGGGATCATCCGGAATCCTTCGAAAACGCGCTGGCGATGGACGACTGCAGCCGAGCCGTAGCCGCACGCAAGCGGGCAACGGCCAGCCAGGAGGCCCTACCATTGACATTTGATGCAGGCAACCTGTTCGCCTTAGCGCGAGCCGCATCCGCCCCGGCGGCCGCCCTCGCACTCAGCCCGCGCGCCTCGGCGGCGGTCGTCGTGCTCGCCGCCGAGGCAGCCCGGCTAGCACTTGTATCTGTGTCGTGCATTGATCCTCCTCGTTTTGTATCAGGCATCCACCCGCCATCGAGAACGCCACCGCTCATCAGTGCGGCCTCGTCCACGATGGCGGGTGGAGCCCACCGGTTGTACCCCCCGGACTCTTCACTCGGGTCATGGCCGCTCATCAGCGCAGCCTCTTCTCCCACCCCCAGGGGCCTTGATTCTGGCTTCCCTGCCGGAGGATCCCTCGGCTCTGGCTCGATCGTGCCCCGGTCATCTGCGGCGGAATTCTCCTGCCTGCTACGCTCTCGCCGATCCCATACGGTCTCCCAGCGGGGAGTGGTCCGCGTATCAGGCCACAGCCGGCGCCACACCGGATCCCTAGGACGTAGCGGCTGCCAATCGCGGTCCGTGCCCTGCTCGCGACGGGACGGCCGGGGATCATCGTCACTACGATCTCTCCGATCGCGACGCCGGCGTCGGTCACGTAGGGGCGAATCATCGTCTACCCGCGGCCGGCGACGATCTCTTGGGCGATCCCGGGAACTAGTGGGGCTATCGGCACCCCGAGGTCGGCGGGGCGGCGCGCTGCGATCGCGGCTACCATCACCAGTTTCTGCGTTGCGACGGAACGGATTGCGACTCCGGGACTTATCCGGCGACTGGCGTTGACCGGGCTGCCGAGTATCACCTGACGGCTGTTTTCCTCGCGGGGGGTTGGTGCCACCGCGACCGGGTCCGTTTTCGCTGGAGCGCCGCGACCACGGCCAGCGCCCGGGCCGACCACCCGGTGAGCCGGGTGAAGTATCGCCGCCCTCAGGCCTGCTTCCGGGCTTACGGGTACCGGGCCGATCCGCACCCGGATCCCGCTGCCTCCTACCGCGACGGTCGGTTCGGTCATCCGAATTCCGGCCGGGTCGACCCCACGGCCTCCACGACGAAGGTCGCCTGTCCGCCCCGTCGGGGGCGGGGGGTCGTCCGCGGCCACCACCGCCCGGACTCGCCGCCGAGCGGTTCGTGCCTGGATGCCCTCCCGGAGCCCGATAACCAGCAGGCCGCGAGTGCGGATAGGTGCCGGTGCGGGTGGTTGGCGTCCCTGCCGATGCCCGCTGCGGCTGCCGGCGGCGCGAGCTCAGTCGTACGACCAATGCACCGATAGCGACCGCGGCGACAGCCACGCCAACGATCAGCGCGGCTACGGGGGACACCGCAGACAGCGCCAGCGCCGCCAGCGCGAAGACGACGAGTAGCACCACGATGCCCGCGCGAGCTCCCGACACTCCGGTCGTCCTTGCCGCCGCAGCGTGTCCGGTCGGCTTTGCGTCCGGCTTAGATGCCTGCGCCGCAGGTGGAGGCGGGGTGACGCCCGCGAACACACTCGGCGGATTTACTGTCACCGAACTACTCCCATCAGCTTTATACATAGGCCATTTATCCCATTCAAAACCGGATCTCCATCGACTGCTGCGCGCTGGCGGGTTACCGCCCAGTTCTCGCTGCAAAGCGATCGCGGCGTCTCTCCGGACCACCTCCATTTCCCCCGCTGGTGATGGCCTGGCCACATACGCCCGCTGCAGGAAACCGTGACCACAGCAGGCGTACGAAACTCCCGGCAGCCACCCCAAGCAGGGATCCGGGCCATCGTCGGGCGGCTTAGGGGCATGGCAGACGGCACACCGCTGTATCCGGTCATCCATCACCACCACGGCTATCGGAGATCATCCGGCGGCCTCCTCCAAGTCGGCGATCGCCGAGATCCGCTTCAGCGCCGTCGCCTTCCATGCCCGATGCGTCTGGCGGCACGTCTCATACTTGGCCCCCAGCGCCTCGGCGATGGCCCGCGGGCCGACACGGCTATCGGGCGGCTCGGCATCCAGCGGAATGCCAGCGTGGTGCTGCGCAATCAGCCAGCTCACCGCACGCTTGCCGACCGGGCCATCAGTGAACTTCGGACCCCGGGCGGTGTTGTCCACCACGAGGTGCGGCTTACCGGCGGCGAGAACCTTGCGGGCCACCTCGGCACGCTCTGCAGTGGCAACCCGGAGGCGCTCGGCGGCAGCGGCTTGCCGCTCTACCTCGTCTGCCGTGCGCTTGGCCTCGGCGGCCAGCTCCCGCTGGCGAGCCAGTGCGCGATTGTGCGCGGTCTCCTCGCTGGCCACCCGGGCCAGCCGCGCAGCATCGGCGAGCGCCGTCTCCCTCTCGCGTTCCTGCTTGGCACGTGCGTTAGCCTCAGCGGCCGCCAGCTCACGCTGGCGCTGGGCGAACACCATGGCCAGCAGGTGCACCAGCAAGCCGCCCATGCACACCGGGATCCCGCCGACCGGCAAGGCGAGCCACGGGTCCGGTCGAACATGGGCGGCTTCGATGTAGTGCTGGGTTGCCGTGCCGAGGATGCCGCAGAATATGCCCGCCGCCGCCAGCCAGCCGGCGTAGCTGCGGATCCGCTGGTCCAGCTCGTATGTCATGTGCAGGGCTGTGCTGGCCAGCATCACCCCGGATGTCGCCACAGCCGGAATCGGGCGAATCCAGTACCACACCGACGCGGACTTGGCCAGTCCGATCAGGGCGATCCACTCCCATGCAACCAGGAAGCTGATCGCCACAACCAGGCCAGTCAGAACCCAACGGTTCAGCGGCAGGCGGACATTCATCAGGCGACATCCCTCCGCAGCGCGAGATCGAGCTGATCTAGTACAGCTCCTAGCGCGGCGACATAGCTCCGTGCCGAGGAAAGCTGACAGCGCTGCTGATAGGTCAGCGGGCCGAAGTCGTCGAGCAAATCGGAAGCCTCGCCGCGCAACCGCTGCACCTCCCGCAGGCGACTAACCTGTTCTACGTCGCGCATGACGGCCCCCGGTTCCCACGGCCAACCGCCGCGGCACCGAGCGCGGTTAGCTCGGCGAGCACCCATCCACCCGCAGTCGCTCCGGTCCCCGCGATCCCAGACTGGATCAGGCCCTCGGTAGCAAGGCGATGCGCCACTACCTGATCGCAGACGCATAGCCCGTCGATGCGCATGTCCGGCTCACAAGAGCAGGTGATCTCCGCGCGGCCTTGCGACACGGCCCGCAGATAGGCCATGGCCCGGCCGGACAGTTCGGTGGGCATCATCGGCCACCCGCTAGCCAACCCTGGACCCGCAGGTACCCGAGGGAGATCGGTGGCTTGCCGTCGCGGACGTTCCGTCGGTATCCACGGACCCGGTCACCAGAGATGCCGAGCCGACGGCCGACCTTCTCCGCGTCGAGGCCGGTGCCGAGCAGCTTGACCGCCGCGTGGGCCACATCGACCTGTGACGCACCGTCGATCCGGACGCCAGACGCCAATTGGTCGGCGACCTCCGGGTCATGTCCGTCTGGCGTCCGGGGGTCGGCGCGAACCGCCGACCGGCCCTGTCTCGCGCGACGTTGCTCTGGCGTGGTGTTGGCCCGGTAGGCGTGGCGGTCATTGGTGTTAAACGCATCGGTGAGGCAGTCCGTACGAACCGGGCAGGACCCGCAGAGTCGCACAATCCCGCTACGCCTCTTCGCCCAGCTAGCCTCATGTTCACCGTCGATGTTGAAGAACGGGTCGTCCTGACTGAGGTCCATCCCCTGGCAGGCCGCTCGCTCATACCACGTCGGGTCCTCCACCTGTCTGATAGTGTTGCCCACTGCTACTCGCTCTCCGGCGGAACCTCCGTAGCGGCTAACCTCGGGGTTCCGCCTCTTTTTGCTGGTGGCGCCCCGGTCGGCACGGTGGCGGACACTGCATGTCAGCCGGGGCGGGATCACGTCGCCAGTACACTTTACTTGCGATGCTCGTTACTGTAACCTGCCGTGAGCTAGATCGCTAGTAAAGTTTTCCTCATTAGGCCATCAGCTACGTCCGGTGCGCAGTATGATTCGGAGCGTGAACGCAACGGTGAGCAGCAGGGCGCTAGGGCGACGCTTGCGGGCGATGCGCCTTGCGGCTGGACTTACTAACGGTCACGTGGCCGCGGTGATGGAGTGTTCACCAGCGAAGATCAGTCGGCAGGAGAAGGGCACCCACGCGATCTCGATCAGCGAGCTGAGCCATCTGGTGACGCAGCTGTACTGTGCCGACAGTGACGAGGCCCGCGCCTCGGCTGCCAGCGCGCTCGCCGAGATGGAAGCCCTGCGGCAACGGGCGGCCGACAGGCAGGGGTGGTGGCGCGAGTTCGAGGGTGATATTCCGCTCCACATGCGTACGTACGTCGAGCTGGAAGACGACGCCAGCAAGATAATCACATTCAGTGGGGATATCATCCCAGGACTACTGCAGGATCCCGAGTACATCCGGCTGCAGGCCCGCAAGTTCGGGACGAAACCTCCGAACGAGGTCGAGCAAATCATCTGGCTGAGAACAAAGCGGCAAGAACGACTAGGTCACCTAGAGTTCGACGCGATTGTCGCCGAGGGTGCCGTCCGACGCTGCATCGGCGATGGACACTTCGGCCAGCTTGCCACGTTACTGGAACGTTCGGTAATCCCTGGAGTAAGTCTCCGGATTCTACCCAACTCGACGGGGGTGCACGGTGTCGCCAGCCACTACGTGGTGATGACCATCCCCGGTGGCGAACTTGACCCGGTCATGTATCTGGAGTACTGCGGCGGCAGTTTCCTGGTAGAGGAAGAACGCGCAGTGCGTCGGACAGTTGAGCAGCATGATAAACTTCCTGCAATGAACCAAGAAGATAGCCGGGATTTCTTGAAGCGCCTTCTCGCGCAGAACAGGACGGGTAACATTGGAGTGGCATAAGTCTTCATACAGCGGGGACGACTCAGCGTGCGTCGAGGTAGCAAAACTCGATGGCGGCGGTCGCGCGGTGCGGGACACCAAGAACCGTGACGGCGGGGCGCTGACCTTCACCGAAGCAGAGTGGTCGGCCTTCATCTCAGGTGTGCGGGCTGGCGAGTTCGACTGACGAGAGGAGAGCCGCGCCCGACGACGGACGTAGCTCAGCTGGAACGCTGAACGGTAGGGGACACACACAGAACTCCCGCTGGCAATTGCCAGCGGGAGTTCTGTGTCATGCCGGTCATATCATGAGGTGTCGAGCTCCACCGGAGGGGGTATCCACTGGCCCTGCCTCCTGTACCCGACCTCATGTCACCCTCCATATCCTGATCCTGCACCCCGATTGCTCCCCGCGCTCGGCGGTCCTCTTGGTGCCTGACCACTGAACGAATAGGCAGTCCTCCCGGACGACGACGCCCGTAAGGCCGTCCCAGACGGCCCTGGTCAGCTTGTCGCCGTCCCCATTACGTTTGATCGCTGGCGGAGTCTTACTCGGCGTGCGGGCCGGCCGACACATAACGAAGTCACAGTGGATGCCGAGAGGTTCGTCGAGTACCGGTCGGCGCCACGCTAGCGCGGCCACCTCGGCAATACGCCGACGCCATGGTTTCACCCTCTCAGAGGACTCCAGTAGGATCGGCACGCTGATACCAGCGGAATTCCGCCGGTGGCCCTTGTAGTCCTTGCTCCCCTGTGGCGCCGGACGACCGGGGACAAACACGTCGAACACCGCGGTCGTCGCTGGTGTTATCATGCGCCGCCCCCCTGGGTGCCACCGGATACACGAACCCCCCGGTCATACGATACCGGTCCAGTCCGGTACTCCTCCGGGTCAGTGTCAAGCCCGAGCATGCCAAGGAACATAGGGAGGTCATCCGGATCAGCGACGATCTCGTGCAATCGTAATGTCACCACCTCGCGGGCCTTCATGTACTGACGCTGCCTTGCCATGGACGAATTATCCGCCATGACCGCACGGGCCGTCAACGAATCAACTCTCGGCGTATTTACTGGACGTGGCATCTACCTGTCATCATTCTCAGCGCTTGCATCAGGCAACTCGCCAATCGCTAGCGGCGACCGGTCGGCCTGATCGATAAACCAACAAATCCCTAAAGTTCTATCCATGTGGGACCCGCCATGCCCGGGGGCCAGGGTGCACACGGCCAGTTTTCTGCTGGGCCGGATCCGGTCAAGCTGTTCGATTCGCGGCGGCGCTGCGCAACAGGACGATCCTCCTAGGCGCCATGCGCGAAACCTAGCAATCATCCTGCGCATTCTCGCCTGCCTCCAATGGGAGCACTCAACTCGACCGACAATTCAGCGAACCGCTGAACAAACTCATTGTACGCATATGCTGGCTCCCAGCAGGGTAGATCGATACCATCCAACTGGTCAGCCAATTCTCCAGCCTCGCCGCCCTGCGCTAAACCCCACGGCAATCGGGACTCTGCCAGCAGGCATCTCCGCTCAATGTGCAGTATCGCAGTATCCGCCAGCTTCACCTGCTCCGGCATTGGCCACGGCAATCCAAATCGCTCAGCGATCACCCTGGCGAGCGCTTCTTCGTATATCCGATAGTCGGGCATGCATTGCTTGATCGGGCGAGGAAGGTCCACCAGGTACGCCTCGGCGGCATCGTGCAGCAATCCCCACAATGCGAACTCGGGCCACACCATTCGACTTACCATCACACTGTGCTCAGCTACGGAGTAACGTCGCCTGACATGCCCTCCGTAACGACATTGCATACTCAGCGCCCACGCAATGTCGTCTAGCTCCACTTCGTCGGGTCGGGCATCCAGTGGCCAGAACGGCTTACCCGAGATAAGCTGAATCCAGTCTCCGCGGCGATCACTCATCGCTGACAGCCTCCAATCGTCGTCCCCGTTGCGGCAGCGGGAACACTCGGACCATGGGGGCGAGGTGCTGGCCGGCAGTCTCGTCAAGCTTCGTGACCGGCAGGGTTCCGCGCCAACTGGCGCCGACCTCGACCACGGCCGGACGGTACTGGTGGTGACGGTACAGGGAAATCGGCATGCCGCGACGTCCGGCAACCCTGGCGAGAGCCTCTACGTAGGCTGGAGGATACCCGGTGCCATAACTCGGCGGGATGACCTCGTAGTCCTTGCCAGACACCGGCATTGTCGGATCTTGCGTCATCAGTTCCAGTACGGCACGGGGGAACGCCGAACCATCGTCGACCCGGAATGCCATGCGCAGACCACCGGGAACCAACATGGGATCCTCTCGGACCGTCAGCTTGCCGGCCTCACTGGTCAGCTCAACATAGTGCGTCCGCTCACGGCCGAACTTCTTCCGGCGCTCCTCGAAGTCCCTAGCAACCACCTTAGCGTCCAGCAGGTCAATGAATACCGGGTCGAGCCAACCGGTCGCACCGAACTCGCACGGCTCATGGGCCTGAGCGACCGCATAACCGTCTGTCGCGGTACCGACCAGTAGGTCGGTCTCCATAGTCTCGATCAGTGGCACTTCGCCATCGGGCGCGCCCGGCCGATCCATCGCATATTCACCGCTGGACGTATGCAGCAAGATGCCGCGGTTCTCTGGAACGTCGGGATCCTTGCCCGCGAAATCGAGCAGATCTTGCAGCAGAGAGACCATATTGCGGGTCGGGATCGTGACAGTACTCATGTGACACTCCTCAGTACCGTATCATCTCCAGCTTGTTCACCGCGAAGTTGTCCAACAGTCCAGTGACCATTCAGGCTCTCTGTTTTTGCGTGGCCACACTCGCACCGATAGAGGACAGTGGTCGCCGCACCGCCAACTATTGAGAATGAGCCGCGCTGTGTAGCGATGACCTGATAGCTATGTCGATGAAACAGCTTCACCGTTTCCGTCCATTCTGTCCAGCACGAATCGTGCATCATTAATGAGTGACTCTAGGGTGGCGTGGGCACTGGTGATACGCCGTTCCGCGTCGTCCCTGCGGTTGCATATCTCACCGAGGTCACGGAGCGCGGCCACCACATCGTCCACACTGACACGGCGCTCCCACTCGCCGATCATGTCACCGCCGCCGCACCCACCGAGGTCGGCGATCACTTTGCCGACAATGTCCCGCCTAGGATCGCTCGTCGGTACACGCAATAGCAGCTCACGGTTGGCATCCGACTCGCGCCGCAGTCGACACTCCAAGTCCGCTACCGAAGACCGGTACCGCTGGAGACTCCAGTGCTGCCAGTTGGCCAGCGTCCGCAGGGCCGGAGCCTGCTCGGGTGGACTCAGCCCTGGAGCTGGCCGGGTGATGGTCATCCGAGTCCGCCGGCCAGACGGAGGTGTCATCACGCCCCACGAATCGGGAATTTCTAGGCCAGTAAGGATCGATCCGTCTGGCACGACGAGATACCAGAGATCACAGTAACGCTGCCATGGATCCGACTTCGTGGGATCAGCCAGTTCCACCATAAGATCGGCACGGGACACCTTGATCTCATGTCCGATCAACTTGCCGCCAGTCGCCGCGGCGACGCCCTGGCAGATCAGATCAGCCTTGCGCAGCGTTGTACCGGGGGCCTGAATGTTCGGGGCAAAGATCCACGCGGGGTTCTGATCATCTGCGATGTAGTGCCGACGCAGCAGGTCGAGCATGGTCCGCTCGGTGTGCTGACCGTTGGTGGTCGCCTTGGTCATCTCTCTCCTGATCGCTAGACGATCACGTGGGACGTCCGGTATCCTCT
>Ga0126376_10002742_pt1 | contig 10072 bp, 6 predicted proteins | sample PanSoiMetPlot_15_FD_92760 | JGI IMG/M metagenome (GOLD analysis project Ga0126376, IMG submission 92760) | Tropical forest soil microbial communities from Panama - MetaG Plot_15 | ecosystem: Environmental > Terrestrial > Soil > Tropical forest > Bulk soil | place: Panama | collected 2016-02-17 | reverse complement strand
TCAAATCGAGGGTAGCCGCATCAAGCCATTGCAAGTCGTCCAGAAAAAGAGCCAGTGGATGCTCCGGCCGTGCGAAGACGCCGATGAATCGGCGGAACACGAGTTGGAAGCGGCGTTGCTCGCGCTGCGGTGGGAGCTCGGGAACCGGCGGCTGTTCTCCAATGATGACCTTCAATTCGGGGACGAGATCCACCATGAGCCGGCCATTGGGTCCCAGCGCCTCGCGCAACCGCTCACGCCACTGGCCCAGCTCGGCTTCGCTCTTGCCGAGAAGTTGTCGGATAAGGCCCTGAAAGGCCTGGGCCATTGTGGAATAGGGAATGTCGCGTTTGTATTGGTCAAACTTGCCGGACGCAAAGAGGCCACGCGGGGGAACAAGCACCTTGTGCAGCTCATTCACCACGGATGATTTCCCAATGCCTGAATATCCGGAGACCAGCACCAACTCCGGCTTGCCGCTGTTAACTACGCGGTCAAACGAGGCGAGCAACGTCTCGATTTCGCGCTCACGTCCGTACAGTTTCTCCGGAATCAGGAGGCAGTCTGGTCTGTCACGTTCTCCCAACGGGAAGTCATGAATAGCACGCTCACGATCCCAGTTCCCCAGGCAGCGGCGAAGATCGCTTTCCACGCCAGCTGCCGTTTGGTAACGCTCTTCAGGAGTCTTAGCCAGCAGCTTACAAATTATCGCCGAAATAGACTGTGGAATATCTTTCAGCCGCTCGGCAGGTGGCAGCGGCTGTTTGGCAATATGACAATGAATCCACTCCATGGGATCCGAAGCGGTGAAAGGAAGACTGCCGGTCAACAGTTCGTAAAGCGTGATGCCAAGAGCGTAAAGATCGCTACGCGAATCGATCGAACGATTCATTCTTCCCGTTTGCTCGGGCGCCATGTACGCGAGCGTTCCGGAGATGAATTCGGGAGGGTCCGCAGGCTGACGCTGGCGCGGCAATCGAGAGGCAATACCGAAACCCATCAGCCAGGCGTGGTCCATAGCGGCATTTGCAAGTACGTTGGACGGCTTGATGTCTTTGTGGACGAGACCACGCTTGTGCACCTGCCCGATTGCGGCAGCGAGGGCAATCCCACAGCGAAGGAACTGTTTCAATTCCGTGGGCCCTCTAAGAAGTCGATTGAGTGGCTCTCCGTTAGTATCCGCGAACAGCAGCATAATCCGGCTCTGCTGTTGTGTGATGTCGATCGGCTGAACCGCCCATGCTGGATCGAGCTCGTCTTTAAAAGAGAATTCGTGCTCTATCTTCCTGATGGTTGCGGGAGCGGGATGCTCCATAACCGGAGACAATGCGAGCACAGACGGGGAACTCGTCTCTGTCTCGGTCTGGCGCTGACACCGGTAGAGGATAAACTCGCCATCCTGACGAAGCGTCTCCAGCCGGTATTGGGAAAGGTCCAACATCTAACGAGTTTACGCGACGAGTCACAGGACCAGGCTCAGCAAGTCTGAGGTAGGCGTAGGCAAATGCAGCCTTTTACGTATAGCGGACCTGGGCTGAAAGAAGCAGTCAACATCGCGATGACGCTCTCTCGCCGCTTACATTATTTTCGGTCGAATGCCTTTATGAGGCATTGTACAACTTCGTTTAGGGGTCAAAGAAGATAATCTTCCGGCAATTAAATTGCTGATTGAATGTGACGTGGAATGTTTTGCGGTCAGATCCCGCGGATGCAATCGAATTCCCGATCCTCATATCATTCCGCAGTCCCAACTCAGACTTGCAATAACCCGCGCCGGAGCGCGATGGCTACTGCATTCGTCCGATCGTTAGCGTCCAGCTTGTCGACGATATTCTTGATGTGGAAATTGACGGTCGTCTCAGCAATCGCGAGTCGATTGGCGATTTGCTTATTGCGATAGCCGTCGTGCATGAGTCGCAGCACCTCCAGCTCGCGGGCCGTCAGCTTTTCTTTGCCGAAATGTTCAGCGATGACGGCGGCCACATCTGGGGGAACATGCTTTCTTCCACTATGAACTGACCGGATCACCTCAACCAGTTCGTTCTTGTCCATACTCTTAAGAATGTAGGCCGCCGCTCCTGCTCGCAGTGCTCGCTGAATCTCGCCGTCACTGTCTGAATTTGTCAGCATGATGATCCGGGCCTCGGGAAACTCGCGGCGAATTGCTATTAGCGCGTCGGTTCCGTCAGTTGCGTCGGATTTCGAAAGGCGAACGTCCATCAAGGTGATGTCAGGCCGATGACGCCGAAACTGCGCCATTGCTTCAGCGGCATTCGACGCGTGCGCCACCAGTGACATGTCTGGTTGTGAGCCAATAACTGTGCTGAGTCCTTCACGAAAAATCGGATGGTCTTCGACACTCAGGATGGTAATAGGCTTAGATTGGTCCATCGTTGATGTCTCGCTTTTCGCGATTGTCCTTATGCTTTCACGGCCTGGACATCCAGTGTGATTGTCACGTCATCGCCAACCAGAATGCCGCCGGTCTCGAGCGCGGCGTTCCAAGTCAGACCAAAGTCCTTACGATTGATCTTTGTAGTAGCGGACCAACCTATCCTCGTGTTGCCCCAGGGATCTTTGGCCGGAGGTGTAGGTCCTTCGACAGCGAATACAACTTTCCGCGTTACGCCGTGAATCGTCAAGTCGCCTTCCACTTGCAACTCGCCCTCTCCTGTACGTGTGATTTGTGTCGATGCGAACGTCAGCGTCGGAAACTTCTCCACATCGAGAAAGTCAGCACTTTTCAAATGTGTGTCCCGATCCGCTTCGCGCGTGTTGATTGAAGCTGCCTGGATGGTAGTCTCAATACGTGACCTGGTCGGGTCCTGCTCATCCAATGTCAATACGCCGGTGACTCCGGTAAATTGTCCCTTAACATTAGTAATCATCATGTGCCGAACCTTGAATTCAGCGGTTGTATGGACTGGATCGATGTTCCAGGTCGTGATTGTTGGTTGCGGTGCATTAGCGCTCATCTTTTCTCTCCTTCTGTTCTATTGTTTCGGATCTGTATTGGCTTTGATGTTATGAAGCAAGCGCCTCCCGCCCTGAGTTTACTCAAGGCGGGAGGCGCTTGCTTCATAACATCAAAGCCTCCTGTACTGCACCATTATCTTCCATCTCTCAATAAAATCCCTGGTTGTCGCGCTTGACGCTGACTTTCCCCGCGTAGCGGCGCGAGATAAACACGAAATAGATTGTTGCCAGCGCAAACGCTGCGGGCCACCAAATTGACGCCAGTATCAAAGCAGTCCTGTTTGACGCCACGGCATAGGCGGTAAGGGAATTCTCAGATGCCAGCGTCGAGTGAAGCATCACCGGAAAGATCGCCGCGCTTCCGGTGACCAGCAAACCCACGAGTAGAAGACTCGAGCCGATGAAACTGCGCTTCTCTTTTTGAGTAGCGAGTCCTGAAACTAAGCTGATTGCCGAAACCGCAATCAGGATCAGTCCCAGCCACCAAAACGGATTGAAAACGGCGTGCCCCAGCAGATCAGGACGAACTACAAAGGTCTCAATCGAGATTATGAGAAAGAGCGGCACGACAGCGATCCAAAGAATCTTCGCGATGTTTGTGCTGCGATCATGGACCGCACCTTCAGTCTTCAGCGTGAGATAGTTCGCACCGTGCGCAGCCAGAATCACCGCCGCGAAGATCGCCATCGAGACCGTGTACCAGTCGAGCAATCCGACATAACCGCTCGTTCTGAAGTCGGTAAAGAAAGCCATTGAGAAATTGCCTTCGGCATCAAGGGGAACACCGCGCGCCAAATTACCTGCGGCGGCGCCAAAGAGAATTGCCAGCAGAAAATTGGCAAAGACGAAAACGAAATCCCAGAAGCCCTGCCAGAGGCGATCGTTGATGTGGCCGCCAACTTCGATCGAAACACCGCGCAGAATGAAGCACCACAAGATTAGAAACAGTGCGAGGTAATAGCCGGCAAAGGCAGACGCCAAAAGTCCTGGGAAGACTGCGAGCACAGTGCCGCCAAAAGCAACCAGCCACACTTCATGCCAGGACCAAAGCGGTCCCATCGCAGCTATCACCTGGCGGCGCTCTTCTGGCGTTTTGGCCACCACCCAATGAAGCATGCCTGCACCAAAGTTGCGCCCGTCGAGAGCGATGTAAATGATCAGCATCAGACTGACAATCCCGTACCACGTCGCGATCATACGAGCGCCTCCTCTTCCTTGCTGACCACCACTTCTTTTAAGCGAATGGGAACTACGTCTTTGTCAGGACCGTGTCCGATCTCGCGGCCAACGAGATAGAGAAAAAGCAGACCCAGTACGAAATAGAGTCCGGTGAAGCCAATCAAAGTAAAAATCGTGTCGCCATTACTGACTACTTTGCTGTAGCCGTCGCGTGTGTGGAATAAACCATAAACGAGCCATGGCTGCCGTCCCAACTCAGCCGTCATCCAGCCCAGTGTGTTCGCGATGTAAGGGAAGGGAAATGCAAGCATCAGAACCCAAAGCAGCCAGATACTCTGCTCGAGCCGTCCGCGCCAACTCTGAAAAGTTGCAACGGCCATCAGTACGATGAACAAACTCCCGAGCGTGATCATCAAGTGAAATGAGTAGTAGAGAAGCTCTATGTTATCAGGCCACTGGTCTTCGGGAAATTCGTCCAGCCCACGCACATAACTTTGAAAGGTGCCGTAAGCAAGAAAACTGAGCGCGCCGGGAACTTCGATTGGATTCTCGAGTCGGCGCGTGGCAATGTTCGGTTGACCGATCACCGCGACGCCCGCCATCGGTCCGCCCGTGAACTTGCCTTCCATCGCTGCGAGCGTTACCGGCTGATAACGGCCGACCATCTTCGCCTGCTGATCTCCGGTGGGAAACGCGACGAGAAGTGAAGCAATCAGGGCGGTGAAGGTTCCGGCGCGCAGGTATAGTCGCGCCTGCGTTTGATGAAGTCCGCGTAACATATAAAAGGCGCCGACCGCTGCGACGACGAATGAACCAGTCACCAGGGCTGCCATCTGATTGTGGAGGAACTGCACGTAGGCCCACGGGTTCAAGAGGTATGAGCTGAGACTGGCAATGCCGAGTGTTCCGTTTGCCTCGGTTTGATAACCAACGGGATGTTGCATGAAAGCATTTGTAACCAGTATGAAGAAACCGGAGAGCCAACTGCCCAAAGCAACTGCGAGCGCTGCGAGAAAATGATAGCGAGGACCAAGGCGCTTCTCGCCCCAAATGAGTGCGCCGATAAACGCGCTTTCCAAAAAGAAAGCGAACATGCCTTCCATCGCCAACGTCTGCCCAATCACACCGCCGGCATATTTCGAAAATCCCGCCCAGTTTGTTCCGAACTGAAACTCCATCGGAATGCCGGTGACCACACCGACGGCGAAATTCAATCCGAAGATCTTCGCCCAAAAGCGAACAGCTCTGTTGTATTTCTCATCCCCGGTTCGCAGCGCGCGCCACTTGAAATAAACAATGAACCACGCCAGGCCCATGGTGAGCTGCGGGAATAGATAGTGATACGTCAGCGTGAAGCCGAATTGCAGGCGGCTCCAAAATGCAGGGTCGTAGATATTCGAATTCATTGCCAGCCCTATGAACATTAAATTCCAACTTCTTTCCGAACGATCATGCGCAACGGATGTACCAGATGAAGAGGCTCGGTTTCTGCGCCTGTAATCAAATCAACAAGGAAGGTTGCCGGAATTGCCGGAGCGTAATTGATTGTTGTTAGAGGGATGGCGTCATGCGTCGCAGCAGGACGGTTTGTTCTGTCGCCCTTACAGGGCTAGTGTTCGTTGGGTGGGTGTCCCCTGGAATCGCTTTTATTACCAAAGAGTGGTTCCGGCAAGATCCTCAAGAAAAATCTGCGCGAGCGTTTTTGAGCCGATCATCAACGAGCTGTAGGTTGAGTCGAAGGAGAGAGCAGTGCCCAGAAATGTAACGGTGGATGAAGTGCGATGGCCGAAAAAGCGCCGCGAGTGTGCTAGAAAACAAATCGCACACCCAACTGAACCTGCCTCGGACCGCCAAATCGAGCTGTAGACGGTGCAAAAAGTGGTTGACCCGCGGTCGGTACCGACGGCGACCCGTCCGCCAATGGTGTTCCATAAACGCTGATCGCGTCATTGGCAAAGTTCTTGTTGCCGTTTCGAGTCACATTAAACGCTTCGATCGATAGATCCAAACGGCGCGACTCACCGAAACGAAAACCTTTCAGTAAGCGCAGATCCAGATTAAAGAAATAAGGCTGCCGCAAACTGTTGCGACCGGCAACGTGTCCGTTAATGATCGCGCGATCATTATCATCATTCGTGTCGTTCTGTTGATCCGATCCGATTACGGGCGTGAAAGGAACCGCGGAACGCGTGAGAACGATGGCTGAAAATGTGAAGCCGTGTCGCAGGTCGACCAAACCACTAACGCTCAATGTGTGCCGGATGTCCTGTTTCGAAGGTGCATCCTCGATCGACAGGTCGAAAGGATTCAATTCCACCTCTCGCGAGAAGTTTCGCTCGTTTGAATCGTCGTCGCGATTGCGCGCCAAGGTGTAGTTCGCCATGAACTGATAATGTTGCGCAAGCCGTCGCGTCAGACTCAGAGTCATAGCGTCATACGTTGAATGCGCTGTCGATTCGTTGACTGAAAACCAGCCGATGTTCGGATTGGGCCTTGTAGTGGGAAAGATAGGCGTGCCTTGCGCGTTGATCGTTGGCGCAAATAGATTGCGATCGCGCCGGCGCTGTAGGGCCCAGGTCGAGTTATGGATGTATCCGGCCGTCAGCACCAATTGATTGTTTAAGTTCTGCTCGACTGTGCCCGCGGTTTGAAACGAGCGTGGGTTTCTGAACGTTGGATCAAAGCCAAACACACGCGGCTTGGCGATCAATGCGGCATTGGACGGGGCAGTTGTAAAGACGTTTGGAAAAGTAATTACTGCATTTGGGCCACGCAACAGACAGCCGGCACGGTTCGGATCCGTCGAGTTGCGGCAGGCCGAGGGCTCACTGATGTCGATTTGAATTGTAGTGAGACCATTGTCGGTGAACACACGCTGGAAAAGATTCGCTGGAGTGCGTGCGTCGTACAATCCTGCTGAGATTCGTACAACAGTCTGCGCTTTGCCGTTGACGTCCCACGCCAAACCGAATCGCGGTTGCCACATACTTAAGTCATTCGGTATGAGCGCTGTTTCGGGAATCGCCGGGTTGGGCCGCGTCGGCTGCGGATTCCACTGAGCTTCCCATCGCAATCCCAGAGTGGCCGTCACCGTTTGGCCCAGGCGGAAGCGATCGTTGGCAAATAGTGCCAACTCCTTTTGAGTACCGTGAAAGATTAGATCCTGCGGACCAAAGACAGGGAATGTTTGCCGGTAGCGGCGCGGTCTCACTGCCAGATAATTTTGTAAGCCGTCCGCTACCCTTACGCCGTTATTTACTCTCGTTTCAAAGTCCCAACGCGCCTGCGTGTTCGATTCGCGTTGTTGGCGGGCGCGGTTGATGTTCGTGTCGACTCCGAATCGCAGATGATGCCTGCCGGAGGTCCAGGTGAGATTATCGGCAAACTCGAAGCGAGTCGTATCGAACAAACGCGGCCTGGCAGTATCACCGCCCAATTGGCCAAAGTCGGCTATTGTGATCTGTGGAGCGTTGGTGTTCGGAGATTCCAAACGGTCGTCGGTCGCAACCTGACCACGGGCTTCGTTAACGACGTTTGAATTTACAACTGAAACCAGGGCGGCTTTGAAACCGTTGCTTGAGCTAGTCCGGTCGTAATTGTTTTCGGCAGCCGCGCTGACTATCGTGGTGTTGTTATCGAAGTTGAAGTTCTCGCCATGCAGGCGTGAATACGTGTATTGCAGGTTCAGACTATTCCGTTTTGTAAGATTCAAGTCGATGCGACCAAACAGTGCGGTCGGATTGTTGGTTGTCGCCTGTTCTCCCTCGAGCGCTCTTAAATTTGAAGGAACTGCGATACCGGAAGGTGGCGGCAGGAACTTAACCAGAAACGGAATGCGCAGGAAGTTTTGTTCGATGCCAAAGAAGAAGAATGCGCGATCACGCTTAATAGGACCACCTACCGATCCGCCAAACTGGTTCTGTTTGTTGTTGAGTTTATTCCCGAAAGCGTCCGGCGAGGTGAACTTGCGATTGCGATTAAAGTAGAAGCTCTCACCGTGAAAGCTGTTCGTGCCTGATTTAGTGACGACATTGACGAAACCGGCATTGGTACGCCCTACTTCGGCAGTTGCGCCCGAGCGAACCACCTGAAACTCGCGCACAGCAGTCTGCGGAAAAAAGAACACGGATTCATTGCCACCGCGCTGATTGCCTTGAAGACTATCGTTGAAATCCGCACCATCGATTGCTACGTTGGAATTGATCGATCGCTGTCCTGCGATCACGAGCCCCTGACGATCAGACTCCTGCATTACAGCCGGCGTCAGTAAAACGTATTCACTGAAATTGCGTCCTCGCGCCGGAAGGTCCTGTACAGCCCGAGGCATTATCGTCGCGCCGGTCGCACTTTCTTCTTTATCAATCGATTCGGGATCAGGAGTTACGACAACCTGTTCATTCACGCCCGCAGGTTTCAAATTGAAATCAACTGTTGTGGTTTCTCCGACTCTTAGGCTTATCTCAGTGCGTTCCGCAGGACCGAAGCCGTTCGCGGTTACTTTGACGCTGTAATGACCCACCGGCAACACAGGTACGCTGAAGCGTCCGCTGCCGTTGGTTACTCCTTCTCGTTCCAATCCTGTCTCCCCACTTCGAACGACCACTCTCGCACCTGAAATAGCGGCTCCATTAGTGTCGACCACCGCGCCCTCGATCGCTGCGTTACCCGATTCAGACTGGGCGTTCACGATTGGCGTGGTTGCGAAAGCGGTTACGAATATTACCGTGGCAGCGAAAATTATTAGGGAACGACGACTAAGGCGATGTGTCGGCGGATCGCTCTTTATCAAGATGTAGTTTCTCCCGTCAGTCAGCTGGGTTCGAATGGCGCAGATCGGACCGAGTGGCTCAGGGACATCGCCCTGGCTCACGGCTTATTCCATGAATGAAGTTCAGAATTGCGTTTTAGTAAGGGGATGTTACGGTGAGGTTAGTAAACGTTTAACTGGTAGTTAATTCTTCAACTGTTTACGGTTATCAGGATTGAACTGGACTCCTACAACTTTATACCCGTCGCCAACGTATTTAGCCTTACGACTGATGAGATAACGCATCAAAGTAGCCTGCACACAAGACACTGGGGGTATGCAATGTTAAAGCTACATGCTCAGAAATTCGGCGACGTTTCTATCATCTGTCTCAGCGGAGGAATCGTGGTAAGTGAAACTGCGAACCTGCGCCGAGTCGTCCAATCACAATCAGACGTCAACATGGTAGTGCTCGACTTCGCCAGAGTGAATCGGATCGATGCGGGAGGCTTGGGGGTGCTGCTTGAACTGCGTGAGAGTCTGCAAACAAGAAATATCGCGTTCAGATTCATGAATGTGACTACACTGATCCATCAAGTGTTTGAACTTACGTGTTTGGATTCTGTTTTTGAAATCGTGACTCGAGCAATGATTCTGTCCGCAGCCGGAAGTGGACGTCTAGCAGCACATGTCCCGCTTGCTCCTTGCGCTCAGCACGTCTGAGCAGATCGAGGCGTAAGGTCATGAGTAAGTCAATTAAGATTTTATTGCAGACAACTATTCCTTCGATTGAGGACGATTGGAATATAAACCGCTTCTCATTACTAGGCGATTATTTGTCATCCATCACAGACGATCATGGCAACAGGATTTGCGAAGTTACTGCGCGCGACCGTGAAGTAAACGTCGATGGTAATGACAACGTGCTAAGTGTCCTTGATACGACTGACTTCGATGAGCTTTGGTTGTTTGCCGTGGACGCGGGGAATGGCTTGAGTGTTCCCGATTGTCAGGGCATCACTCGCTTTCGCGAGCGTGGTGGCGGAATTCTGGCGACGCGCGATCATCAGGATTTGGGATCATCGCTTTGCACGTTAGGCGGCGTTGGCCGGGCGCATTTCTTTCACTCAAGACATCCTGATCCTGACGAATCACGACATGTGCGGGACGACCAGGATAACAGGAGCATCT
>Ga0126376_10002741_pt1 | contig 10072 bp, 7 predicted proteins | sample PanSoiMetPlot_15_FD_92760 | JGI IMG/M metagenome (GOLD analysis project Ga0126376, IMG submission 92760) | Tropical forest soil microbial communities from Panama - MetaG Plot_15 | ecosystem: Environmental > Terrestrial > Soil > Tropical forest > Bulk soil | place: Panama | collected 2016-02-17 | reverse complement strand
TCGCAGCGCCTCGATCGCTTTGCCCATTTCCTTTTGCCACTTTGCTCCAAGCGCCACCATTTCGCGCTCGGAAATCGCGTCCATGCCCTCCGACGCCGACTCCAGTTGGACCGTCAACTTCAAATCTCCGCTGTTCCTCACTTGAATGTTTTTCGTTGTCGTCACGTATCCCGGCGCCACGATCCGCGCGTTGTATTCCGACATTGCAACGCTATCGAACCGCACGCGGCCTCCGCGTGTCACCCCTTCTCTGTACTGTTGGCCGTTTACGTTTAGGAGAGTCACCACGGCCACGCGCGTCATAACTTGCCCATCAGGTCGGGTCAGCAGAATTTCAACGCTGCCCATTTGCACACGCACCAATCCGCCCGGCATTTGCGGCAGCGCAAACAGATCCGGCAACAACAAAAAAGTAAATGGGATTAGCAGCGAGAACGTCTTGATTCCCCGGCAAAACATTCATGGCTCCGGTGGCAGAAGACCTTGTCGCCCCTTACGATACCTTCCCTGCAAGCCACTAGCAATGTCCGTATTCCCGAAGTCCTGTTCGCCTCTGAGTTTTATTGACCGTGGTATGCTTCCGCGCAACCGGGTCTGTAAATCCTGCATCAGGCGGAAAATATGAACCCCACTGCTCCCCACGAACAGAACCCCGCACACCCAGGTGGTCAATCTACAACTTGTTGCATCGTCGGCGGCGGTCCGGCTGGCGCTGTCCTCTCCCTACTACTCGCCCGCCGCGGCATTCCAGTCACGCTTCTTGAAATGCACAAGGATTTCGACCGCGAATTCCGCGGCGACACGATTCATCCGTCTATCCTCGAAGTCTTGGATCAAATTGGCCTCGCCGAGAAACTCCACGAAATCCCACACACCAAAGTTACAGGGCCTACGGTTCAATTCGCTGACGGTCCTTTTCGTCCCTTCGAACTCAAGCGCCTCCCAACGCGTTTCCCGTACATTCTGATGATCCCCCAGTGCCGTTTCCTGGAATTCATTACTGCGGAAGCCGCAAAACTTCCCGCGTTCAACCTGGTGATGCAGGCCCAGGTCCAGCACGTGATTGAAGAAAATGGCGTCATTCGAGGCGTACGCTATCTCGGTGCCGAGGGCGAGCGCGAACTTCGCGCGCTCCTAACGGTCGGCGCCGATGGCCGCTTCTCCATGATCCGCAAGCTGGCAGGCTTCGAACCAATCAAAACAGCTCCTCCGATGGACGTCCTCTGGTTTCGTTTGCCCAAATTGCCCGACGAACCTCCCGTCGTGGGCGGCGCGTTTGGCGGCATCGGTCGTGGCCGCATCTTTGTTTTGCTCGAACGCAATGACTATTGGCAGTGCGGCTTGGTCTTCCCAAAAGGGAGGTACCAGGAGCTTCGTGCACAAGGGGTCGAAGCGGTTCGCAAGAGTCTTGCGGAAGCCGAGCCGCGTTTCGCGAGGCACGCCGAATCGTTGACCGATTGGGATCAGCTCAAACTTCTCTCTGTCGAATCCAGTCTCTGCCCGGTATGGCATAAGCCAGGGCTTCTCCTCATCGGTGACGCCGCTCACGTCATGTCGCCAGTCGGCGGTGTTGGCATCAATTACGCTGTACAAGACGCCGTCGTAGCCGCAAATCTCCTTGCGGCTCCGCTTCAATCCGGCTCGGTTTCCGATGTACAGCTTGCGGAAGTGCAACGCCAGCGGGAATTTCCTGTGCGCCTTATTCAAAAAATGCAAGGCTTCATGCAAAAGCGCCTCATTGCCGGCGCCCTCGAGTCGCAGCAGCGAGCCCGCATTCCATGGCAAATGAAACTCTTCGTCAAGATTCCAATTCTTCGCGATGTGCCTGTCCGCTTGATGATGCTTGGTGTTCGGCGCGTCCGCATCGCCAGACCCTGACCGCCTGTAGCTCAACACAGTCGTTAGAGTGAAATCGCAGCCTGTCCTCCCGGTCAGTTTCCGAACTGCGCAAACTCACGTCCATTCCTTGTTGCCTGGCTCGGCCATACAACACAACATGGACTACAACGCTCCCACCCACCCGGAGCAAAATGCACTCTTTGTATCGGACAATGGAGGAATTATGTGGTCCAAGCAACAAGCTGTAGCGGAGCCGCCCGCAGTTTCCCCGTCACCGACTCCGGCATCGTCTGTCCCGTTTAGCTCTCAATCTTCTTCTAAGTTCGGCACCAGCCCGTCTCGCAACGTTGCGCGCCTTGGCGCAACCATTCAGATCAAAGGCCAAGTTACCGGCGACGAAGACCTGCAGATCGACGGCATCGTCGACGGACCTATTTCTTTACAGGGTCACGAACTCACGGTCGGCTCGGATGCACAGCTCACTTCCGAAATTCACGCCGGTGACGTGGTCGCGTACGGAAAAGTGGTCGGCGATGTTTACGCGCGTGGCCGAGTTGACATCCGGCGGGAAGGCTCAATCACTGGAAACGTTTCATCCGCTCGCATAAGCATCGAGGACGGCGCCCATTTCAAAGGTCGCATCGAAATTGATCCGGCCAAAACTCGGTCCTCTGAATAGCGAAACACTTCATCGGTCGCAGAGTCGCTCTTGACGCGCATCCATTGCGCGCCGTGCGGCTCTGCGGCCCGACGATTACGAATTTCCTAGCTTCCCGAATACCTCTGCTCTTTCCACGGATCGCCGTAGGCGTGGTATCCGTTCCGTTCCCAAAATCCCAGGCGGTCGTGATCGAGCAACATAAATCCTCGCACCCACTTCACACTCTTCCATGCATACAGATGCGGCACGATCAGCCGCAGCGGCCCGCCATGATCCGCCGAAAGTGGCTCGCCGTCATGTTCGAACGCAAACAGCACATTCGGCCGCGTTAAATCCTCCAGCGGCACATTCGCCGTATACCCCTCCTCCGCCAAAACCAGCGCGAATTTTGCCTCGGGCTTCGGCGCGACCAGATTCAGCACGTCCGTAAACAACACGCCCTTCCAACGGTTGTCCAGCCGGCTCCAGCGCGTCACGCAATGAAAATCCGAAGTCACTTCCGTCTTCGGTAGCGTGCCAAATTCTTTCCAGCTCAGTTTCACGGGCGATTCTACTTCCCCGCTAATCTTGAAGTCCCATTTTTCTGGATCAAATCGCGGCACACTTCCATAGTGCAGAACGGGCCATTTCAACGTCACCGACTGCCCAGGCGGCAGCTTGCCCTCTGCTTTCGCCTTCTTTTCCAACTCCCTCCGCGCCACCGATTCTTCCGCCGTCGTCACAAATTTCTCCTGACCATTCGATGCGCCTCGCGCCGCAAAGTTTCTCGCAAGCAAACGGCGCGAATCAAAAAAAATTGCTAAAGATTCTGATAGCATTTCCCGCACAGACCCAAAGTGCTGCATCCCTCCCGACTTGCACTTCCCCGCTTAAATGCAATTATGTGGTGAGCTACTTCCAATGGTCCTGACTATCACAACAACGCACCGCCCAGCGACGGATCTCGGCCATTTGCTGCGGAAAAATCCGGCGAATGTCCACGATTTTGAGCTTTCCTTTGGCTCCGCGCACGTTTTTTACCCGCATGCCGATGATTCGGAATGCACAGCCGCACTTCTCCTTCGCATTGACCCGGTCGGTCTCGTCCGTAAATCGCGAGGCCCCTCAGGAGAAGGCGGCGCGCTCGATCAATATGTAAACGACCGCCCTTACGTTTGTTCCTCTTTTCTCAGCGTGGCCATCGCCAGAGTTTTTGGCACTGCGATGACAGGAACTAGTAAGCTTCGTCCCGAACTTGCAAAGACCGCTCTTCCTTTCGAGGTCACTCTAGCGGTTGTGCCTTGCCGCGGCGGCGAACCTTTTTTACGCTCGCTTTTCGAGCCCCTGGGCTATACCGTCGAAGCGGCGCAGCTTCCGCTCGACGAAAAATTTCCCGAATGGGGCGAAAGCCGCTATTTCCGCGTCACCCTCAAGGCCAGCAAGATTCTCGCGGAGTTGCTCAACCATCTCTACGTTCTCATTCCAGTACTCGACGATGAAAAGCACTATTGGGTCGGCGAAGACGAAGTCGAAAAATTACTCAAACGCGGCGAAGGCTGGCTCAACAATCATCCTGAGCGCTCCTCAATCGCTCGGCGTTATCTGCGCCACCAGAAAAGCTTGATGTATGCGGCCCTGGATCGCCTGGCGGAAGAAGACAAGCCGGACGAGGACGAAGCAGCCGCAGCTCACGCCGAAGAAGAAGAAAAAGTAGAAGAGCGCATTAGCCTGAATCAGCAGCGACTGGGCTCCGTTCTCGGCGCACTCCGTCAAACCGGCGCAAAACGAGTTCTCGACCGTGGTTGTGGTGAAGGCCGCCTCCTTCGCATGCTGCTTGAGGAAAAGTCTTTCGCAAACATCGTTGGGATGGATGTCTCCATTCGTGCGCTGCAAATGGCCAGAGACCGACTTCGTCTTGAGCGAATGCCCCCGCGGCAGCGTGAACGAATCCAGCTGATTCATGGCTCGCTCATGTATCGCGACAATCGCCTCGCCGGTTTCGACGCTGCTGCTGTCGTTGAAGTCGTCGAGCATCTCGATCCACCGCGTCTCGCAGCCTTCGAGCGCGTTCTTTTCGAGTTTGCCAAGCCCAAAACAATCGTGCTCACAACCCCAAACCGCGAATACAACGTAAAGTTCGAAACGCTACCTGCAGGCAAAATGCGTCACAAAGATCACCGCTTCGAATGGTCTCGTGAGGAATTTCAAGCTTGGGCCAATCACAAGGCGAATCGTTTTTCCTACAACGTCCGCTATCTGCCCATCGGCGAAGAAGATCCGCAATTCGGCCCGCCAACCCAAATGGCGATTTTCGAACTCAATTCCTAAGGAATCATTCCAGTGAAGATCGCCCTTCCAGAATTGTCTCTCGTCGTGCTCGTAGGAGCATCTGGCTCCGGTAAATCCTCGTTTGCCAGAAAGCATTTCCTTTCTACCGAAGTCTTGTCGTCCGACTACTGCCGTGGCCTCGTTTCGGACAACGAAAACGATCTCTCCGCCACCAACGACGCTTTCGCGGTTCTGCATTTCATCGCGTCGAAACGCCTTGCCGCCGGCCGCCTTACCGTCGTCGACGCAACCAACGTACAGCTCGAAGCCCGCAAGCCGCTTGTCGAACTCGCGCGGCAGTTCCATTGTTTACCCGTCGCCATTGTTTTGAATCTTCCGGAGAAGCTTTGTCACGAACGCAATCAATCTCGCTCGGACCGCAATTTCGGTCCGCACGTCGTTCGTCAGCACACGCAACAGTTGCGCCGCTCGCTGCGCGGCCTCCAGAGGGAAGGCTTCCGTCACGTCTTTGTTCTTTCTTCAGTCGAAGAAATTGACGCGGCCTTCATCGAGCGCCAGCACCTCTACAACAACAAAAAGGAAGAAAAAGGCCCGTTCGACATCATCGGCGACGTCCACGGCTGCTTCGACGAGCTCGTCTCGCTTCTCGGGCAACTCGGCTACTCCGTGACCACCAACGCGGCGACCGATCGGAGCATCGAAGTCGCTCCACCCCCAGGACGAAAAGCCGTCTTCGTTGGCGACCTTGTTGATCGGGGTCCGAATACTCCCTCCGTCCTGCGCCTCGTCATGAGCATGGTCGAAAGCGGAACCGCTTTCTGCTTGCCCGGCAATCACGACGTCAAACTCATGCGCAAATTGAGGGGCAAGGACGTTCAGATTGCTCACGGCTTGGCCGAATCCCTCGCGCAACTTGATCGCGAAACGCCGGAGTTTCGAAAGCAAGTCGCGGAGTTTTTGGACAGTTTGATCAGCCACTACGTTTTCGATGGCGGCAAACTCGTCGTCGCTCATGCAGGCATGAAAGAAGAGATGCAAGGCCGCGGCTCCGGCAAAGTCCGCGATTTCGCTCTCTATGGTGAAACAACCGGCGAAACTGATGAATTCGGCCTTCCCGTTCGCTACAACTGGGCCGCCGAATATCGTGGCCGTGCCACTGTCGTCTACGGCCACACTCCAATTCCCGAACCGGAATGGCTGAACCGCACCATCAACATTGATACCGGCTGCGTCTTCGGCGGAAAACTCTCCGCCCTCCGTTATCCGGAGTCTGAATTGGTTTCTGTCTCCGCTGCAAAAATTTACGCGGAACCGGCTCGCCCCTTCCTCAAACAGGAAGAAACGGAAGGCAAGCTCTCCTCGCAACAAGAGCTGGACGATTTGCTCGATCTCCAGGATGTTCTTGGAAAACGCATCGTTTCTACTCGCCTCCATCACAACGTCACTATTCGGGAGGAAAACGCAACAGCGGCCCTCGAAGTCATGAGCCGTTTCGCCACAAATCCCAAATGGCTCATCTATCTCCCTCCAACCATGTCTCCTTCCGAGACAACCAAAGTTGAAGGATTGCTTGAGCATCCAGCCGAAGCCTTCGCCCACTTCCGCCAGGAAGGTGTTCCACGCGTTATTTGCGAAGAGAAGCATATGGGTTCGCGCGCCGTTCTTATTGTCTGCAAAGACGAAGAAGCGGCCCGCAAGCGCTTCGGAATTGCGGCGGGCGAATCGGGCATCTGTTACACGCGAACGGGCCGGCGCTTCTTTGACGATCCAGCCATCGAATCGGAACTTCTTGCGCGTGTTCGCACGGCCTTGGACAAAACCGGATTTTGGCAATCGTTCAAGACGGATTGGGTTTGCCTCGACGCAGAACTCATGCCTTGGTCGGCGAAGGCCCAAGAACTACTTCGCCGGCAATATGCTCCGGTCGGTTCGGCTGGAGTTGCTGCAACAAAAGAAGCAATGCGGCTCTTCGATGCTGCCCAACAGAGCGGCCTTGCTGTTCAAGAACTCGCGCTAAACGTCTCCGAGAGAGCGCGGCTCGCAAGCCAGTTTGTTCAGGCGTACCGTCAGTATTGCTGGTCCGTCGCCTCTCTCGACGACCTGAGAGTCGCTCCCTTTCATTTGCTTGCCACGGAGGGAGCAGTACACGTGGACAAGGACCACGCTTCCCACATGCAACAGCTCGCAAAAATCTGTGCGGCCGATTCAAAACTATTGCTCGCAACTCCCCACCGTATTGTCGATTTAACGAAGCAGGAAGAACTGGATCAGGCGGTCGAATGGTGGACCGATCTCACCGCCCGTGGGGGCGAAGGCATGGTTGTTAAGCCTCTTCGTTTCATCGAAAAAGGCCGTCGCGGAATTGTCCAGCCTGCGGTGAAGTGCAGAGGAAAAGAATATCTGCGAATTATTTATGGACCGGACTACACGATGCCGGACAACCTCTCGCGCCTTCGCTCTCGGGGCCTTTTCAGCAAACGCTCCCTCGCTCTTCGCGAATTTGCTCTTGGAGTCGAGGGCCTCGAGCGCTTCGTTCGAAAGGAACCTCTTCGCCGCGTGCACGAATGCGTCTTTGGCGTCCTCGCCCTCGAAAGCGAACCCGTCGACCCTCGTCTGTGATCTCTGCGGCTTACAGATCTCAATTGCTCTTGTATGGCCTGCTTTCGCAATTAGCCTCCTGACAGCTGAAAACTGGCGACTGACACCCGGTCTCCCAGCTCTAAGTCCAAACGTTTCATTCCCTTACGGCCACATTCCATTCGAACGTTACAACTTAGATGAATTCAAAATCAACGGCACATTGTGCCCGTCTTAGAAAGACGGCTGGACCGCCTTCCCTTTGTTCTTTGACAATCTCCATTGCTTCGGCCTCAGTTGAAAATCTACGCTCATCAGCATCGCGACCCTGATTCTCTCTCTGACGGTATGCGGCGAACGGCAAGCTGCTAACCGTCTTTAGAATCAACACTTCTACAAGTGTGTGAAAACAAGCCACTTTTGCCCCCTTTAGATTCAACACATAAGTCAAAAACCCGGGGGAGGGTGTAGTGTGGCCGGGGCGTGAACTCGCTCTATGCTATTCTTCACTTTCATCTTGTCGAAAGTGAGCCTTGGATGACTGCACGCGTCCTTGATGGACTCAAAATCCGCGACCAGATCTTCGCCGAACTCAATGGTGAAATCGCCCGCCTCGCAGCCCAAGGCATTAAACCCGGACTCGCCGCCGTCCTTGTTGGTGACAATCCTGCTTCGCAGCTTTATGTCAAAAGCAAAATCGCCGCCTGCGAACAGCTCGGCATCGCCAGTTGGCTGCACACTCCGCCCGCATCGATTTCAACTGACGAACTCCTCAAGCTAGTCGATCAGCTTAATCGCGACAACAGCGTGGACGGAATCCTCATCCAGCTTCCTCTGCCGAAGCAGGTCGATACAAAAAGAGTTCTCGAGGCTGTCGATCCTGCAAGAGACGTGGATGGTTTTCATCCCATGAACCTGGGAAAACTCGTCAGCGGCCGCGAAGGACTTGTCGCCTGCACTCCCGCTGGTTGCATGGAGATTCTCCGCCGCAACGAAATTCCAATCGAAGGGGCAAACGCCGTTGTCCTCGGCCGCAGCGATATCGTCGGCAAACCTATGGCGCTCCTCCTCATGCACGCCAACGCCACCGTCACCATCTGCCATTCCAAGACGCGCAATCTTCCCGACGTCGTTCGCGGCGCGGACATCGTCGTCGCCGCTATGGGCAAAGCTGGCTACGTCAAAGCAGATTGGCTCAAACCCGGCTCTGCCGTCATCGACGTCGGCACGAACAAAATCACCGACCCGGCTGATGCTGAATCGCTTCTAAATAACTTTCCACAGCGCCTCGCAAAATTCCGCGAAAAGGGTTCCGTCCTTATTGGTGACGTTCACCCCGACGCGGTCAACACCGCTGGCGCGTTGACTCCCGTCCCCGGCGGAGTCGGCCCGATGACCATCACAATGCTTATGTCCAACACCGCAAAGGCCGCCCGCCTCCGCCGCGAAAAACCTGCCGCCAAGGCCGCTCAATGACTCGCGCAATGCGAATCGAACTCGAAGCAGAGGCTGGTGTAGTGGCCGATCTCTAGATCGGCGATTTTTTATGCGGAGACTCGGCCTCACCGGAGGAATCGCCAGCGGCAAAAGCTGGGTCGCAAATCAATTGCGCGAACTCGGCTTTCATATTCTCGACGCGGATTTGATCGGCCATCAACTCATCGAATGTGGCGCATCCGCATATGAAGACGTCGTGCGCGAATTTGGAAAAGAAATTCTTTGCGAAGATAAATCCATCGACCGAAAGAGACTTGGCGCAATCGCTTTCGCTGATCCGAAAAAACTCGCAACGCTGAACTCCATTCTTCATCCGCGCATTGAAGAAGCAATGAATCAACAATTTAAAGTGTGGCGCACGCAAGGTGTCACTGATCCGGTGTTCGTCGAAGCAGCGCTCCTTGTCGAAGCCGGAATGCACAAACGCCTCGATGGCCTAGTAGTCGTTTATTGCGAGGTGCAGGATCAAATCGAAAGGCTCGTTGCGCGCGGTTTGAACGAGGCCGAAGCGCGCCGCCGCATCGCGCTTCAGCTTCCAACGGAAGAAAAACTCAAGTTCGCGACGTACAAAATTGATACGTCGTACACAATGGAATACACGCAGGAACAGATCGCCGCCCTCGCGGAAAAGCTCCGAGCCGGGCCGGCCTGACCGCGCCTTCCTGCTCACTTTTTTCTATAATAGAAGTCTCAATCGAAGAGTCCGGAATATCCCGGCTGGACAAGAAGGACAGAAAAATGAGTCCCACAAAAAAGCACGGAAGCCAATCGGCGCGCATCGCCGTCATCATTTTTTTGCTGATCGCCGGTGCGTACTGGGCTGGCGCCCGCTGGGGTCCGCGGGATCCCAACGAAGTTGGCGCCGTGCCCCTCGGCAATACAAAGTCCGCAGAAAACGCATCCTTCGCGCAGCGCGACGCGGCACTCACCGACGAAGAATCCATCAACGTTCGCGTGTACCGCCAGGCTTCCCCAGCCGTCGCCAATATTCTGACCAAGGCCACCGAGTACGATTTCTTCATGGATCCTGTCCCTGTCGAAGGCGCCGGTTCAGGTTTCGTCATCGACACCAAGGGATTCATTCTCACGAATAATCACGTGGTCGAAGGCGCGCAGACGATTGAAGTTGTTCTCGGCGATCAGACGCGATACCCGGCAACAGTTGTCGGCGCCGATCCACGCAACGACGTTGCGCTAATAAAAATCGTGCCGAAGAAGAAACCGCTGATT
>Ga0126376_10002740_pt1 | contig 10073 bp, 9 predicted proteins | sample PanSoiMetPlot_15_FD_92760 | JGI IMG/M metagenome (GOLD analysis project Ga0126376, IMG submission 92760) | Tropical forest soil microbial communities from Panama - MetaG Plot_15 | ecosystem: Environmental > Terrestrial > Soil > Tropical forest > Bulk soil | place: Panama | collected 2016-02-17 | reverse complement strand
CGCGCGGCACGGAATCGGTTATGCGCCCGAAGACGCCGGCCTCTTTCCCGACCTCACCGTCGAAGAGAACATCGAGATCTGCCGCTGGTTGGCTCAGGACTCCGGGCGTGCCGAGAAAGCCGGCGTATCGCCGGACGAACGGATCTTCGCAGTGTTCCCCGAGGTCAAAGAGTTCATGAAGCGGCGCGCGATCAATTTGAGCGGCGGCCAGAAAAAAATGGTCGCCATCGCCCGGGCAATGGCGCTGCTGCCGACGATCCTGCTCCTGGATGAGCCGTTCGAGGGGCTCGCTCCAGTGGTGGTCAGCCGCTTCATCGAGGCGGTGAAAAAGATCAAGGAGCTGGGGATCTCGGTCCTGATCGCCGAATCGAACCTCACCAACGCCAGAAGGGTGGCCGACCGGCTCTATGCCATCGACCGCGGCGAGATCATCTACGAAGGAGACCCGGCTCGGGTGTTCGAGAGCGAGGACGTGATGAAGACGATCCGCGGCTAAGCTCGAACGCTTGACGGCAATGAAGAACGCCACGGTTAAACGTTCCCTGCTCGGGCTTGCCTCGTTGGCGACCTTGGTGGCCGCGTACACGGTGGTCTCGAACGCCGAGCGCTTCGTCGACCCCGTTCGCTTTCCTCCCGTGCTGCGAGATGTTTTGCGGCCCGAGGTGATCCCCCCCACCCAGTCGATCGCCGAGGCACTCATAGCCCTGGTGACTGGACCCCGCTCGGATATGGCGAGCGAAGAGCACGCGCACGCCGGCCATCACCACGCTCACTCTGACCACGTGGGAGTTCTCCTTCAGCAAGGCGTGACGCTTCAGCGGTCGTTGCTGATCACCGTCGGTCGCGTCCTGTTTGGACTCGTGGTTGGCGCGCCGCTGGGGATCCTGCTCGGCTTTTTCATGGGCTGGAACCGGCGAGCGGACGACTACGTGCATCCCCTCTACGTCCTGCTTCGGTCAGTGCCGCCACTCGCCTTAATCACTTACATTATGCTTTGGCTGGGCCACAGCGAGGCGCACCGGCTCATCCCGATTGTCTACGCCGTCGCGGCGACGCTCGTGATTCCCGCCTACCACGGCGTGCGCGACGTCGCGGGTACGTACGTAGTGGCCGCCCGCGCGCTGGGCGCTCGGGGTCGACTGCTGCTCACCAAGGTCCTCCTGCCCGCTGCCAGTCCAGACCTGCTCGCCGGCCTGCGCTACGCGCTGGCCATCGCTTGGATGACCGCAGTCGGCTCCGAAATGTTGATGGCGGAAAACGGCATGGGGAATTTGATCGTCGGCGGAGGGATGTGGGCGTCGCGCCTTCAGACGCGAAGCGATCCGGCGGTCGTAATGGTGGGGATCATGGCGATCGCCGCGGCCGGCTTTGTGATGGATGCGGGCGCTAAAGTGCTCACCGCTCGCTTGACCGCCTGGATCCGATGATGCAGATGTCGCCCGCACCCTGGACGCGACTGCGGCGCGCGCTTGTCGCCATAGGAACGCTTGCCGTGCTCTACGGCATCGCTGCGCAGATTGGGCAAAAGTGGCTGCCCCATCGCATTTGGATGGACGTCCACTACATCGACGATGTGGAGCTGCTCCCCACGTATCGCTCGCTCGGCGAGGAGTTGGTGTTTTTGCTTCAATCGGGGATTTTGCCCAGCAGCATTGCCGTCAGCACGGGAAGGATTTTGATCGGCTTTTTCCTCGGCGCCTGCGCCGGCATCTTGCTCGGAATGGCGACCGGGCGTTCGCGCCGAATCGAGGATCTCGCCGAACCGAGGGTCACGTTCCTTCGCTTCACGCATGCACTCGCGCTCCTGCCGTTGTACGTGGTCTGGTTCGGCTACGGTGAGCCTTCCAAGGTGCTGCTGATTGCGACCAACGTCGCGGTCGTTACTTTGCTCGGCGCACACCAGGGAGTGCGGGGCGTGCCTCGCGTCTACCTCGACGCGGCCGCCTCGCTCGGCGCCGACGACAGGCTCGCCTTCAAAAAAATCGTGCTTCCCGCCGCGCTGCCCCAGATCTTCGCCAGCCTCCGGATCGCGCTCGGCCTCGCCTGGGTGACGATCGTGGTGGCGGAGTTGATCGACGCCAAGATGCCAAGCCTGGGCTACCTGCTCGCCCTGGCGGGCGCTTACCCGCGCGTGCCCACGATGGTGATCGGAATTGCCACCGTCGGTCTGCTGGTGCTCGCTTTTGATCTGCTCGCGCTCTTCCTCCACGCGAGAGCGACGCGCTGGATGAAGCGAACCGCATGATGCCCGCCGGCTCGCCGAGGGTGCGCCTCGAGGCCGTGGACGTCGGATACACTTACTCCGGTCAGACGCCAACGCGCGCGCTGGAAGGGCTCAACCTCAGCGTTGGCGACCGCGAGTTCGTTGCCCTGCTCGGCCCGGTCGGCTGCGGGAAGACGACGTTGCTGCGAATGTTCGCCGGATTTCTCAGCCCCACTCAGGGATCCGTCCTCTGCGACGGAGCCAGGATCGACGGCCCGAGCTCGGATAAGGGTTACGTCCTCCAGGAAAACGCGATCTTCCCGTGGATGACTGTCCGCGAAAACGTCGAGTTTGGGCTGTTGGCGAAAGGCGTCGAGCCCGCCTCGCGGCGCGCGGTGAGCGACGAGCTGATGCGGCTGCTCGGCCTTGCGGCCTTCGCGGAGGCATACCCGAAGGAGCTGTCCTCGGGAATGTCGAAAATGGTCGAAGTGGTGCGGGTGCTCGCAACCGACCCTTCCATTCTGCTGCTCGACGAGCCCTTCGGAGCACTGGACGCCCAGACGCGCGCGATGATGCAGGACGAGCTGGCGCGACTCTGGGAGCAGCGCCGCAAAACCGTCGTCTTCGTGACACACGATGCAGACGAGGCGATTTACCTCGCCGACCGCATCGCGGTTCTCTCGCCGCGCCCCGGGCGGGTGACGGCTAATTTCCCTGTGGAGCTCCCTCGGCCCCGTTCGCTCGAAACGCGGTTCTCGGCCGCCTTTTCGGCGCTCAAGCGCCAGGTCTGGGAGGCGATCGGCCAAAGTGTAGCCTCGAACGCGCCGAAGCCGTCTCCATCCAGTTCTCATTGACCTGCGGACGATCGGCCCTATGATGCGCGGCCCGAAGCCTTCCCTTTGCAGCGAGGTTACCATGCAGCGGAGATCTGGAAGTTTCCCGCTGGCCTTGGCCGCGTCGCTTTTGGCGGCCGCCGCCTGCAAGCAGTCGACACCCGAGAAGTCTTCCGCGACGGCAGCGGCAAGCCTGCCCGACAAGATCGTCATCGGCGCCACGCTCCCGTTGACCGGCGCGGAGGCGCGCATCGGCGGCTTTTACAAGGAGGGATATGAGCTCGCTTTCGAAGAGGCGATGAAGGCGGGCGGCATTCTGGTGGGCGGAAAGCGAATTCCAGTCACCCTGCAGCTGCTCGACGACACCACCACCCAGGCGACCGCCGTCAGCCTGGCCGACCGATTGATCAACGTGGACAAGGTGAACTTCTTGCTCGGGACTTACTCTACGGCGCTGGTGCAAGCGCAGAGCAGCGCTGCCGAGCAGAACCGCATTCCATACGTCAATGGCGGCGGAGCGGCGACGGCAATCTATCAGCAGGGATACAAGTGGATTTTCGGCTTACTCGCCCCGGTCGAGCTGCTCGCGGACGCGATCATGCGCTGGCTCGACATCCAGCAAAAGTCAGGCAAGCTGCCCAAGCCGTCGATCGTTGCTGTCGTCTGGGAGAACACCTCTCATGGCAAAGATTTTCGCAACGGCGTCTCAGAGTTCGCCAAGAGCCACCCCGGCGATTACCAAGTCGTTCTCGACGAGGCTTTCGAGCTCAACGCCAAGGACTTCAGCGCGCTGATAAACGCGGTGAAAGCGGCCAAGGCGGACGTCCTCCTGGTGGATGCCCACCTGCCGGACTACATCACGATGCAGCGCCAATACGTCACCGAAGGAATGTGCAACAAGGTGCTGAGCTACGGCGCCCGCGGCAGCGAGAAGCAAGCCGCAGACGCGCTGGGGCAAAAAAACGTGAATTACGTGCTCTCGGCGGTCTCGTGGAACAGCCAGCTGGGTTCGAAGGGCCTGAACAAGCACTTCGTGGACATTTTCCGGGCGAAATACAACCGCCAGCCCGAATGGTATCAGGCGCTCGGCTACGAAACCGCGCGTTCTCTGTTCACTGCGATCGAGCAAGCAAATTCCGTCGATCGGGAGGCGGTGCGCGCGAAGCCGGCATCGATGGAGATTGAGTCCATCCTTCCCGGCGGCAAGCTCAGGTTTCCTGCAGAAAAGGGCCAACAAGCGCACAACCCGTTCGTCGTGCAACAAAACATGCCGGATGGAAGCGCGCCGATCGTCTACCCTCCGGACGTCGCCAATGCGGCGGGCGTGGCACCGAGACCAGACTGCAAAGGTTAGAGGCGCTCGATGGCGCGAGGTCTGGAGCTCCTGCTCTCCGCAGTCCTGCTCGCGGGCCTGTACGCGATGATGGCCTACGGCCTTGGGCTCATCTATGGCGTGTTGCGGATCGTCAATCTGAATCACGGCGGGATGATCATGGTCGGTGCTTATCTGGGTTGGTACTTGCACGAACGCGCTGGAATCGATCCCTACCTGTCGCTGCCGATCGCTGCTGTGGTCGGGTTCGCCACGGGCGTGGTGATCTACGGCGGTCTGGTGCGCTACCTTCCTCGCGGTCCCGCGGGCGGCGTTCAGTCGCTCCTCTTGCTCTTTGGGGTTTGGCTCGTACTGCGCAACGTCGCCTATCTCCAATTCACCGGAAATGATCAGGCGATTCGCACCGATTACTCGACCAAGGCGGTCGTCGTTCTTGGCTCAGCGCTTTCGCTGAATCGATTGATCGTCTTCGCGCTTGCCGCGCTTTTGTTGGTCGCTCTTGACCTGCTTTTGACCCGAACGTACCTCGGTAAGGCAATCCGCGCGGTTGCTCAGAACGCGGACAGCTGCAGGGTCGCCGGCATCGATGTGGAACGGATCTACACGTTCACTTTCGGCTTCGGGACGGCGCTGGCCACAATGGCCGGACTTCTCCTCGGAACGCTGTTCCCTTTCAATCCGACGTTTGGGGCCGGCGAGCTGCTCAAGTCATTCGTGATCGTCGTCCTCGGAGGGCTGGGCAGCGTTTTGGGCACGGCGGTTGCGGCGTTGATTCTGGCGATCGTCGAAGTTTTCGCCATCCTGCTGCTGCCGGCCTACCTGACCGGCGCGGTCGGCTTCGTGCTTTTGGTGCTGGTCCTCATCTTCCGACCCGGCGGATTGTTCGGCCAGCGCGTGCTCGGCTGATGAGCACCTGGCGGCAATTCATTCCGGAGTGGCTGTCCCCCGCCGTGCTGGCGGTATTCGTCGCCGCCGCCGCCGTCCTGCATGCGCTTCCGTACGTGGTTGCGCTCTCGCCCTACGATCACAACCAGCTCACCCTGGCGTTTCTGTTCATCGCCACGGCACTGGCGTGGAACTGGATCGGCGGCTTCGCCGGACAGATCAGCTTCGGGCACGCGGCGATGTTCGGCGTGGGCGGCTTCGCGGCCGCACGCGCGCTGCAGATGCAGGTCGCCCCATTCTGGGTGCCCTGGTTGCTCGGCGGGCTGGTGGCCGGCGCGTACGGGCTCGCCTGGGGCCACCCCACCCTTCGGCTCAGAGGTCCCTACTTCTCGATCGCCACCATCGGCGTGGGCGAAGCCACGCGCCTCGTGCTCACTTACTGGCAAGGCTTCACCGGTGGCGCGAGCGGCCTGGCGTTGCCGATCAATGCCCAACTGAAATATTCGCTGTATTGGTATGCGCTGTACTTTCTCGCGCTGGTGGCGATCGCTTCTTATGCAATCCGAAACTCGCGGCTGGGCCTGGGGCTGCTCTCGATAAAGTCGGACGTGGAGGCGGCAGCAGATGTCGGAGTGCCGGTGGTGTTCTGCCAGGATCTGGTTCTCTTTTTGAGCGGCGCGGTGGTGGGCGTGGCCGGAGGGATCTACGCCTCTTACTTCAGCTTCATCGAACCGAGCGACATGTTCGGCTTCGATCGCTCGATCTCCTTCGTGCTGATGGCGGTAATCGGCGGCGTCGGAACGGTGTTCGGCCCCGGCCTGGGCGCCGTTGTCTTCGTTCTTCTGCGGCAATTCTTGATCGCTTCCTATCCGCAGCTCTACCTCGGCCTTTACGGGCTGTTGTTGGTGCTGGTTGTTCTCTTCGAGCCGCTCGGCATCTCCGGCCTGATTTTCCGGGTCGCCCGGCGTCTCAGGCCGCACCGGGGCGCGACATGACGCTTTTGCGGGTGGAGAATGTTTCGAAGAGCTTCGGCGGCCTCAAAGCGGTCGACCAGGTCAGTCTCGAGCTCCGCAAAGGGGAGATCCTCGGCATCATCGGACCCAACGGGGCCGGCAAGACCACTCTCTTCAGCATCATCGCGGGTTCGATGCCGGCCAGCGCTGGAGCAGTGTTTTTAGGCGAACGGCGGCTGAGCGGACTGCGCGCCAATGGGGTGGTGGCCGCCGGCGTGGTTCGAACGCATCAGATTGTGCGTCCATTCACCAACTTGACGGTGCTCGAGAACGTCACCGTGGGAGCGATGTTTGGCTCGCCCAGCACTCGGCACAACCCGAGGGCCCGCGCGCACGAGGAGCTTGCGTTCGTCGGGCTTGCCGAGCGCGCGCACCATCTGCCCGCCGGTTTGACGCTCGTTGCCCGCAAGCGGCTCGAGCTGGCGCGGGCGTTGGCGACCGGGCCGAAGGTATTGCTGCTCGACGAGGTGATCGCCGGCGTCAATCCGGTGGAAGCAATTGAAATGACCAAGCTCATTCGAGTGATTCGCGATCAGCGGGGGATCTCGATCATCATGATCGAGCATATCCTCGCCGCGCTGATGAGCGTGTCGGATCGGGTCGTGGTTCTCGACTACGGCAAAAAGATCGCCGAGGGAAAGCCGGCCGAGGTCGTGCGCGATGCGAAGGTGATCACCGCCTACCTTGGCGAGGAGCATGCAAAGAGCAATGGCGGCATCCGCGGTCCCGCGGCAGAGAACTCCCCATGACGCCCGCGCCGCTGCTCGAAGTTGAAAACATCCAGGTGGCCTACGGGGACGTTCAGGTGCTCCACGGTATTTCGCTCCAGGTCCAGCAGGGGGAGATCGTCACCCTCCTGGGCTCCAATGGCGCGGGCAAGACAACGACACTGCGCGCCATTGCCGGCCTCCGGCCCGCTCGCGCGGGCGCGATCAAATACCAGGGAGCTTCGCTGTCCGCGCGGGCGGCGAGCCATCGCGCGCAGATGGGAATTGCGCTCGTACCCGAGGGGCGCGACCTCTGGGCGCAGCTCACCGTTCAGGAGAACCTCGAGTTGGGCGCCTACGCAAAGAGCGCCCGCCCGAAGGCGGCGGCGAGCCTCGACCGGGTGTTCACGCTGTTTCCCCGACTCAGGGAGCGCCGGCGTCAGCTCGCCGGGAGCCTCTCCGGAGGCGAGCAACAAATGTGCGCGATCGGGCGCGCCCTGATGATCGAGCCCAAGGTGCTCATGCTGGATGAGCCGAGCCTCGGGTTGGCGCCGATCATCGTCGAGCAGGTCTTCGCGGTGATCCGGCAGCTCCACTCGGCGGGGATCACCATCCTCCTCGTCGAGCAAAACCTCAAGAAAGCATTGGATGTGGCTGATCGCGGCTACGTGGTGGAAACCGGGCAAATCAAGATTCAGGGGTCCTGCGCCGAGCTGAGCGCGAACGAGGCGATTCGCGCCGCCTACCTAGGCCTGTGACGCGCAGGATGGCGGTAGCCGCCGTCGCCCTGCCTCGAGCGGGGCGCAGAGCTCGCGGCGGGTTGACTCGCGCCTATGAGAAATGCAGGTTACCGATCCAACTGGTCGAACCGAAGGAGAAACAATGGCGCGCCCGATTGCGGTCGAGAAAGCCACGCAAGGATCCGAAGTCATCCTGACCCCCGAGGCGCTGAGCTTCGTGGAAAAGCTGCACCGTCAATTCAACCCCAAGCGCGAGGAGCTGCTTCGCCGGCGCGCTCAGCGACAAGCCGAGTTGGACGCGGGGAAATTGTTCGCCTTCCTGCCCGAAACGGAGAACGTCCGCCGAGGCGATTGGGGAGTGGCGTCAACTCCAGACGACCTGCAGAAGCGGTGGGTGGAAATCACCGGCCCGGTCGAGCGGAAGATGATGATCAACGCGCTCAACTCCGGAGCAAACGTCTTCATGGCGGACTTCGAAGACGCGCTTTCCCCCACTTGGTCGAACGTCGTGGAGGGCCAAGCGAACTTGATCCAAGCGGTTCGACGCACGCTCACCTTCACCAGCTCAGAGGGCAAGCGCTACCAGCTCAACCCCACCATCGCTACCTTGCTCGTCCGGCCTCGCGGTTGGCATTTGACGGAGCGCCACGTCACCGTAGACGGCGAGGCGATCTCCGCCAGCCTGTTCGACTTCGGCCTCTACTTCTTTCACAACGTCCGAGAGCTGATCGCGCGCAAGACAGGTCCCTACTTCTACCTGCCGAAGATCGAAAGCCACCTCGAAGCCCGGTTGTGGAACAGCGTCTTCATCGCCGCTCAGGAGGCGCTGGGAGTCCCGAAGGGCACCATTCGAGCGACCGTCCTGGTCGAGACGCTCCCCGCCGCTTTTGAGATGGACGAGATTCTCTTCGAGCTGCGCGAGCACTCGAGCGGGCTCAACGCCGGCCGATGGGACTACATCTTCAGCCTGATTAAGAAGATGCGCACGCGCCGCAATCTCTCCCTTCCCGACCGGGTCCAGGTGACGATGACCGTGCCGTTCATGCGCGCATACACGGAGCTGCTGGTAAAGACCTGTCACCGGCGGGGCGCGCATGCACTGGGCGGAATGGCCCCGTTCATTCCGAGCCGAAAGAATCCGGAGATCAACGAAGCAGCGCTGGCGAAGTCCCGCGACGATAAATTGCGGGAAGCGAACGACGGGTTCGATGGCACCTGGGTGGCTCATCCGGACCTGGTCCCGGTAGCGATGGAGGTCTTCCAACAGAAGCTCGGCGCGAAGCCGCACCAGAAGGAGCGGTTGCGAGAAGAGGTCCAGGTGACGGCTGAGCAGCTCCTGGACATTCGCGTGCCAGGGGGAACGATTACCGAAGCCGGGATGCGCAACAACATCAGCGTGGCGCTTCAGTACCTCGACGCGTGGCTGCAAGGGACGGGCGCGGTGGGGATCTTCAATCTGATGGAGGACGCCGCGACCTGCGAGATATCCCGTGCGCAGCTGTGGCTGTGGGTACAACGCGGTGCGCGGCTCGACGACGGGCGCCTAATCACCAAGGAGCTCTATCAGGAGTTCCGGGATCAGGAGATCGCCAAGCTCGGTGGGCCGCAAACAGGAAAGCTGCGCCAGGCCGCCGAGCTGATTGACGGCCTGGTGCTCAAGCCGGATTTCGAGGAATTTCTTACGTTGCCGGCGTACCGGTTGTTGGATTGACGGAGGCTGCCATGCGCAGCGAGTTCGTCCCGGTAGCACACGCGGTTTTGACCGAGCTGGCCAGCGTTGTCGGCCCGAAGAACTGCATCAGCGATCCGGCAGGGCTGCGAACCTACGAATGCGATGGGCTTACCAGCTTTCGAATGGTTCCCGGCGCAGTCATCTTGCCGGCGACGACCGAGGAAGTTGTGGAGGCGGTTCGGATCGCTCGGCGAGCCAATCTGCCCATCGTTCCGCGCGGCTCTGGAACCGGGCTCTCGGGCGGCGCCCTGCCGGTACCGGGCTGCGTGGTGATCGGCCTTTCCCGGATGCGCAGCATCTTGGAAATCGATCTCGAGAACGCCTGGATGCGCGTCCAACCGGGGGTGGCCAACCTGGACATCAGCAAGCGATTGGCGTCGGCCGGCTACTACTACGCCCCGGATCCGTCGTCGCAGAGCGTCTGCTCGATCGGCGGGAACGTGGCAGAGAACTCAGGTGGTGCCCATTGCTTGAAGTACGGCTTCACCGTCAATCACGTCCTCGGAGCCCGGGTTGTGCTCGGCGATGGCTCGGTGGTCGATTTGGGCGGACCCGTCCTCGACACTCCGGGGTACGATCTGATCGGCGTCTTCGTCGGCAGCGAAGGAACACTCGGGATCGTCACTG
>Ga0126376_10002738_pt1 | contig 10074 bp, 10 predicted proteins | sample PanSoiMetPlot_15_FD_92760 | JGI IMG/M metagenome (GOLD analysis project Ga0126376, IMG submission 92760) | Tropical forest soil microbial communities from Panama - MetaG Plot_15 | ecosystem: Environmental > Terrestrial > Soil > Tropical forest > Bulk soil | place: Panama | collected 2016-02-17 | reverse complement strand
GTCGTGGTCTTGTTCGCCGTGCTGTTATTCGCTGCCGGCGTTCCTGTTCCAGTGTTCGCGGCTGCAGCCGTGCCGTTGCCTGGTGTTCCTGAATTGTTGGCTGGTGTCGCAGCCGGAGTGGAAGACGGTGGCAACGAAGTCAGCGGCGTTGGCTCCGGTGGCAGTGGCTTGGAAAGAACGCCGGCTACCAACTGGGGCAGTCCGTCAGTCGTGTTGTTGTTCCGGTACTTGTACCAGTTCGTCAGGCTCTCATTCCAAACGGTTTTGGGCTGAGCGAAATTGGCATCATTGCCGGCGAGTGCAACTGCACGGGCGTAGCCGTCGATCATGCGATCGACGAGTTGGTTGATGTTGGCGAGCGCCAGTTTGCTCTCCGGAGTTTCATCCTTACCGGAATAAATCGCCTTGTAATCTGCGGACTGCTTCGCATATGGACCAGTTTCATATGCGCCCGCGATGTACGCGTAGGTGTATGGCGACTTCTTCAAGGGCGTCTCAAACTGCGCGGCTTTGATCAGGTTCTTGAGCGCGTTTGTCGGATCTTTTTCCAGTGTCAGCGCGCCGATGGTGTAGTTCAAGTAAGCGACGGCGACGTCTTTGCTCGCCAGCGGCTGCCAGTCCTCGATAGTCTTTCCTGACTCCAACTGTTGCAACGCCTTCTTCGCATATTCGAGTGCTGCACCACTCAACGAAGCATTATTCAACGGGCCGACCAGATATCCGTTTGCGCCGAGGTCTACCAGCACTTTGAGATTGTCCGGCTCAGCGGCCAGCAGCTCTTTCCCGAGCGCGTAGGCTTCGGGATACTTCTTGTCGTTGTAAAGCAGCGTGCGGAAGCGGATCTTCTTGGTAGCGTCTTCGTATTGACCAACGAACTTCTTCAAGTAGTCGATAATCTTTTGCTGCGATTCGTCTACTTCGCCTGCAGGACACGCCAAATATTTCTTGGCAGCGTCATAAGCTTTGTCCTGCTCGGTCTTTCGATTATCAAGGAAAGTCTTGTACAGAGCGTTCTTGCCTTCGGTCGAGCATTGATCCTGAAGGGCATTATCCGGTTGCGCGATCAGGTTGTGCGCTGCTGCGGGCAGAGCAAGTATCGCGACTGTAGTGCAAATACCTAAAAACGTTATCAGCTTCTTCATTAGTTGTTCCGAACCTCCAAAAATCATTTTCAGCAGTCGCGCCAAGGGCCCTGCCCTTTTTCGGTCGCCACAGGGAAATTTTAGGATGCGATTGATACAAAGACCGGTTGCCGATCTTTGGATACAAGGGGACGCACACTCGGGTGCTAGTGAACCTGGGTAAATAAAGCCCCGCAATATTCCTGCAACTGTATTAAATGTGTCAAGGCGTTGAGTGCTATGAGTTGAAAAAGATAGAAAAAAATCGCGCCGGAGCTAGAAAACTCCGGCGCAGATGATCAAGGGGATGACAAGGGCTTAGGGTTATGGTTGTATGCGCCGCGGCCTTTGCGCGCCCGGCGTTGTCGTCGCGGGAGCCTGAGTTGTTGTGGTTGAGTTGGCCGTTGTCTTCTGACCATCAACCGGTTTCTTTTCGAGCGGCATGAGCACACGCTTCACCTTACTGGCTGGTTCTGATGTGCTCGTTTTGGCAGCCCCTGGAGCAACGGTTGTTGTCGTTACGGGAGGTGCTGTTGCCGTGGCTGCCTGATTCGTTTCGGTGTTATTTGTTTCAGTGGTGTCGCCGTTCGCGTCTGCGTTTGCAGCGGCAGCTTCCTGATCGGCCACTTCTTTCTCTTCATCGTCGAGCGTCGATGCAACCTGGAGGTTGATCGCGGTTCCGAAGCGATGATTCAGTTGTCGATAAATCTCTCCTGCGACGGCTGCCGGGAAATGACGGCGACCATCAGTGCCCTCCGCGATTACCACTACAGCCAGTCGCGGATTTGCGAGTGGAGCATACGACGTGAACAAACCAACCCAGCCGTTCTCGCCGATGCAAGTGCCAGTCTTACCGGCGACCGTCTGCGTTGGATCATAAGCTTTGCGGCCCGAACCGTAGTTAACGGATCCGACCATTCCCGGAACCATGCGCTGCCAAACATCTGTGGTGATGGGCAACTGGCGGCGCACCTTCGGGCTCATCTTGTTCAGTTCTTTCGTGCTGTGCGGAATCTGCGGCTGGAGCAACTTGCCGCCGTTAGCCATCGCCGAAACGAGCGTGCCGAGTTGCAGCGGCGTCACTTCAAAACCGTCCGCGTGAGAGAACATGCGTCTGTCAACTACGCCAACTTTGATTTCGGGTAATTTGCCCGCAAACTCGAACGGCACGTTGATCCCGGTCTTCTCGCCGAGGCCGAGCTCGCGAGCGTAGCTGACCATCTTCTCAGAGCCGATCTTAGTACCAACGGTTTGGAAGAACGGATTGTCTGAGTGGGCCAACGCAGAGGTTAAATCGATTCGATAACCATCGCCGACAGTATCAACCAGCGGAATCGCGTTCTCGGAAAGTCCAGCCACGCCGGTGACGAGCTTAATCGTCGAGCACGGTTTGAATCCGCGGCGCAGTGCCCATTCCTGATTCACGATCGAATAGACGCGACCGGTGAGCGGGTCCATAACGACCACGGTGCCGGCGTGATTGCCGAGCGCGTTAACCGCAACTCGACGCACTTCCTGATCTTCGCCACTCAGATCGTCTTTCGAGATAAACGTCTGGACCTCGTCGCGCATGGCCTTATCGATGGCCATCTGTCGCGCGATTGCCGCGCGGCGTGCAGCTTCGGCACGACGGCGAGCTTCGAGCAACGCACGGCGATTGCGACCTTCAACGCGACGCATCTCGGCGGCACGCTCCCGCTTCGTCAGCGGCCGGTGCAATCTTCGCTCGAGAGCTTTTACAGCTGATGCTTGTTCTCGCGCGATTTGCGCTCGCGAACGACGAACCTCACGCGCTGACAACCGACCACCACGACCGCGGCGTGAAGCTCGGGCGACGTGTCGTCCTCCACGGCGTGACGAGCGAGTCGCTCGAGCCGAGGCTCTTCTGCTTTTCTGACTGCGGGCGCTCCGGCCCGAAGAATGTTTCCTCTTCCCGAATGCTGTACCGGTAAAAACCAGAGAAATGAGTACAAATAGAATAAAGACGAGCCGGCGTGACTTAGGGGAATAGAAATTTAGAGTCATCAGGCTTTTGGTACCTCTCTTTTAGGGATTTAACTCACCAAAAATGGTGAGCAGGAACGAACCTCCCAGTCGCGTTCCTCAAAAAACTTGAAAAAAACTTAACACCTGCTTGCAACACCCAGCCTTCTCAAAAAACGCCTCTTTTCGTGTCTTCGATCAAACCTTCTGCTGCAACTTGAGGGCGGGAAGATTTTCCCTAACGGCGGTCTCTGGGGACATTGATTTGAGACCGTCGCAAATATAACATCAACGGACAGTTGGGGGCAATCAAAAAGTAATCGATTATACATATTTCACTGGAACAGTACGTGCAAGCGACCCATTCTTGTTCCAGACCCGCGGCTGTTGAGCCGTGATTTTGCCAGACGTTAAAATAATGATAAACGCGCAATGGCCCGCGCTTACCAGACCGACAACGTCAGATGCTGAAACACTCCTCTTAGTTTTCAAATGAAGTTTGCCGCCCAGATACAAAGTTTCCGCGCTCGCCTCTTGTTGCTGCTGGCGCTGATGCTCGGTCTCACGCTCGGCATACAGTACTACTTCAACCTCCGCACTGTCCGTGCGAATGCGCGCATGATCGTCGAGCAGGAGCAAGCCATCATGACCGGCATCGCCCTAGGCATCGAGAGCCTGCAGAGCGATCAGTACCTCGACGAGATAACCGGAGGGCTGCGAGACCCGATTCTGAAAGATAAAAACGTTCGCCTCAAGAACATTATGGTCGTCGACGATGCCGGGAACGTCCTCGACAGCATCATTCCGGAGTTCAATCCACGCGAACGCGAAGACAAAACCAGGCGTTACGTTCAGTTCAAGGACATACAACTGCTGCCGCTCCGAAGCGCGGTGCAGTTCGCCAACGACCAGGAACAGCTTCCTTCCTGGATTCCGCCGTCGACGAACGTCGATTTTGCTGAAGCCGGTGCTTTCTATTTTCCGGTGCAGACTGACAAGGGGCGACGCTTCATCATCGTTGTGCTCGACTCGGCCCACACTCTGACGAATGTGCTCGAGCGTCAGTCGTCGCGTTCGGCGCTTTACACGCTCGCCGTTTTGTTTGTGACCACGCTCATCACGGGATTTTTCGTGTGGCGCTTCACTCGTCCCATCAGGGAGCTCTCAACTGCCGCCCGGAAGGTGGCCAGTGGCAATTTCGACGTGCAGGTTCCGGCCGATCGAGCCGACGAAATGGGAACGCTCGCGGCGGCGTTCAACGAGATGACAGCGAAACTGAGTCGCGCGCGTGAGCTCGAAATGCAGCTTCATCAAGCCGAGAAGGGCGCGGTCGTCGGCCGCCTCGCGGCTGCGATCGCCCATGAGATTCGCAACCCGCTGAATTACATCAACCTGACGTTGGACCATCTCCGCTCGTCGTTTGCTCCGAATGATCCGGCTAAGAAAGAGACGTTTGTCCGGTTGACCGATCAATTAAAGACTGAGGTCGCGCGCATCAACCGTCACATCACCGACTTCCTGAAGTATTCACGGCCGTCAAAACTCGAGCTACAGGACGTCGACATTCGCACCGAAGCCGAAGACGCGCTGCGTCTCGTCGAAGCCAGGGCTGACGAATGCGGGATCGAGACGAGAATCGTTCAGGATGGACCGCTGCCGGCCGTCGTCGCGGATCGCGAATCGCTTCGTTCCGTATTCACTAACCTGGTCATCAACGCCGTCGAAGCAATCAACGGCGCCGGCGGTAGTATCTCGATCAATCTTACGAACACACCGGCAAACTCTGTTAAGGTTGAGATTAGCGACACCGGATGCGGAATTGCAGCGGAAGACATATCGAAAGTCTTCGAGCCTTATTTTTCGACGAAGGAAACCGGAACCGGGTTGGGCTTGGCAATTGTGAAAAAGGCGATCGACGATCACGGCGGCACCATCAGCGTCGCATCGAAGGAAGGTAGCGGTACAACGTTCACGATAATTCTACCGGCTAAAGAGAACAGACATGCCACGAAAGAACATTCTGGTAGTTGACGACGAGAAAGCGCAGCGAGAGATTCTCGAACTGATCCTGACGGAGGAAGGTTACGACGTCACCACCGCAGCCTCGGGCGAAGCGGCACTCAAGTTCGCGAAGGATCGAAGATTTGATCTTGCTCTGACCGATCTGAAGATGACCGGCATGGACGGCATCGAGTTGCTACAACACCTGCTGGCCTTCGATTCGTCCATTATCGTCATCCTGCTCACTGCTCACGGTTCGATCGAGTCGGCGAAGGAAGCGTTGCGGCGCGGTGCGTTTGATTATCTCGAAAAGCCTTACGACAAAGCGGCGCTCCTCGAAACCATCAATCGCGCACTCGATCGTCTCGACGCGATCGATAGCGAGATCATCTCTGCGTCTCCAAAGATGGAGACTGTCAAGAAGATGATCCTGAAAGTCGCGCGCTCGAATTCGACGGTGCTCGTACGCGGTGAATCCGGCACGGGCAAGGAGTTGATTGCGCGCGCCGTTCACAATCAGTCGCCGCGTTCAACGGAGATGTTTCAGGCAGTCAACTGCGCTGCGATTAACGAGAACCTGCTGGAGTCGGAGTTGTTCGGGCACGAAAAGGGTTCGTTTACCGGCGCCCATGCCGAAAAGAAAGGACTGTTCGAGATTGCGGATCGTGGCACGTTGTTTCTCGACGAGATCGCGGAGCTGGACGTCGGCATTCAAGCGAAACTCTTGCGCGCGCTGCAGGAACGCAAGATTCGTCGCGTTGGCGGAACGCACGAGATCAATGTTGACGTGCGCGTGATTGCTGCCACTAATCGCGACCTGCGCGCCATGGTGTCTGACGGTCGTTTTCGCGACGATCTTTATTATCGCATCAACGTGCTCTCGATTGATGTGCCGCCGCTGCGCGAGCGACGCGAAGACATTCCGGTTCTGATTGACTACTTTCTCAAGAAGCACACGAAGAACACGTCGCGCCTCGTGCGTGGCCTGACTCCGGAAACGAAGAAGTTGATGAACGACTACAGTTGGCCCGGGAACGTAAGGCAGCTCGAATCAGCGATTGAGCGCGCGATTCTGTTGAGTGAAGGCGATCTGATCACGCCGGAAGACCTGCCGACGGAAGTGCGTCAGGAAGTTGGGCCAGCATCCGATGGCGCATTCAAGTTACCGGCTGAGGGGATCAACTTCGAAGAGGTCGAGCGCAATCTCATCACGCAGGCGATGGACCAAACGGACTACAACATCACCAAGGCCGCCAAGCTCCTCGGCCTAACATTCCGCACGCTTCAGTATCGTCTGGAGAAGTTTGGGATCAAAAAACCGGACGGCAAGGAAATCGAAGAAGGCGAATGAATACGCCGAAGGTGTTGGCTGATCACGCCGATTTGGAGGTTAAAGAAATACGCCGAAGGCGTATTTATTCTCGCGTCAAAGTCAACAGTGGTAGAGGGTGCTATGTTAGATTCTGTTCCATGAGTGGCAAAGACGAGGTTCAGGCACTCTTGAGCAAGCTGCCTGACGATTGCTCGCTTGAAGACATTCAATACCATCTGTACGTCATCGAGAAAGTGCGCCACGCACTCGAGAGCGCTGACACTCAGGGAACCATTTCTCAGGAGAAGTTGAACGGCGTCTGGCGAAATGGCTTACTGAGTAGAATGGTCGTAGAGGGCCGCTGAGAAACATGAGAAACAAACTACCGCTACTGGTTTTGTGTTGCGTACTGGGGGCGTGCGCGAAAGCTCCGACCGCTAATTCCCCGGCAACAAACGCCCCTGAGCCGCCGCCAATCAAATCAACCGATGTCGTGAAAGCGACGCCGCAACAGGTCACGCTCGCGGCGGGCGAGTCGGGTGATGCGGTTGTTACGCTTCAGATTACGAACGGGTATCACGTAAACGCCAATCCGCCGTCCTACTCTTATCTCAAAGCCACCGAACTCGAGATCACGCCGGCGGGCGGGATCTCGGTCGAATTCATGACCTACCCAAACGCGCTGACCAAAAAGTTCTCCTTCGCAGAGAAACCGCTGGCGGTTTATGAAGGCGAAACGATCCTGAAGGCGAGATTCAAAGCAGACAAATCAGCCAAACCCGGATCGCACAACCTTTCCGCCAAACTACGCGTCCAGGCATGTGACGACACGGTTTGTTATGCTCCCGGAGCGCTCGACGTAACAGTGCCGGTGAATATCAAGTGAAGACGTTTTGGATGATCATGGCGGCAATGGGCGGCGTAGTTGCTGTATCGCTGGTGTTACTGGAAAACTACGACAAGGCCTTCGTGGCTGCAGCAGCCGGTGCGGTCTGCTGGTTCCTGAGTTACCGGCAACAAGTGCGCGCCACGCTCGCCAGCGAAGATGAAGAAGATGTTGAGGAGTCAGATGAAGAAGTACGTTTTTAGTGTCGTAATTGCCTTTTCAATTTTTTCGGGCGTGGCGGCACGAGCGTCGGACCAGTCCGACGTTCGCGCGACGGTTCAGAATGTTTTTGCGCAACTGAAGTCGCACAATTACGAGGCCCTTTACGATTTTTTACCCGGCGCATCGCGCAATCGCATGTCGCGCGATCGGTTCGTGAGCGCGCTACAACGCGCGCAGGATTTTTATCAACTCGATCGCATGGACATCGGCGCCGTCAAGGTGATGGGCGATCTCGCGGTTGTCGATACAGTGCTTTACGGGAAAGTCGTGGCTCCGATTGAGGCGGAAGGAAAGATTGTCGCGCAGCAGTACCTGCTGCGAGAAGGTGGCAAGTGGCGCGTGGCGACGGGCGATCAGTCGGGTGTGAAAAAGTTTTTGGCCGACAATCCGGGATTCAGCAAAGGATTCAAGATTCGAGCGCCACGAATTTACGTGAAGCAGAATGGCGCGTGGGTCGAATTCAACGCGCCGCGAAGGACTAAGTAAGAATCAGATCGTCAAACGTCAACTGCGCGTCGTCGACTCGTTCGGCGTATTCGCCGTGACGAATGCGGTGTCGAGGCACTGCGAGCGATTCGCGCACGGCATCGAGATGAAAACGGATTATTCGCGGCGTTAACCTGACGGAAGGAATGCGACGCTTTGCAGCCAAGCGCCGCACAGTCGATTCGCTGACCTGCAATATCGCGGCAAGCTGTTTTGCAGTTAAGAATTCCTCACGCTCTTCCATACGGCAGGATCTGTTTCACGACTTCGGCGGCAGCGACAGCGCTACACGGTAAACTGCAGCGCCATCGATCTCCACGTCCTTCGTCACCGGCTCACCATTCGTCTTCACAGTCACGCGATACTTCGCAGGCTCCGGTGGGAGTCGAAACTTGAACGAACCAGTTTCAGTGGTAACTCTTCCATCGATCTTCTTAGTCGTTCCGTCGTCGAGTATCCGCGACAACTCAATTTTCGCGTTCGGTACGCTTCGTCCATCCGCACTGAACACGCTGCCACTCAGAAAAGCGATCGAACCTTCATCGATCGTCAGTATCAAACGATCCCCAAGCGAGCGAGTCTTGCCGGCTTTGACTTCAACATCCTCAATCGTACCGATACTCAACCCGGGCTTGCGAAACGTCAGGCCATATTTTCCCGGCGTCAAACGCGATACGAGAAACTCTCCATTCTTGTCGGTCGTGGAACGTGTGACTTCCTTATCTCCATGTCGGACCACCACCGTCACTCCACCGGGCGTGCCCGTTTCCACGCGCACTTTGCCTTTGATAGCTCCCATGGTCTTATCCTGGGCGGCGGCTGAGATATTGGCGATGCCTGCGGCAACAAATATTATCGCCAGCACCGGCAGAATTTTAATGAATCTCATGGTCACTCCTTTGCGTATTAGTTCCACAATTACCGGCTTTAGACGCTCAGGATCATATCACCGTTTGCTTCCGCAGGTCGCGCCCGTATAATCCTGAGCGGCGCCCGCATGGAGTATTAATGCCTAAACGATCCGCGGCTTTTATAGCGCAAGTTTTCCTTCCTCTCCTGCTGCTGATTGCGGTTGCGATTCCCTGTGTGCCGCAGGATCAAAACACCGAAAACAAGACTCAACGACCCCGCAAGGTTTTTCCGAAAGAACAGGACCCCGAAGAGATCTTGCGTTTTGACACCGATCTGGTGTCAGTGGACGTGACCGCTATCGACACTGAAGGCCGCCCGGTTCGCAACCTTCGCCAGGAAGACTTCAAGGTCTATTCCGACGGCTCCGAACAACCGATCTCTTTCTTCCAAATCGAGCAGCGTCAAGGTGAAGGACGACCGCTCGCAATCGTCTTCGCGCTGGACGTTTCGGGTAGTATGACTGCCGAAGAGATCGTTCGCTTGCGAGGTGCGCTGGAGTCGTTTTCGAATCATCTCGCCAAGCATCCGGTTGTCTATTCGGTGATGACTTTCGGCATGCGCGTTAAAACGATCCAAAAGTTTACTTCAGATCCCGATAAACTGGACGAATCCCTTGAGCGCCTCTCCAGAGACTCGCCAAACGGGTTATCGACTCACACTTACGACGCGGTTGACGACGCGATCAGAATGCTTGTTCGAAGCGCACCGCGCACGCGTGAGAAACGTTTGATGAAGCGTGCGGTGCTGGTGGTAACTGATGGTTTTCCGGTGGGCGACACGGTTGCGCCCCAGACAGTTATCGAGCGCGCCAACGCCGCCGACGTCAGCGTTTATGTAGTTACATTACCGTCGTATTCGCGTTTGATTGCGTCGTCAGCGCAGACTCCTTTGCCGACTCCGCTCGACGTCAGTGGCCTGGCGGAATCGACGGGCGGTCGGAATGTCTACGCGAATGAAAAGGACTATGCGCCGCTCTTTCGTGCTTTAGCCGAAGAGGTCAGCTCCGCGTACGTCCTGGCCTTTTATCCGCCCGATGAAAAGAGACGAGATGGGCAATTACACACGATCAGGGTTGAGGGGCCACGTGGCTTAACTCTAAGACAAAGCCGCTCTGAGTATCGAGCAGCGAGTAGGTAAGCAATTGCCGATTG
>Ga0126376_10002736_pt1 | contig 10075 bp, 7 predicted proteins | sample PanSoiMetPlot_15_FD_92760 | JGI IMG/M metagenome (GOLD analysis project Ga0126376, IMG submission 92760) | Tropical forest soil microbial communities from Panama - MetaG Plot_15 | ecosystem: Environmental > Terrestrial > Soil > Tropical forest > Bulk soil | place: Panama | collected 2016-02-17 | reverse complement strand
GGCGGCGGGCGGGGCGGCGGGTTTCGCTCGGCTATGCTTTTCGCCGCGAGGCGGTGGGGCAGCAGCAGGTCGCGGTCAGCGACATCCCGTTCCCGAGCGGGTTGCCGCCCGGCGTGTCACCCACTGACATCTACGTGATTCCGTACTCGTACCAGTCGCACGAGGCGGCCCTTTCGGGGTCGCTGTGGCTGCGGCAGGCCGCGCGCGTAGCGACCAGCCTGCGCTATGAGCGGCGCGGCTACACGCGGCTGAGCGGGCTTTACGACCCGCTGCTGGGGCGGCGCTTCTACCCGCGCACGCGCGTCGACGATCGCGTGACCGCCGACCTGGGCGTGCTGAGGCCGGTCGGCGAGCGCTACGATCTCGAGCTCGTCTACACGCTGATCGTCAACACGTCCAACATCGACAACACGGATCCGGCGACCGCGCTTGACTATGACGACAAGAACTACGTCAAGCACATGATCGAGCTGTCGGTGTCGGCGCGCTTTTAGGAGTCGAAAGTCGAAAGTTGAAAGTCGAAAGTCGAAAGCGGAGAGTTGGCGGCCTGATTAGTGGGTGCTGCTCACTGTGGCGACGACTGCATCACCGTCAATGGTTACACCGGTGATGCTGATCCCCGACGCCAGCCCATTCGCAAGCTGCGTGCTCGGCGTGGTGGTGGGCCCGAGCTCGACCTTGTTGCCGGGGTAGTAGAGGTTGGTCTGGCCGTCGGGGCTGGCCAGGCCGTCGGCCTTCATCAGCCACGCGCAGCTGCCGAACAGCCAGCAGCGGCCGCCGAAGTGCTTCGCGTTGTTCACGTGCAGCACCTCGAGGCCGAGGGCGCCCGGACCAAAGCCAAGGAGGGTCTGCGACAGCCCCTGGTCGTAGCCGGCGAACCCGCGCGCCTCGAGCAGGAAATACTCGTCCGGGTTGTCGGTCGGAAGCTCGAGCACCTCGTAAGCGGGCTGATCGCTCGCAAACAGCCTCACCTCCATCGGCGTTGAAACCGGACGAACGATCCGGGGCTCGACGAATCCGAGCTGCTGCTTGGTCCAGGCTGTCATGTGCACGGGACGCTCGCCGGAGAGCTCGCCGGGGGCGGCGCCAAAGACGCCCAGCCCCATGATGTCCCAGCCGCCCACCGGGAAGCGGCCCTGGGTCGCATCGGGCGTATTGTTGTCGACGTTGTACATGTCGGGGAGGTTGAACAGCGCGTGTCCGAGCTCGTGCGCAATGACGCCAATCGTTGCCACGTGGGCCCGCTCGGCCACTCCCTGCAGCTCGCCGATCACGACAAACGGCGAGCGGCCGTAGCAGAGGCGGTCGCCGGCACAGGACAGTCGCCGTCCGATCTGCACGCCGTCGAGGATGGGCGCTTCGAAGGGCTCGTCGATCGCGCGCGCGTTGCCGAAAAAGCCGCGGCTGAAGTCGCCGGTCGTGCTCGACTCGGGCCCCGCCATCACGAAGACGATCGGAAGCTCGCCGCCCGACAGCGCGCCGTCACCGTTGCTGTCGAAGCTGGCGAAATCGACCGCCGAATCGGCGAGGGTCAGCGCTTCGCGGTAGACCGGTGTCACGTCCCTGGCCGTCCGGCCCGGGTTCGGATTCGGCTGCGTGAGCTGCACGGCCACCACACCGTCGTCCACGGTGCCGCCGGTCTCGTGAGCCGGTAGCAGTGCAAAGCGTCCGCCCGAGACGGTCCGGTAGTAGTCGGCCACGGTCCGGTCGGCGTCGCCGAACAACTTCGCGCTCCACTCGGCCTCGGAGCCGACGATGTGGTCGTCGGTGAAGCTCACGAGCACGACCAGGAGTCGCTGGATCGGCGGCACCCGCGGCCCCTGGGTGCTGGGATCATCCGCCTTGTCCCCCGCTCCCGGCTCAGCCGGGCCTTCGTGTGACGAGACCAGACAGGCGGCGGCGGCCACAGGCAGGCAAAGGGCGGCGGCCGCAACGCCTGCGCGATGAAGGCTGGCGAGTAGCATGAGCGCGTGCTGCACGCAAGAAGCGATTCACGCTCATGCTGTCGGATTTCTGCGAGTTGCCACGCCCACGAGTCGATGCGTCTGACTGCTTCAGTCGCCACTGCCTCCCGATGCAGTCGCCGTGCGGATACAGTTGAACGTGATGACCTCGGTGATGGGCCGGTTGAGCCCATCGCCTCCCACCGGGGCCCCGGCTCGGACCCGGTGCTGCAGCCAGACATTCAAAAGCTCCTTGATCTCGTCGGGTGACGGCAACGCATGCGCCCGGTCGCTCGCGCCCTCCACCATGTCATCGTAGAGCTCTTCCCAGTCGTCGGGATCTTCCTTGCCCACGGCGGCCAGCACGCGGATGGCGGCTGCGAATGGGCCCAGGTCCGCGCCCGCGCCCGATTCCGCGAACGAAAGCCCCTTGATCGCGTGCAGCCAGGCCCGCTGCGGGGGCGAGATCTCGCTGTCGGGAACCGAGTACAGATCGGCATCCATCGTTTGGTCTTCGATGAGAACCAGCACCGTGTGCGCGGGCCGGTCGTCGAGCTTGGTCAGCGCCCGGTCGTAGGGCACAGTCATGCGCGCGCCCTTGAGCACCTCGAGAAGCGCAGTGCGGAGGCGAGCGGCTTCGTCGGCGGTGGATGCGGTCGGAAGGCGGCACAGCTGGTCAAACAGGGTGCGGAGCGCTTGTGGTTCCATGAAATGGTCCTCCTGGCGGGACTCTAGCAAACCGCCGCTTTAACGGGCCAGGCTGGCCACCGCCGCGCGCGCGCCGTGAAAGGCGCGCGAAAGCTCGACCTGCGCCCGGTATTCGTCGATCTGCCGCTGACGCGCCGCCTCCGACAGGCCATGCGCCACCGCGAGCCGCTGCGAAACCTCTTGGCACACAGCCAGCCCCTGGTCACGTGCATACAGAAAGATCGGCACGCGCCGCCACAGCACGTCGGAGACCGTGACGGCGACCTCCTCCCGAATGGCGTGCTCGATCTCGCACCATAGATAGGGCAGCTCGGGGTCGACGCGCTTGCCATTGCCCCAGGACAGCACGCGATCGGCGCGCGCGCCGTAGGTGCGGGCCAGATGATAGGCCACCTCGGGCGCCATCTGAAACTGCGTGCCCAGCCGCGCCGCCTCGCGGTCGAGGTCGATGCCGGGTGGAAACGCCCCCGGCAGCCGGCGCTCGAACGTCGAGCACGGACCGACGTTCTCGCCAAAGCCCATGTCCTGCAGCCGCGCCACCGCCTTGTCGACCGCCTCGCGCGCCATGCGTCGATAGGTGGTCAGCTTGCCACCGGCGATCACGATCATCCCATCTGATTGCACGAAGATCTCGTGCTCGCGCGGGACCGCGTAGGCGGCCCCGGTGGCCGCGATCAGGGGCCGCAGCCCGGCGTAGGTCGCGATCACGTCCTCGGGCCGCAGCCGCGCCTCCGGGAAGTAGAAGTTGGCGGTGCCGAGCAGGTAGACCACGTCCTCGAGCGTGGCCGCAACCGCGTCGTAGTCGCCCCGGTAGTCGGTATCGGTGGTGCCGACCACCGTGCGTGGGCCGGCGGGCAGACAGAATACGATGCGCTTGTCGCGCGATGCCATGGTGACCGCATGCCGGACCGGAAGACGGGCGGCATCCACGATCACGTGGACGCCCTTGGTCGGCCGCAAGAGAGCGTTCTGGGAGGTGGCGAACTCGTGCAGCACCCGGTCGGTCCAGGGCCCGAGCGCGCCCACCACCACGCGGGCTTGCACCGCAAATCGCGCGCCCGTGCGGACGTCTTCCACCTCGAGACCCGAGATGCGGCCGCCGCGGCGCCGCAGCGGCGCCAGCGCACGCACGTAGCTGGCGCAGATGGCCCCGGTCGCCCGCGCGTCCAGCACGTTCTCGAGCGTCAGGCGCGAATCGTCGGTGGCGCAGTCGAAGTAGGTGAGCCCGCCCACCAGATGCTCGCGGCGCAGCGCGGGCTCGAGCTCGTGCAGCTGGCGCGCGCTCCAGCGGCGGTGTCCGGCCGGCGGCTTGCGCAGCGCGAGCATGTCGTAGAGCAGAAGCCCGGTCCAGATCATGGTGTAGAAGCCGAGCCGGTAGGCCGGCACCAGAAACTCGAGCGGACGCACCAGATGAGGGGCCAGTCGCATGAGTAGCGCGCGCTCGTTGGTGCCCTCGAACACCAGCTTGAGCTGGGCCTGCTGCAGATAGCGCAGCCCGCCGTGCACCAGCTTCGAGCTGCGCGAGGAGGTGCCGCTGGCGAAGTCGCACTTGTCGATCAGCGCGACGTCGAGGCCGCGCAGGGCGGCATCGCGCGCGATGCCCGCGCCCGTGATGCCGCCGCCCAGGACCAGAAGATCGAAGGTGTGGCTGGCCAGCCGCTGCAGGTCGTTCGCTCTATCCCAGGCTGGCTCTTCCATTACGGCTGCGGCTCACGCCTTCTTCAGCTCGATGTTCAGCTCGTCGAGCTGACGCGCTGACACCGGGCCCGGTGCGTCGGTCAGAAGATCGGTGCCCCGCTGCGTTTTCGGAAACGCGATCACGTCGCGCAGCGAATTGGCGCCGCACAGGAGCATGGCCAGTCGATCGAGCCCGGCTGCGATCCCGCCGTGCGGCGGCGGGCCGTACCGAAAGGCGTCGAGCAGAAAGCCGAACTTGGCGCGCGCTTCCTCATCGGACAGCCCAATCGCCTTGAACACACGCGACTGCACCTCGCGCTGGTGGATTCGGATCGATCCGCCCGCGGCCTCGGTACCATTCAATACCAAGTCGTACGCGCGCGCGCGAACTCGTCCCGGATCGGTCTCCAGCAGGCCGTGATCCTCCGGACGCGGGGAGGTGAACGGATGATGGGCCGCCTGCAGCGCGCCCGTCTCTTCGTCGCGCTCGAACAGCGGGAACTCGGTCACCCACAGGAACTTCCACTCAGAAGTGGCGATGAGCCCGAGCTTCTCGCCCAAATGCAGGCGCAGCCGGGCCAACACCGTGTTGCAAAGGCGCGCAGGCCCGAGCTGGAAGAACAGGAGGTCGCCTTCGCCGGCCGAGGCCGCGCGGTTGACGGCCTGGCGGAGCGGCTCCGATATCATCTTGAACGGGGTCTGCGACCAGGCGCCGCCCGCGCCCACCTTGGCGCGCGCCAGGCCGCGCGCGCCCAGGCCCTTGACCACGTCCTCGAGCTTGTCCGCCTCGGTGCGCGACAATTTCTGAGCCTCGGCCGCCGGAACCCGCAAAGCCTTGATGATGCCACCGTCGGCCAGCGCCTGCTCGAACAGCGGCACTCCGCCGCCGCCGGCGGCCTTCACCTCCGCGGTCAGATCGCAAAGCTCGAGGCCGAAGCGCAGGTCGGGCTTGTCGGTGCCGAAGCGCCGCATCGCCTCCGCGTAGGGCAGGCGCGGAAACGGTTGAGGCACCTCGATCGCCAGCACCTCCTTCCAGATGGCGGCCATCAAGCCCTCGACCACGCGGAACACGTCGTCCTCGACCACGAAGCTCATCTCGAGGTCGATCTGCGTGAACTCGGGCTGCCGGTCCTCGCGCAGATCCTCGTCGCGAAAACAGCGTACGATCTGGAAATAGCGGTCGAAGCCCGACACCATGAAGAGCTGCTTGAAGATCTGCGGCGATTCGGCCAGCGCGTAAAAGCGCCCGGGGTTGAGCCGCGAGGGCACCAGGAAGTTGCGGGCGCCGCCGGGCGTGTACTTGACCATGAAAGGGGTTTCGAGCTCGAGGAACTTCTGGCTGGACAGGTAGCGGCGCGCGGCCTGACAGAGCTCCGAGCGCACGAGAAAGTTGCGCTGCAGCGGGGGGCGGCGCAGGTCGAGGTAGCGGTACTTGAGCCGCAGCTCCTCCTTGGTCTGCGTCTCGTCCTCGATCTGGAAGGGCGGCGTCTCGGCGCGTGAAAAGATGTGGAGCTGGCTGGCCGCCACCTCGATCGCGCCGGTCGCGAGCTTGGGGTTGACCTTGTCGCCGCGCGAAACCACGTGCCCGCGCACACCGATGCAGAATTCGCTGCGCAGCTCCTTCGCGAGCGCGTGGGCTTGTGCGTCGATGTCGGGCGCGAACTTGCACTGGGTCAGCCCCTCGCGGTCGCGCAGATCGACGAACACGGCGTCCCCGTGGTCGCGCCACTTGGCGACCCATCCCATGAGCACGACTTCGCGGCCGCAGTCGGAGGCACGCAGCGCGCCGCACGAATCGGTGCGGCGCAGCTCGCTCAAAAACGCAGGCGGCATGACGGGCGAGTGTAACGCGCCGCGTCGGCGAGTCAAGCCGCCCGGCGAGACGAGGGCGCAAAAGCGTCCGCCTTGACAAGGCCGCCCGCCTGCCGCATCTCTTTGCGCAATGCAAAAGGGGCTGACCCTCTGGTTCACGGGCCTGTCGGGCTCCGGCAAGAGCACGCTGTCGGTTCCGGTCGCGGACGCTCTGCGGGCGGCCGGCCGGAAGGTCGAGGTGCTCGACGGCGATGAGGTGCGAACCCACCTGTCCAGGGGCCTGGGCTTCTCCAAAGCGGATCGCGACACCAACATTCGCCGCATCGGCTGGGTGGCCAAGACGCTGTCCAAGCACGGGCTGGTGGCCATCACCGCGGCCATCTCGCCGTATCGAGACATCCGCGAGGAGGTGCGCGGCTGGGTCACGGCCGCCGGGGCGGGCTTCGTCGAGGTTTACGTGTGCTGTCCGCTCGACGTGCTCGAAGCCCGCGACGTCAAGGGCCTGTACCGCCGCGCGCGGGCCGGGGAAATTCCAAATTTCACTGGAGTGTCGGATCCTTACGAGGAGCCGCAAAACCCAGAGGTGGTGGTCGACTCGAGCCGCGAATCGGTCGCAGAAGGCGTCGCCAAGATCATGGCCAAGCTGCGCGACTTGGGCTATCTGAATGGATAGCTGAAGAGCGACCCATGTTCGATCCGGAGGCCATTCGCCAGAAGAACGCCGAGCTCGAGACGGCCACGCCGCAGGAGATCCTCCAGTTCGTGTTCGCAACCTATCCAAAGCTGGCGATCTCGACCGCGTTCGGGGTCGAAGGGTGCGCGCTCATCGACATGGCGGTGCGGCTCAAGCCCGACGTCCCCGTGTTCACGATCGACACCGATTACCTGTTCTCGGAAACGCTGGCGCTCAAGGAGCGGCTGGTCCAGAAGTACGCGCTCAACCTGACCACGTTCCGGCCCCAGCTCACGATCGCCGAGCAGGAGCAGCGCCACGGCCTCCGGCTTTACCAGTCGAACCCGGACCTGTGCTGCGGGATCCGCAAGGTCGAGCCCAACCAGCGTGCCATCGCGGGCCTCGACGCCTGGATTGCCGGGCTGCGGCGCGACCAGGCGCAGAGCCGATCCGCCATCGACATCCTCGAGCGCTACGATCACGACGACGGGACGCCCTACGTCAAGGTCAATCCGCTCGCCAACTGGACGCGCAAGGACACTTGGGCCTACGTGGTCAAGCACGAGGTGCCGTATAACGAGCTGCTCGACCAGGGTTACAAGAGCATCGGCTGCTGGCCCTGCACGCGCGCGGTGGGCGCGAACGAGGACGAGCGGGCGGGCCGCTGGGTCGGCCGTAACAAGACCGAGTGCGGGATCCACACGTTCGCGCACAGGAAGGCATGAGGATCGCCCACATCACCGATCTGCACGTGCTCTCGCTCGAGGGCACGACCGTGCGCGATTTCTTGAACAAGCGGTGGATCGGCGGCCTGAACGTGGCCCTCAATCGCGGGCGCAAGCACAGCGAGGGCCTGCTCGAGGCGGCCATCGACGATATCAACCGGCAGGGCTTCGAGCATGTGGTGGTGACGGGCGACCTGACCAACCTGTCGCTGGAGCCCGAGTTCCGGCGGGCCCGACAGATCATCGATCGGATTGCCGGCGGGCCCGCCCGGGTGACCGTGCTGCCCGGCAATCATGACTCCTACACCGCCGAATCGGCGATCGAGCGCCGCTTTGAGCGCTGCTTTGCCAGCTTTCTGCCCAGCCCGGTCCAGTGGCCGTTCGTGCGCGAGCTGGGAGAGGTGACGCTGGTGGCGGCTTCGACCGCGGTGCCGACGCCGTGGGGCTTCGCGTCCGGCCGCATCGGCGAGGAGCAGCGCGCCAAGATCGAGGGTGCGCTGGCGGTGGCCAAACAGCGCGGGCAATTTCGCCTGCTGGCCTTGCACCATCCCCCAGTAAAGGCGCGCGGCAGCGAGCTCAGACAACTTTCGGACCGGGCGCGCCTGGCCAGCTCGCTCAAGCGCTATGGCTGCGAGCTGGTCATCCATGGCCATGATCACCGCAACCAGCGCAACCAGCTGCCGGGTCCCAACGGCCCCATTCCGATCTACGGCGCACCGTCGACCACCTACACCGACGAAAGGCCCGATCGCCGCGCGCGCTACAACGTCTATACGGTCTCCGAACGGCTGCTCACGCGCGTGGAGTCGCGCGACGTGCCGCGCGCCTGACCGTCCCCGCCGCCCACTCGACTTGCGGAAGCACGCGATTTCCGGATAAAATGCTGCCCAGCGACGGCTCTCGGTGCCGCATTCAAGAGGTAGCCTATGTCCACTCTCCGGGTTGCGCTTCTGCTCATGGTCGGGGGCGTTCTGGCCGGTTGCGGCGGCGGGGGCGCCGGCCTGGGGCAAGCCGCGCGCGGGGTCAACGATCTCGCGTGCACGGGCCGGAATCCGGGCGATATCTGCGATGCCATCGGCAACCTGTGCGTCGAGCAGCGATGCATGGGCACGCAGGGCAGCCTGACCTGCACCCGGACCGGCAACAATCAGCCGCCCGGAACCGCCTGCAACCCGGACGGCGACCCGTGCACGATCGATCAGTGCGGCAACATCTCGAGCGGCGTGCCCGACGGTATCTGCCATCACGATTACAACAACGGCGCCAGCTGCACCTCGGGCAATCCGTGTGTCACCAACGAGACCTGCCAGGGCAGCGCGCAGAATCACCAGTGCATGGGCACGCCGGTGCCCAACGGCACGCCCTGCACCACCGACTTCATCCCCTGCACCACCGACGAATGCTTGAATGGAAGCTGCGAGCACGTGGTGAATCCCACGGTGTGCAACGACAACATCGAATGCTCGCTCGACATCTGTGATCCCACCAATCCGATGCACGATGCCCTGGGCTGCGTGCATCCGCCCGCTCCCAGCTCGACGCCCTGCATGTCCGATGGCATCCCCTGCACGATCGATCACTGCTCGGGCACAAACTTCATGTGCCTGCACACGCCCGACAACACGCGCTGCAACGACAACAAGACCTGCACGACCGACACCTGCACGGCTTTAGGCTGCGTGAACACGCCCGTGGATTCGGTGTGCGACGACGGCAACGTATGCAATGGCATGGAACGTTGCAACCCGGCTGCCGGCAACTCCAATCCGCTGACCGGCTGCGTGCCCGGCATGAACGCGAGCGCGGGCACGCCCTGCGCCTCCGACGGCGTTGCGTGCACGGTCGACGCCTGCAATGGAACCGGCATGTGCGTGCACACGCCCGACAACGGGGCCTGCAACGACAACAAGAGCTGCACGATCGACACCTGCACGGCGACCGGTTGCGTGAACACGCCCAGCAATGCGGCCTGCAACGACAACGTTGCCTGCACGACCGACGTGTGCAACCCGGCCAGCCCCATGTCCGATCCGATGAGCGGCTGCGTCAACACGCCCAACAACGCGGCGTGCGCGGACAGCAATCCCTGCACGAGTGACCTGTGCGATCCGGTCATGGGCTGCCTGCATCCGGCGGCTCCGCCCGGCACCCCGTGCAGCGACGGCGACATGTGTACGACCGGCGATCACTGCCAGGGCACGAGCTGCCTGCCCACCGGTGTCCTGAACTGCGATGACATGAACCCGTGCACCAACGACACCTGCAGCGCGAGCACCGGCTGCGTGCATACGCCCGCGGCCGCCACCATGACGTGCGACGACGGCAACGCCTGCACGGTCATGGACCATTGCAATGGGGCCGGCATGTGCACGGGGGGCGGGATGCGCAACTGCGACGACGGCAACCTGTGCACCACCGATGCCTGCGATCCGGCGACCGGATGCACGCACACCCCGGTGCCCAACTGCTGCCGCAGCGATGCCGATTGCCGCGACAACAACCCGTGCACGACCGACACCTGCGACGTCGCCACCGGT
>Ga0126376_10002733_pt1 | contig 10077 bp, 5 predicted proteins | sample PanSoiMetPlot_15_FD_92760 | JGI IMG/M metagenome (GOLD analysis project Ga0126376, IMG submission 92760) | Tropical forest soil microbial communities from Panama - MetaG Plot_15 | ecosystem: Environmental > Terrestrial > Soil > Tropical forest > Bulk soil | place: Panama | collected 2016-02-17 | reverse complement strand
CTGACCAAAGGGCCGGGTTAGCAGACAAATTTGCCTGATCACGAAATATGCGTATGGCGCGCAGCTGCAACAAGGGTTTGGCAAACTTATGCAATCCGGTTTGCAATGCCGCCGCTAGTCTTCCATCAGCAGCATGGCTATAGGAGATAAAAGCATCGTAAGGCATTGGGTCACTGGTCGTAAATAGTGCGACAACACCGGTTGGCATCTAAAGTCTTGCACCTCTGTCGTCTTTTAATTAGTCTGATAGCCGTATTTGAAGCACATTATATGTGGAACCGCTTATTTCATGATCATTCACTTTCGTCCTCATGTCTTCACCCTGCCTACGCAAACAGGAGGCGAGATCGTTTCAGGATTGAAGACGGATCGACGAATTCCGAAATCACAGCTACAGTTAAGGAGGGCTAACTGAGACTCTTATCAAGATTCTATGAAACAAGGGATATTTCTCATCAGTTTGATCTTGGCGGTGGTAATCATAGGGAGCAGCATTACTTGGCTGCAGGAGCAATCCTTGCCGAGCGCTGCTAAAGGTGAGAAAGCTGCTTCGGGATCGAGCGCAATTTCATCTCCGGTGCCCGCTGAACCAGGAAGTATGGTACCTGCCGCCGATGGTTGTCCGAAGAGTGGCGTCAAGTGGAAGGCGTATACTGCTCCAAACCATGAGTTTGCTATCCAGTATCCCGGTACAACGCATCCTGAGATATCTTTGGACACCCAGACGGCTCTTTTGTCCCGGACAATATTTCAATTCGTTCAACCGTTTCAGACAGACAGCAATAATGGCTCCCTCAGGTTCAGTGTTCAAATCTCGGTCTGGAGGAATCCACGGCAGATTACGGCTGAAGCTTGGGCCAAACAAAATACAAATCAGCAATTGATCTCTGACGCCCGTCAGATTCAAGTAGGGACTTTTGACGGCTACATTCTGCGCGAAACGAACCAGATTGCATGGGTTGTTCATCTCTTTGTGGCTCGATCTGATCGTATATATGAAGTAACTTACACCGACATCGCTAGTAACGACACGTTGATCAGCGATGCGACGGCCGCTTGCTGGAAGGCTACCTTGGGTCACATGATCGATTCGTTCAGACTTCAATGAAGATCTTTTTAGCAAGATAAGGATTTGCTTTTCACCTAATATCGCAAATAAGACGCCATGAAATTTCCGTGCGCGAGCGGGGCAAGGCAGTTATGCCTGCGAAAAATGAGAACATCACCACGACTAAACTAAGGTCACGGTGACGTTCACAAATAGGATTCGGTCTGTCTCAGCCCAAGTTCTATCCGACTCTCATTGTCCTTGATCATGAGGAACCATACAGGTTGCGGTGTTGCTTGTGGTATTCCCGGCCAAATCCGTCGCTGCTGCAGTGAGTGTATAGGTGCGACCTATGCCGCTGCCCAGCCGTTCAGCACGAAGTTGTACCGTGAAGCCACCACTAGCATCGGAAGCGATTGTAATGTCGGGGTTTGTTGGATCAGCTGGCTCACTACTGGTTCCAGTCAATACAAACGTATTCGGCAGTAATCCAGATAGCGCGTCACTCGCTGTGACGTCTGCTACCTGAACAAATTTGTGGTTCGGCGGCCAGAGCGTGCAGTTCGATTTGGGCAGACCCAGAATAACTGGGGCAGTCTTGTCGAGTCGGACAACGACCATTTTCTGCTTTTCAACGTTTCCTGCATTGTCAGTTGCCGAATACGTTAGCGTAGTTATTCCCTCACTGGAAATCACAACGGAGGCTGTATTTCCAGGGATGGTCTGCTGAGGCACGATTTGCGCCCCGTTTCCAGCAAACGAAATTTGCTTAACGCCCGATCCACCGGGCTCGTCCGTGGCGGTCAATGTGACAGTTACGTCCGATCGGTTCCAGCCGTTGGTGTTAGGCAACGGATTCAGAGATGCTACTGTCGTCGGAGGGATAGTATCCACCGGGACTACCGTTAGCGCGACGCCGGGTGTTGAGGAATACCCGATTTTGAACTGGCTGGTTACGCCTGTTGCTGCCGTTCCAGTAAACGACTGCACCTGCTGTGTGCCTGCATTGTCATAAGCCGTAATGTCAATCGTATAGGGTCCGTTGCCAGTACTAATCACCTGCAAGGTGTATTGGCCGCCTGATGGACCAAATACGGCGAGCTCTTTCAATTCAGGTGTTAGCGGCGGGCCATGCGTCTCATCATCGATTAGCTGGTTGATGAGGTAAGCGCTCGACGGAATGAGATGAACTATTGTGTTCGTGAGTGGATTGAAACCCGTTTGAGACCCGTCGGGTGCGGTAAGCAGAAGCTCAACAGGCGAATGAGCTGTCACATATAGCCCTTGCAGAGGCCCGACGAGATCGGAAAAAAGAACCATACCGCCATATGTGTTGTTCCATGCTGCATTGTCAAGGGTGTCACCATTTGGCCAGTCATCCGGATCTATGTCGGAGAACGTCAAGTTCCCATTGTGAGTAGCTTGGCCGGTTGCAAAAACCCAATGCGGATTACCGACGTATAGCATGGGTGGGAAGCCATGACAGAGAAATTGGTCTAGCGTGAAATCGTCTCGGTGATCGATCAAACCGCCATAAAACATCGTGACCCCATTATTTTTTGCGTAGGTTGCGATGAGCGGTAGCTTGGCGAAAGGGATAAGAGGAGACGCGTCGGAAGTAAAACCGCCATTGTCAATCAAGAACTTATTTAGCTTCAATGGATCGGTGCGAAAAGTCTTATTCTGTCTCTGCGCATAGTAATTGATTTCCATCGCCAAATCAGTGAGGAAGCACCCAAAATTCCCGATTGTTGTCGTCGACGTCGCGGGAGGACCCAAAGTAGTGTCTTTCCAAGTCGGATCAGTCTGTTTTAGCGGTTGAGGTGGATTGATAGCGGGACACTGGGTCTGGATCGCCAGTTCCAAGCCAAAATATGCAGTGCCACCGTTTGCCGCAATTGGAGGACTGAAGTTTACCGTCCCGGATGTTTTGTCCGCACTGATATTTGAAAAGCTCACTCCGGGTCCTTCGTATCCCGTCGGACCGAAGGGGCAAGCGGCATCATGCGGCTGAATGAATGTTGCGCACACTCCGTCCCCATCGAAACCAAAAATGATGTTTGGACCATGGAGTGGAATACTGGCTATTTTCTGCGAAGAGAGGTTAAGTACACCAATCAGGGTGTCATCTGCTCCGTCATAGGTTGGTGACACATTTGTGTCCGTTAGAACTCGCAAGCTTCCGGTTGCGTCTATGAGTATAAGTATTCTGCAGCTGGTGTCCAGACCAACGCCAGGACACTGCCTGAAAGGGGTGGCTTGAGCCTCAGCCGAAATAGAAAAGGCCCAACAAAATACAACAAGAGCAATATACGAGAGTATTGATCCCCAACGCATTGGCTGCTTGCATTGAGAGAACCTGAGTGCATTGAGTGAAGGACGGCTCTTTCCTGAAGTCGTCGCGGATTCACACGAATAGGCGCTAGTCGGCCGCATTTGTACTACCTCCTTTTAGAGTTGAGCAGTTCGCTTGAATTTCCACTGACTCTGATTCTTGAGTGAAGAAAAGCCTGGAATTATCGTGGTAACCAGCAGTGGAATCAGAAACAACCGTTTAGACAGCTTGTAGCCACAGACAAAGAGGGCTTGTCGTACCGATCGCAAATACACTTCGCAACTTTCTGTTGCAAGGGGAAATGTGTGGAAGCATTGTAGTCAGACCCTAAGAATATGCAAGAAGAAATTTTGGTTCGCTTGGATGGGAACTCCCACTATGGGACAAGCCGAATGAAGAACTAGTTCGATTCTGTTGCCTAGACCTCCTGGTGCAAACCCAAAGGGTCGGCTCAGCAGACGTAACAGACAAGTGTTTCAAATTGAACAGCTTACGAATCGGCGATATTCAGACCGAGAGAGCATTGTTAGTCGATTTTGTAGCTGTCAAAGCCTCAAAGATCAACAGACTTCAACAACCTAAAAATTTTCGGCGTTGAATCTAAAGGACTTCCGGGCGGGCTGCCAGGGCAGACCCCCTGGTCCCGAACCAGAGTCTAACGCTTATTGCACTCTATAGAAATCGCCTGTTTCTAACTAATTGATATGGAATCCTTTGTAAGCTGAAGGTTGCAGTCTATTGTTCTTTGTTGAAATTGGAGGCTTTCGCCGCCTCAAATTCATCTACACCTCGTCATTTTTGGGGTTCATTCCAGCTTTGTTTTTGTCCTCGACGGTAATTCTCAATCCCTACTTGCGAGAGAAGACTGAAACAGATGGCGTCTGACGGTCTCGAGACACAGGCGGACTCCCGTGAGCACGTTGAATACGGAGGACTGGTAATTTGGCTTAGCTCCGGGAGCCCCAAGTACAAGCGGGACGTGGATAAAACCACAAGGCGTGTCTCGGCCAACAACATCGATCTCGTGACGCGCGACATAGAATACGTGGTTGCATACGTAGGTGCCCGCGTGATTCGAATAGGACACGGGAATCTTTGCCTTCTTCAATGCATCGAAGATTTGCGCCAGCGGCAAAGTTGAAGTGTATGCGTGTGGGCCGGTGGCAATAATTGGTATGCCTTCTGGGCGCCATCCCGCATTATCTGGAGCAGCCGTGTCATCGAGGTTCAGTGCGAAACGCTCCAGCAGGAATTCGGATGATGAGGGCGCCACGCCAAATCCGACAACTGCATCGGGTTGCAATTCTAGGAGCAGGGTGCGAAGCCTATGTCCCGCGGCCAAATACTCCGTCGGCAAAATCTCCGTAACGATGCTGCAATCGCGCCATTCGAGCGCATAACGCTTTATTTCCGGCATCATCAGTTCAGTCGGATTGTAGCTGAGTTCACCGAAGCGATTGAATCCGGTGGCCAAGATTTTCATTAGGCACCCTGAATCATTTTCTTGGGTAGTATCGATTCGCAGTCAGAGATTCTAACCGTTACTTCTCGAATGCGCAGATTGCACTTGAGTTTGCCATCCACTTTATCGGCGGCTTTTTGTGCCTTGCGATACGCGCGTAAAGCAACCAGGGTGAATTGGACCTTCGGCGGAGCTTTGGAAGTAGGCTGTGCGCCTTTAGTAGATTGTTCCTGGCCTGGACTGCTGCTGCCGATGATGTTCGCTCGCGCCTCGTAGTAGCTGCCGAGCGTAACATAGAATGCATAGCGTTCAATGGCGCTTTCTCCCCTGAGGGTTTGCGCGTATTTTACAAGCCCTTCCCGTGCCGCATTCAGATCGCCTACCGCAAGCCTCACGCGAATAAAGCTTCGGAAGGCAGCGGTGCGCACTTCCATATAATCGGTGGCGAGTGCCGCCTCAAAAGCAATTTCAGCCCACCTTGCCGCCTCAGCATATCTGCCCTGGAAACAACGCAAATCGGCGAGACACCGTGCTCTACGGATATGTCGATTGGCCGGCATTTGGTCTTCATGCCTGGCCCACTGATTCACATAGTTCTCAGCGGCCTCGGGTTTTCCGCTCGCTAACGCTATGTCCACAAGGCCATCGTAATGATAGTCCCAAACTTGGCCGCAATAGCCTCCTTCATTCGGGGCCCGCTTGAGGGCGATCGACTCCATTGCAGTGGATAAAGCTGCATCCGTATTGCCGCGAGCTAGCTCTAAACGCGCTCTATGCACCAGGAGTTCGTGACGCCAGGCCGTGTTGTGTGTGGTTTTCAGAAGTTGTTCCGCTTCAGCGTAAGCACGATCAATCGTCACCAGTGCAACCGGGAGCTTTTGCGCTGCTTCAATGTACTGAATTAAGGCATTGTAACGAAGCCATGGCGCTGTTTCCTTGACCAGGAGGTCCAGAAAGGGACTCAATTCCGTAAGGGCCTCCCGAAAACGCCCCAGTTGGTAAAGGCACGCTCCTATCATGCAACTACAGTGCTGTGCACCCTTCTGATGAGAGCATCGCAGGGCTGCGTCCCGTGCTTTTCGATACTGAACTATCGCCGGTTGTAGTTGCCGGTCGTTATACAGTTCGGCGGCAATATACGAATACTGTTCATAGGCCCGGGCTGCGATAAAACGTACAAAATCCGCATTAGGCATGTTGATCTTATTGAATCGGTGATGTCTTTGAGTTTAGTTCCCCTCGAATTGCTGGAAGAAGGAAATCGGGCACTCCAGTCTGACGGCTTACGAGAGAGGGATCGGTGGCGAGAAAATCCTCCACCGTACTGTAATGGCGCATAATGCTTTCTGTGTGCGCCGGTTGCAACTTAACCATTGTGCTCTCTAACAGCTTTCTGGAAAGAAATCTTTTCTTTCTGGCGGCTAAGAGCGAGCGTATCTGGTCATGTATGATACGTCCTTCCCGTTCTAGACCATTCCGTATGTCGCTTACCAACCGGTCAACCGAGTCTTTTACGGAATCGTATTCAATTCGTAATTTTTCTCGCAGATCAGCCGGCACATCTTTTTCCGCATTGCGGCTTCGCAACGTGAAAACCGGCCGGTCATCGCCAGCCAACATGACGGCACCGAGTTCGAACATGACATTTGCGTTGAGCGTCGAAATTTCAGCAATAAAGCCGTGAGCACGCCCAATATGCTCTTTGATGTTTTCCAGCAGGCTTGGCCCAAACACATAGTCCCGCGCCAGTTGGATCTCGAAGTAATATGGGTGCGTCTCAAATATCTCGCGGATTGCCCCCTCCAGCACCATATACTCGGCGTCAAAGGGCGCCATCATAAATAACCTGATGTGTTCCGGCCGTCTCGAATCAGCCGCGGAATCACGGTCTCGGTATTGAATGATCTGCTGTCGTTCCTGCTCTAGTTCATGGCGTGCACTTACAAGACTTTCCTGGGCATTGAGCAAATTCTCCAGGAGTTCAAGAAATTGATCGTGCATCACTCGCGTGTTGTTTTCCGTAAGTAGGTTGTGCGAGTGAACCATCGCGCAATTGTAGATACCTGTAAGGATTGACTGGACAGTAGGCGTCTGTCGATTCAGGTCGCTAAGTTTTCGAATCAGGCGATTGTCTGCGTTTAAGTTGACGAAGAGAGGCGCTTCCTCCGTGTCACTGAGCACTTCTTCCAGGATATCTCCCACGGAACTGGACAGCGCCGCCCGCCGGAGAATATCGCGAATCTTCTCTTCTTGCTCCATCTTCATGCTGCCTAAAACTACTGCTGGAATCTCTGGAGGCTGAAAGCGGCGCATGCGAACGCGCACATGCTGCAAGCCAATTTGGGTCAAATGTCCCTGCATATCACTCAACAGACCCCGGAATTTCTCTTCCTCGGAAACTGGCAGCGGCTGAAACATCAACGGATCATCGGTCGTATCCAGTCGTACCAACACGGTTGTGGCCGGGTTCTGCTCCGCATACTTGCGCAGGAAATCCACTTCGAATATCCAGCCGGCATCGATCACCGTCCATCCACGGGCGTCGGCCAGCCTTTTAAACTGCGTTGCTGCCCCGCTGTGCGAAAAGTAATAGATTGGCGCCCGATTGCCGAAATCTGGTCTGCTGCTGTTTTTTGTCAGGTACGTGTCCAGCGACATTAGTCCCTGGTTAGTCTTGAACAGCAGTAGCCCCGCAACCTGCTTGAAAAAATCGTCATAGACGCACGCCATCCCTTTTAAATGCCAATGATGCCACTGGTTGATCTGCTTGAATCTCTGTGGCTCATTCTTGGAGAGATACATAAGGCGGTTGACGATGATTTCACCCAGCTTGCGGCTTAAAAAGGCCACTGAAGGGTGATCGCCTTTATAGTTATCCCGCGATGCCGTCGGCTCGAGGGATGGGCTGTCAATTACGCCGCGCACGAACTTGGCCCATGGAGGCAACAGATTCGTGTCTTCAGGTTTTATGAACATTCGACGAATTAGGATGTCCATTACTCCGCTCGTCTGGATATCCGGGATTGAGCGATCAGTGATCATAAGCACACCGCGGGCAGAGTGCTCCTCATCGATGTCGACAGGAATGACATCGAGGGGCGTGTCCGAATATCTGCGTCGCACGAACATCTCATAGCGCGCCACTTTCTCTTCGTCGCTGTTCCAGTGAGATCGATAGAATGGAATATCGAGTTCATTGATCGGCCCGTTCCCATTCAACATGATGGGAAAGGGAATGAAGTCGCAGTACTTCATGATTACTTGCGTGAGACGGCGTTCGTCCAGAAAGTACCCGTAATTATCGTCAACCAGCACAGTCACCTCGGTTCCTGGCTGGCTCATTTCGTCGTCATATAACTCGCAATCAAGTGATCCATCGTTCTGCCAGCGCAAGGCCCGGTCCGTACCCGCCTTGCGAGTCCTCACCTCAACTCTCTTCGCAACTAAAAATGCGGAAAGGAAACCGATACCAAACTGCCCAATTAACCGTTGCGCTCCCTCTCGCCCTTCAGCCTCCATTTTCTGCAGAGCATCTAGAGTCCCGCTTGAGCCAATGACAGACAGAAATCTTCTGATATCGTCCTCGCTCATACCAATGCCATTATCACGAAAGACAATCGTGCGATTGCGGGAAATAGAAATATCTATTCTTCCAGCTAGTTCGTCGTCGTTTTGGAGCCTGCGTTCGATGGCATCATGTGCATTTTGGACAAGTTCCCGAACAAATACGTCTGGCTCGGGATATAAATGCCGTGCCAAAAGCTGAATCAACCCTCCGAAATTCAGCCCCATCGAAAACCGTGCAATTGAGCTGGCCATTGATTTTCCTCCACACACAAGCCATTGAGAGAGAGGCCCTAAGGGGGTGAGGAACGCAAGTCTATCAGCCAGCACATAAAATGCAAGAGGATCTTATGACAGGGGGCTCGGCCTGGGGCACACGTCGACGGAAGCTCGGAATAGACTTCTCCAGGCTGTTTCGTCGTTGAATCTGGGGTAAAGCTCCGTGCAGACTCCATGACTGTTCAGTCGCAGGAAGTCTGGTTGCGAAATCCGAAAGTAACGGCCCGCGATAATCTCTTTCTGCCGGTGCTTGAGCACTTGATGCAAACCCAGACGGTCTACCGGGCAGATGCAGTCCACAGATGTTTCAAATTGAATAAATTACAGAATTGACACGAGTGCGCGCCGATGTACTGTAGTCGATTCTGTAGCTGCATTCAGAGGGTTTGTACAATAGAAGGCTTGGTTACCACATGACCAAAGAATTCTTGAAAGACTACCAAGAACATTTTGCGAACGGTTCATTTTACGCTTATCCTAGTTTGCATCGCCTCGTTCATTGTCTCCGCCACCCCAGGTAAACAGGAAGTTTCTGTAGCTCGGCAACAACTTGACGAGATTTGGGCAATTACAGGGGCATGGAATCCGCGGTTTTTGCAATCCTCCGTGTCCGATACTCCACCCGAGGATCTACCTACTAGCCCGGTGAGGCTGACTTCCAGAGGACGCGTATGGACCCGCTGCTTGATCCAAAGCAGCCCATAGCTTTGTGACTATTGACCAACCGCCAAGGGGAACGAACTGGAGGACGGACTGCAACATCGACACGCCAAATCAGCGCGGTGGTCGCGGTGTTCTGGACCCAAGGAATGTGGCGATGGTTATACCGCAACCCAAGACACTATCAGATTTTCAGCGCACCTGGGATTCTTTGCTCGACGGAGAAACATCGCATGAACCGGAGTGGGACAGCGATGCATATACGATACGTACTGGAGCCTCTAAAAATACAGTTCAGAAAGTAGAGTTGCGCCAGCTGTCGACCTCCGACGCTCTAGCTGTCGACCGTCACCACTTGGTGATTCAGTGCTTGGTTCCAAGTACTTCCAAAGCCATTAGAGACAATGTGAAAGTTGACGTCACGGCGCATTACCAACTCCACACTCGAATCGGGAACGATGAATTCTACTTTCTGATCTATCTTCAGGATTCTGCTGTGGACGGACAGAGCCTGCTTTTCAAAGGTCGGAGTGAACGCTGGCACCACGGATATTTCAAGGATTCCCTCCGCGAGTTGAGTTCAGCTTCAAGGGGCCTCGAAGATCGCTCCTTGCGGGAGCTTGTCAAAATCCTCGCGGAGGAAGAAGTCCGGTTGCCCTCGGAGAGTCTAGAAGCCTTCGGCATAAAAGTATCTGCTAGTCTCTCACTATATGGCGCATGTGCCATAAT
>Ga0126376_10002730_pt1 | contig 10082 bp, 10 predicted proteins | sample PanSoiMetPlot_15_FD_92760 | JGI IMG/M metagenome (GOLD analysis project Ga0126376, IMG submission 92760) | Tropical forest soil microbial communities from Panama - MetaG Plot_15 | ecosystem: Environmental > Terrestrial > Soil > Tropical forest > Bulk soil | place: Panama | collected 2016-02-17 | reverse complement strand
GCCTCGAGATATTCGAGGTCGAACCGGAAGATGTTGTGGCCCTCGATCACGTCCGGATCGCGCTCGCGAATGATGCGGGAGCATTCGTCGAGCAGCGCGCGCTCGTCGAGCCGATCGCCGCGCACGACGTGACGGAAGCCGGTCGAGTCCGCGAGTGCGACCGCGATGATCCGGTCGCCGGCCCGCGCGGCGCTCGGAAACTCGTGGCCCTCGCTCGTCATCACCTCGATATCGAGGGCCAGGCGCCGGAGGTCGGAGAACACCAGCCCGCCGAACGACGTGCGTCCGCTCTGGAGCAGATATTGATGGATCGCGTCGCCCAGGAAGAGATACGGCGCGCCAGGCACGTTCGAGGGCTGGCCGGACTGGTCGCGGCAGCGATCGCGCGCGCCGAGCGCGTCCGCCCACGATGCGAAGCGCGCGCGCCAGCGCAGGGCGCCGGAGCCCTCGAGCTCATCGACCGCGAGGAGCCCTGGAGCGTCCTTCAGGAGCTCGCGGTCGGCGAGCAGCAGGAACGGCGAGAATGGCACGGTCTCGGCGATGGTCCGGTCGCCCGCGCGCCGGTAGAGACGGATCGCGCGCCCGCCGTCGGCGAGATCGAATGCGACGAGCGCGGGGCTCGGATCGCGCCCGAAGAGAAGTGGGACGTGCTCGAGGGTGAGCACGCGCGTCAGAATACTCGGCGTCGCGCGTCCGCTCAACCCCAGAAACGCGACGGCCCGACTAGAAGGAGCTCCTTTCGGCGGTCACCAGGGCCAGGAGCGCCCACACGAGCGCCCACAGCGACAGTGACAACAGCGTGGCGTACAGGATGCCGCGCACGACATCGAAATCATCGGGTATCCGCGAGGTGGCCATCGCCTCACCCCCTTGTCGCAGTCTACGGGGCCGGCGCGCGCCGAATCGAGACACCGACCGCCAATCATCGGGCGATTTGCGACACGGCTAGGCCGGAACGCCGGGTAGGCGACTGCATGCCACGACTCATATGGCCAACCTCTCAATGCTGGCCGCCGAATGTATTGGACCGCTGCGCCCATTGATCGCATTGTGGCCTCGACTCGAAGGTCAGCGTCAGGCGCACATGCAGCGGTTGCTTTGGCTCCCGATGACCCGACTCGCCGGCCTCTGTGCTGTCCTGTCCGTCTTCGCCTCGGCTGCGACGGCTCACGCCGAGTGCTCGTGGCGCCTGGGGTGGCCGAGCGACGAACGAATACAGATGGTGCCCTGGGGTACCGTCCCGCGGGACAGCTTCCTCACGAAAATCGATTGCGAACGGGCCATCGAGAACATGCTCAGAGAGGCGATCAGGGGCCAGGCGCTACTCGTCGAGCTGCCGGCTTGCGTCTGTGTGCGCGACTACGATGACGTGGCGCGCTCCTCGGGGAGCTCCAATCTTACGGCGGCGTCCTGCTTCTAGAGGTCGTTGCCGGAGTAGGAGAGATTGAAGGATTTGTTACAGAGGGGAAAGTCCGGGACGATGTTGTTCAGCACCGCGTACTCGAGCGCGGGCCAGTTGCGGAAGGACGGATCGACGATTTTCACACGATCCAGGCTCGCGGGCCCGCCCGCCAGCACCCAGTGCCAGACCGGTCCTCGCCACGCCTCGACGAGTCCGAGCGCGTGGGCGCCCGCGGTGAGCGGCGGGACCCGCACTGCGACCTCGCCACCCGCGTCGCGCGCCGCCACCTCGCGGATCAGGCGCGCCGACTCGCGCGCTTCGTCCAGACGCACCATCGTTCGAGCCCAGACGTCTCCGGTCCCGTAGACCGTGACGTGCACACCCGCCTCACCGTAACCCGCGAAGGGAGCGTCACGCCGCAGGTCGGCGTCGATCCCGCTCGCTCGCCCGACCAGACCGACGACCTGCATCTCCGTCGCCGTGCGCTCCGTGAGACGTCCCGTCCCCTGGAGCCGCTCGAGCACCGTCGTGTTATCGAGGCAGAGGCGCACAACGGAGGCAAACTCGGCCACGAGATCGTCGATGCGCGCCGCCAGCTCGGCCAACGGGGCCACGACGATCGGTCCGGTCACGCCGCCCGGCACCATCGCTCCGCGGAGCAGCCGGTGGCCGGTCACCCGCTCATTGAGCCGGAGGAGCTCCTCGCGAATCCTGAAGCAGTGCGCATGACCGAAACCGAATCCGGTATCGTTGACGATCATGCCCACGTCTCCGACGTGGTTGTAGAGGCGCTCGAGCTCGAGCAGGACGACTCGTAGCCGGTTCGCCCGGACCGGCACGGCGCACCCGGCGATCGCCTCAACCGCCTGGCAGTAGGCGAGGCCGTGGCCGACGCTCGTGTCGCCGGAGATGCGCTCGGCGAGCGCGGGCGCCTCGTGGAAGGCGACGCCCTCGAAGAGCTTCTCCGTCCCCTTGTGGACGAAGCCGAGTCGGGTCTCGAGGTTCACGATCGTCTCGCCTTCGACGCTGAAGCGGAAGTGGCCGGGCTCGATGATGCCCGCATGCACCGGGCCTACCGTGATCTCGAAGAGGCCCTCGCCCTCGACGCGCTGGAAGGGAAATGGCTCTCCCGCGTCGATGAAGTCCGTGCGCGGTACGACGTCGCGGCGCAGCGGGTGATACCCCGCGGGCCAGTATTGATGGAGCGCGAGGCGGCGAAGATCGGGATGGCCCTCGGGCACCAGGCCGAACAGATCGTGGATCTCCCGCTCGAAGCGGCTGGCTGCGAACGAGCGTGTGGCGAGCGATGCGAAGCGGGCTAGCGCCGGCGGTACCGCGACGAGCGCGGTCACCGACGGCGTCAGCTGAGGCGGCGCGAAGACGTAGACGAGGGTGAAGTCACCGACGGATGCGCGCGTGTCCGCGGCGGTGAGGAACTGGCACCGGACGCCCAGGGTTGCCAGACGATCGGCGAGGGCCGGAATTTCCCAGGCCGGCAAACGGCACTCGATCCCGCCGGCGGTCGTCGTCGCGACGCTCGCGGCCCCGCTACCGTCGACGCAACGGCGCAGCGCCTCGAGGGCGATCGTCGTGGCCGGCATCTCAGGGCACCACGATCGCGACGATGCGGTCCAGGGTCGCGCCAAGACCCGGCGGCCACGCAAGCCCGGTGAGCAGCAGCAGGGCGAAGGCCGCCGCCATCGGCAGGGCCAGACGCCATCCAGCGGCTTCGACGACCGGCCGGCCCGCCGACGGTCCGTACACGATCGCGTGCACGCCGCGAAGGAGACCCGCGAAGGCGATCACCAGCAAGGCGAGCGCGACACCCGCGACGACGTGGAACCCCTGCGCGAAGCCGGCGCCGAAGATCATCACCTCGCTGACGAACAACCCGAATGGCGGCAGCCCGATGAGGGCGACCATCGCCGCCAGGAAGGCCGAGCCGGTCCGCGGCATTGCCTGCAATAGGCCGCCGACCGCGGCGATCTCCGCCGAACCGTACGCGGCGCGGATGCGCCCGGTGAGGAGGAAGCCGAGCGACTTGGCGAGGGCGTGATTCGCGATGTGCAGGAGAGCGCCGGAAGTACCGAGCGTTCCGCCGAAGCCGAGGCCGAGGCACACCAGGCCGATGTGCTCGACGCTCGAGTAGGCGAGCATGCGCTTGTAGTTGGGCGACGTCCAGAGAAAGGCCGCGGCGACGGCGACCGACAGCACGCCGAGCGTCAGCATGATGCCTCGCGCGAACCCGGCCCCCGTCGCGGCATCCACGGCGGGTTTGAATCTCAAGATCGCGTAGACCCCGACGCTCAGCAGCACGCCGGACATGAGCGCGCTCACCGGCGCCGGCGCCTCGCTGTGCGCGTCGGGCAGCCACGTGTGCATCGGCGCGAGGCCGGCCTTGGTGCCGTAGCCGACGACCAGGAAGACGAACGCGAGCTCGACGACCCGGGGCGAAAGCCCGGGGGCCAGACGCACGAGGGTGGTCCAGCGCAGCGCGTGAGCCTCGTCGCCGAACTGCTGGATGCCGGCGAAGTACACGAGCACCGTCCCGAGGAACGCGATCGCGATGCCGACCGAGCAGATCAGCAGATACTTGTAGGAGGCCTCGAGCGAGGCGCGCGTGCGCTCGAAGTTGACGAGAAACACCGAGGCGAGGGTCGTGGCCTCGACCGCGACCCACATGAGCCCGACGTCGTCCGTGGAGACGGCCAGGAGCATGGTGAACACGAACAGGTGGAAGAGCGAATAGAAGCGAGCCGACGTCGCGCGCCCGACGTAGCGCGGCGCCTCCGACGCCGCGAGCGCGGCGACCATGCCGATGAGAGCGATCATCCACGCGGACAGCGCGTCGGCGCGGAGGAACCCGTCGAACGCCACCAGCGGCTCTCCGCGATTGACGGTGATCGCGACGCCGATGGCGCCGATCAACGTGAGGGTCGCCGTCACGGCGTGAAGCGCCGTCGCCAGCCGACCCGCCGCGCGCCACGAGAGCGCGGCGCCGAGGAGCGGGATCATCAGGACTGCGGCCAGCATCATCCGCGAAGCTCCCGCAGATGCTCGACGTCGATCGAGTCGTGCTCGCGGCGCACCTGCACGACGACGGCCTCCATGATGAGCACGACGACCAGCACATCGAGAAACACGCCGGCTTCTACGATCCCGGGCAGGCCATAGGTTGCCAGGATCGCCAGTCCGAAGATGCCGTTCTCGAAGACCAGGAACCCGAGGATGTGACCCAGCGCATCGCGGCCGGTGACGCAGAGCGCGAGCCCGATCAACGCCATCGCGAAGGCCAGCGGAATGGCGCCCTCGGTGGGCAGCTCCACGGCCGCCGTGACAGGCAGCATGATCACGTAGGCGGCGACGACGAGTGTGCCGGCCACCAGCAGCAAGATGCCCGAGGACCGGCCGGGCGCGATTGGTCGCACCGGAGCTCCCGCGCCGATCCGCGCGAGCACCCGCGGGATCACCCATGCCTTGACCACGACGACGACCGCGGCCACCAGCACGAGGCCGCGGCGCTGAGCGAAGACACCAACGGTGCCCGCGAGCGTTGCGAGCAGGAGCGATTGAGCCGCGAACAGCCGCAGCCGCGCCGGCCAGCTCTGTCGCCAGACGATCAGCAAGGTGATGACGAGTCCCAGGAACGCCAGGAGATTCGAGGCGGTCGTCATCGGACGACGAAGACGGCCATGAGCGACAGAAAGGCGAGGGCAAACGATCCCGCCAGCAGCTCGGGAACCCGGAACAGCCTGAGCTTCGCCACCGCGGTCTCGAGCAGCGCAACGGCCGTCGTGAGCACGGCGAGCTTGACGGCCAGGGCCAGGATGCCGATGAACACCGGCATCGGCCCGCCGGGCTCCGTCAGGCCCCAGGGCACGAAGAGATTGGCCAGCAACGTCATGAACACGAACAGCTTCATCGCCGACGCCCACTCGACGAGCGCCAAATAGCGCCCCGAGTACTCGAGCACCATCGCCTCGTGGATCATGGTGAGCTCGAGGTGGGTCGCGGGATTGTCAACGGGTAACCGGCCGGTCTCCGCGAGCATCACGATGAACATCGCGGCGAAGGCGAGCAGGTGCGCCGGATTGGCGGCCAGCCACGGCTCACCGCCGAAACGCTCGACGATGCGTCCGAGGTCGATCGTGTCAGCGCGCAGCGCCAGCGCGAACACCGCGATGACGACCGTCGGTTCGGCCAGCGCGGCGACCGCCACTTCGCGACTCGAGCCCATGCCGCCGAATGCGCTTCCGGCGTCCAGGCCGGCGAGCGCGAGAAAGAAGGTGCCGAGCATGAAGAGATATACGAGCAGGATGATGTTGCCTGCGAAGGCCAGGGGTGGCCGAGCTGTTACGACCGGCACGATCAGCGCGGCCGTCAGCAGGGTCGCGACGAGCGCATACGGCGTGGCGCGGAACACCCACGAGGTCGTCGTGGAAACGACCACCTCTTTGGCGAGTAGCTTGCGTAAATCGGAGTAAGGCTGCCAGGGGCTCGGGCCCCGGCGCCCGACCAGGCGCGCCTTGAAGGTACGAAGCGCGCCGACTAGCAACGGCGCCCCCGCGCCGACGATCACGATCTGCAAGACCGCGAGCACGATTCCGGTGCTCACGCGAGCACCAGCATCAGCAGGAGCGCGACGAGGATGTACGCCAGATACTGATTGGCGCTTCCCGACTGCAGCGCACCGGCGGCGCGGGCGCCGGAATGCAACAGTCGAAGCAGCGGTCGATACAGCCAGTCGTCGAAGATCGATCGTGTCGGATTCTCGTATTCGATGCGCTCGACGAAGAATCGCGATTCGGGATGGAATTCGATGTCCAGGCGTTTCGTGGGACGGTAGAAGAAGTCGAATACCCGCTTGAACGGGTTGGAGAACGCGGTGGCGGTGTACTCCAACCGCGAGGTTTGGACGATGCGGCCGCAGCCCCACCTCTCGTACGCGCGCGTCCTGCGCGAGGCGCCGCCCAGCCGGAGCGCCGCGAGAGGGGCGACGAACATCGCGCCGAGGACCACCGCAATCGCCGCCGTCGAGAGGCTCGCGAACTGACCCGACACGCGGACCGTCAGCCAGTCTCCACCGATCGCTTCGGGCGCCGTTCCCAGGACGGCGGACGCGATGGACCCGAAGGCAGGCACGACGAGCGTCGGCCCCACGCCGAGCGCCACGCAGGCGGTCGCGAGTGTCACCATCGCCACGCGGATCGGACGGCTCGCCTCATGGGCGTGAGCCGCGGCGTCGCTGCGCGGCAGAGCCAGGAACGTGATGCCGAACGCTTTCACGAAGCACGCCATCGCCAGTCCACCGGTCAGCGCGAGGCTCGCGATCCCGAGCGTGAACACCAGGTTCTGCCCGATCGCCTCGAGACGCATGTTCTGAAACAGGGCCAGGAACGTGAGCCATTCGCTCACGAAGCCGTTGAGCGGCGGCAGGGCGGCGATCGCCGCCGAGCCGACCAGGAAGCACGCCGCGGTCCACGGCATGCGTTTGATCAGACCGCCCATCGCTTCCATGTTCCGGGTGCCGGTCGCGTGAACGACGGCGCCGGCGCCAAGGAAGAGCAATGCCTTGAACATGGCGTGGTTGATCGTGTGATAGAGCGCCGCGATCAACCCGAGGACGGCGAGAGCTTCGAGGCCGGCAGCCCGGTAGAGAACGGCGCTGCCGATTCCAAGCAGGATGATGCCGATATTCTCGATGCTGTGAAACGCGAGGAGTCGCTTGAGGTCGTGCTCGACGAGCGCATAGAGCACGCCGATCAACGACGAGACGGCGCCAGCTATCAGCAGCGTGGCGCCCCACCAGGGCGGACCGATGCCGAGCCAGTCGAGACTCACGCGCAGCAGTCCGTAGATGCCGAGCTTGATCATGACGCCCGACATGAGCGCCGAGACATGGCTCGGCGCGGCCGGGTGCGCGAGCGGGAGCCAGACGTGCAGCGGGACGACGCCGGCCTTGCCGGCGAAGCCGAGCGCCAGCAGGACGAAGGCGGCGCCACGCGTGGCCGGCGCCAGCGCCTGGGTCGCAGTCCGCCAATCCGCGAACCGCGAGCTGCCGACGTCGGCTCCGATCAGCAGCATGCCACCGAGCAAGCATGCGAGGCCGGCGTGGGTCATGACCGCATAGATCCACGCGGCCTCGATGGACTCCTTCGACCGCCGGTCGTGGAGCACCAGAAAGTAGGAGGCCAGCGACATCAGCTCCCACGCGATCAGGAAGGTCATCATGTTGGCGGCGAGTGGCACCATGCACATCGACGTCACGAAGACGGCGTACGCGAAGTGACCGCGCCGAGCGTCCGCTTCACCGATCGCGTAGATCGATGCTGGGATGGCGGCGAAGCCGATCAACGCCAGAAAAAGTCCCCCGAGCGGATCGAGCGTCAGCTCGAGGCCGCCCAGCGGCAGAACCCAGGGCAGCCGCAGCGCCCCGGCACCGCCGGTCATCCCGTAACCGCCGAGGCCGACCGCGGCGACGGCCAGCAGGGCAACCAATCCGTATACGAGCCTGGTCATCGCGGAAGCCGGCCCAATGCTTCAAGCAGGCCGGCCAGCAGGGCCGTCGGCGAAGGTGGACAGCCCGGTATCACTGCATCGACCGGGACCACGTCGGCGACACCGCCAACCACTGCGTAGGATCCCCGAAACACACCAGCGTCCCGTCCGCAGTCGCCGACGGCCACGACGAGCTTCGGATCCGGCGTCGCTTCCCACGTGCGTCGCAGCGCCTCCGCCATGTTGCGGGTGACCGGTCCGGTCACCAGCAGACAGTCGGCGTGGCGGGGAGAGGCGACGAAGTGCAGTCCGAACCGCTCGAGATCGTAGTGTGGGCCGGTGAGGCCGGAAATCTCGAGCTCGCAGCCGTTACAGGAACCGGCGTCGACCTGCCGGATCGCGAGCGAGCGGCCGAACAATCGCACGATCTCCGAGGCCAGCCGTTCGCCGATCTGTTCGATCCGGCCGTCGGGAGCGCAGGGCTCGGTGACGATGCCCGTTCGAACGGCGGTCCGCAGCTGGCGAAACATGTCAGCGCCGCGCCGGCCGCCGCGCTTCCTGGCGAAGCGCGCGCAGCATGGTCTGCGTGCCGGTGAGCTGGTTGTTGAAGATCCGGCGAGCGACGTCGAGCAGATCACCGACGAGCGGGTCGCGGATCTCGTACCGCACCGTCGTGCCCTCTTTTCGAGCGGCCACGATGTTCTTGGCGCGCAAGACCGCGAGCTGCTGCGAGACGGTGGACTGATCGAGACCGAGGCGGGTCTGAAGCTCCTGGACGCTTCGCTCGCCCGCGCGGAGAATCTCGAGGATCCGGATTCGGATCGGGTGGGCCAGCGCCTTGAAGAACTCGGCTTTGAACGCCTGCAGGCTGGTCGACGTCACATAATCAATATATCAAAATATTTCTATATATCGCTTCTTCGGCATCGCGAACGACTAGGCGATGAGATGGGCCGATCGCGAACGCGAGACCTCGCTTGCCACTCTGACGAATGCCTGCACGAAGGGCAGCTCGCGTTCGCGATGCCATGCGATGACCGTCTCGAGGGCCGGGCCGGCGGGCTTCAGGCGCCGATACGCGACGCCCGGGCGCTTGAGCATCTGCAGCGAAGCCGGCACCAGCGACACGCCGAGCCCGGCCGCGACAACCGCGAGAACGGTCTGCGGGTGCTCCACTTCGTACCGGACCCGGAGCGTGATGCCGGCATGACGACATGCCCGGCTCACGAGGGACTGATAGGCGGGCGCTCGGCGTTGCGAGAAGCGGACGTAGGGCTGATCGGTGAGGGCTTCCCAGGGGACGCGCTGATAGCTCGTGAAGCGATGCCTCCGCGGAAACGCCACGACCAGGCTTTCGGAGACGAGGCGCTCACTCATCAGCACATCACTCTGAACTGGCGGTCGAAGGATTCCGACGTGGATGGTTCCGTCCTCGAGCATCGCGATCTGTTCGGGGGCCGTGAGATCGCGCAGCTCGACGTCGACACCCGGGTGTCGACGGGCAAAACGTCGGATGATTCTCGCGCCATTCAGGAAGGCGGCCCAGAGGGCGCAGCCCACGACGAGCTGCCCGATCTCCCCGCGATTCGCCCGTTGCACGGCTCCGGCTGCCTGCTCGGCGTGCGCGACGACGGCGCGGGCTTCGTCGAGGAACATTCGACCGGCAGCCGTCAGTTTGACGTGACGCGTCGTCCGGTGGAACAGGGGCGCCTGCAGCTCGTTCTCGAGACGGCGGATCTGCTGGCTCAGCGGCGGCTGGGATATGTGGAGCTTCGCCGCCGCTCGTCCGAAATGGAGCTCCTCGGCGACCGCGAGGAAGTACCGCAGGTGACGCAACTCCATGCTGGGACAAACTCATATCACTGACCTCTGAATCGTGCCGGGGAAAATATATTGGACTCCCGACTTCCCGGATCGCATCGTCGCGTCACCGTCCGCTGGGAAGGAGGACGTGGTTGTCGTTACAGCGGTTGCCGCCGTCGTCGCGGTGGCGAAATACGTGGTCACCCAACGGAAGGGGCGCCTCCGGGGCTGAGTGAACCGCACACGCGCCCACCGTGATGGAGGATCACGCGTCATGGGCCGCGCTGCTGGGCAGGTGAACCGTGATACGGGCGTAAGCATTCGCTCTTCTTAGCGCTTCTCGCTTCGCCCCGCGTTGGGGTGCGGTGTATGCTCGATT
>Ga0126376_10002726_pt1 | contig 10084 bp, 5 predicted proteins | sample PanSoiMetPlot_15_FD_92760 | JGI IMG/M metagenome (GOLD analysis project Ga0126376, IMG submission 92760) | Tropical forest soil microbial communities from Panama - MetaG Plot_15 | ecosystem: Environmental > Terrestrial > Soil > Tropical forest > Bulk soil | place: Panama | collected 2016-02-17 | reverse complement strand
GGGCTATCGGGCTGTTCATCAGCAATGATCACGGCAGCGCCACCTCGGGTCCAATAAAAGTTGCTTCTGCACCGCCGGATATGGCGGTATTCAATCTCAACCCAGTTGCATTGTCCGATGGTTCGTTGTTCGTCCCGTATTACGTGTTTCAGCAGGGAGAACTTCAAGATCGGCATCCACCTGCATCCGACATCTATTACGCCATAAGATCGAATCGTTTCTCTGCTCCTACAAAAATCCATACCCAACTACTGGATCCCTATGCGCGAATCCCGAGTCCCTATGTGAACGAAGCTTTTGCAGCAGGTACGCGCAGCGGCAGATTCCCCGATCGCATTTACATGCTGACAGCCGAAGCTGTTTCTGGACGTTATAGATTGAAATTATCCTACTCGACCGACCGCGGGAAAACATGGTCGGAACCGAAAGAGATTGCACCAAATTCTTCTGAGTCCCCTTACCAGAATCAATATCAACCGCAGATCTATGTTAATCGCGAAGGAGTTGTTGGAATGACCTGGTTCGACACTCGTGACTTTGCGAAAGGGACCAGTTATCACGAATACTTTACGGCGTCTCTTGATGGGGGAGAATCCTTTTTACCTTCCGTGAAGGTCTCCACTCAAGTTTCACCACTCGAACCGCCGATAAGCAAAAAGATCATTCGGCATACCATCGATTCTCCAGGCAGAACTAAGAGCGGTGACATCATATTTTCATTTATATCGGCGGCCGAGAGCCACCCAACCGGGGGAGACTACATGGGCCTTACTGCCGACGAAAAAGGAATCTTTCACGCTTTTTGGAGCGACACTCGCACGGGGAGTTCCCAAGCATGGACCGCAGCAATCAAAGTGCAGCTTGGCACCGATATATCGGCCACGGATATTCTGACGTCGAGCAGCGAGATTGTAGCCGTACCGACTGAAGATGCCGTACTCACTGCGAGGCTCGAGCCAGTCTTCGACCCCTCAACACTCGACAATGTTACGGGGATCGAGGAAATCCCCATCCGGTTCAAAAACGTTTCCGATAGACCACTTTGCACAGCCTTTAAAGCGCAACTTGTGCAACCCACTGAAACAAAGAACCCGGCCACGGTCCTAAACTCCGACAAAGGAAGATCATGGAGTGGCGCTGAATTTGACTATTCCGCGTCATTCGGCGACTTGAAGTGCCTCGCCCCTGGTGGTGTCACTGAAGCCATCACCTGGCGCCTTAAACTTGCCGATCCCTCACAGACTTTCGTAACCCTCAAGGTGAAAATCGTAAACGCCGGGCGACAGAAATGAAGGTCTTTGGATACTGCTGGCGCTTTCCTTGGTGACGTGTCTAAAAATCTTGTCCGTCGCGCTCGACGGCGAAAGGGTTCGGAAGCGCTTCCATGCGCTCCTAAAGAGTAAATTGTGAAGTTGCACGAACCTTCGAGTTCGTCGGGGGTTCTGGACGATTGGGAAACAAATCCGGCGTTCAGGGCAATCGACTCCAAAGTACTTTTATAGGGGTTTTTGGGGTGGGTTTCGGTCTTGGGTGTCGGTATTCACATCAGCTGTCGCGATCTAATGAATCGCGATTCTGGGGAGAAGGGCATTCAGCGGCCCTCGAACTACTTGAGGGCTTTGACGCGATTCTATCTGTGTCGCAGGGCCTCGCGAGTTCTGGAACTAACGCTGGCCTTTGCAGGACTTCTTGGGGCGTCCGGTTTACCCGCATTCGGACAGTCACCAGTACTGACTTTAGATGAGGCGATTCGCGCTGCCGAGAAAAACAATCGTTCCGTCCGTGTTGCAGCACTTCAGCGAAAAACGGCAGCGGACGAGGTCAGGATCGCACGAACCTTCCGCTTACCGAGCTTTTCGCTGACCGCTTTAGGATCGCAGCCTCTCAGTCGACTGGGTCTTAGTTTCGAAAGAGGGTCCCTGGGAGTTTTCCCGAACGTAGGGCCAATTCCTTCGAAAACAACTACCCTCGAAAGCCCTCCTCAGTTCTATGGAATTTTTTTTGCGAGTGTTGCTCAGCCTTTGAGTCAACAATTTCGGATCGGTCTTTCGATCCAACTGGCGAAGGTTGGCTTAAGTTCCGCGGAAGAGGAAATCCGGTTAAAGCGGCAAGCGACAGTGAACGAGGTGCGCCGGCTCTACTACGGAATTCTGGAAGCCGAGAGTGGAAAGAAGAGCCTGAAGGTCACCGTGGACTCTCTTGCACAACTGGATCAAGAGACTGTTCGGCAAGCGGTGGAGCGGACCGTGTTGCAGGTGGATGCCCTCAAGGTCCAAGCCCGACTCGCGGAGGCCGAGTATGAATTGCTTAAGGTGGAAGATCCACTGCAGACACAGAAGCAACAGCAGAACCGACTGATGGGGCGTGATGTAAATACATTGTTCGAAGCGGACCCTTTGAGTGTTGCGAATTTTGTGCTTCCAGAATTGGAGCAGGCTTGCGCGAAGGCTCTAGAATTCCGCCCCGAAATCAGACTAGCTCGACTGCAAGTAAGCAAAGCGATCTTGGAGCGTCGGATTACAAGCTCGACCCGAATTCCGGATATCAGTCTCTCGTCGACTACTCTGGCTACGAGGAACCTCAGCAACACACTGCCAAGCAATTTAAGTGGCGTCGGAATTCAGATGAGTTGGGACGTTTTCGATTGGGAACGCAAGCGAAGACAGGTGAATGAGAAACGCCAAGCCGAACAGGAATCGGCTTTAGAGCTCACTGATGCCGAAGCTCAGGTGGTCATCGAGGTCAACCATCAATACCGGCGGCTCGTGGAGGCACGCAAGGGGTTGGAAGCCGCAGAGAAACTTCAGTCCGAGGGACGGGAACTGCTGCGTGTCACAACAAATCAATTTGCGCAAAAGCAGCTACTTTTAAGCGACGTTCTTAAGGTTCAGGCAGGCCTAACGGAAATGGACCATCGGTTTACACAAGCTTTGCTTGCCGTCGCAACCGCGCAAGCGGACTTTGAAAAGGCGATTGGAGAGGATGAGTGAATCGACTCACGCCCATCTCCGTGTTCTTGAGTCTTGCTGCCTGCCTGAACGCAGGCTGCACTACCAATGGATCCTCTCCCGTTAAAAACGATGCGAAAGCCGTGCGGACGATCGCGGTTCAGGCGGCGGGCGACCACAAACCAACGCAATACTCCGCGATCATCGCCCCGAATGCACAAGTAGATTTGGCATTCCGGATTCCGGGCTACGTCGTCGAACTCCACCAGAGGAAGGGAGCCGACGGCCGAATTCGGCCCCTGGAACCTGGGGAGGGCGTGGCAACGGGCATGGTTCTCGCGCAACTGCGCCGCGCGGACTATGTCGCAGTTGCAGACAAAGCGCGAAGCGCCCGTAATGCAAGTGATGCCGGTGTGCATGCCGCCGAAGCACAGATTGCCCAAAGCGAAGCGGGCCTGGTACAGGCAGAACTGGATTTCGGCCGTGTGTCGAAACTGTGGGAGCAAGAGAGCGTTACAAAGCCAGTTTACGATGCGAGCAAAGCAGCGTTCGATAGCGCACGGGCGAAGGTTGACGCGGCGAAATCTGCGTTGGTCGCTGCTCGAGAACAGGCCGCATCAGAACTCGCACAGCTTAAGGAAGCAGAGATTGCCCTTGCCGACACAGAGCTGCGGGCACCGTTTGACGGCATTCTTCTCGAGCGCCACCTAGACCTGGGAGCGCTTGTTGCTGCGGGGACCCCAGCGTTCACCGTTGCTGACCTCGGCGTAGTTAAGGGCCTATTTAGCGTGCCGGATTCGGCTTTGCGGAACTTCCGGCAAGGGCAATCTCTCACGCTTACTGTCGATGCTTTTCCTGGAGAGGCTTTCCAGGGGCGTGTTGTATCGGTGGCGGCTGCCGCGGACCCCACAACGCGGTCCTTCCAGATCGAGGTAAGCATTCCCAATCCGCGCCTGAGGCTGCGTTCTGGATTGATTGCTTCCATCCAGTTCGAAGAAGCCCGGGGAATGCGCGGAGTGCAAATCCCAGTCGATGCCCTGGTGCACGACCCCATTCGGAATTGTTACCTCGTGTTTGGAATCGAGCAAAAATCCGGCAAGGAATATGCGAAAGAGATTTTGATCAGGCCAGGTCCGCTATCTGGAAGCACAGTTCTGATTCCGGAAGGGCTCAATCCTGGCCAGCGAATCATCGTGTCTGGAGCAAACCTGCTCCGGTCGGGCGATGTCGTGCGCGAAATTGAATAGGACGCTCCAGATATAGGAGGCAACTTGGCTTCTCCGGCTGATATGCCGCCTGGGCGGCACAACGTCGCGCGCTATTTCGTGGAGAACCGGCACATTGCCTGGGTTCTTTTTGTCGCAGTTCTCGCTTGGGGCATTTGGGCTTATCGAAGCATGCCCAAGAGAAAAGATCCAGATATACCGGTGCGACAGGTGGCCGTAATCACGCCTTGGCCAGGTCAAAGTGCCGAGCGAGTCGAGCAACTGGTAACAAGGAAAATCGAAGAAAAACTGGCGCAGAACATCCATCTATCCGAAGTCAAATCCACTTCGCGCTCAGGCTTGTCGGTTGTCTACGCTGAAGTAGACGAAAGAGTGAAGGACACAGTCAAAGAGTTCGACGATTTCAAGGTAAAACTCGACTCGATAACCGATCTGCCGGAGGGAGCCGGGCCAATCCAGTACATCAAAGAATTCGGCGAGACATCCGCTCTCATGCTCACGGTCGCGAGTCCTCCTGCTAGTGAAGCGCAAATTCAATTGGTCGCCGACGAAATTGCGAAAGAGTGGTTTCCAGACAAGTCAGCAACGACTGTGGTGCTTTGCAGCTCAACGGGTGTGGAAACGTCATTCTTATTGGACGCAGCGGTACTGCTGCAAATTCAGCTCCAGAGCCACGGCTTAGGCAAAGAGCTTCGAATTGTTCGGGGGAGGAGTTTTGTCGGTATTCGCGTGCCGGCCGCCCAAATACCCAACGGGCAAGGTGATTTGACGCGAAGTGTACGGCAGTTGTGGGAGCAGATGCCACAGCGTGCAGACATCCATCCCGACGTTTGGGATCCGATCGTCCTTGCATCGGATGCGCGAGTCGAAGAGGTGCTACGCAAATACGCGGGGCCCAAATATTCTTATCGGGAACTTGATGACTTCACGGATCGCATAGAAAAAGCAATCAAAGTGGCGCCGGAAGCTTCGCGCGTGATGAGAGTCGGGCTCCTGGAAGAACAGATCGAGATTCAGGCATCACAGAACCGCTTGGCAGCTTTTGGAGTTCCTCCTCCCGCGTTGCCGGCGATATTGCAAAATCGCAACACCACATTTCCTGCCGGAACCCTAAGTGCAGGAGGGCGCGACATTGAGCTTCAGCAGAGCGGTGAGTTCCGGACGCTACAAGACATTGACAGTGTAATTCTGACGCAAGCGAAGAATGGAACGCCACTATACCTGCGCGACCTGGCCGTAGCTCGGCGCAGCTATCAGCATCCCGCACGCTTCCTCTCTTATTATTCGTGGCGCGACGCGGACGGAAGATGGCAGAGAGGCCGGGCGATCACGGTTTCGACGGAGATGAAGAAAGGGGAACAGATCGATGGCTTCGGGACTGCTGTCGAAGCCCGCATCGTTGAGGTCCGAAGGTCCCTTCCATCCGATCTGGTCATCGGTGCTACTTCTGATCAAAAACGGCAGGTACGGGAAAAGCTCGACCTTTTTAACAGAAGTTTGCTCGAAGCGATCGTTCTTGTAGTCCTGGTTTCGCTCGTCGGGTTCTGGGAATGGCGATCGGCTGTTCTGATGGCTATATCCATTCCAGTCACCTTGGCAATGACCTTCGGCATAATGCAATTCCTTGGCATCGACATTCAGCAAATGTCGATCGCTTCGCTGATCATTGCGCTTGGATTGCTTGTGGACGATCCTGTTGTGGCTGGCGACTCCATCAAGCGAGAGCTGGCCCAAGGCAAGAGTCGCTCGTCGGCTGCATGGATCGGACCCACGAAGCTCTCGAAAGCAATCCTCTACGCTACACTCACAAACGTCGCCGCTTATCTCCCATTCTTGCTTTTGACGGGTGATGTGGGACGCTACATTTATAGCTTGCCCGTAACCATCGCCTGCTCTCTCGTGGCTTCACGTTTGGTTTCGATGACGTTCATTCCCTTGCTGTCCTACTACTTATTGAAGCCCGAAGAGGAGCCGACTGGATCCGCGCTCCGGGAACACGGCTTCGGAAAATGGTACAGCGCAACCGTGGGGTTTGCGATCGGCCATCGCTGGAAGGTATTGGCTTATTCTTCTGTCCTGCTGGCCTTGGGCGTGTTTTTTGCAGTCAGACTTCATCAGCAGTTCTTTCCACGAGACAACTTTTACATTTCCTACGTTGACATTCACCTCCCAGAAGATGTACCGATTTCCGAAACTGATCGCGCGACTCGCGAAGCGGAGAGAGTGATCCAAGAAGTCGCCGCGAATATCGACGGCCAGAATAAAGGGACCTCAAATGGCTATCCCATACTCGCGTCGATAACGTCCTTTATTGGCGGGGGCGAACCAAGATTTTGGTTTTCAGTGACACCCGAAGCTCCAGCGCCGAACTATTCTCGGATCCTAGTGCAGTTCACCCGCAGCGAGGACACTAATAAGGTCGTCGGCTTACTGCAGGAGATGCTTTCCGCCCAAGTCTCGGGAGCGAGAATTGACGTTCGCACCGTGGAAACCGGACCGCCCACCCTGATTCCTCTCTCCATCCGAGTCCTTGGGGATGACATCGGCGTCCTTCGGACTCAGGCCGAGAGGTTAGCGACGATTCTGAAGTCCTCTCCCTTAGCAATCAACGTGCGCGATGATTGGGGAAACGATTCGCTGCGTACCCATCTCGAAGTCGACCAAGACCGTGCCAGTTTGATGGGAGTTTCTAGCCGTGATATTGCCTTCGCATCTTACTCCGCGGTGAAGGGAGTCCCGGTTGGCACGCTGCGCGAAGGCCGCAAAAACATTCCCATTGTGCAGATGATGGACTATGGCCAAGGTGAAATCGCCTCGGCTCTTGACCAGCTATATGTCTATTCGGGTCAGAGCCCCAACAAGCTGATGCTAAGCCAAGTCGCACGCGTGAAGTTCGTGGCAGAACCCTCCGTCATACGGCGAGTAAATCAATATCGTGCAATTACCATTTCCGGACTGCCGAGACCAGGCCATCTGGCCTCGGAGATAACTTCTCCACTAATGCCAAAACTTCGCGAATTTGAAGAAGAGCTGCCACAGGGTTATCGCATGGAAATTGTCGGGGAGCTCAAGGAACAGATCAAAGGGCAAATGCAATCGGTCAGCGTGGTCATTGCCTCGGTGTTGGCAATTTACCTGGCCCTCGTCTTTCAGTTCCGAAACGCGGTGAAGCCCCTTGTCGTTTTTGCTGCTATTCCGTTCGGGGCTGTAGGCGCATTCGGCGGCGTTTGGATTATGAGCCTGCCCATGGGATTCATGGTGATTCTTGGGGTTACAAGTCTCATCGGAGTGATCGTAAGTCACGTAATCGTGCTGTTCGATTTTATCGAGGAGCGGCATGAACAGGGAGAGTCGCTCCGCGAGGCGCTGATCGACGCAGGGATCCTGCGCATACGACCCGTGCTGATTACGGTTGGAGCGACCATACTGGCTTTATTTCCTCTGGCCTTTCATGGAGGGCCGCTTTGGGAGGCGCTCTGCTCCGCACAGATCGGAGGGTTGATCGTAGCCACAGCGGTTACATTGCTCATTGTTCCCGTAATTTATTCAATATTCGTAATTGATTTCAAAATCATTCATTGGAACGAACCGAGGTCAGCGCCAAAACGAGGCGATCCAATTAGCACACCGACATCGATTGCCGGAGGTTCGCTGGCTTGACAAGCTTGCCATTTGATCTTGAAACACCACTCTTTTTGTTCAGGGAGGATTCCCGTGGCTAGAGGATGGGCAATAGTTACCGGCGCGTCTTCCGGGATCGGCAGGGAGTTTGCCAGGGAGTTGGCAAGTCGCGGATATCCCATTCTAGCAGTCGCTCGGCGGCGTAAGCGCCTCGAGGAACTGGCAAAAGAAGCTCTTGCGCGTGGTGGGCGCATTGAACTTTTGGTAGCTGATCTCACTACCGAACAGGGTGTCGCTTCGGTTGTACAGAGCATTGGCGAGCTCAGCGAAATAGAAGTGCTCATCAACAATGCGGGTCTTGCAAACGTAGGCAATTTCCTTGGGGCAACTCTAGATCGCGAGCGTGCCGCGATAAGACTAAACGTAGATGCGGTTGTGGCGCTGAGCCACACTGTCCTTCAGAAAATGGTACGCGACCGGAAGGGATCGATCATGAATGTGGCATCGGTCGTAGCTTTCCAACCTTTTCCTCATTTCGCGGTATATGCAGCAACGAAAGCGTTTGTACTTTCGTTCACGGAAGCGTTGGCGGAAGAAATCAGAGGTACTGGAGTGCGAATCCTCGCGCTTTGCCCAGGATCTGTTGACACGGAACTCGATGTCTTCACTCACAACGAAGGGATTCTCGGGAAGCTGCCAAGCCTTACGCCAAAGCAGGTAGTGAGCGTAGGATTGCGAGCCCTGGAGACGGGACGTGTGGTTAAAGTCGTAGGAATTCTCAACCGGTTTCTGCCGTTACTTGAACGCGTTGCGCCGCGATGGACCGTCAGGCGATTGATGGGTGTCGTCGTCAAAGTGCCACGCGCTTCGCAGACTCAAAACGTGAGGTCTTGATTGGTCAGAAAAAATGAGAAGCAATCAGATTTCCTCATCGAAGCTGTTTTGTCTTTGGCCACATCATCGCGACTCACGGTCTTGCTCAAGTCCAACAATAGCGAGGCGAGTTTTCCAATCTTAGGCAGTTGCGCTGCCAGAGTCGCGAGCGGGAGACCTGCTGGGTAAATCTGCCCTTGTTCGTACTAACCGTGATCATGCGAGTGCGTGGTTTTTCGTATGGACAACGGCCAGGTGAAGTCGTATCAATACTTTTGAGGGAGCATTCTCGAGGACAGGCGATGGAACAAGAAACCGATGGGTGGCGCGCATTTCTGTTTGATCAGATGCTCCGCGGAATAAGACTTCGCAGCAGCGTTTACTTTTGTCCGCAATTCCGGCAGCCGTGGGGCTTCAGCGTGGCGCGAAATTGTGCCGTCTTTCATATTGTCATGAAGGGAAGTTGCTGGTTACAAGTCAAAGGCCTGCCAACACCCTCTCACCTTTCTACTGGAGACTTTGTAGTAGTCACGCGGGGAACTGAACACACAATGCGGGATTCGCATTCGACTCCAACCGTCAATTTCTTTGAGCTGGTGAAAAGTCTCGCGGGCAATAAGAACTCCCCGCTCCTTGTCGGAGGTAGAGGACCAGTCACTAGTCTGGTGTGTGGCGGAATGGTTTTTGAAAATGCGGCCATCGATCCTCTTCTTGCTATCCTTCCCCCGCTGCTCCACATAAAAGCCGGTAGCAACGGCGCGGACCAGTGGCTTGGATTGACCACAAAGTATGTGTTGTGGGAGTTGGATAACGGAGGCGCAGGTGCGGCGGAAGTAGTTACCAGATTGGCCGACATTCTTTTCATCCAAGCCGTGCGCAGCTATTTTGACGAGAGCGCGGATACAACATCTTCGGGATGGTTGGCGGCCGCTCGCGATCCACAGGTTGGTCGAGCCCTCAAATTGCTTCATGAACGGCCGCAGAAACGGTGGACCGTCTCTTCACTCGCGGCCCAGCTAGCGATATCTCGGTCTGCTCTGGCGGCTCGATTTACCAAACTTGTCGGCGAACCACCTCTTAAGTATCTCACGCGCCTACGTCTGAACACGGCGGCCGTGCGCCTACGTTCGACAAACGACAAGCTTGGCGCTGTGGCCTTCGAAGTCGGCTACGAATCGGTCGCCGCCTTTGTGAAATCGTTTAAGCGACAAACGGGTATGACGCCCGGGCAGTTCCGACAGATGCGGCAGCCGAACCCGCTCAAATGATCCGGCGTTTTTCCGAGTGCCCCCGACGACAGTAAGCTGACCTCAATTTGGACGATTAGGAAACAAATCCGGCGCTTAGGGCCATTAAGGTCAAGATAAGTTCAGATTTGCAGACCGGATGAGCGACTCCGTGTATCTCGTGTGTCTG
>Ga0126376_10002725_pt1 | contig 10084 bp, 5 predicted proteins | sample PanSoiMetPlot_15_FD_92760 | JGI IMG/M metagenome (GOLD analysis project Ga0126376, IMG submission 92760) | Tropical forest soil microbial communities from Panama - MetaG Plot_15 | ecosystem: Environmental > Terrestrial > Soil > Tropical forest > Bulk soil | place: Panama | collected 2016-02-17 | reverse complement strand
GGCCGTGAGGATTGTTGAGTTCCCCGTCGCCGCGGCCGGGCCTTGCAATCTCGTCGATGAACTGACCGGAGCTCGAGAACCGCAGCATGTGATGGGAGCCATAGCCATCGCCAACGTACAAGTCGCCGTTCGGAGCAAACGCGACATTCGTCGGCACGAAGTTGATTGGTTGTGCCGCGTATGCGGCGTCCTCTCGCGGATAGCCCCGCGACCAGACAATCTCCCCGCTGAGAGTCGTTTTCACCACCTTGCAACGATTGATGTCGCAGTGATAGAGAAACTCTTCGCCATTTTCGCGCCGCAGGTCGAGCCCATGAGCGCCACCACGAAATTCCTCGCCGAAGGCGCGAACAAATCGCCCCCGTTCGTCGTACACGACAATGGCCTCTCCGCGCATGCTGGACGGATGAACCGTGTGCCCGACGTAGATCATGCCTTGCTCGTCCTGGCACACCGCGTGCGTGTCGCCCCAGACCATGCCGTCGGGGGGGACAAGCCAATCGTGAACGCATTCGTATGTGTGGACGCCGGAACCGAGCACGGGCAACCGTGCGCCGGATTTGTCGGAAGCGCGAATAGAAAACGGAAAAACCGCTGCGGCCGAGAGAGTGGAACATTTCCGAAGAAAAATGCGACGCAGCATGGCCGTCATGCCAACAACCCATCTACTACTTTTGCCGGAATGACGCCGGTCAGCTTCTGATCCAAACCCTGGAACCGGTAGGTCAATTTCTCGTGGTCGATGCCAAGAGAATTGAGGATTGTTGCGTTCAAGTCACGAACGTGAACGGGGTCTTTTACGATGTTGTATCCAAAGTCGTCGGTTTCGCCGTACACGATTCCCGGTTTGACTCCGCCACCGGCCAGCCAGACGGTGTAGCACTTAGGATGATGGTCGCGGCCGTAATTGCTCGCGGTCAGCTCACCTTGGCAGTAGACGGTTCTACCAAATTCGCCGCCCCAAAAAACAAGGGTGTCATCGAGCAGGCCGCGCCGTTTCAGATCTGTGATCAGCGCATAGCAGGCTTGATCAACGGCTTTGCACTGCGGCACAAGCTCTTTGGGAAGGTGGTCGTGCTGGTCCCAGCCGCGATGGAAAATCTGTACGAACCGGACGCCGCGCTCTGCCATGCGGCGAGCGAGCAGACAGTTGTAGGTAAAGGTGCCTGGAATCTTTGCATCGGGTCCGTAGAGTTCCAGTGTCTCGGCGGATTCCTTGGAAAAATCGATGAGCTCCGGGACGGACGCTTGCATGCGAAACGCCATTTCGTACTGCTCGATTCTGGCGTGGGTTTCCGGATCGCCGACTTCTTCGTAAGTCATCTGATTCAGTTTTTCGATGCCGTCGAGCATCGCACGCCGCGCTTCACGATCCAAACCAGCGGGATCGCGAAGATAGAGCACGGGGTCGCCAACAGAGCGAAACTCCACGCCGGAATAAGATGCGGGCAAGAATCCACTTCCCCACAAGCGGGAAAAAAGCGCTTGGGCATTTCCGTAGTATTTGGAAGTCAAGACGACGAAGGTCGGCAAGTTTTCGTTCATGCGGCCCAGCCCATAAGCAATCCACGACCCAATGCTCGGCTTGCCCGCGACGATGTTGCCCGTCAAAAGAAAGGTGATCGCCGGATCATGATTGATGGCTTCCGTCCACATGCTCTTCACGACGGCAATGTCGTCGACAACCTTCGCCGTGTGGGGAAGTAACTCGCTCACCCAAGTTCCGCTCTTGCCGTACTGGGCAAATTTGTAAATCGAAGGCGCAAGAGGGAATCGAGCTTGGCCAGCCGTCATTCCGGTCAGCAACTGTCCGCCGCGCACGGACTCAGGTAAATCCTGATTAAAGCGATTTGCTAGCGACGGCTTGTAATCCCACATGTCCAGCTGCGAAGGAGCGCCCGCCATGCAGAGATAAATCGCTCGCTTGGCTTTCGGAGCGAAATTCGGCAGCCGCCAATCCGGTGGAACGGGCTTCGGTTCGTCCGCTCTTGCGATCGAGCCGAGCAGCGAATCACCGAGAAGCGTCGCAAATGCTGCGCCTCCTAGTCCGCGTACCATCTTGCCGAAGAATTGCCTACGCGTCTCGTTGCGAACATACTCCGCGCGCAATTCGGGGCTGACTTCGGGGTCGAAGCTTGCCGGCAGATGACAGGGATCAAAGACTCTCATTTCGTTAATGCTTCGTCGAGATTCAGAAATTGACTGGCAACCAGCGTCCACTGCGCCAACTCCTGTGGGGGAATGGTTGCATCCACCGGGCTATCGCCGACGGTAACCAAAGTTCGCGCACCGTCTTCGGTCTGTATATGCGCGCGGAACACGCTCAACGCGTTGTGGAATACGTCCAGTTCGCGATTTTGCAGAGGACGCGAGAGTACACGCGCGGCCATGAACTGTAACCGTGCATCTTCTTCAGGGCCTGCTTCATGCCAAGCATGTTCAGCCAGATGGCGCGCGGCTTCCAGAAAATCCGGTGAGTTCAAAACAATCAGTGCCTGGAGCGGCGTGTTTGTCCGCTCGCGGCGCACCAGGCAGGCACTGCGATCCGGCGCATTGAATGTTTCAAGCAGCGGTGGCGGAGCAGTCCGCTTCCAGTAGGTGTATAAGCTGCGGCGGTAGACGCCGTCGCCGTGGTCTTGCACATATCTATCGCTGACAAAGCTCGCATTCACCGCTTCCCAAATTCCCGCCGGTTGATAAGGCTTTGAGCTCGGACCACCCATGCGCTCTGACAGAATTCCGCCAGCAGCCAAAGCCGTATCGCGGATCATTTCGGCGTCCATACGGTAACGCGGACCTCTCGCAAGCAATCGATTCTGCGGATCCTTTTCGAGTAGTTCTGGTGTGACGTGCGTGGATTGCCGGTACGTAGCGGACATGACCAACAATTTGTACATGCGCTTGACGTCCCAGCCGCTCTCGCGAAAGTCAGTCGCGAGCCAATCGAGCAGTCGTCGATTCGCTGGGCGAGCACCGACGACGCCAAAATCTCCAGCTGTTTCGACTATCCCCGTACCAAACAACTCTTGCCACATGCGATTGACGGTCACCCGCGCGAGCAGCGGGTTGCCGGGACTGACCAGCCACTGCGCAAGGGCCAGACGATCTCTGCGAACACCGTTCGGTAAGGGCGGCAACACCTGCGGAACATCCGGCGCCACCCGTTCTTTCAGCGCGGAATATACACCGCGATCCAACGTGTGACTGCGCGGCAGCGTTGCCCGCTCCCGCGAAATCAACGATGGCGTGCCGCCGGTTTCCAATTCCTTGAGTTTTGCATCAAATTCGGCCAACTGGGTCCTCAGCGTGCCGGCCTCTCTATCAAACCGCAGTCGGTACAGGTCCTCGACTGCTTTTCGTTCGTCCTCGCTCCATCGTTCCGGCGCACGACCTAAAATGCCTTTGACCACGTCTTCGTTCGCCAGGGCGTCTACTTCTGCCGCGTCCAGCGCCCGTGCATAGACCCGTATATCCTGATACCGGGCTTCCCGAAGCGGTTCTGCGTCCGTGCGCTTGCCAAATTGCAGCGGCGCATCCGTGCGAATGCTGCCGGTCAATGCATCCGTCACTACTTCCAGCTCTTGCGGCTTTCCATCGACGTAAATGTGAATTCCCGAAGCGTGGCCTGAACCGTCGTAGGTGAAGGCAATGTGGTACCAGTCGGCGCGGCCCAATCTCTGCTTCGTGCGAACCAGAACTTCGTTTTTTGGTCCGGCATTGGCCAGATGGACGTCGATTGTGCCCGTATCCCCATCGACCTTTTGAGGTTTCTTTTCTTTGTCATACGATGTCGCGCCGTCCCAGTACATGTCCCAGCCATTGCGCTTTTCGCCGTCAATTCGCATTCGGGACAAAAGCGCGCCCGTTTCGCTCACGCCGCCATTTTGCGGCAGTTGCCGTGCCTGGAACCAGCCCGCCACGGTAAACGAGTCGGTCGATTCGAAATCTCCGACACTCGGACTGGCTAGAAATGTTCCTGTCGAAAACCGCACGCTCGGCCAAAATTTGGTTTTCTCGTCCCAGTGCGGCGCCACTCCCGCTATTTGGTAGCTTTCAGGCGACGCATTTGCGGCGCGGTTGTGCACTTCGGTTCCCTTGCCTTCATCCAGCGGAAACCACGCCACCAGTTTCTCGGGCGAGACTCGGTGCAATTCATTTGGACCGCCCGAGGTAATCCATGCCCGAATGTTTTCGTCGACCAGGTTCTGGCGTGCGATCAATTTGCGTTCGACTCCTGCCCGTTCGCTGAGGATTGCGTTGTAGGCAGCAAGCTTTTCTGCTACTGGCACGGTCACAAATGGTGCCGGCGCGGCAATCGCGTCGTCGGCGAATTTGTCGGCGGTGTTGTTGAAAAAAGCCGACATCTGGTAGAAGTCCTTCTGCGTGATGGGATCGAATTTGTGATCGTGGCAAACGGCGCAACCCATGGTCATCCCTAGAAATACGGTGGAAAAGGTCTCCACGCGGTCTTTCACTAGATTGAACTGCAACTCTTCGGGAATGGCGCCGCCTTCATTCGTTGTTATATGAATGCGGTTGAAGGCGGTTGCAACGAGCTGATCCACGTTTTCTGCTGGGAGCAAATCTCCGGCAAGCTGCTCCACAACGAACTGGTCGAAAGGCTTGTTTAGGTTGTACGCGCGAATCACATAGTCGCGGTACGGCCAGACGGAACGGTAATTGTCTTGGTGCAGCCCCGTAGTGTCGCCAAAGCGAGCGTAGTCCAGCCAGTAGTGCGCTCGATGCTCGCCGTAGTGCGCGCTCGCGAGCAGGCGATCAACTGCCTTCTCGTAAGCGTCCGGCGAGGAGTCGGCCAGGAACGAATCCACGTCCGCGGGTTTAGGCGGAAGGCCGGTTAGGTCGTAGGTCACGCGACGGATTAGCGTTCGCCGGTCCGCTTCGTGGGAGTGATTTAGCCCTTCTTTTTCGATTCGCGCGAGAATAAAGCTATCGATTGCGTTTCGCACCCATTGTTTCTCTTTCACTTCCGGCAACGCAACTTTCGTTGGTGCGATAAACGCCCAATGCTCCTCGTATACTGCCCCTTCTTTGATCCAGCGTCGGAGTAATGAGATTTGCTCCGCACTCAAAGTCTTGTGCGCCTCGGGTGGAGGCATCCGATCCTTGGGATTCTTTGCCTCGATCTTCCAAATCAACGGGCTTTTGTCTGGCTCGCCTCTCACGATAGCCGGCCCACTCTTTTCGCCATCCTTTTCATGTGGCAAAAACGGAAAGTCGCCGCGATCAAGCCGCATCCCGGCTTTTCGTGCGCCTGGGTCTGGACCGTGGCAGGCATAACAGTTTTCCGAAAGGATGGGCTGTATTGTTTCGTTAAAGGACAGCTTCTCGCTTCCGCGATCACTAGCCGTTTGGGTCGGTTTTTGCTTGGACTTTTGCTCGGACGAAGCACGGGAGGAGAATCCGAGGATGACCGCCACACCGAGCAGCAGCATCCACGCAGGCCTTGGATCGAACGCGTCCCGTCTCTTCATGGCAGCTTCATAGCCAATCAAACGATTTACTTGCTGTTTGTCTCGTAGCGTAAGGTGCTAGGAAAACCTACCTTGCCAAAGCAATGGTATACCGCTGTTTCTCCTAGTAAGCAATGGATTGCGGCGGTCGCCAGTCGCTGGCTAATCAAGCCCAAGAGAACAATTCTTTTTCTGCCATTGCCACGCCGCGTGCCAAACCAGCACTGTCACACTGAGCGACTGACTCCCTCTCCTCGGGGTCGAAGTCACTGGGTGAAGCTCCCCAGACTCAGGCGTGACCCCATGGCTCCCATTGATCTCAAAAAGCGGGCGGTAACGTCTTGATTCGGCCGTTGTATTTTGTTCGATTCACAAGGCCCACTTTATAAAGGCTTCATACAACAGCACACCACAATTCAGGCACAGTGGAGAACTTGAGTATTCGGACTGCCTGCCTTTAGTGCTTTTGCAGCACCAACACCGCAAAGCTTCCCGGTTTCATCTTGCCCCGACGCTCGCCAGGGGCGGGTGGATCAAATTCCGCGGAAGGCAAAAAGATCGCGTGTGTCTTAAAATCCAGGCCCATGGTCCGCGCACTCTTCTTCGTCTCTACGTTCTCAACAACCGTATACTTATCCGCGCTGTCTTGATGTGCCACAGTGAGGTGACCGTCGCCAGTCGAGGCGAATGCGTAGTCCGTTCCGGGATCGAACGCATTCGCGTCGACCCCTTCTCCAATCGGTACCGTAGTCACGACCTTGCCGCTCTCAGCGTCAATCACCGCCATCATTTTGTTGTCGCAGCCGGCGAACAGCCGATGATTCTTTCTGTCTAGCGCCAATCCGGAAGGCTCCTGGCAGGGAGCGAGTGGCCAACGGTGCAGCACAGTCATTTTTTGCGCGTCGAGATGCACCAGTTCGGATTTGTCTTCGATGTTGACGTAAATCGTTCCTTTGCCGTCCACCGCCGCGAATTCCGGTTTGCCACCAAGGGCGATTGTTCCCAACGAGGAACCATCGCTCGCATTAAGAACCGTTGCGTCCTGGCTTCTGCCATTGAACGTGAACACGCGCTTCGTTATCGGCTCGTACGCAATCGCATCGGGATTCGTTCCAGTCGCATAAGTACCGATCGCTTTCAAAGTTTTCAAGTCAAAGAAAGTTGCGTTGTTCGTCCTGCCGTTGCTGATGAAACCTCGGCCCAGTTCTGACGCCACCGCAATTCCGTGCACGCCACTGGTGTTGGGGATGTCACCAACAATCGCGTAGGAATCAGCGTCTAAAACCACAACGTGTGAACCGTGCGACACATAAACGCGCCGCGCTTCGCTATCCACTCCCACATAATCCCAGCCCTCATCGCCGGGAATGGAAATCGTTTTCGCAAGTGCATAGCCGGACGGCCCCGGCTTTGCTGCAGGCCTTGCCGCGACCAGCGCTGCTCCAGCGATCGCCGCCGCCGTGCTCAAACCGAGTAGTAATCCCTTATTCATCGCAAACCTCCTCACGAAGAAACTCCTGAGTCTCCCTGTCATGCCCCATCCGTTTGTACGCATCTCAAGATGAACGGGAGCTAAATTCTTGTTGAAGGCCCAAGATTAATTCCGTCGGCCCGGACTCCCGCGAGAGGCAGTATGATGCTCCCATGCGAGTGTTGCTGGTCGAAGACGATGCGCGCATCGCGCGGTTTGTAGGCAGGGGACTGCGCGAGCAGACCTATGCCGTGGACATCGCGGCAACTGGGGAGGATGCTCTTTATCAGGCAGCCATCAACTCATACGATTTAGTCGTTCTGGATGTGATGATTCCGTCGCCCGATGGTTTTTCCGTGTGTCGTGAACTTCGCAAGAGCGGCCAGCGCGTTCCGATTCTGATGCTCACCGCGCGCGACGCCGTTGAAGATCGAATCAAAGGGCTAGACAGCGGAGCAGACGACTATCTCACCAAGCCATTTGAGTTTGGCGAACTTCTCGCGCGAATGCGAGCGCTGCTCCGGCGCACTGGGGAAGTGCGGCCCGCGAAATTAATCGTTGATGATCTCGTTGTGGATACCGTTAGCCAGCAGGTTTCCCGCGCGGGGAAAATTATCGTCTTTACCGCAAAGGAATACGCGCTGATCGAGTTTCTAGCCCGCAATGCCGGGCGCGTCGTTGGCCGCGCGGAAATCGCCGAGCACGTGTGGGACGAAGAGTTTGACCCCTTCTCGAATTTGATCGAAGTATATATCAACCGTGTGCGCCGCAAGATTGACGCTGCTCCGCACAAGCCTATGCTGCATACACGTCGCGGTTCGGGCTACGTTTTGTCGCCAGAGACAGAACCCGCCGGCAACCCCGCCGCGAGCCGTGCGACCGCGAAGAGAAGCCATGCCTAGCTCCGTCCGCGCGCGCTTGACGATATGGCACGCCGGCGCCGTTGCTTGCGTGCTGCTGATCCTGGCGCTCGCGACTTATGTTCTGCTCCGCCAGGATTCTATTCGGCGCGTCGATAGTTCCCTTGAAGACGTCACGAATTCGTTCCTCGCTACAGTCCAAGCGGAAATCCGCGACGCGCACGGCACCGAGGACTTCAAGCAGTGCGTAGCCGCCGCTATCCAGGAACACAGTTACCGCGAGACGACCTTTTCCGTTTTCGATTCAGGGGGTAAGTTGGTGATGACCTCGCCCGTCAGCCCGGCACTGCTCGATTCCGAGATTGATAGGTACACGGACCTGCGTCGCCGCGGCACTTTGAATGAACCGCGCCGTCGTCCGTTTCGCACCCTTACGGCATCCGGTCATCTTTACCGCGGTTATTCGCGCGCTTTTCTCGCCGAAGGCAGCAGCTACGTTTTGGTTGCGCTCGAGTCCCTGCGCAGCGAACAGGCATTCATGGCCGCGCTCGGGCAAACCTATGCTTTGGTCATTCCCCTTGCGGTTTTGCTTGCATCCCTCGGCGGATATTTTTTGGCGCGCCGCAGTCTTTCGCCCGTCACGCTCATGAGCGACCAGGCCGAGCACATCAGCGCAACCAATCTACGAGACCGCTTGATCATCAAGAACAAGACCGATGAGCTCGGCCGCCTTGCCGGATCCTTTAACCGCCTCCTCGACCGCCTTGAAGAATCGTTCGAGTTGCAGCGCCGCTTCGTCGCCGACGCTTCCCATGAACTGAGAACGCCAGTGGCGATCCTAAGCGGCGAAGCCGAAGTAGCGCTGTCCAAAGCAGATCGTTCGCCAGAAGAGTATCGCGAGTCTCTCGAAATCCTGCGCAAGGAATCGTTTCGCCTGAAAAAAATCATCGAAGACCTTTTCACGTTGACGCGCGCCGACATCGGTCAGCTTCCTCTAACCAAGTCGGCTTTTTATCTGGAGGAGCTTGTTACCGACTGTGTCCACAATTGCCGGACGCTAGCTCAGGCAAAGAAAATTACCCTGCAATGTTCTCCCGCTCCGGAACTTCCCCTCGAAGCCGACGAGGCGCTGCTGCGCCGGATGTTCCTGAATCTCCTCGATAACGCCATCAAGTACACCCCGAATAGTGGCGCGGTCTCTGTGTCTTGCGAACACTGCGAAGGCTCCTATCTAATTGCCATTGCGGACACCGGCCCCGGCGTCCCGAAGGAATTGCAAGGGCGCGTCTTCGAACGCTTTTTCCGCGCCGACAAATCCCGAACGCCCTCGGACTCCGCAAACGGCGGCGCGGGCCTAGGCCTCGCCATTTGCCGTTGGATTGCCGAAGCGCATCATGGCACGCTCGAATTGACTGGCTCTGGCGCGTCCGGCAGCACTTTTACATTTTCGATACCGGCCCCGACCACGGGCCCCGCTTTCCCGTCCAGTTAATCCCGCATTTATCTCGACCACCGTACGCTGAAGCTGCAACTCAACGCTTTTCAGCCCGGATTGTATGAAGATGAACCTTTTTCTTCGCATTCGTCGGACGCTGTTTCTCGCCTTGGTGGCAGCAAGCGCACTCGTTAGTCTCGCTCGCGCGCAAGGCGTGCAGCAAGATGCCGCCGCAAACAACACTATTCGTATTAGCCTACAAGACGCACTCGAACGCGCTCGCAAAAACAGCACGGTGTTTAACGCCGCAGTGACCGAAGCAGCGGTTTCAAAGGAAGACAAAAATCAGGCGCGTGACGCTTTGCTCCCCAGCGTTGCCTACAGCAATTCTGCGATCTACACCCAGGGCAACGGACCCGGAAGTCAGATTCGCTTCATCGCCAACAACGCCGTTCACGAATACGTCAGTCAAGGCAACGTCCACGAAGTTTTAGACGTCGCTACCTTTCGACAATACCGCGCAGCTGCCGCGGCAGCCAGCGCCGCAAAAGCGCGCTTGGAAATCGCTTCGCGCGGCTTGGTCGTCACGGTCGTCCAGAATTATTACGGAACGCTCGCGGCGCAAAAGAAACTAGAAGCTGCCACAAAAGCTGCGGACGAAGGAGAAAAGTTTCTTCAACTTGCGCAAAGCCTGGAAAAGGGCGGGGAAGTGGCTCATGCCGATGTAATTAAAGCCGAATTGCAGGCGAACGATCGCCGCCGTCAGTTGCAGGAAGCGCGCTTGGCCGTTCTGAACACGCGGCTTGACCTTTCGGTGCTGATCTTTCCCAACTTTGCGGACAACTTT
>Ga0126376_10002723_pt1 | contig 10088 bp, 5 predicted proteins | sample PanSoiMetPlot_15_FD_92760 | JGI IMG/M metagenome (GOLD analysis project Ga0126376, IMG submission 92760) | Tropical forest soil microbial communities from Panama - MetaG Plot_15 | ecosystem: Environmental > Terrestrial > Soil > Tropical forest > Bulk soil | place: Panama | collected 2016-02-17 | reverse complement strand
GATCCTGCTCACTCAAGTGGGCTGTGAAGCAAGAAAAACTCCGGCCCTCGCAGAAGTGTTTTTTCTTGACTTCCCCTTTTATAGAGCAAACCGGAAGGTATCCGAATCCCGCGATGTGCATTAGTCCTTAGAAGTCGGCTTGTGGAACGCAAATTCTAAAATTGCTCCGGGAGTGACGGGCAAGCCTGAAGTTATCGAAACGCATTCTCTGTTTCTCGTTTGCCGACCATTCGGGAGTTAATTGGCTCGGCAAAAACGTTGACGGGTTAGGTGGTAGGAGAGGGCGAAACTGTTCTTGTTGCACCATTTTGGTGCAATTGCCGCACATGTTGCACGTAGCGCAGAGCGAGCAGTCTGTGACGAAAAAAAAGATGGCCGTTTTGATTGTATCTCGCGATTCGCGGCGAAGTGTTTCCATTTAAATTGCGAAGCGAACATCTCCCATCGCTTTTACACAATTTTGGTGCAATGGCGAACACGAAATGCGAAACGGGATCCACTACCGATGTCTCGCTTATCAGGTCCTAGCTAATAAACCGCCGCAAAGCCATTCTCCCCAGTGCGTGGGACTCAATGCTTCGATTTAACAACAAAAAATCTTGCCAACTCGATTCCAAAGGAATCAAATGCCTGCTTGTGGTCTCGCCCAGGAGGCAGAGATCGTTCCCTATTCCCAGGTCACCTGTAGTCTTACTCGCGCTCACCGCGCGAGCTTTAGTGCGGCTCCAGAAAGCTTATCAAGGGAGATCTAGGTCTGCACCCGAGGCTGAGCATCAATTACGCGAATGAGATCAGCGATGGACCACATGCCTGTCGGACTTTGGATTTGAGGAGGCAATCATGAACGCATTCACAGCAAGGGCGAAAGCTAAAATTTTAGTGGACGGTGGCGATCCTGAAGAAACTGTTCGGGTGAAACACCTTGTCGGCTATGTAGACGGCCAGACGACCAATCCAAGTCTCATCGCGAAAAACCCGGAAGTTCGGACGCTGCTTTCGTCCGGCCAAAAATTCACTTCCCGACAGGAGCTGGATGAATACAAGAAGATTGTGCAGACAATTTCGCCTCTGGTTGGTGACGCCGGCGTTTCGATCGAGGTGTTCGCTGACTTCGATACCACCGCTGAGGAGATGCTTTCTCAAGGACGCGAAATGTTTTCTTGGATTCCGAATGCATACGTGAAATATCCGTGCACGCATGAAGGGCTGCGCGCGGCGCAAATGTCAGTGCGTGACGATGTGCGCGTTAACATGACGCTTTGTTTTTCACAAGAGCAGGCTGCTGCGGTATATGCGGCAACAAAAGGATCGAAGGCCCCAGTATATGTGTCACCTTTTGTAGGGAGGCTGGACGACCGCGGAGAGAATGGAATGGACCTGGTGAGAAACATCAAGCAAATGTTCAAAACAGGAGATGGACACGTCCATGTGCTGGCGGCGAGTATTCGCCATCTCAAACACCTGCTTGGTTCGTTTGCATTGGAGACGGAACTGGTGACCGCGCCAGGTAAAGTTTGGGAAGAGTGGGCTGCTTCTTCTTTTCCCCTCCCTGGCTCAGATTTTGTCTATCAGGCTACCGATAAGACCGATAGCCCGCTGAGGTCAATTGCCTTCAAATCGGTCGAATTGAATCAAGCGTGGGAGAGTTTTGATATCACGCACGATCTGACCACAAAAGGAATTCAACAATTCGTGGCCGACTACAAAAGCACCCTGAAGCAGTCTGCTTAAGGTGTAGCTCGCCGACCAAAAGGGAAATCCCGTTTAAGGCCCAGCAAGTCAAAAGAAATGAGGAGGTGGCGACACCATTGAGCTCTGAGTTCCCCCGTCCTGGCATGCATATTGCTACCGGACGTCACATTGCAGGAAGTTGGCCGAAACGTGGTGGTTGGTGGGATGCCACGCACCAAACGCGTTTTGGTCCGAAGGAAATTAATCCAACTAAGGAGATTCAAAGTGCCTGAAAAAGCTAGTCGCACGGCGACAAACGCGAAGCGGATACACCTGCAGCGGCGCTCACCCGACTATTGGCGGGTGACGCTTGATCATCCGCCCCTCAACATTTTTGGTCCGGAAAGCATTCCGCAATTGAATGAGATAATCACCGCGCTCGAAACTGACAAGGACGTCAAAGTGGTCGTCTTTGACAGCGCGGTTGAAGGCTTCTTTCTGACTCACTACGACTTTCTTGCGAAACCTGAGGATACAACCGGTCTGCCACCGGGACCCACAGGATTGCAGCCCTTGCCCGATATGTTGGTGCGCCTCAGCCGTGCCCCGGTAGCGTCGATCGCGTCAATTCGAGGGCGCGCCACCGGTGTCGGAAGTGAGCTTGCCTTGGCCTGCGACATGCGTTTCGCAAGCCGCGAAAAAGCCATTTTGTCGCATTGGGAAGTGGGCGCAGGCGTGGTGCCTGGAGGTGGCCCGATGGCACGTCTACCGCGTCTGATGGGGAGAGGGCGCGCTCTGGAAGTGCTTCTGGCGGCCGACGACATCCCGGGCGATCTGGCCGAACTATACGGATACGTCAACCGATCATTCCCCGATTCCGACCTCGACGCGTTTGTCGAGTCCCTCGCAACCCGGATTGCATCGTTTGACAAGCGGGCGATCAGCGAGACCAAGCATTTCGCTGATGTTGCCAGTTTGCCGCCTGACTTCGAGATCGCACCGGAGTGGGATGTCTGCTTTGCCTCGATCATGCGACCGGCTGCTCAAACGAGGATCCGGAAGTTGATGGAGCAAGGCTTTCACAAGCCCGGCGATGTGGAAGAGCGCTTAGGCCATTACGTCGGGCAACTCGGGCGCTAGGCCTCCCAAGAAAAGACAAAAACTACACACGGGAGACAAACAGGGAGAAGCCGCTATGGAACGGGATTTTACAGAACGGATTTCGGCCCAGATCATTCAGTCAAGTCCAATCGGAAAAATCAGCGCATTCCTGGATAGGCTCCTGAGTCGTTCACTTGGCGCGCCTGCAATGCGGCCACTTAAGATTTTTCTGAACGGCACATGGATTGGCCATCCCCTGCATCCGATGCTGACCGATATCCCTATCGGGGCTTGGACTCTAACAATCCTTCTCGATCTGATTGGGCTGTTGTTCGGATTCCCGCAATTGGGTCTGGCCTCCAGTATTACCGCCTGCATCGGCGTGGCAGGAGCATTGGCCGCCGCCGCTGCGGGGTTGGCCGATTGGATGGACGTCGATCCTCCGGAAAAAGCTGTCGGCGCTTTCCATGCGATTGTGAATGTCAGCGCCACCATCCTTTTTCTGATTTCCTTCCTTATCCGGTGGGGCCGCCATTGGCAGCTTGGATGGGCAATATTTATTGTAGCTTTGGCGGGATACCTCCTGGCAATGATCGGCGGCTATCTGGGTGGAGCCCTGGTCTTCTACAAAGGGGTCATGATCAACCGCAATGCATACCGAAGCGGTCCGGATGACTTTAGGCCCGCCATGGCGATGAGTGAACTGGCAGAAGGTCAACTGAAGCGCGTCGTTGTGGAAGAACAGCCTGTCCTGCTCTTAAAATCGGGTGGCACAGTTTATGCACTGGGTGCCGTGTGCTCGCATTACGGCGCACCGCTCAACGAAGGCACGATTGTGGACGGCACAATCGAGTGCCCGTGGCACGCCTCGCGATTTGCACTTGAGGATGGGAGGGTGGTCCAAGGCCCGGCCTGCGCCGGCATGCCTGTTTACGATTGCAAGATTGCCAACGATCAAGTGCAAATCAAACTCCGGGGATAGTCCGAGGTCTATGTGTAGGGGGAAACATGCAAGAAACGAAAAGCCGTGAACCCGAGCATGGCATCTCTTCGGTCGGCAAGACGCCTCTGCATTTTCGTTACGACGGGTGGTCGATAATACCAGGCTCATGGTACTGTGGACCGCAGAGACGCCCAAGATGGCCGCAAGATATTGAATATAAATGGCTTAGAGTGTTGGAGGCAGGGGGGCGGAAACTCAGGGTCGTTGAAAACACTCAACTTATTGATTTTTCGAGACGCACAAAACGCTCTCGACGCAGAAATTGCGTTTAACTGGAACGTATCTGGAACACGGACCAATCTTGTGAGGATCTCCGGTAAGCACAATTGGCAGGCTTTACGGAGTTCACAGAGGACTACCGAAAATAACTTCCCAGTTGCCGACGATCCACTGATTGAATGCCGAGGTGAAGTATTCGCTCAAGCCACGGCAGAACGCTTAAGGTTCATCTGACAATTCGAAATTCAACCCGCACCTGTGTCCGGCTGGTCAAATTGCTAGCGTTTGCCAGGCACTTGGGATGCCTGAAGAGGAGGCTTGAGACCACTCCCATGCCGCTTCGGTCTAAAGCGTCACAGAAAATAATTGAAAGTGGAGTTCTCGCAACCCGGACGGGGGCGACATCTCTACTCGAAATTGAACTGGATGGTCACCGGCGAAAAGAGCAAGCGGATTTCAGGCCGCACTTGCCGGTCATCTTTCAACTGTGATTGGAAAAATTGAAACTCGAGGCCATGTCGCAGATCGCGGATGACGGGCAATCCTGAAGTTATCGATTCTCAGTTTCTTGTTTGCCGACCATCTGCCCGAAATCGCCGCGCCGCGAGCCCAGATGCGGGGTAACACGGAAGCGTATGGTTTGTGATTCTTAGGCACGTCGCGCTCCCCCTGTGAGCTCCCGCTCTATTGCTTCGAGCGTCTTTCCCTTCGTCTCAGGCACATATACGTAGATGAACAGGAAGCCCATAAAACAGATGCCGGCATAGATCCAAAATGTTCCGGAGGAACCCAAGGCGCGATTCAGCAACGGAAAAGTGAAGGCCAGTAGGAAGGAAGCGATCCACAGCGCCGAAACGGAGATGCACACGGCTGCGCCGCGCACCCTGTTGGGAAAAATTTCTGAGATGAGTACCCAAGTCACTGGCGCCAGCGACAGAGCGTAGAAACCGATAGCGCAGAGAGTGAACAACAGAATTGGCAGGCCCCTGATGCCGGCGCGGTAGGTGAATCCAAGCACGGCGTGCGAAAGCGCGATTCCCGCACAGCCGAAAAGCATCAGCGCACGACGGCCGAAGCGATCGACCAGGCCAAGAGCCACAAAAGTGAAGACGAAGTTGACTGCGCCAGTAATCATAATGTTAAAGAGAATGCTGCTGACCCCGTATCCGGCATTACGGTACACCTCCTCTGCGTAGTTGAAGATGATGTTGATCCCGCTCCACTGCTGGAAGATGGCAAGCGAGATCCCCATCAGCAAGACCTTGAGAATGTTAGGGGAGACCAGTTCGGTCCACGTTGCGCCGCCTCTAGCTTCTCCCTCAAGTGCGTCTTGAATTTCCGACAAGGCCCGCCCCGCGAAGGACTCTCCGCCGATGCGCACCAAGATGCTACGGGCGCGATCATAGTCGCCGCTTTTTGCGAGCCAACGTGGGCTTTCAGGTACGAACAACGCGCCAAGAAAAAAAATGACAGATGGAACGGCCACGGCTGTAAACATCCAGCGCCAGCCGTACTGTCCATTCCAAGATAGGCGAATCATCTCAGGCGTGGCGCCGTTAGCGACTTTGTCCGCCAGGAGCCAGTTGACGACCTGCGCAGCTAGGACGCCGACGACGATGGTGAGTTGATTTAAGGTAACCAGCCGGCCGCGCCAAGGCGCTGGACTCACCTCCGCGATGTAGGTGGGAGAAACGTTCGAGGCCATACCAATGGCAATTCCTCCGGTGATTCGCCATGTGATGAAGGACGGGAAGCTGTGTGACCAACCAGTTAGGACAGAAGAAACGGCAAACAGAATTGCGGAAAGAATCAGGAGCTTCTTTCGCCCAAAGCGGTCGCTCATTGCGCCGGAGAGAATCGAGCCGAGAAGGCAGCCAATCAGGGCACAACTGTTGGCCCAGCCAACAAGTTCTTCGGAAGTGAGCTGAAAGTATTTTTCGTAGAAAGGCTTTGCACCGCCGATCACAACCCAGTCATACCCGAAAAGGAGACCTCCCAGCGCTCCAACTGAGCAGATCGTCCACACGTAAGCAGCGTTGTAGTGCGCTGGAGTTTCCGTTCCGGGAATGGTGGCGTTGGTAACCATCACGAACTCTGCGTAGAAAGCGCGGTCGGATGCTCTTCAAGCTGCTGCAAAAGGTCGGCTCCCAACGCGTGGCTTGGGTCCAAGTCCAGCAGACGCTTAAGGAGTTGTTGCGCCCTTTCTGTATCCCCCAGGCCGAGCCAAGCCTGAGCTTCAAGAAACATGGCGGTGGCACGGTTGCGTTTCTGCAGGTCGTCTTCGAACAACAACATGGCTGGCAAGGAAGTTGCAAAGTAATCGATCTTAGACTCTTGCCGCATGAGCCCTTCGGCATACTCAAGCATGGAACGGAGCAGCGCTTCTGCGTGCTGGGAGCGCCCTAGCCGAGCGAGCGCCAGGGCGCTGTAATAAGTCAGTTCTGAGAACGACCTCACGCTCATTTCCTGGAAATCACCCCTTTGGCCCGCGGCGCGTTCCCACCACTGGCGGGCGGACTGTGAGTCTTGGGAAACATCAGAAGCTACACCCAACCAGTAGAAGATGTCGCTCTGGTTTGCGAAAAGGTGTCTCGCTTCACCAAGGTTGTCCGGGCAGTCGGCCGCTGCCTGGAAAAGCTTCATCGCTTCTGCAAAATCCCCATCGGCCATTGAGCGTCGTCCGAGGGCCAAGTGCGTGCGCACATGTTGGCCTAACACCAAGCCCTCACCACCTTCCCAGGGCTGAAACCGTCGCGACTGAATTAGCGCAAGCGCTTTTTCGTGCTGGCGCGTCTGGTTATAGAGGGCGGCGAGCTCCACTGACAGATCATCGCGAAGACTGATGAGTTGCGGAAACTTCTCCAGTTCCGCGAGTCGCTGCAGGGGCAGCACGCCGATTCGCCTCCACAGTTGGTCGCGTTCGTAGAGGACCCGGGCATCGGCGGGACCAGCCAGGAAAGCCCTGTCGAATGCGGCGCGCGCTCGCTCGGCATCACCCAGAATATTGAAGTAGGCAATCCCAAGATTGCGCCACACAATGGAGAATGCAGGCAAGAACCTCGCGGATTGTTCCCATTGCGAAATGGCTTCACGATGGCGGCGCCGATTATAGAAAAGGTTTCCCAAATAGTAGGCCGCACGAGCGTCCTTCGGATTTGCCACAAGCGCCGCCTGGAGAAACCACATCTCCTCCAAGCGATTGGGAAAGCAGTAGTCGGGAGTCGCCGCAGATGCCTGGGCATACGAGGCCCTAGCAGCGGCACTATCACCTCGTTGCTCATGGAAGTAACCGATCGCATAGAGCAGTATCGGAACCGAACCATCTTCGGCCTTGAGGTTGTCGTGCCCAAGGATCTCGATTGCTTCTGCAAGAAAGCCGGCGCGTGCATGGTCGATTGCCAGATCCAGAAGCATCTGATTGTTTGAGGGCAGCGTGCCCTGAAAGAGATAACGCGCCCAGCAGTCCATCGGATCAAAACGCAAAGTCTCGTGGAGCAAACGATTCGCTTCTTCATGTTCGCCAAGCTTGCGCAGCACCATCACGGCTAAATTACGGGCCGCCAAGTGTTGCTGGTTCGTTTGCAAACAACGTGCAAGATATTGATTCGCAGCCTGCCACTCTCCGCGCATGGCATCGATTTCCGCCAACGCTAGATAAGAGGGTGACTGCCACGCACGGTTCCAGGCGGCCTTGGCAAAGGCATCGTAGGCTTCGGCGTCGCGACCCAAGTAGCGCAAGGTGAGCCCAAGGTTGTAGTGAGGCTCACCGTCGGCGGGATTCGGGTTTCGCTGCGTGAGTCTGGCGATGGCCCGGCGAAAATGTTGTTCAGCTTGATGAAACTCTCCGCGGCGCAAATGCCAGAGCCCTATGGCGTTGTTGCAGCGGCTGTCGCCAGGGTCGCGGCGCAGCGCTTCGTGCCAATAGGCTTCTGGATGCCGGGTGGCGTGGCGGTATTGGTCTAGATGCAGGCCCGTGATGTACAGCTCATCGCCACTGGAGATTTCGTCCGGCAGTGGAGGTTCGGGGGCCGGCTCAGGACGATCACACTTTGCCAGTGGTGTGGCGACGTAGTGAAGTAAGTCCTTGTGATCGTTGGTCTGCACAACGATCGCCAGATCGGTTTCCTTAATGTCAGAAGGAAGCATAGCGAGTTCAAGGAACGGGGAACCGGGTGCCAGATGGCGGGTCCACGTTGCGAGTTCTTGGCCACAAGCTCGGAGGGACACGCGCGCATTGGGAAACGATTGCGTGGTGCAGATGCCGACACGTGCCTTTCCGTCACCAACCGTCAAGCTGAGGGCGGCTTCCTTGTTAGCCTTCAGTACGGGACCAATCTCGCGAATGGGATACCAAAATTGACGGAAGGCCTTGGTCTCACCGGGCGCAAGGAAAGAGAAGTCGGGCTGATTATCGGTGAAGACGCCGGCCATGAGTTCGATGTAAGGGCCGTCCTCGTCGGTGAGGTTCCGGTCCCAGGCGTAGCCGAACTCGTGGTTGCCCCAGGTCCACTGCTTTTTGCCCAGCGAGATGTGATGATCAGCGATGTGGACAAGGCCGGCTTTGAGTTTGTGGTCGTAGCCGCCGCAAAAATCTTCCACCGAGCCGATGGCCATATAGCTAGTCGGAACCGGAATGTTGGCGTACCAAGTCAAATCGTTCGGCGTATAGTTTCCGGGCGGCACAAACTTGCGGGGCCGCTCTTCTTCCGGAACTCCATGTCTGGCGCGCTCAGCATAATCGACTCCATAGTAGTGGCCGTCACACAACGGAAAGCGGCTCACCGCGCGCTTGGCATGGTCCGCGACAAAGCGCACATCGGGCGGAAAAAATGATTGATAGAGTTCGTGGACGTGGACGCCTACATTGGCCCACCAGAGAAACGTCTGCACGAACGGGGTGCGATTGTACAAGCGCACCTTCAACTCGATATAAGACTTTCCTGGATGCAAGCACACGCCGTGCATCCCTTTCAGGCGATTCATGGGATCATGATCGCTGCACCAGATTGTTTGCGAACCGTCAGGATGTTGTTCGGTCCGGAAATCCACCGGCATGAAGGTCGCGGGGCGGTGGTGCTGTGGCCAATTGAACTCTACACCCCCGGAAATCCATGGCCCTGCGAGGCCAACGAGTGCGGGTTTGATGACATTCTGGCGGTAGAAGAAGTCGTAGCCGTTTGTTTTGTCAATGCCTACATGGATGCGGCCGCCGATTTCCGGGAGCACCATGACACGGACAAATTCGTTCTCGATGTGCAGTGCCTCCCAGGATTGCTCGCGGGCTTCGCTGGAAATTCGGTCCGTGAAGGGCAAAGGGTAAACGCGCCCACTGCTGCCTTGATAAACCCTTTTCTCAAGGAACATGGGGTTCTTGTCCGGGCGAAGGGGATGGTACGTAGGGATGACGACTGGCTGGCACCATGCCTTTACAGGGCCAGATTGAGAGGCAGGAGCTGTCGGCAACTCGAATTGTTTCATCGGGCCTTCCTGCAGCTCGACCAGCATCACCGTTGGGGAAATAGAATCCCGTTCAAGGAGCCTGATTTTATGTCCGGCACGCGCCGGCGCGTAAGCCTGCCACGCCCGCTCCCATGATGACAATCCGCATTTGGGTGGGATTATATCCCGACTGTGGAACTCCGCTGGATTCTGACAGCACAGGCAAAAAAACCGTGTCTTCGGCAAGCCCAAGTTGTCCCTCGTGGCTACTTGGCCGCGGAGGGCGTTAAATTCGGACTGAGACCGTTACTTCCGTGTGGCCTACAATTCGCCCACTGTGACGGGCCGCGATGAGGTTAAGGTTCAGTGCTCTTTGCCAGTGCTCTTGCTGTCAACGTGGCATAACTTCGGGCGTGAGCCGCTGTCGGAAAAAAGGCTTGACTCTGAACTATACCCCAGGGTGTAGCGTTCAAGAAGGAGCCAAGGAGCCTAGGAGCCATGCAAATTGGTGTCGTCGCAAAAAAGATTGGTCTCAGCGTTGACGCGATTCGCTTTTATGAGCGCAACTCGTTGCTGCCGAGGGCGGCGAGAACGCAGGGAGGCTTTCGTCAATACGGTGAAAGCGACGTTGAGACCTTGGCTTTCATACGACGAG
>Ga0126376_10002721_pt1 | contig 10089 bp, 4 predicted proteins | sample PanSoiMetPlot_15_FD_92760 | JGI IMG/M metagenome (GOLD analysis project Ga0126376, IMG submission 92760) | Tropical forest soil microbial communities from Panama - MetaG Plot_15 | ecosystem: Environmental > Terrestrial > Soil > Tropical forest > Bulk soil | place: Panama | collected 2016-02-17 | reverse complement strand
TCTGAGCCGCCGAAGACAAATCCACCGCTCTTCTGGATTCTCTTGATCATTACTCTGACTGGATCGATCGTGCTTGGTTCACTGATCACCACATATGTTTACAAAACCAGGCAAGCTGCGACGCGAATAGCCGCCGAGCAACAAAAGACCATACAAAAAGGAACGCCGGAAGTCGGTGGAGACCTGGCAGGAAAAGCTGTTTCGCTGCCTGAGGCTGAATGCCCGGTGAAAGGATCTGAGCCGGTCTCAGGCACTGTGACGGTGCGCGTCATGGTCGACAAGAATGGCCAGGTCTACTGGGCGCGCGGTTCAGGCGGCGATTGGTTGATGCGCGGCGCCGCCACAGAAGCAGCGATGAAATCGACGTTCGCACCAGAGAAGCTTCGCGGCCGCGAGATCGAAGGCACAATCACCTACACGTTCAAACCTTAGCCACAAAAAGGCACAAAAGTCACAAAATAAACCTCTCAGCAGAGGGAGCATAAACCTCTCAGCAGAAGTTTTTTCTTTTGCGACTTTTGTGCCTTTTTTGTGGCTAGCTATTTATTTTACAGATGCCACCATTTCGCAACCTTTCGCGGCCCAAGCAGGGCAAGAATGCGACATCCCTCGAAGTCACAACCCCAAGCTTTTCCGACAACCTGGAGGCTGTGAAATGAATCGCTCTCACCTAAAACGAATTACCCTGGTTTTTTCAATCTGTTTACTAACCGGCGCAGTCTGGCTTGTTTCTGATCCACCCTTCGTGACTCATGCGTCCACTCCTGCGAGTGGGACGATTAGTCCTGCCGGAGCCAACGTAGTTTGGCAAGGACCTGTGACCGGCGGCGCGGGTGCCAACGAAACGACCTGTGTTGAGGGCGCTAACTGCGACACCTTCAAGTTGACTCTCTCCGGCACTGAAGAAGACTGGGCCGGCAAAGTCGTCAACGTCCACATTAGTTGGACCAATCCAGCCGACGATTACGATCTCTACATTCACAAAGCCGAGAACTGTCCGGCGACAGGCGCGTGTGACGGACCAATAGTTTCACAAGACGGAAACGGTGCGCCCAGCACGGAGGAGAATGGCAGCATTGATCCGAGCTCAACAGGCACGGGCACGTATCTCGTGCGGCTGGTATTTTTCTCCGTGGCACCGGGCGATCCATTGACGGGAACTGCGAGCGTAGCACCAGCGCCGCCGAGCAGGCAGGCAAACTACCTTAAAGACGGCATCGCGTTCAGTCCGAACGTGACTCTCAAAGCACCCGTCGCGCGCCGCGATGGCGAGCCGAGCAATCGCACAGACAAGTTTGGCAATCATTACACGTCCGCGATTCGTGGCGTGCCTGCGGGCGTCGATCTCTGGTACTTCGATCTGCGACCCGGCAGTCTCACTTACGATCCATACATGCGAAACCCGAACTACCGTGGACAGCCTGACTCGTTTACGCAGCAAGTGGCGACTTCTGTCGGTGCGGATGGTGGCGGCGACGTCGATCTTGCGGTCGGCTTTGATAGCAACGATCCGAACGCGCCTCCTGTGCTGGCCTACTCGAGTCTCGTCGCGGCGAATATCTCGACCGGCAAGTCGCTTGATCGCGGACAAACTTTCCAACTCAATCCAGCCGGCAATGTAACCGGTGGTATTCCTGTCGACGATCGGCAGTGGCTGGAGTTCTACGGGAAGAACACGGTTTACATGATGTATCGCACTGTTGCACCTACGATCGCTATGGTCCAGCGCTCCGATGACGGTGGCCTGACTTATGGACCGGCAACAGTTGTCGGCGCTATCGGTCAGGCGGGTTATATCGACGTGCATCAGTCGACGGGCACAGTTTACGTCAGCGGCAGCACCGGCCAGGTTTGTGTTGGCAGGCCAACTTCTCCGACATCTGCCCCGTCTTCCTACACCTGCGCTCAGGTCTCAGATGTAAATGAGAACGCTGCGAATCTTTTCTTCGTAGTGAAGGTTGCCGACGACGGACGGAAGTGGTTAAACCCCGCCACGAATAGCGAGGAAGAAGTGGGAACAGCTTACGTTGCTTACTCGAACGGTTTCAAAGTCTTTCTGAGGCATTCGATTGACGGCGGCCGAACCTGGAGCGATCGCGTACGCGTCAGTGATGGTCCGGATACACGCACCGCACTGTTTCCGTGGATTGAGACCGGGCCGACGCAAGGGTCAGTGGGACTTGTATGGTACGGATCGTCGTCGGCCGTTAACAATGACGATGCTAACTGGCAGGTCTTCTACGCGCAGAGCTTCAATGCGGACGAGGCAGTGCCGACGTTCCGGCAGGCAATGGCAAGTGACCACATCATTCACGCCAGCAACATCTCGCTCGGCGGAACACTCGGAACAGCTAACCGGAACTTGATTGACTACTTCCAGGTGTCGTTCGATCCGACTGGTGCAGCGGTCATCAGCTTCACCGACGATCATAACGATTACGACGGCAACACCTTCGTGACGCGTCAGATTGGTGGCCCCAGCATCAACAATGAAGGAGCAACAAATGTTCCCGCGCCTGTCGAGGGAGTTGCTCTCCCGGCGAAGTCCGTGCCTTCCGCGAGTGCCCCGCAGGTAACGGACTTCGCACAAGACGTTCAGGTTGGACTGCTGGGAGTGCTACCGCTCAATGATCCACTCGATATTCTGTCGGTCAAGTATTCGTGCGAGACTGCGTCTGGTGGACCAGTGATTGTAGCTACGATGAAAGTCTCTGATCTGACGATCGTTCCTTTGAGTTCGAACTGGCGCATGAACTTCGTTGCCAATGCCCCCGATTCGCGCCTGAGTACGACGGGTGATTACAGCTTCGGCGTAGCTGACCGCGGTGATCAATTCTTTGTGCGTGCACAAACGCCGCTCACGATAACGACGGAGCCCTTCATCAGTGTCAATCAATTCACTTTCGGCACGGTGCAACGGCTCTCAGACGGCTCGCTCGCTTACACCACGCGAGGTATGGCTGACTCGGGCAGCTTCGATCCGTTGAATAAGACGATTACCGTCAAGGTCTCGGCGAGCAAGCTCAATCCGTTTGTCACTAAGGGTCCGCCAATCGGAATCGGCACGGTACTGACCGGATTGCGCGGCCAGACCTTCACGAATGGAGCTAACGCCAAAACCGACATAACGCGTGGCGGTACGTTGTTCACAATCGATCGTTGCCAGGCCGGCGGTGGCGGTGGTGGTGGCGGCGGCACTAACCAGGGACCGACGTTCAGAGTTACGGGCCCCGGAAAGATTCTCGGCAAGACAGTTAACTTTGAAATCAACGTCGACGACTTGCCCAGCGGCCGTCTGAAATATACGGACAAGGAACAGAACATCGAATTTGCTTCTGATCGGATCACTGGCTTCACGCGCGTGTCCACTACGAAAGTTGTATTCACAGGTGAAGCGACGATCGACGGGCAGAAGGTAATGTTTACTGTCGAGGTTGATGATAATGGCGAGCCCGGAACGAACGATCGCTTCAAGATAACGATGACGGGCGCGGTCACTTCAACGCGTGAGGGCGCGCTGACGCAGGGGAACATTCAGTTTCACAAGTAGAGGGGTATCCCCCACGCTAGCCGGGGACAGGATGAGCAGGAGTTAGCAAGATTTGAATCTGTAAATCTTGAAAACATCTTGTTCATCCTGTCCAACGGCTTTTACCTGCTACTCACCGCATCCCCATTCTTCAAATACCGATCGAGAAAATCGAGAATCGCTTTATACGCGCGAATCTCATTTGCCTTCTTCGTAAACCCGTGCCCCTCGTTATCAAACAAAACATACTCAACCGCACCATTGCGCTTTTTGATGTTGTCGACGATCTCTTCTGACTCGGGCTTAATCACGCGCGGGTCATTCGCGCCCTGCAGGACGATCAACGGCTTCACGATCTTGTCGGCATGAAAGAGCGGCGAGATCGCACGCAGGTTTTCCAAATCTGTATTCGGATTGCCAATCTCCTTGTAGAGCGACTTGCGGATCGACTCCCAATACGGCGGAATAGATTGCAGCGTCCGCACCCAATTCGAAACACCAAACATGTCGACTCCGACTGCAAATTCTTCCGGCTTGAACGCTAGCGCGGCCAGTACCATGTAACCGCCGTAAGAGCCACCCGCGATTCCAATCTTCTTCTCATCTACGTAACCGAGCGACGCCAGGTACTTCTTCGCCTCGACGCAATCCCAGAGCGGCTCACGGCCGTGCTTGCCGTCGTCGGCAGTAAAAAACGATTTGCCGTAGCCGCTCGAGCCGCGATTGTTGACTCCAAGAATCACGTAACCATGGTTCACGAGATACTGAATCAGAGCGTTGTAGCCGACGCGCGTTTGCCCGCCTGGACCACCATGAATCCACAACAACGCCTGCGCTTTGTTCGTCGCACTCGCCTGTTTCGGCTTGTACAGAATTGATGGAACCTCGGTGCCGTCGAATGATTTGTAACGGATCACTTGCGAGTCGACGAGGTCCGCCGGGTTGATTTCCGGATTGAGACTATCGGTGAGTTTCGTCGCTTTTTTTGTGCTGAAGTCGTAAACGTAAAGATTGCTCGGGCTGCGATCACCGTTCAGATAAAAGGCCATCAACTTTTCGCTTGGCGAGATGTTGACGCCGGTGATGTCTGCGTTTGGAAGTTGCGGCAGGTTGACGAGCTTACCGCTGGCCGTGTCGTAGATCTTGATTCGCGTGCGTGCGTCTTCGTTGATCGCCGTCACGCGATACTTTCCGTTGTGCGAGAAGTTGGTATACAAGACGTCCCAGGAGGCCTTCTCAACAACGTCTGTCTTGCCTGTGGCGAGATCGTAGCGCGCCACGTACTTGAATTCGCTGCCGGAATCAGTCAGGTAGTAGAGATACTTCGAAGCACCGTCGAAGGTTTGCGCGCTATTTGAGACGTCACCAGTGTGAGTAGTGATGTTCTTCATCTCTTTCGTGACGGTGTTGTAAAGATAAATATCTGAGTCAGCCGGCGATCCACCGGTCTTTTGAAATGCGATGTATTTCTTGTCGTCGGAAATGGGTCCGACGCCGAGTCCTATTTCGTCTGCGAAGACCAGCGACGGTTTGAAACTGTCGATTGGCATTTCATAGATGTCGAAGAAGCGTGGATCGCGCTCGTTGGTCGAGAAGAAGAACGACTTGCGATCGTGGCTCCAACCGACGAAGTTCGCTTTCACTTTGTCGCCGGGCGTGAGGTCGCGCTCGGTGCCGTCAAGCTCGCGCACGTAGATATGGCTGTTCTCATTCCCGCCGCGATCGTACGAGTAAAGGAAGCGCGAATCATTGGGGAAATACGAAATAGCGAAGGTGCTCTCTTTGGTTGAGTTGGTTAACTGCGCCGGCCCGCTTCCAGTCACCGGAACGGAGTAGACGTTAAAGATACCCGACTTGTTGCTGTGAAAAAGAATCGACTTCTCATCTGCGGAGAATGAGCTGCCGCCGATGCGAACAGTGTTCATGAACTGCTCGATCGTGTACTCCTTGACTGGTTGTGCGGCCTTCTTCGGCTGCGCCGTAGCAACAGAGGCAGCAACGACGAGAGCGAAAACGAGCAGTAAGAGGCGCTTATTCTGATTCATGGAGAGATCTTCCTTTCTTAGGAGCTTGGCGATGCAGAAACGAAAGTGATACTACGGTAAGTTAACCTGAAAAGTTTGCTTAGCCAAGTCTGCCAGGCTTGTCGTCTGGGCTGAATGAAAGTCCTCTGAATTGGTGCGCCGAAGAGTGGACCAGACGTGTTTCGGCTTGGCCGAAAGCTTTAAAATTATAGGTTAAGATCCATTCATCGAAATCATTGCCGTAGGCAATCGAATTCGCGAAATCGCACAATTACGCAAAACTTATGGCCCGGGGAGATGGCGTAAACTCAAGGGTATTGCCCTTGTTTCCTTTCCTAATGGTAAAATCCGCCATGTCGAGCTTCATTGGTATGAAGCACATGGGATTGGGCGCAAAAAGTTAAAGATCAAAAAGTATTTAAGCCGAGTTGATGTCTGAACATACGCCAACAAGCTCATACGTCTTATGTATCGACGACGGAGGCTATCCGGAGTCCCTGGAGGTCTTCAAAGTTTATATCGCAATAGACGATCAACGGGCTGCCGAAACAGAACACATTCGTGTTATCGACGAAACGGGTGAGGATTATATCTATCCTGTGCAGTTATTTGTTCCTATTGAGGTGCCTCCTGAAGCTACGCGACTAAGGCGAGCGCGAAACTCTGGTCCTCGCTAACCATCACGTCATAACAATTCAGACAGATCATCAGCATCGTGGTCGCTGATTAGATTGATACCCGAAGCGGCGAAGCGACGGGCGGAGGCGATGGCTTTTCCGTCGTGTTCGTGATCGTGTGACCACTGTGCATGCTTGATCAGCAACGCGAGCTCTATTGTGCGGCCGAGAGTGAGGCTGAAGCGACGCGCGCCTGCCTCCAGCGCGAGTAGACCTACACGTTCCGCTTCCGCTAACCAACTGGTCGCGTGATCTAACGCCGTGCGCGCGACACGCACTGCATCCGCAAGACGCGCATCACGTACGTTCTCAAGGCAGCGCGTTACGGCCGCCGCAAATCGCACTAATCCGCGTTGCGGATCGTTCTCACCACTTTGCAACGCACGCAACGTATCGAGCGCGAGCACATTCGTAGTTCCTTCCCAGATCGGAAGCACCTGGCTGTCGCGCAACAGGACCGGCAACCCGGTATCTTCCACGTAACCCGCGCCGCCAAATGTCTCCAGCACTTCACTCGCGACCATCACGGCCTGTTTGCCGGTCGTGAGTTTCATCACGGGCGTCAGCACTCGCAGCAACAGGGCATCATCATCGGAAATCTCGCGAGTCTCACTTTGTCCGGCGAGCTCAGCAACGTAGAAGGCAAGATGAAAGGCTGCTTCTGCTTCGGCGTGCAGCGTGGCCAGTGTATCGAGGTGCAGAGGCTTTTCGGACAGCGGAGCACCGAAAGCGACGCGTTTGCGCGCATAGTCAGAGCTCAATGCAACGCCGCGCCGCATGAGAGCAACAGCACTGATTCCGTTCCATAAGCGAGTGATATTCAGCAGTGGTGCGATATTGCGAACGCCGTCGGTAGTTCCCTTCACCAGTTGCGCCGGTGTTCCGTCGAGAGTCAACTCCGCTGTCGGAACCTTCCGCGTGCCCAGCTTGTCTTTGAGACGATTGATCTGAATGTTGCGCGGTCGACCATGCTCGTCTCGTGTTTCCAAATAAAAAAGCGCGAGGCCGCGACCGCCCGGAGGATTACCCTCGGGACGCGCAAGTGTCAGCGCCATCTGCGAGCTGATTGCAGACGTGAACCACTTGCGCCCATACAGACGAAAACCGCCCTCCTGCGGCTTGGCAATCGTCTCCGACAAACCGACGTCAGAGCCGCCAGTGAGCTCAGTCATCCACTGCCCCGCAGTCCAAAACTCACGCGGGTCGCGCGTGATCAGATGAGGCACTGCACGATCGATAAGCTGCTGATTGCCGGAAGTGAGCAGCGTCCGCGCTGCGCCGTCAGTCATCGCGAGTGGACAACTGTAAATATCCGTCGAGGGCGTGAAGAGATAAGCGAGGGCACATTGATGCACTCGTGAAAGACTGCCATGCTTCTGCTCGTAAGCTGTTGCGACTACGCCGTGCTCGGCCGCGATGCGCTCCGCCACGCGCCAGAGCGGCGTCAGCTCGACCTGATCGATGCGATTTCCCCAAGCGTCCCATTGCGTCAGCACAGGCTCGTTTAAGCGATCGGCCAACTGTAATTCGTACAGCTCACCGCCGGCGAGCCGTCCCATCTCGCGCAGGGATTCTTCAATTTCGACCAGCACGTCCGCCGGAAACACACGACGGAGATACGAACGCAGCACGCGATCATCGTCGTATTGATTGCCGAGTGCGGGAGGTGCTTGTTGAAAATGCATCTTTTAGCCACAAAAAGGCACAAAAAGCACAAAAACTACTTTATCAAATCACTTGTGACTTTTGTGCCTTTTTGCGGCTAAAATGTCCTACCTTTTTCCTCTTCGAGGCCCCATGTCATACGAACCCCTAGAACAAGAACTGTTTCTCAAGTGCCTCCTTGAAGCCAACGTCGACGGCATCATCGCGTTCGATCGCAAGTTTCGCTACACAACGTGGAACCGTGCTATGGAGCGCATCTCCGGTGTGAAGCGCGAAGAGGTGCTGGGCAAATGTGCTTTCGAGCTTTTCCCCTGCCTGAAAGAGACTGCGGAGGATAAGTACTACTTCGCCGCCATCGCCGGTAAAAGCGTCGTCGCCGAGAACCGTCCTTACACCATCGCTCAATCCGGTTGCCGTGGTTTCTTCGACGGTTACTACTCGCCGCGACACGATGAAACGGGCGAAGTCGTCGGTGGTGTGGCAATTATTCGTGACGTAACCGACCGCAAGCTCGCCGAAGCCTTAAGAGCCGATGAACACAGGCGACTTGCTTTTCACGTCGAGAACACACCACTCGCAGTGATCGAATGGGATCACGAGTTCAGAGTGTTGCGCTGGTCGCCTGCTGCGCAGAAATTGTTCGGATGGAAAGCAGAAGAAGTATTAGGCAAGCGGTTCAGTGATTGGGAGTTTGTAGTGCCGGACGATATTGAAGTAGTCAATCAGGTGGGCCACCGGCAGAATCAGGGCCAGGAGCATCACGGAATTTCACGCAATCGCAACTACACGAAGCTTGGCTCGATATTACATTGCGAGTGGTACAACTCCGCGCTCTACAACGAGAATGGGAAGCTGGTCTCGGTGCTCTCCCTCGTGCTGGACGTGACTGTCGCGACGCGCATCGAGGAAGCACTGCGAAAGTCAGAGGCGCAATATCGATTGCTGTTCGAGTCGAATCCGCAGGCGATGTGGGTCTACGATCTCACCACACTTCGCTTCCTCGCCGTGAACGATGCTGCCGTGAGTCACTACGGCTACTCGCGCGCAGAGTTTCTCGACATGACGATCAAAGATATTCGTCCTCCTGAAGATGTGAAGCTGCTCGAGGCATATCTCGCTTCCGAAAACGGTGACATTCAACACGCCGGCGAATGGCGACACCGGAAGAAGGACGGCACGATCATCAACGTCGATATCAGGGCCAGCCGCCTGACCTTTGGCGGCAGGCCCGCGGAGTTTGTGTTGGTCCACGACGTTACCGAGCGCAAGAAAGCCGAAACAGCCCTACGCATCAGCGAAGATCGTTATCGCGATCTCGTCGATAACAGTCACGAGCTGATTTGCACTCACGATCTCGAAGGCCGTGTGCTGTCAGTCAATCCCTGGGCGGCAAGAGTGTTGGGTTATCCGCAGAACTCGCTCGTCGGTATCAACATTCGTGACGGACTGTTGCCCGAGTATCGGGCTCAATTCGACGATTACCTGCGCACGGTGATTACCGAAGGCTCGGCGCGCGGAGTCATGAAAGTTCGCACGGCTACAGGCGAGACACGGCTGTGGGAGTATTACAACACGCTGCGCACTGAAGGCGTCGAGAAGCCAATCGTGCGCGGAATGGCGCACGATGCAACCGAGCGCCGCGAGGCGCTGAAGCGAGAGAAAGAAGCGCGTCTGGAAGCCGAAGCTGCCAACCGTGTCAAAGATGAGTTTCTCTCGACGCTCTCGCATGAGTTGCGCACGCCGTTGACCGCGATCATGGGCTGGGCCGATCTGCTGCTTAACGACGAAGTCGAGCCGGAGAAACAACGGCAGGCAATCGAAACGATCTTTCGCAACTCCAACTCACAGTGCCAGTTGATCAATGACCTGCTCGAAGTGTCGCGCATCATCACCGGCAAGCTGCGGCTCGAATTCGTTGCGTGCGAGCTCGATACGGTGATTGAAGCTGCGGCGGAGAGTATCCGGCCTACTGCCGAAGCCAAAGGCGTTCGCTTGCAGGTGTTGCTCGAGCCACACGTCGGGCCTGTCTTTGGTGATCGCGAGCGCTTGCAGCAGATTGTCTGGAACTTGTTGTCGAACGGCGTGAAGTTTACGCGCAAGGGCGGGCTGGTCCAGGTTACGCTGCAAAGGATCAATTCTCACGTGGAGATAGTTGTTAAAGATTCGGGTGTCGGCATCACACCTGACTTTCTGC
>Ga0126376_10002720_pt1 | contig 10089 bp, 10 predicted proteins | sample PanSoiMetPlot_15_FD_92760 | JGI IMG/M metagenome (GOLD analysis project Ga0126376, IMG submission 92760) | Tropical forest soil microbial communities from Panama - MetaG Plot_15 | ecosystem: Environmental > Terrestrial > Soil > Tropical forest > Bulk soil | place: Panama | collected 2016-02-17 | reverse complement strand
ATTGCGGCGCTGGGAACTAATGAATTTATCCGTTTGCGAATTGGAATTCAGCCGGAACACCCGATTAGCGACACAAAAGCATTTGTGCTGGATGGATTCACGCGGACTGAAAAAAAGTCATTGGAAGAGATTTTAGAACGCGCAGCGCAGGCCGTGCACGCAGTCTTGCGCGACGGCATTGCCAAAGCCATGGCACTGCATAATTAGCTAAGAGCAAAGTGCAAAGCGCAAAGAGCAACTCGAAGAACGAACGATTCGGGGATTTCTTAGCCCTTTGCTTTCGATAGGAGGAAATAATTTTGGCGAAACGAACTTACGAAGTAATTTTCATCGTCGATCCTGAGGCGGCTGATGAAGAAGTGATGCGCCTGAGTGAAGGCGTGCAGAAAATCATCACCAGCCAGGGCGGCAGTATTGTCAAAACTGAAATGATGGGCAAGCGCCAGCTGGCTTATGAGATCAAGCACAAGAAAGACGGGACCTACGTGTTGCTGGAAGTCGAAGGCTCAGGCGGCGAGATTGCCGAAGTTGAGCGCCGTATGCGCGTTAACGATCAAATTCTGCGCTACATGACGGTGCGTGTCGACGAGGCACGCCGGCGGGCCCAGAAACTGAAAGACCGGCGCGCTCGTAAGGCTGCCAAGCAACCGTCCAACGGCAAAGCCAAGCGGGCTGCCGCAGTTGACTTTGAAGCAGACGAAGACGATCAGGCGAATAGATCTGAGGCTTAAAAAGAAGGAAGAGACTATGTCAACAAACTATGAGGAACGCGATCTTGGTTTCGAACGCGAATACGATCGCACAATGCCGCGCGGCCCGCGGCGAATGCAGCGAAGAAAGATCTGTCGGTTCTGTATCGAGAAGGTCGATCTGATCGATTTCAAAGATGTGAAGCTCCTGCAATCATACATTCCCGAACGCGGCAAGATTTTGCCTCGCCGAATTTCCGGCGTTTGCGCCGCGCATCAGCGGATGCTGGCAGAAGCAATCAAGCGCGCCCGCAACATTGCGCTGCTGCCGTACGCGGCGGACTGAGAGATTGAAGTTCAGAGTTCGCGTTTCAGCTGGTTCAATCCGGGCAAAGCAGCTTACGGTTGAACTCTAATGTGAGGAGTTTATATGGCACACACACAAGTTTTATTACGCGAAGATATTGATAACCTGGGCGCGCGCGGTGAGATTGTGCGCGTGAAGGCCGGCTATGCACGCAATTATTTACTGCCGCGCAACCTGGCGGTCGAGGCCACGGCAAACAACGTGCGCCAGATTGAAGGCGAGCGCGCCGCGCTGGCGAAACGCGAAGCGAAGGAACGCTCAACAGCTGAGTTGCAGGGAGAGCAATTGCGCAAGCTGACGTTGACCTTCGAAAGAAAAGTCGGCGAAATGGGGGTGCTCTACGGCTCGGTAACTTCAATGGACATCGCGCACAAGCTGAAAGATGAGGGCTATGAAATCGATCGTCGCAAAGTTGTGTTGCGCGAACCAATCAAACGCTTCGGCAATTACACCGTGCCCGTCCGTTTGCACCGGGACGTAACTGTCGAACTGCCGGTGAGCGTTTTGGGCGAGGGCGGAGTTGAAGTCGATGTCGAAGCATTGCAGGCGCAAGCTGCCGCTGAAACCGAATCGGCCGCTGATAACTCGTCAAAAAAAGCTGAAGGGGAATAACGTCGCGACCTTAAACCGGATTTCGTCCCACAGCTACAATATCCTTGCCTCAAACTAATTCCCACGTTGGGGCTCCAATCCGATCCTGCTTGCGGGAACCTTTCAGCCAGGCGGGCATCTAAGCAAGTACTTCAACTGCGAGGTACAGCATGCGCAATCGGAAGTATGTTCGGGCTGCTGCCAGTGCAATCGCCTTGCTGGCGCAATTGACCTTTGGTTCAATTACCTGCCTCGCATCGGGAACTGGGCTGCAATATCAAGTCACTGGTCGATGGTTGGGGAAGTTTCCGCTTCCCGACGATAACAGCGTCTCAGATGCCGAAAACCCCGTGGCCGTTGAACTGACGGTCAAAGAAGAAGCTGGAAAACTCTCTGGCTCAGTGGTTTTTTACGTAATCCGGAACAAAGATAATAAACCGCAGATCGTCGGCAAGAAAGAGTCTGAGTTAATCGCTCCGGAATTCGATGGCAAGTCACTTACGTTTAGCGTCAAGAGTAAAGGCGCGCAGCCGTGCACCGAAATGAATATCGACATGCGAATGACGTTAAAGAACGACACCGAAGCCGAACTCGAAAGTCCTCACGATTCCTCATCCGCCGTTTTCCAAATGAAGAAGGTTCGATAAACCGGCACAGGTCTATTCTATCTTTCTCAACAATTCGCACAAGCAGACTAATCATCGCAGGCTGAGTTGTCTCCGCAAACGGCCCCGGCCAAATCCTGGTTGACGATGCCGTTTCGTCTTACAATTAGTCGAAACGACGGCATCTTCGGTCGGGCGTCTTGATGCAGAAGCTCCTCTCAATTTCCATCGCGTTGTTATTGTTCAGTATTTCCGCGCACGCCCAGACCGCGACTGAGATCCTCCAAAAAGTCCAGGCAATTTATGCCGGCTGCCGAACGTATTCTGACGAAGGACTAATCAGCGCTGAAATCGCCGATACACGCATAAGGCAGTCTTACTTTCGAACATCTTTTGTCAGGCCAGCCGCATTCCGCCTTGAGCTCTGGTTCGGCTCATCAAAAAAGACAGCAGGCAATCCGTGGTTCGTCTGGAAAAACGGTGAAGTCATCAAGACAGGCGGTGTCACGGGCGCAGCTGAACAGAATCTGCACTTCGACACAGCGCTGGCACGGATGGCTTCAGTTTCGGGTGGTAGCGCTATCACAATTCCCCAGTTGTTACTACCAGCCCTGTTTCGCAACAGCGAATTGTTTAGTCTCATCGTCGATGCAAAGATTGCCGGAGAAGAGAAGGTTGATGGCCGGCTGAGTTTTATGATCGAAGGTTTGATGCTGGGTCAGCCGGTCAAGCTCTGGATCGACAAAGTGCAGTACCTTGTTCTAAAAGTCTATCGCCGAACAAGTTTCGGTGAGCGATATCAGGATTCAACCATTCAATACAAACCTAATCTCAATGGCACAGTACCGCCGGAAAATCTTACTCTCCCTCCTGTGTCAATAAGTCAGTTAATCCCGGGCACGAAGATCGTGAGACCGCCCTTAGAGGCGCCGAGCAGTCTTCCGGCGGCGAGCAATCCGCCACTCTCGCCAAAACTGCGAGAGTTCGGTTCAAGTCTCTCGCGTAGCCCCGACGACCCAACAAGTCCCGCCGCGGAAAGTCGCGCCAACGACGACGATGTCGTCCGCGTCGAGACAAACCTTGTCGTATGTGCCGTGTTGGTAATCGACCCTTCGGGAAAGATTGTCCAGGGATTGAATAAAGAGGATTTCATAGTCAAAGAAGATGACAAATTGCAGGAGGTCGCCAGCCTGTCACTGGGTGACAACAAAGACCTGCCGCGGTCGATCGTGCTGATCATCGACTATAGCGGCAGCCAATTGCCGTACATCAAAACCAGCATCGAATCGGCCAAAATGCTGGTCGACAAGCTGAATCCCAAGGATCGAATGGCGGTCGTGACCGACGATGTGAGCCTGTTGGTGGACTTTACCAGCGACAAAGAGCTGCTAAAAACGCGTTTGGACAGTCTGAAAACAAAAGCGCTTTCTGGAATTATTGGAGCCAGCGACCAGTACGATGCGTTGCTGGCCTCGCTGAATGAATTATTTAACAGTAACGAGGACCTGCGCCCGATTGTCATTTTCCAGACGGACGGGGATCAGCTGGAAGCGCTCAAGGGAGGGTCGGGCCGAGATGCCTATGCTTTGCCGAGAAAATACGGCCTGGAAGATATTTTGACCGCCACGGAAAAGAAGCGCGCCACAGTCTACTCAGTCATTTCGGGAGTTAAGTTCGCCGGATTGTCTGATGATGAACTAATCAGGAGGGCCCGCTTGGATTGGAAGAATAGACAGAATGCAAATCTCGAACTGCTGCGTGCCAGAAATTTTCCGATGCCGAAAACGCGTTCAACCGATCCGCCGGATGAATTCTTTACTAGATATGGGACTCAATGGCTGCGGCGGCAGACGGCCTTGATGGGATTGGCGAAATTTACCGGCACGCTTCCTGAGTTTCTCGAAGAACCGGGGCAGGCTGATGAGATTTATACTCGCGTGTTAACCGATATCGATCGGCGGTACGTGATTGGCTATTACCCGACAAACCGCCTTCACGATGGGAAGCGACGAAAGGTGAATATCGAAGTTCGTGATCATCCCGAATACATTGTTTGGGGACAGAAGACGTACTTTGCGAGGAAGGAGTAAACACTGGACTCCCGCCGGTCGGAAACGCGCCACATCAAAGTTGCGCGGTTCAGTCCGCTGATCACAACTGGAAACATTCCGTTCGAAAGGTTCATCGGAAATAAAACTAATCTTATCGTTGAAGCTCTTGACAGGAAAAAATAAATCAAACGTTTGGTGGAAATCTCACCCGGCTCGGCATACTATCCCTTCCTTGCCGCTTTCATCTAAATTTTAGTTATTCGCAATGGCTACCCCTGAACCGCTTCGTGACCCGATTCTTGAACGACCACTTCCCAGCAGTCCAGATACTGAACGGGCAATCCTCGGGGCCATCATTCTCGACAACACTCTGATTGCCCAGGCCGTTGAGCTTCTCAAACCCGGCGACTTTTACGTGCCCTCGCATCGCCGGATATTCATTGCCATGACGGCATTGTTCGAGCGAGGCTCAGAAATCAATCCGATTCTGGTCGCGGAAGAGTTGCGCCGCGATAACTCACTCGATTCATCGGGCGGGGTGCTCTTTCTGACAAACCTCACAAACGGATTGCCGCATGTCACCAGCATCGTCCAGTTCGCCAAAGTTGTGCGCGGGAAGTCGCTGCTGCGCCAGTTGGTGAAAGTTGCGAACAAAATCACGAGTGAGGCTTTGGAAGAGGAAGACGAGCCCCAAAATATCCTCGATCATGCGGAGCAGGCGATCTTTGCGCTGGCTGATGAACGAATCCGGCAGGGCTTTGAGCACATCAAGCACCCAGCCGAACGCGTGCTGGAAAAGGCCGAAGCCGTTGAACATCGCGACCTTGTGGTAACCGGCGTGCCTACAGGATTTCGTGGACTCGACGCACTTACGTCCGGGCTGCAAAACCAGGACTTTATTGTCATTGCGGCGCGGCCGTCGATGGGTAAAACCAGCCTGGCACTTACGCTGGCGCAGCATGCCGCAATCGAAAGCAATGCGGTCGTCGGCATCTTCTCTTTAGAAATGTCGGCAGAAGCTTTGGCTATGCGCATGCTGTGTTCCGAGGCCAGCGTCGACGCGCAAAAATTCCGAAGCGGATATCTCTCGAACGAAGAATGGTCGCGTCTGGGCAAGGCTCTGGGTCGTCTGGCTGACGCGCGCATATTTATCGACGACACGCCGGCGATTTCGGTGCTCGAGATGCGAGCGAAGGCCCGGCGGTTGGCTACCGAGCAAAAGCAGCTCGATCTGATCGTGGTTGACTACCTGCAGTTGATGTCAGGCTCGTCGTCACGGTTCGAGTCTCGGCAGCAGGAGGTTTCGCAAATCTCGCGGGAGTTAAAAGCACTGGCGAAAGAATTGAACGTGCCGATGGTTGCGCTGTCGCAGTTGTCGCGCGCGCCTGAGAATCGTACTGACCATCGGCCGCAACTGGCTGACCTTCGCGAATCCGGGGCCATCGAGCAGGACGCAGATTTAGTTGCGTTTATCTATCGTGAAGAGCAATACAACAAGACAGAAGAGAACAAGAACATCGCCGAGTTGATTGTCGCCAAACAACGCAATGGTCCAACCGACACGGTTTACCTCGCCTTCCTGAATCAATTCGCCAAATTCGCCGACCTCGATCGAGACGCACTCGGCGCTTATCTCAGTCGCTTCGATCGGTCGAAGGGTTCGCCGCGAATCAACCGTGGTGATAACGGGTTCTAGAATCATCCGCAGATTTCGCAGAAAAGACTTAGCCACGAAAAGGCACAAAGAGCACAAAAGAACAGCCGGCGGGTATCAACCCGCGAGATGGTGACGACAAAAGTAGTAACCAAGGCTGATCGCTCTGAATTTCAATTTGTGCTTTTTGTGCCTTTTTGTGGCTATGTTTTAATCAGTGTAATCTGCGTAATCTGTGGACAAATCAATGAACAGTGCCCGCCGGCCGACGTGGGCCGAAATCCATCTCGATGCGCTGGCGCATAACTTTCATGTGATTCGGAATCACGTCGGATCGGACGTGAAGATCCTCGCCGCCGTAAAAGCCAACGCGTATGGACACGGCGCCGTCGAATGCGCGCGCCGCCTCGAAAAGGAAGGCGCTGACTGGTTTGGAGTGGCGCTGCCTGAAGAAGGAATCGAGCTCCGTAAAGCTGGGATTTCTAAACCGATTCTTTGCCTTGGCGGATTCTGGCAAGGGCAAGAGGCCGCCTGCCTTCGTTATCAATTGACCCCGGTCATCGATCGTCTCGACGAAACTGACGCTTTTAATCGCCTGGCCAGGGACGCAGGGACTACCGCGAACGTTCACCTGAAAATCGATACCGGCATGGGGCGGCTGGGAGTGCGACCCGGTCGGTTAATAGATTTCTGTCAGGGATTGAAACGCCTCCAAAACATTCGTGTCGAGGGATTAATGACGCATCTGGCCGCAGCAGATGAAGAATCTGAGGCATATACAAAACGGCAGCTCGAAATTTTTGCAGAAGGAGTAGCGGTTTGTCGCAAATTCGGAATTGATCCCGCTTACTTGCATGCGGCCAATTCGGCGGCAACGTTCGTCTTTCCGAACGGTGTTGGAAACATGGTGCGACCTGGCGGCACGTTGTATGGCTTCGTGCGTGACGTGCTGCCGGCAAACATCGCCCGGCCAGCGCTCGAACCTGTGATGTCCCTGCATTCGCGAATCATACTTTTGAAGACCGTGAGCAAAGGGGAGAAGCTCGGTTATGGCTGCACCTTCGAAACGAAACGCGAATCGCTTATCGCAACAATTCCGATCGGCTATGACGATGGATATCGTCGGTCGCTTTCGAATTGCGGCCGGATGATCGTGCGCGGGCAGTTTGCGCCTGTCGTTGGCCGAGTCTCGATGGATATGACTTTGTTGGACGTTACAGATGTGCCCGAAGTAGCAATTGACGATTACGTAACGTTAATCGGAACTGAGGGCGAGCACTCCATCACCGCCGAAGATCTCGGCGAGATGGCAGGAACAATTTCGTACGAGATAACCTGCGGCATCAGCAACCGAGTGCCGCGTATTTATTTGCGCTGAAGGGCGACAAGATGGACACGGTGGACGGGATGGACAGAATAGACGCGGTGGACAGGATAAAATCACAAAGCTACTAAATCCTTGATCTGTCCATCATGTCCTACCGTGTCCATTCGGTGTCAACGGCTGAGCTTTCTTTAATTCTTCCAGCGCGACCCGGACAGCCTTCTCTCATTGGAGGATCGCGTCCTTAACATCTCTACATACGTCTCTCCTTAGAAAAGCTGGGAGCTTCAGCTATGATTTCACTTCCGAATTGCGGGTCAGGTACTACAGAAACGATCATGTGAGGATACGCTCAATCCTCGCAGCCGGGTCAATCTTTTGCCCCGTCATCTATTAATTGAAGGTGAAGAGATGAAGACACTCGCGAACGAGAGCGACAGAGAAGCACTGTTGGGCAGGTTACGTAAAGTTAAGCCTGAAAACGAAAGGCTTTGGGGCAAGATGACGCCACACCAGATGATTTGTCATCTCAATGATTCATTCAAATCGGTCATCGGCGAGCGGGATGTGAGCGAGCGTAAGACCAACCTGGTAACTCGTTCGATGGTGCGATGGATTGCCTTGTACGCTCCGCTTAAGTGGCCACGTGGCGTGCCCACGATGCCTGAAAACGATCAGGAGCGCGGTGGAACTCCGCCGGAAAATTTCACCCGCGACCTGGAATCGCTGGCAACGATGATTGCCCGCGTGACGCGCGCAGAGAGAGATTTTCAATGGCGTCGTCACCCGCTGTTCGGTGAAATGTCAGAGAAAGACTGGATGCGCTGGGGCTATTTGCACGTCGATCATCACTTGCGTCAGTTTGGAGCTTGAATCTTCCAATGTCTGAACCAGAAACACTTAAGGTCGCAGTCGATGAAAATGAAACCGTGACGGCGTTACTTTATCCGGCGGCAAAAGGTAATCGCGCAGGTTTGACGATTGTGCTTGGTCACGGAGCCGGGGCTGATCAGTTGAGCGGTTTCATGCGAATGGTCGCGAAAGGCTTCGCCACCAGAGGACTGGACGCGATGACTTTCAATTTTGTTTACAAGGAGAAGCGAAAGAGCGTGCCTGATCCAAAGGCAAAGCTGGAGTTGTGTTACCGCAAAGTGATCGACGCCGCGCTCAAACACAAAAAACTCAAAGGCAACAAGCTAATCATCGGCGGGAAATCGATGGGTGGGCGCATCGCTTCACAGGTTGCCGCCGCCGAAGGCGATCGAGTCGCCGGTCTGGTCTTCCTGGGTTATCCATTGCATCCGCCGGGAAGACCGGACAAATTGCGCGACGAGCATTTGAAAGATATCAAAGCGCCAATGCTGTTTTGCCAGGGTTCCCGCGATGCGTTTGGAACTGAAGACGAGATCAAGGCGATTATCAGAAAACACAAGCTACCAGCGAAGCTTTATGTAATTGAAAGTGGTGATCATTCTTTCAAGGTCCCAAAGAGTACGAAGCCGCAGGATCAGGTGCATGAAGAGGTGATGGACGAAGTCGCACGGTGGTGTCGTGAGGTTTGATGAACAGGTGTCAGAACCCGGAGCAGTAGCGACGGGATCAGGAAGAAAACCATAACCAGGTTCGTGCTCGATCCGGTCGCTATCGCTCCCCAGTTCTGACAGACCAAGGGTTAACAATGTCAACATACAATTTCATTCAACTCGACGTTTTTACAGACAAAGCTTTCAGCGGCAATCCGCTGGCAGTCTTTCCCGAATCCGAGGGCCTTACCGATGCGCAGATGCAGCAGATCGCGCGGGAGATGAATTTGTCGGAGACGGTTTTCGTGCTGCCTTCTGAAAAAGAAGGAGCACTCCGTCGGCTGCGCATCTTCACACCGTCGAGTGAGCTTCCATTTGCGGGCCATCCGATCGCCGGCACCTGGAATTGCCTTGCGCGCGAGGGCGTCGTACCGCTTCCGGAAGGTGGCACCGGATGGAGTCATATCAAACATGAAGTAGGAATCGGTGTCTTGCCGGTGGATATCGAATTCAAAGACAACGAACCGGTGCGCGTGGTGATGACGCAGGGCAAGTTTGAGATTCGCGGCGAGGTTGACGACGGTCACGAGCAGGCTGAAATTGCGCGCGCTCTCGGATTAGCCCGCGAAGATCTGGACGAGACTTTGCCGATTCAGGCGGTGTCGACAGGCAACACAATGCTTCTGGTTCCGGTCCGATCGCTGGCCGACCTCGGTAATTGCCGCGTGAATCAAGCTTTGTTGGATGAGATATACGAACGCAGTGACGTTTTTCGTGGCGGTACAGGTTGTTACGCTTTCACTCGCGAAACGATCGAAATCGGCGAAGCGCGTGCCCATGCTCGCTTTTTCGTCGGCATGAACATTGGCGAAGATCCCGCGACGGGCAGCGCCGCCGGACCTTTGGGGGGCTACCTGGTCTATCACGATGCGACGCGCGTTGATCCAGTTGACGGCGTCTATCGGTTCATCATTGAACAGGGTGATTTCATCAATCGTCCGAGTCGTATCGAACTGGAAGTGAAGGGTAGTTCCGGAAAAGTTGAAGAAGTGCGCGTCGGTGGGCCATCAGTGGTGGTGGCTCGAGGCACACTCGAGTTTTGAATATGTGTCAGAAGCCCGACCGTTAGGGAGGGCGAGCTAGCCCTCGCTCACGCTCGGGCTTCTGACACGTGCGTTGAGCCGCGAGTCGGTAGACAATTTCACGCAAAGGCGCAAAGTTTCGCAACGTAGATTTAATGATCGAACTTCTCGATCTCTTAATAATCGGCTCCGGCCCGGCAGGT
>Ga0126376_10002719_pt1 | contig 10090 bp, 7 predicted proteins | sample PanSoiMetPlot_15_FD_92760 | JGI IMG/M metagenome (GOLD analysis project Ga0126376, IMG submission 92760) | Tropical forest soil microbial communities from Panama - MetaG Plot_15 | ecosystem: Environmental > Terrestrial > Soil > Tropical forest > Bulk soil | place: Panama | collected 2016-02-17 | reverse complement strand
GCGCCGTGGAACACGCTCAAGCCCGGCGGCCCGCCGGTGCCGGAGACCGGCATGTCAGGCGAGATTTCCGGCACCGTGAGCCTGAAGCCGATCGATACGCTGCCGGCCATCCGCGACGCCAATATGGTGGCCAAGTTCACCGGGCGCACCGCCACCGTCACGCTCGGCCGCGGCACCGTCGACCTGCCGTCGGGCCGCAAGATCACGGTGTCCAACGGCATCTTCGAGGTGCCGGACACGGCGGTCAAAGGGCCGCCGTCGCGCCTGCGCCTGAAGCTCGACGGGCCGGCCGATGCGGCGGTCGAGCTTGCCGGCATGGAGCCGCTGCGCGGCGCCTCCGGCCTTCAGCTCGACGCCGCGACCACGCGCGGCGCCGTCACGGCGCAGTTCGAACTCTCCATGCCGCTCAAGGAGGACCTGCCCAAGGGCGCGGTCGCCTACAACTTGTCGGCCGACGTCACGAACTTCTCGGCCGAAAAACTGGTGCGCGGGCTGAAGGCGGAAGCCTCCATCCTGCGCGTCACCGCCAGTCCGCAAGGATTCAAGGTCAATGGCGATGCCCGCATCGGCAATGCGCTCGTCGCCGTCGATTACCGCAGGAACCCGAATGGCGAGGCCGAGGCACGCGCGCAGACCGTGCTCGACGATGCGGCCCGCACCTATCTCGGCTTCGATCTGGGCGGCGGCCTGACCGGCCCGATCCCGGTCAAGTTCAGCGGCAAGATCGCGGCCGGCGACGGCGACAACCGCTTCGCTGTCGACGCCGACCTCACCCAGGCCAAGGTCGCCGACCTGCTGCCGGGCTGGTCCAAGGCCGCCAGCAAGCCGGCGCGCGCCACTTTCATCCTGATCGAGAAGCCGCAGGCGCGCCGCATCGAGGATCTCCTGCTCGAAGGCTCGGGCACGCGCGTGAAGGGCACGATCGAGCTCGACGGCAACGGCGAACTGGTGGCGGCGAATTTTCCCGCCTTTGCGCTGTCCGACGGCGACAAGGCCGCGGTCAAGGTCGAGCGCGGCAGCGACGGCACCCTGAAGGTGACGGTGCGCGGCGACGTCTACGACGGCCGCGGCTTCATCAAGTCGATGGCATCCGGCCCGAGCGATCCCAACGCCGCGCGCTCGACCTATGATCTCGATCTCGACGTCAAACTAGGTGTGGTCGCGGGCCACCACGGCGAGGCGGTGCGCAGCCTCGACGCCAGGCTGTCGCGGCGGGCCGGCCAGATCCGCATGCTGGCGATGAACGCCAAGATCGGGCTCGATGCGCCGCTCACCGCCGACCTGCGCGGCCGGGCCGGGCGCCAGCTGGTGCATCTCGAGAGCGCCGATGCCGGAGCGCTGTTCCGTTTCACCGACATGTACCCTCGCATTGCCGGCGGCCGCATGGTGGTCGACATGGAGCCGCCGAGCGGCGACCAGACCCCCAAGGAGGGACGGCTCGATATCAGCGAGTTTGCGGTGCGTGGCGAATCCGCGCTCGACCGCGTCGCCTCCACCAGCGCGCCGTCCGACTTCTCCGCCTACCGCGGCGGACCGGGGCGCAACCAGGGCGTCGAGTTCACCCGCATGCGCGTCGACTTCACCCGCTCGCCCGGCCGCCTGTCGATCCGCGAAGGCAACGTCTTTGGCATGGCGGTGTGCGCCACCATGGACGGCCAGATCGACTTCCTGCGCGATGATGTGCGCCTGCGCGGCACGTTCATTCCGGCCTGCGCGCTCAACAACATCCCGTCGCAGATTCCCGTGCTCGGCATGTTCCTCGGCGGGCCGAAGGAAGGTCTGCTCGGCGTCACCTACGAGGTGGTCGGGCCGCCCGGCGGCATGGTGTTGCGGGTCAATCCGATGTCGGTAGTGGCGCCCGGATTCCTGCGCCAGATTTTCCAGTTCCGCCACGACGACGTCGTCACCGGCCAGACCGGGCGGTAATCGCTCCGTAGGGTGGGTTGAGGCGCGTGCTCACGCCGGCGGCCGAGTCCGCGGCGTCGCGCGCCGAAACCCACCGTCCCCTGGTGCATTTGCTGGTGGGTTTCGGCGCAATATGCAGCGGTTGCATTGGCAAGCCGAGCGTCGCGCCTCAACCCACCCTACGGAGCAGGCTTCAGCAACACGTGGCGCTTGCGCCCGCGCGACAGCTTGATCACGCCCGCGGCCGGGAGATCGGCGAGGGTGAGCACCATGCGCTCGTCGCTGACAGCCGCGTCGTTCACGCGCAGGCCGCCGGCCTGGATCTGGCGGCGCGCCTCGCTGGTCGACGTCACCAGGCCGGCCAGGACGAATGCCTTCAGCACGCCCAGGCCGGCGGCGAGTTCGGCGCGCGGCACCTCGATCGACGGCAGCGTCTCGGCCACCTCGCCTTCCTCGAAGGTGCGGCGGGCGGTCTCGGCGGCCTTGTCGGCTTCCTGGCGGCCGTGCAGCAGCGCGGTGGCCTCGGTGGCGAGAATCTTTTTCGCCTCGTTGAGCTCCTGGGCTTCGAGCGCGGCCAGCCGCTCGACCTCCTCGAGCGGCAGGATGGTGAACAGTTTGAGGAACCGCGCCACGTCGGCATCCTCGGTGTTGCGCCAGTACTGCCAGTAGTCGTACGGGCTCACCATGTCGGCATCGAGCCACACGGCGCCGGCGGCGGTCTTGCCCATCTTGGCGCCCGACGACGTGGTGATGAGTGGCGAAGTGAGCGCGAACAGCTGCGTGTTCAGCATGCGCCGGCCGAGATCGATGCCGTTGACGATGTTGCCCCACTGGTCGGAGCCGCCCATCTGCAGCACGCAGCCGTGGCGCCTGCTCAGCTCGACGAAATCGTAGGCCTGGAGGATCATGTAGTTGAACTCCAGGAACGACAGCTCTTGCTGGCGGTCGAGCCGGAGCTTCACCGAGTCGAACGACAGCATGCGGTTGACGGAAAAATGCCGGCCGACGTCGCGCAGGAAATCGATGTATTTGAGCGCGTTCAGCCACTCGGCGTTGTTCGACATGATGGCGCCGTCATCGCCGAAGGTGAGAAAGCGCGAGAACACCGCCTTGATGCGCGCAAGATTCGCGTCGATGTCCTCGTCGCTCAGGATTTTCCGGCTTTCGTCCTTGCCCGACGGATCGCCCACCCGCGTGGTGCCGCCGCCCATCAGGGCGATCGGCCGGTGACCGGTCTGCTGCAGCCAGTACAGCATCATGATCTGGAGGAGACTGCCCACGTGCAGCGACGGCGCCGTGCAGTCGAACCCGATATAGGCGGTGATGCGCTGCGTCCGTGCAAGGTCGTCGAGCACGGCTGGCTCCGACACCTGATGGATGAAGCCGCGGCTCGCCAGCACGTTGAGAAAATCAGACTTGTAGTCGGACATGGGCTGATGTGGTGAATGGTTCGCCGGTGGTGTAACAGGTCCGGCCAGCGATTTGAACCTGGAGCCCAGGGGCATGCACGGCTTGCGCGCTATCGGCCTGATGAGCGGAACGTCGCTCGACGGCATCGACGCGGCCGTGCTCGAGACCGACGGGACCGCCGTCCTTCGCTTCGGGCCGACCGGCTACCGCCCCTATGGCGAAGCGGAGCGCGCGTGCCTGCGCCAGGCGCTGGCCGAGGCGGTGCAGTTGAGCGACCGCACCGCCCGTCCGGGAGTGCTCGGCGAGGCCGAGCGGCTGGTGACGCGGCTGCACGGCGACGCGGTCGAGGCGCTCCTTGCCGCGCACGGGATCGCACGATCGGCAATCGACGTGATCGGCTTCCATGGCCAGACCCTGCTGCACCGTCCGCCGCAGCGGCTGACGGTGCAGATCGGCGACGGCGCGGCGCTGGCGGAGCGGCTTGGCGTGCCGGTGGTGTTCGATTTCCGCGCCGCCGACGTGGCGGCGGGCGGGCAGGGGGCGCCGCTGGTGCCGGTCTATCATGCCGCCCTGGTGCGCGGGCTTGACCTGCCGCGGCCGGTGGCCGTGCTCAATATCGGCGGTGTCGCCAATGTCACCTGGTGCGACGACGACGGCGATCCGATGGCCTGCGACACCGGGCCGGGCAACGCGCTCATCGACGATTTCGTGCGCGAACGGACCGGACAGGCGTTCGATCGGGACGGCGCGCTGGCAGCCGACGGCACGGCCGATCGCGCCTTCGTGGAACGCGCGCTGAACGATCCGTTCTTTGCTGTCCCACCGCCGAAATCGCTCGACCGCAATGCGTTCGCGCCGATCGCCGAACAGCTTGCAGATGCATCGGTTGCCGACGGGACGGCGACATTGGCGGCGCTGACCGCGGCGGCGGTCGCTCGCGTCGTGCGGCATCTGCCGCGACCGCCGCGCGCCTGGATCGTCGCCGGAGGCGGCGCGCGCAACGGTACCCTGATGCGCATGCTGGCCCAGGATCTGGCGCCGGCCAGCGTCGAGACCGCCGACGCCGCCGGCTGGTCGGCGGATGCGCTCGAGGCGCAGGCCTTTGCTTATCTGGCCGTGAGGACGCTGAAAGGTTTGCCGATCACGTTCCCGACCACCACCGGCGTGGCGCGGCCGCTCGCGGGCGGAGTGGTGGCGAGGCCCGGCGTGGTTCCCCGCACGGAGTCGCGCCTGTCATAAGAGCGGCGCGGCCGCAGCGTTTCAAGCGGCGGGCGTCGAACGAACGTCGCAGACCACCTGCGGACCGATCTGGCGTTGCAGAAACTGATTGACCAAGTCGCGGAAGACGCGGCCTTTCAATCCGTCATTGCGGAACGGAGTGCAGGCCACGTACTGCCCGTCTATGCGGGCAAAATGTACGACGATATCGCCCGACTCGGCATCACAGAGCACGTACCAGGGCTCACCCTCGTCGGTGATGCCACCGGCGCTTTCCAGGCAGAGGCCGGACTGCCAAAGAATCTTCGTTGCGCGGTGGAGATGGGCCAGTTCGTGATCGGACCATCCGTACTGACGCGCAAATGCCTCGGCCGAAGACTGCGAGCTTCCAGTCACCGGTAAAGGGCCCCGCACCCGTGCATCCACTGGATGCATCCTCCCCGGGCAAATCCGGGATGTTATAACTTCAAGTTCGCCTCATAATTGCATCTTATGGGAAAAACCACAAGAAGAATCTCCGTCCATGTTCGCACAACAGGCGGAAGCGGCTGTCAAAAGGCAAGGAGCTGGAAAAATCGTGTCGTAGGCCTTCATGCATTCGGTATGCCAAGCGGCGCCGATCGCGTTCAATCGGTGGTAACTGGGCGTTTTGTGCGCCGCGAGCGCGCTACGGGTGCTGACCTTCCGTCGCTCAGGGTCGGCTGCTCCGAGCGGCGCGTGTTTCCGAAGACAATGCTGTAAGTCATTGGGTCGTAATAGTACATGAGCTCTCGCACGAACTCGCGCGGCTCCACGCCGAGGGCATGGGCCCACGCCAGATAGCGGTCCGGCGGAATACGGCCGCGACCGGTCTCCAGCTGGGATATGAACGTGTAATATTCGGCGCCGACTTTTTCCGCGAGCTCACGCTGGGAAAGCCCGCGTCTTTCACGCAGTTCGCGCAGCCAGCACCCGGCCTGGGCGCGCAATTTCCGTGTGAGCGTGGCGCTCCGACGCTGACTGTGCATCCGCGGTTACCCCCCTTGATCTTTTCTCGCCCACCGATGATCAGGCGACACGTGGCAACCGAAAACCGCTCGCTTCTTGGCCATCACGATCTATTATGGCTCATTCGGGCGCGCGTTACGGCCCCGTGACCCTCTACTCAATTTTTTTTCGTGAACTCAAACCCCAGCCGTCGCACCCGGGAAGCCGCAATGCGTTGCCCACCCCGTGTTGTCCGCTTCCCGTGGCGCAACCTGGGAACGATACGAAGCTTGCGATTAGAATGCAACTAGGGTGCGGGGGCGGCAAGAGCCTCTCTCGTATGGGCGTCATGGCGCATCGGCATGACGCGGCCCTCGCGAGACAGTTGGTCGCAACGCATGGTGCCGCCCGCGGTGAATTCGGGCGTGACGGCTCAGGCCAGCGGCTTCAACTTTCGTGGCGTCACGCCACTGCGGACATCGGTGGGAGGGAAGGGGATTCGCGCCTGCACCCGAGCTGCGAAATCACCGACGCGCGGCGACTCGCGAGCCCGCGTAAGCATTCAAGTCCGTCGGCAGTGTGTCGCCAGCTGTTCACGCCGCCGATATCGAGCGCGCGACGAGCGACGTCAGGCGGGCACCAACGCGGCGCCTCAGCGTTTTGTCGAGCACATCGCGGAACGTCCGGCCGGTCAGCCCGCCGCTGCGGAACGGCGCGCACGCGACGTACCTGCCCTCGATGCGGGCAAAATGCACGACGATCTCGCCGGTGTCGGAATCGCAGAACACCCACCACGGATCGCCTTCATCGGTGACGCCGTGATCGGTGTCGAGCCGAAGCCCGTCCTTGCCCAGGATCTTCGCCGCGCGATGGAGTTGCGCGAGCTCCTGATCCGACCAGCCGCTAGGACGACGCGCGCCTCCCTGCGCCGAGGATCTTGTTCTTCTCGTCACTGGAATACCCCGCCAGCGCCCTTGCATGTCTTCATAGTTGCATCCGGGAGTTTAAACAAGAGTCCGCTACGTTTCTTCCGGCCCGCATGCGTGAAAGCCTCCTATATTTTTTTGCTGGTCATGTCGGCAAAGCTACCGACTTGGACGCGGTTCGACCGTTGTGCTGGCATCGCGGTTCGTTATGACTCATTCGAAGTGCGGTCGGTCGGCAGGCCTTCATGCGCGCCGATGCCCTCCGCCACTTCGCGCGTTGGAATAATGAATAATGAATAATGAGGTCGGCCATGCTGCGTCATGCAGATCACGACCAAAAAGCGGCTGCGTCAAATTTGCGAGTGCTTACGCCACCGGCGACGGACGAACGCCGATGGAGATCGCGCGCGCACGGGGGGCGCACTGCGGGACCTGATGGACATGCCGCCAGAGGAATTGATCGATCAGGTCGCGAAGAACGTATCCGGTCGCAGCCCGGTCGCGGAACGGCACACAAGCGATATAGTGTCCATCGATCCTGGCGAAGTGACCCACGATCTCGCCCGACGGCTTGTCGCAGAGGACAAACCACGGGTCCCCTTCGTCGGTGATGCCTCTGTCGCTTTCGACGATCGTCCCGTTCGCCGCCAAAAACTTTGCCGCGCGATCGAGATGCAACAATTCGTGCTTGGACCAGCCGCGCTGGTCACCAGGCACGTCGGTAAAGAGCCTTGCGCCCCGAGTCACTGTAAGCCCCCGCCCTTTGGGATCCCTCAACAGTACACGTCGCCCCCTCGGGGCGTCCCAATTGGGCAGCCCCGGCATTTTCTAGCCGCAACATCGCTGCGGGGATTTCATGGTTGCGTCGGGTATCCAACACATTATTCCCAATCGTGCGGAGGGTGTCCAGTAAAATTCGTTCGCGCCGACATTGCTCGACGTACGTTTGCATATGTCGATTTCTCGACGTACGTTTGCATACGTCGATTTCTCGACGTGCGTTGTATGGCTCGCTTGCCAAAGCGCGATCGGGCCTGTCTTTTGCGGGCCGGCGACAGGGATCAGCCGTGCTGCGCCATGCGGATCACGACCGAAGGCGGTGGCGTCAAATTTACGAATGCTTACGCCAGCGCTCGATCTCCGTCGGCGTTCGTCCGCCGCCGCGCACGCGGGACGCGCTGCGGGGGCCGATGGACATGCCGCCTGAGGAATCGATCGATCAGGTCGCGAAGGACGTATCCGCTCACAGCGCCGCCGCGGAACGGCACGCAAGCGATATAATGTCCGTCGATCCTGGCGAAGTGACCCACGATCTCGCCCGAGAGCCTGTCACAGAAGACAAACCACGGGTCCCCTTCGTCGGTGACGCCTCTGTCGCTTTCGACAATCGTCCCGTTCGCTGCCAAAAACTTTGCCGCACGATCAAGATGCAACAATTCGTGCTTGGACCAGCCGCGCTGGTAACCAGGCACAGCGGTCAAAGACCTTGCGCCTCGAGTCACTGAACGCCCCCGCCTGTGGGATCCTCTCCCGGATTACACGTCGACCCCAACCCCGGCATTTTCTGCCGCAATACCGCTGCGAGGATTTCTTACTTATGTCGGGTATCGATCAGATTATTCCAGTGGTGGGGAGGGTGTCCAGGAAAATCGTTCACGCCGAAATTGCTCGACGTGCGTTTGCATGTTTCGATTTCTCGATGTGCGTTTGCACGGCTCGCCTGCCGAAACGCGGTCATGGCTATCGTTTGCGGGCCGGCGACGATAGGTCGGGCCTATCGTTTGCGGGCCGGCGACCGTTTGACCGCACGCCGTGCGCGCGTCGGCGCCGGCGGTTTGGCCTCGGCTGCATCGGGAAAGATGATGTTGTAGGTCACAGGATCATAGTACGACATGAGCTTGCGCACGAAATCGCGCGGCTCGACGCCGAGGGCGGCCGACCAGACCAGATAACGGTCCGGCGGAATGCGGCCGCGGCCGTTCTCCAGCTGCGACACGAACGTGTAATACTCAGCACCTATCTTTTCGGCCAGGTCGCGCTGCGACAGGCCGCGTTTCTCGCGCAATTCGCGTAGCCAAGCTCCCGCCTCATTGCGCAGCTTCTGCGTGAGCTTGGTGGAGCGTCGCTGCGGGTGCGTGTACATCGGCTCTATCGCTCCACTTGGTCGGGGCGCTCGCGTCGATGTGCTGCGCGCGGAGTAATGACGGCATTCTGGGACGCGGATCAGGCATCAATCAGGCGAGAAAAAGAATCCCGGATCGGTGTTCAGATCGTCTGCGTGCTCACCCCCAGCGCATCGACCATGTCCCTCATCTCGGCGATTGGGCTGGAGAGGAAGGAATGCGGTGTTACCAGCATGTTAGCAGAGCAACTGGTTTGAATGCAACGCCGCCGCCACAAATGCTCAGCGTTAAGAATACTTTGTAAGGAAAATAACTGGTCGCAAATGAACCGATGCGGTAGCGCGCAACCGGGGCTCGCAAATCAACCGATGCGGCAGCGCGCAACCGGGGGTCGTGCCCGGCTGCCCCGTCGCCTCCGTCCGCGACAGTCGATCCGCCGTGACGAACCGCTGCTCGCTGGCCTGACGGCGGCACGCCGGACCGCGAGGCGGACCCGTCCTGCCGACAGGCGCTGTCAGCCACCGTCGCGGCCGTCGTGACATGCTCCGGCATGCTCCGTTCGCGCGCGTCGATGCTGGCGGCGCGGGGAATCGCGGGCGTCTCGTCACTGCGCGGAATCCGCGTTCGCGCCACGAGTATATAATTTACTGTACAGACGAGCCGGATGGTACTATGTTTGCTGTACAGCCCGCGAAAGTGAAAGCCTCTGCCTGCGAGGAGGGGCTTCGCCCTCGTGGTATAGAGTTTGCTGTACAAACATCGGGATGGTGTTGTGTCTGCTGTGCGCGACAGCAGACGCGAGGACCTGTGCGCTAGGGAGGCATGCCATGGCCGTTCAATTCATTCGCTCCGACCTCGAATTCATCCTTAAGCAGATCGAAATCGCGGAGAGAAACGCGGCCGGCGAAAGCCTGCTCGACATCCTGCCGAACGTGGAGGTGCCGTGGGGCCTGCGCACGGTCGATGGGACGTTCAACAACATCTACCTGACCCAGAACGAGTTCGGCGCCGCCGACAACGTCTTCCCGCGCTTGGCCGATTCGAATTTCCCCACCATAGGCACGGCGAACTACGCCCAGGTCGGCGGCACGGTCATCGACCCGACGCCGCGCATCATCAGTAACCTGATCGTTGACCAGACCGCCAACAACCCGGCCGCCTATGCCGCCGCCTTCGATCCCGGCGCGGATGGCATCCTTCACACGGCCGACGACGTCTTGAAGGACGGAGTGAAGATCGTCACCAGCCCGGGCCTGGACGGCATCTTCGGTACCACCGACGATAGACCGGTCTTCTTCATCGCGAACCAGTCGCCGGACGTGGGCCTCGCGGCGCCGTTCAATCCCTGGTTCACGTTCTTCGGACAGTTCTTCGATCACGGCCTCGACCTCGTCACCAAGGGCGGCAACGGCACGATCTTCGTACCGCTGCAGCCCGATGACCCGCTTGTCGCCGGGGCTGATGGGATCTTCGGGACGCCGGACGATCTGCCGCCACAACTGCGGTTCATGATCGAGACGCGGGCTACCACGAGCATACATC
>Ga0126376_10002718_pt1 | contig 10093 bp, 8 predicted proteins | sample PanSoiMetPlot_15_FD_92760 | JGI IMG/M metagenome (GOLD analysis project Ga0126376, IMG submission 92760) | Tropical forest soil microbial communities from Panama - MetaG Plot_15 | ecosystem: Environmental > Terrestrial > Soil > Tropical forest > Bulk soil | place: Panama | collected 2016-02-17 | reverse complement strand
TGCACGCCCACCGGCAGCCCCGCGCGCCCCGACTCGACGGACCGCGCGGCCCGCTCCGCGCCATCCTGGCTGGGCGGGCGATCGCTCTCCTCGTTCACGCGCACGCGTGCCGCCGCCACCACGCCGGCCGGCATGCCGGTCACGTTGTAGACCAGCGTGTAGGTGTGCACGGCGCCCAGCTCGAGGCTGGTGCCGTGACGGAGCGCGGGCAGCGGCAACGGCGGGCACACGACCGCATCCAGGCGCGCGGCGTCGAGCGCGGCCAGAAAGCGCGCCCGGTAGCGCGCGCGGGCGGCCAGGAGGTCCCAGTAGGCACTGGTGGAGCGGCGGCCCCAGACGCGCATGCCTGCGGCCAGGCGGTGCTGCCCGAACAGACGCGCCAGCGCGCTCGCGGTCGCCCGCCCGGAGCGCCCCAGACCGGCCGCCAGGGCCATCTGGCGAATGCGCCGGTCGACCTTGCCGCCGCGCAGCTCGCGCCGGAAGGGCGCGCCGCCGGCAGCTCCGATGATGCCCAGCCACAGCCGAACCGCCTCCCCGGGGTCGGGGGGCACAAAAGGCTCCACATCGGCCCCGCGCGCGCGCAGCGCGTAGGCGGACTCGCGCACTGCGCGCCGGAGGGAGGGTGCGGCCGCAAACACCCCGTCGTCCTCGTAGAAGCCCACGCGCAGACCGGGCAGCGCGATGGGCTCGGGATCGCCCAAGGGGACTGGCGGCACCGCCGGATCGATGGCCTCCTGGCCGGGCCGAGCCAGGACGCGCAGCGCCAGATAGAGATCGGCCACGGTGCGCGCCAGCGGGCCCGCCTGGTCGAGGATGCCCTCCTGGCCCGCCCAGAGATCGCCGGTGCCAATCATGGTCAGGCGGCCCGCGGTCGGCTTGAGCGCGCACAGTCCGCACGAGTGCGCGGGAATGCGAACACTGCCGCCGATGTCGCTGCCCAGGCCGAGCGGCACACCCCCGGCCGCGATGATGGCCGCCTCGCCGCCGCTCGAGCCGCCGGGCGAGCGGTCGAGCGCCCACGGGTTGGCGGTGCGGCCGTACACCGGGTTGTCGGCCTCGGCAAACAGCATGAGCTGCGACAGGTTGGTCTTTCCGACCACGATCGCGCCGGCGGCGCGCAGCTGCCCCACCAGAGGCGCGTCAGCGGCCGCGTGCCGGCCCACGCGTGCCGGCAACCCAACCGTGGTCTGCATGCCGGCCAGGTCGAAGCATTCCTTGATCGTGATGGGGACGCCCGCCAGCGGGCCCAGCGGCTCTCCCCGTGCGCGCGCGGCGTCGAGGGCGGCGGCTTCCGCTCGCGCAGCCTCGAAGCGCGGAAGCACGATCGCGTTCAGGCGTTGGTTGACCACCTCGATGCGGCGGAGATGCGCTTCCAGTACCGCCTGCGCCGACAGCTTGCCCGCGCGCACCTCGCGCGAGATCTCGGTCGCGCTGCGCCAGAGCGGTCCCTCTGCGTGCCCTCCCGGTTCAGCCGCCCGCATGGGAGCATTCTGGCCCAGGCGGAGGCCGGCGTCCAATTCGCTCCGGCGAGGTCAGAACGAGACCATCCGGTGCCCGGACGCGCCCGCATGCGCGTAGAAGGCCGCGCGCTTGCGCAGCCCATCGACCACCCAGGGCGCCTCCTTCTCCTCGGCCCTCCGGATCAGGAACTCGGGCACCCAGGCGCCCAGCTCCAACTCGGCCTGGTACTGCACGGAGGTCCTCTGCGCGCTCAGCCGCTTGAGCAGCCACTGCCCCTGGTTGCGGCGCAGATCGCCGCGCACGTGCTGCCACGTGATCAACGCGCCCGCGCGCACGCGGCGCCATTCGACGCGCACGGTCTCGCGCACGTCTTCGAGCGGCCACGGCAAATTGAGAGCGCTCTCGCACAGCAGCCAGCGCGACCCGGTTGCGCGTACGCGCACCCACTGGACGCGCGGGATCCAATCCGGATAGGCCGGCACCTCGAGCAGCACGCGCTGGACGTAGACCAGCGGCGCGTCCACCTCGACCTGCATGGACACCGCGACCGCACGGCTGTGGGGGACGCGGTTGACCGAAAGACGCATACCCTTGGCGTCGGGCTGCGCGCGCGCCCGCTGCGCTTGCAGAATCAGGGACAACGCGACGCCGGCGACGAGCCGTGCCCGCATCCAGGGAGTTTACGCCCGCGCGGCTATCGCCTCGAGGGGAAAGTTTATTCGCACGCGATTGAGGCAGGCCAGACAGAAGGCCACCCCCGGAAGGTCGGGATCCGAGCGCACATGGAAGCGCGCGCCACAGGAGGCACAGGTTGGGCTGGCCACCTGGGCCGGCATGCCGGCCCGGCGCAGATCGCCGCCGGTCAGCACGCCCAGGAGCAGCCGCCCGGTCATCACCGGCAGGCAACCAAATGCGCGCTGGGCCATGATCTCGAGCGCGTCGGCGATGAGCACATCCGGGCGCAGTGGTCCCAGCCAGACCGGATCACACACGAAGCGGCCCACGGGTGCGACGCGGGGCGCGCTGTGCAGATGCTGTCGGCACACGGCGCCCAGCCGCCCGCCCGGAAGCGACACCAGGAGATGGCGCACGCGTAGGCGCAGCGCGATCTCCTCGGCAGCGGGCACGTTCAGGTGTCCGCCCACGACCACCGGCGAACGAGTCATGATGTCGCCGACGCGCAACCCGCGCGCCTGCACGTGCATTCGCCTCGCTATCATACGGAAGGCTCTCTTCACATGCGATGCCAAGCCCAAAGCCGGGTGACGCAGGGTTAGCAGGGTGCAAAAGGTCACTCGCTGTAAAAAAACTCTACGCAACCGGGACCCACTGGAACGCCCTTGCACATGTCGCTCCCACACCACCCTACCCCGCGGACCGACCGAACTTTTGCCGATACCTTTCAACGGCAGCCAGCACGACCCGCATCGCCTGCGCGCGCGTGATACTCTCGCCCACCTCGACGCCCTTGCCCTCGAGCGCCTTGTAGTCTTCGAAGAAGCGCATGATCTCGGCCATGAGGTGGCGCGGGAGCTGGCTGGTATCCGAGTAGTCGACCACTGCGGGGTCGTTTGTGTGCACGCAGATGATCTTCTCATCGACCCCTTTCTCGTCGCGCATCAGGAACCCGCCGATGGCGCGCGCGCTCAGAAACGCGAGCGGCACCACCGGCTCCTGGCCGAGCACGAGCACATCCAGCGGATCGTCGTCCTCGGCCAGCGTGCGCGGGATGAAGCCATAGTTGGCCGGATAGTGCACGGCCGAGTACAGCACGCGGTCGACCTTGAGCAGCCCGGTCGCCTTGTCGAGCTCGTACTTGTTCTTGCAGCCCCGCGGGATCTCGATCAGGGCCGGGAAAGTGTCGAGCGCGTCGTCGGGAGGCAGCGGGATGTCGTGCCAGGGATGAGCCATGCCGGTAGCTTGGTCCGAAGCCGGCCGCGCTGTCAAAACGAAGCGCGGGCCTGGGCTCAGCCGCCCGCCAGTTGGAGCACGAAGGGATAGGTCACAATCACGATGCCGCCGCCCTGGGGCTGCGGGAACTCCCAGCGCCGCACCGCCTGCGCAATGCATTCGTCGACGCGCCGGTCGCCCATCGTCGAGCTGGCGATGGTGGCGAGCGAAACCCGGCCGTTTTGCGCAATCGTGAACTGCACCTGCACGCGGCCCGCCAGGTCGGGATGTGCAATCGCCTCCTGCTCGTAGCAGAAGCGGATTTCGTTCAGGTGCTGGCGCACCACGCGCCGCACGATCGACTTGTCGAGAGCACAGCACACGCTGGCCTCGCCGAGGGTCGCGAGCACCGTGCTCGGCTTGCCGGGCAGCTTGCTGGCGACGCCATAGCCCCGGCCCCCGCCGGCGCCGCCAAAGGCGCCGTTCGTGTGAATCTTGTCGAGGCCGTAGGTTCCGCGACCGTCGCCGCCGCCGCCGAGCCCGGGCCCGACCAGGCCGAGCGCGTTGTTTCCATACGCACTTCCGGGATCGCTTCCAATCAGGTTGCCGAGCAGGTTCTCGGCATCGGGCCCGAGCGCGCGCTCGCGTCCCCACAGCGACGCCACGTGCGAGCCCTGCATGGCCTCGAGCTGTCCCAGCACGCCGGCCCGGAGCGCCATCTTGGTGGCCAGCTCGCGCGCGAGCTGTGGGGTCGGGCTCCCGCCCGCAATCGCGGTCCGCTTGCCCATCTGCTTGGCTTTGGGATCGCCCATGGCGCCCTCGCGGTCCTGATGGCGCTGGCCCCCGCCCCGCTCGCCCGCGCCCGGGAGCTGCACCGCGATTGTGGTCTCGGGCGGCACTTTCGGCGTCACCAGCACACGCGCGATGGGACCGGCCGCGCGCAGTGGATCCAGGGCCAGCGACTTGGGCTCGGTCGGGATCGAAAACACGAGCGCCAGCACCAGCGCGTGCCCGAGCGCTGAGGCGGCAGTGAACCGGTGCTGGCTCCAGGTGAGCCCGTGCCAGAGCGAAACCGGGGTCAACTTCGCGAACACGTCTGCACTCACGCATTCCATGTGCGTCTCTCCTTCACACGACAATTGTTGGGGGGCGCAGACACAATACTTTCACACATTGTGTCCGCGATTGTTGCCGACATTGATTCTGACACCGATCGCGATCTGAAGTTCCGTGTTACGGTTGCGGCATGAGCGGCGAGCGGAGGCGCGGGGTTTCGAGGCCTGCGAGCGGAGTGCGTACGCAGAGAACAGCACCCTGCTCGGCCGAGCCAGCCGAGCCGCCGAGCCGCGCCGGAGCGAGCCGCGAAGGAACAAAATGACGCCAACCGTCGCTGTCTGTGGGACCGGCACTCCCTTAAGCCCCGATCTGGCGCGCCACGCGCACGCGCTCGGCGCTGCCCTCTGGCAGGCCGGCTTCACGATCATCACCGGCGGCCTGGGCGGGGTCATGGAAGCCGCCTGCCGGGGTGCGTTCGAAGCGCGCGCCCAGGCCGGCGACGTGGAGGCGAGCGCTGCCCGGGGCCGTCTCATCGTGGGCATCCTGCCAGGCGCCGACAAGCTCGGCGCCAACCGCTATTGCGATCTGGTGATCCCGACCGGCCTCGGCGAGGCGCGCAACCTGCTGGTGGTGCGGAGCGCCGACGTGGTGGTGCTGGTCGCGGGCGGCGCCGGCACGCTGGCAGAAGCTGCCCTGGCCTGGCAGCTCGGCCGGCCGCTGCTCGCGCTGGTGCCCACCGGTGGCTGGGCGGCCGCGCTGGCCGGCCGCGCCGTCGACGACCGGCGGCCGGGCGCGGTCGAGCCCGTCCACAGTGCCGCCGAGGCGGCTGCGCGCGCACGGGAACTTGTGGCCGCGCGCGGTGTCTGATCTCAACCGGCAGGAGGGCTCACCATGACGGATTTCTTTCGCGCGGGCGGCTATGGCATGTTCCCGACCCTCGTCTTCGGTCTGCTCATGGTCGCGGTCGGGATCCTCTACGCGACCCGCCCCGAGCGGCGCTACGTCCCGCTCTTGATTGCGCTGGGCATGATGACGCTGGCCGGTGGCAGCCTGGGCTTCGTCACCGGGTTCATCAAGTCACTGAGCGCGGCCGCCGACTACGTCCCGACCGATCGGGCGCCGCTTCTGGCCATGAAGGGCACCGCCGAATCGCTGTGCAACCTCGCGCTCGCGCTGGGCCTGGTCACGTTCGCGACCATCGCGGCCGCCGTGGGGGCCCTGCGCCTCGCGCGTTCACTGCCCGATCGTTCGACCACCTGATTCGAGCGCGAGCGCGGCTTGGGCCAGCGCGACCTCGGGCGCCAGCAGCGCCCGCACGCCCGCGCGCAGCCCGTCCGAGCGCGCCAGCGCCCGTGCCAGCGGCGGGCTGGCCGCGTAGTAGAGGCTGACCAGCGCACGCCCGACCGGATGCGGCGTCAGCATGCGGTCGCGGAAGCCGCGCAGCAGCGCCACCTCGCGTTGCATCGGGCTGCCGAACGCGGCCGTGGCCACAAAGCAGCCCTGGATGGTGGCGAAGTTCTGGCGCGGCGTCACCACCTGCACGGTGCGCAGCTCCGAGGTCTTCATACACACGCCAATCGTGCGCACGCCGATGGTGAAGGTGCGCTGGGCCTGGATGCCCTCGTGCTCGCCCAGCGAGAACGAGAGCACGCGGCCGGGCCCGCTCGGCTGCAGGTTCGGCCCCGGGTTGGCGGTTGCGAAGTCGTTGACGTCCATCTTGCTGCCGAGCAGGTAGCGGATCTGGAAGCCGGCGACGTCGCCCACCTGCGTAAAGCTGACGTCGATCTTGTCGCCCACGGGCGCGCGACCGGACAGGCTGTCCACCGGCGGCGGCGGGGGCGCGGCCTCGCAGAAACCGCAGGCCCGCGAGGTGACCTTGAGCTGCCAGGTGCCGTCGGTGTCGGTGACCTGCCCGAGCCGTCCCGCGCCCGAGCCCGGGGTGTGCGAGATGGTGCCGTCGGGCGGGTAGATGCGGCCGCTCGGATGGTCCCAGTCGCCGTAGCCCAGGTACCCATCGGCCAGCGCGACGTGCTGGGCGTTGGCGTCGATCGTGACCCGGGTCGCCCACACCACCGACGGCTGCCCGAAGTTGGCGCCCAGGCCATACGAGGGCAGCGAGCCGTCGTAGGCGGCCGGGTGGCGCACACAGAAATGCGTGCTGCGGTCGCACGTGGGCGCAAAACCGGGGCACTCGGCGCTCATGCCGCTCGGACATTGCGGAGCGTCCTGGTCGTACTGCTTGTTGACCTCCATGAAGACGTAATAGTCTCCGTCGGCGAGCGCGCTCGGCACCAGCCACATGCCGCTATAGGGTTCTTGCGCCCACGGGCTCGGTGTGGCGCCTGAAACCGCGGCCACCTCCTCGGCCAGGGGGCCCCACATCCGGCAATCGGGGCTGTCGTTGCAGCTGCCCTGGCACATCGGGTCGCCGCGGACGCGGCATTGGCTGGCCGCCACGTCGTGGCGCGGCGGATACAGGGACTTGCGACCCGCCGGATCGACCATTCCCTTGTCCGAGTTGAAAAATGGAGTCGGACAGGTCATGGCGTCGATGGTATCGCCGCTCGGCGCGAGCGGCCGGCAGTAGAAATTCTCGGGCGTCGACACTGACTCGTGGAAGCCGAAGCTGTTCTGGTTGCCGTCCTGCATGACCAGCAGTGGATACTCGACGCCGTGCGCCCAGGCCCACACGGGCAGCGTGCCGTCGCGCGGACCGTACGGGAAGCGCGGGCTCGACACGAAGTCACCGCGACCGGGCCGGTTACCGATGCCGAAGCTGGCCGTGCGCGCGGTGACGAAGAGATCGAACAGGTGGGAGCCGCGCTGTGCGGGCGGCGCACCGGTGGGCGGCAGGTCCTCGAGCCAGATCGCGATCTGGGGCCCGCCTTCTTCGAACGCCCCGTGACCGGGGCTGGTCACACCCGCCCACTCGTGCGCGGCGTCGTAGGGCAGCGGCCGAAATTGATAAACCAGGACTCTGCAGGTGTCGGAGGAGACGCGCGCAGCCACGAGCAGGACGGCGGCGGCGGCGACTGCAGCCGCCCACCGCCTTCGGCGATCCATACCCGGAATATAGCATGCGGCTCGTCACGGGCGCGCCGCGATCGGACTGGCAGGCTCAACTCGCGACGCGACGACAAGTTGACACGCCGGCGCGGGCGCCATCTCGTCGAAACAACTGGTTCTCGCGGGTCGTTCCCGGGTGGCATCGGCGTTGCTATCAGGAGCCCGCATGCACCTGTCGATCGGTTTTGCGCTGCTGCTCGCGTCGGCGACGGACGGCGAGCTGCCCGGCGAGGCGCAGTTCAATCAGTGTCGCAAGCTGGCTGCCGACCACAAGGTCAAGCTGACGCTCAAGCCCGACACCGAGCTCCAGGATCTGGTCGGGTGGGTGAGCACCATGACCTGCAAGCGGTTCATTGTGCCGCAGGGGCTCGCCGCCAAGAAGGTCACGGTGACCAGCCCGCTGCCGGTCAGCGCGGCCGAGGCCTATCGCATGTTTCTGTCGGCGCTCAATTCGATCGGGCTGACGGTTGCACCGACCGGCGGCGCGCTCGCCGTGGTGGCGACCGACCGGGCCAAGGAGAGCACGCCGCTCTACGGACCGCACGACACCCCACCCCTCGACGAGCACTGGGTCACGCAGCTCGTGCACGTCGACCATGGCTCGCCGGGCGAGCTCGCGCAGGTGCTCGACAAGCTGCGCAGCCGCGATGGGCAGGTGTGGCCTTACGAGCCCGGCGGCACCCTGATCATCACCGACACCGCGGCCAATGTGCGCCGCATGACCGAGGTGGTGCGGGCGCTCGATCTTCCGGCCTGCGCGCAGAAGGTCTGGATGCTCAAGCTGCGCAAGGTTGGCGCCGGCGACATGGCGGACAAGCTAGCTCAGATTTTCCCGACTGCACGCGCGCCCGCGGGCGCAGGCGCAGCCGCAGCCGGCCCTGGCAAGCCGGCGTCGGCGGCCGGCGCCGGAACGCCCCTGGATGAGCTGGCGCAGAGCCGCATCATCCCCGACCCGCATATGGGCATGCTCATCGTTGTCGCCACCGAGCGCGCCTTCGGGCGCATCGCAGCCCTGGTCGAGCGGTTGGAATCGTCGGCTGCCCAGGCCGCCGCCGGCGGCGACTCGCGCGTGCACGTGCTTCCGCTCGCGCACGCGAGCGCCGAGGAGCTCGCGCAGACACTGGGCGCGCTCACGGGCGCACAGGTCACCCAGGCTGCGGGCGCGGGCGGGGCGAGCCGACGGGCCCCATCCGGTCGCCCAGGCCCCGGGACCGGCTCGACCTCGCCCCCGCCCACAGCCGCTCCGCCGCCGACCACCGTAAGCGGACCCGCGTCGCCGACCGCGCTGTTCGAAGGCGAGGTGCGCATCACGGCCGACCGCGCGCTCAACGCGCTGGTCGTGATCGCGAGCCTCAAGGACTTCCTGGCGCTCGAGGATCTGGTGAAGAAGCTCGACGTGGCGCGCAAGCAGGTGTTCATCGAGGCCACCATCCTGGAGGTTTCGATGGCGCGCAGCCGGGACCTCGGTCTCTGGTTTCACGGCGGTCAGCTCGTGGATGGCGCGCTCGTCTTCGGCGGATCGGGCGCCGGCAAGACCCTGGCCGCCGGCACCAGCGACGGCGCGCAGGGACTCCTGTCGGACCTCGCGCAGGGACTGGCCGCGGGCGTCGCGGGTGGGCCGCTACCGGGCGCAGGCGATCTGCTCGGCATGCCTGGCGTCTCGATCCCCTCGTTCGGGGTCTTTCTCAAGGCCCTCGCCAGCTCGAGCGGCGTCAACGTGCTGTCGACGCCGCACATCCTGACCACCGACAACGAGCCCGCCGAGATCCTGGTCGGCCAGAACGTCCCCTTCCAGGGCGCGCAGCCGGTGCCGGGCACCACGCCCACCGGCTTCGGCGCGTTCGTGCCCGTGCAAAGGCAGGATGTCGCGCTCGATCTCAAGATCACGCCCCACATCAGCGACGGCGGCACGGTGCGGTTGGAAGTGGATCAGGAGGTGTCCGACATTCTCGACAAGAACTTCAACGGCCTGGGCCCCGAGACCTCCAAGCGCGCCATCAAGACGGTGGTGGTGGTCAAAGACGAGCAGCCGGTGGTGCTGGGCGGCCTGGTGCGTGACCAGACCACCGAAAGCGAGCAGAAGGTTCCGCTGCTGGGTGACATCCCGATCCTGGGCTACTTCTTCAAGAACACGCACAAGGACGTGCAGAAGATCAATCTGCTGGTGTTTTTGACACCGTATGTGATCAGCGAACAGAGCGACCTGCGCCGCATCTTCGAGCGCAAGCTGGAGGAGCGGCGCGAGCTTTTGGAGCGGTGGGCGGCCGTGCACGAGCCGCACGATTTCGATGCCAAGGTCGATTATCGGCGCAAGATCGGGCTGCTCCAGGCCATCAATCGGGCAGCGCGCGAAGCCGACGAGGAGGCCGCGCGGCTGGAGGAAGTGCGCACGCGCGAGCTGGCCGAGCAGCAGAAGCCGCCGCCGCCCGTCGACCTGTCGCCGGCCGCGCAGCCGAGCGCGCCCGCGAATTGACCGCGCGCGCAACCGCATCGGCGCCTCCTGAGCGCGCGCCCGAGCGCACCCAGCGCAGCCAGCGCAAGCAGGGCCAGCGTCGGCGCATCCGTTCCTGCGGCCACGGGGGCGCGCGCGAGCTCGCATCCGCAACCGCCGCCCACGCCG
>Ga0126376_10002717_pt1 | contig 10098 bp, 9 predicted proteins | sample PanSoiMetPlot_15_FD_92760 | JGI IMG/M metagenome (GOLD analysis project Ga0126376, IMG submission 92760) | Tropical forest soil microbial communities from Panama - MetaG Plot_15 | ecosystem: Environmental > Terrestrial > Soil > Tropical forest > Bulk soil | place: Panama | collected 2016-02-17 | reverse complement strand
GATATTCCGGTGCAATTCATTCAAATGGTGCCGTACGTCTTGACCATCGTGGTGCTGGCGGGCTTTATTGGATCGTCCCGGCCGCCGCGTGCCCTGGGTATACCCTATCAAAAAGAGAAGTAGTCGAGGGTTTGGAGATGGTTGAGCGAATGGCAAGCACGAGTCTTTACGAACGCGCCGAACATGCAACAAGGATCATCAGGTCACGAATCAGCGTTGATCCGCGCATCGCAGTTGTGCTGGGCAGCGGGTTGGGTGGTTTTGCCGACGACTTCCAGGAAGCGGTCGCGATACCTTACGAAGACATACCTGGCTTCGTCCGCTCGACGGCGGCGGGCCACGCCGGACGACTCGTAATCGGCAAAGTCGACAGCGTGCCGGTGCTGGCGATGCAGGGACGAGTGCATTACTACGAAGGCTACTCGCTTGAAGAAGTAACTTTCCCGGTGCGCACGTTTGGTTTGCTCGGTATCAAGACGCTTATCCTCACGAATGCTGCGGGCGGCATCAACGTACAACTGACCCAGGGCGCGTTGATGGTGATCACCGATCATCTCAACTTGATGGGCGTGAATCCGTTGCGTGGTCCAAATGATGAAAGGTTTGGACCGCGCTTTCCGGATATGACGGCGGTGTACTCGCCTGATTTGCAGGAGCTGGTGGTTGAGGAAGCGAAAGCGATCAACGTGGAAGTGCGGCGCGGGATTTACGGTGCGTTGTCTGGTCCAAGTTATGAAACTCCGGCCGAGATCCATCTGCTGCGTAACCTCGGCGCTGATGCCGTTGGAATGAGCACGGTTCCGGAAGCGATCGTGGCGCGTCACATGGGTCTCGAGGTGCTTGGTATCTCCTGCATCACGAACATGGCCGCAGGGATCAGCGACGAACCAATCAATCATGAAGAGGTGATGGCGACCGGCGACGCCGTGCGTGAAACGTTTACGGAGTTGCTCCAGAGAGTGATTGGCGCGATCAATCGAAGGGTCTAAAGAAATTTGAGCATGATAATCGGCATTTCGGGTGGAACGGGTTCGGGGAAGACGACTGTCGCCAATCGCATCCTTGAATCAGTCAGCGCCAGCGAAGTGGTTTTCATCCAACAAGACTCCTACTACCGCAACGTCACCGATCTCCCAGTCGATTACCGCGGCGTCGCGAACTTCGATCATCCGGACGCGCTCGATAACGAGTTGCTCGTCAACCACATGCGCCGTCTGAAGTCAGGCGAACCGATCGAGTTGCCACTTTATGACTTCAAAACCAACTCGCGTTTGAACGAAACGCGCACTGTGCAACCGAAACCCATCGTCATTGTCGAGGGCATCCTGATCTTTGCCGAGCCGCGTCTGCTCGAGCAGATGGATATCAAAGTGTTTGTCGACACGCCTGACGACATTCGTTTCATTCGCCGCCTCAGGCGCGACATTGCCGAGCGTGGTCGCACCGTGGAGTCAGTCATCGAACAATACATGGGGACCGTGCGGCCGATGCACATGCAGTTTGTCGAGCCATCGAAGCGTCATGCGGACGTAATCATTCCCGAGGGTGGTCATAATCTCGTCAGTATCGATCTGCTGAGCGGAAAAATTCGCGAGAGGTTGGCCAGTGCTTTATCAACTGTTGGAGGTCAACTTTGAGTGAAGATTTTGAGCCGTTGATTGAAGCGGCCAGGCAGGCGCGCTTGCAATCAGTGGCGCCATTTTCCAATTTCCTTGTCGGGGCTGCGGTGCGAACCGCAAACGGCAAGGTTTACACCGGGTGCAACGTCGAGAGTGCGAGTTATGGTTTGACGGTTTGCGCGGAACGAGTCGCGATCTGGAAAGCGTTGTCGGAAGGTGAACGCCAATTCACGCAACTCGCTGTTGTCGCCGATACCGACACATTAACTCCGCCCTGCGGCACCTGCCGGCAGATCATCTGGGAGTTTGCGCGCGACGCGACGATCGTATTCGCAAACCTGAAGGGCCAGAGGGAAGAGTTTCATATTGCCGATCTTCTGCCTCATGCTTTCGATGCCCGATTTCTGAAAAAGAGCAATGAAATCCGTGAATAAATCCGCGTTGATCTGTGTTTCCCTGCTCATCATGACCCTGCTTTCACCAGTCACCGCCCAGACTCGCCGGCAGCCGGCCGAACTGCTCGTACTGGGTGGCACGATCGTCACGATGGACCAGACGCGCCGCATTATCGAAGACGGCGGCATCGCCGTTGTTAAGGGCCGCATCGTCGCAATTGGACCACGCGCCGAGATTGAATCTCGGTACACGTCACGTCAGCGGATTAACGCTGCGGGCAAGGTCATTACGCCTGGTTTAATTAACGGTCACACGCACGTGCCGATGGTCCTGTTTCGCGGTCTCGCCGACGACATGGATCTACAGGAGTGGTTGACGAAGTACATCTTTCCGGCGGAAGCGAAAAATGTCACGGAAGAGTTTGTTCGGGTCGGAACGCGTCTCGGTTTGGCCGAAATGATTCGCGGCGGTACTACGACCTACTGCGACATGTATTACTTCGAAGACGCGATTGCCGATGAAACTGCGAAAGCAGGCGTTCGCGGTGTGCTGGGCGAAACGATCATCGACTTTCCCGTCGCTGACAATAAGACGAACGCTGAAGGCATGGCTTACGTCGAGAAGTTTGTCAGTCATTGGAAGGGGCATGAGTTAATCGTCGCTGCGATTGCGCCGCACGCGCCTTACACAGTTTCCGAAGACCACCTGAAGGCAACGCGCGCGTTTTCCGATCGGACTGGCGCGCCGATTGTGACTCACATTTCCGAAACGAAGCGTGAAGTTGATGACAGCGTCAAAGCGAAGGGCGCGAGTCCGGTCGCCTATCTCGATCGCATTGGTTTTCTGAATGAGCGAGTGATTGCTGCGCACATGGTCTGGCCGCAGGGAACTGATATCGCGATTCTGAAAAAGCGCGGCGTGGGCGTGATTCATAATCCGCAGTCGAATATGAAACTTGCGTCCGGTGTTGCGCCAGTGCCGAAGATGCTTTCCGAGCATCTGCTGGTCGGTTTAGGGACGGATGGAGCGGCGTCGAACAACGACCTGAACATGTGGGAGGAGATGGACACGGTCGCAAAGCTGCACAAAGTGTTTACCGGCGATCCGAAGGTGATTTCGGCGCAGGAAGCATTTGAACTAGCCACGATTCGCGGCGCCCAGGCTTTGCACCTGGAGAAGGAAATCGGGTCACTGGAAACCGGCAAGCGTGCGGACCTCCTGGTCATCGACCGCGACACCTTGAACCAGATTCCGCTCTACAACGTCTACTCGGACCTCGTCTACGCCACCAAAGCTGCCGACGTCGAGAGCGTCATCATCAACGGCCGCATCGTCATGCGCAACCGGCGCCTCTTGACCCTGAACGAGGCCGCCATCAAACGCGACGCCCGCACCTTCCGCGACAAAATCATCAAAAGCCTCGGCACCACCGCCGCCCCGTGAGCCTTATGACAGGACAAAATGCCCCGGCTTGCCTCATTGCCCCGATCCGGCCATAATGGCACCGTCAAATTGATACCAACCTTAAAGCGAGCATTAGGCTCGCTTTCGTATTTCAGGGAGAGTCAAACAATTTGAGGTCTTTTTATCGCCCGTACATTCATGCATTACTCCCGACAATTCTTATCATAATCTCAGCCGTCGTCGTGCTGGGGCAGGCCAACGGCTCAAGTGAAGACGCTTCGGCGCCGAATCCCGCATTACAAAAGATTGAACGTGCGCGTGCGTTGGCCGCCGTGCATCAACTGCAGGCTGCCGCCGTCGAGCTGGAAAACGTTCGCGCGTCGGTTAACGACACCACGCTACGCAATGCCGCGACCTTGATGCTGCTCGGGATCTATCTCGAAGATGGAAACTACGGCCGGGCGCAGGCGTTGCTGGAAGAGACTTTCAAGGCGCGTGCGGCCGAAAAAGATGAGTCGATTCGCACCTATTTTGCCGCCGCCGGCCAGACCGTAAACGGCATTCGCTCGCACCTCGCCCGTTATCGCAGTTACGGAATCAACCCGAGTGATACGAATCTTCCCGTCGAAGCGAACACTGATTTGGAGCGCGTGCGAGGATTGCTCGAACGGATGATTGCGCAGGCGCAGGAGATCTCAAAAGAAGCGGGCCGCGCCTACGATTCACTCGCCTTACTGGAAGACGTGCTTGGCACACGACTCCAGGTCGCGAGGAACGATGAAGATCGCGCGAAGTGGCAGACTGAATACCTAACGGCGAGAGAAAAGATGGCCTCTTCGCCGTTCCAGACGATCTCGCTCGGCCGTTCGCAGGCCCTCGACGCCGTTACCAACAAGATTCCCAATCCCTTTACAACAAAACCGGCTCCGGAGCCCACACCCGAGCCAGCCGTGCCGTCTGTGGCATCGGCTCCCACTTCAGAGCCGCAACTCGTTAGCGCCGGCTCGCTCAGTGGTCGTGAAACGAAGCGCGTCTCTCCGCGTTATCCACCGACGGCAAAAAGCCATCAGGTAACGGGAACTGTGCGTGTGTTTGCGATCGTGGATGAAAACGGAAAAGTATGGATCACCAACTCCGAAGGCCCGACCTTGCTACGCACGGCAGCCGAGGATGCAGCAAAGAGTTGGACTTTCCCGCCGTCAGTCTTCAACAACAAACCCGCTCGCATCGCGGGCTACATCGACTTCGAATTCAAACTGTAGCCACAAAAAGGCACAAAGGCACAGATGTTTTCTATCTGATTTTGTGCCTTATGTGCCTTCTTGTGGCTAATCTTGACTTAAAAGTAAGGTTTAGTTAAGATGCCTGCGGTTAATAGTTTAGGCATGCGATGAAGATCTCAGCTCAAGAGGAATACGGCCTGCGCTGCTTGTTGCAGTTAGCCCGCGCTGAAGTCATGGGCGAGTCATTGACGCTCGCGCAGCTTGCGCGCCTTGAAGGCATTTCGACCGCGAACGCCGGCAAGTTGATGTGGATTTTGACAAAGGCGGGGCTGGTTCAGTCGACCCGTGGAATCAAAGGCGGTTACTCGCTCATGCGACCCGCGTCTGAGATTCGATTGAACCAGGTGATACGCGTTCTCGAAGGTGAACCCGCGGAATCGCACTGCAAGAGTTACGCAGGCGTCCTCGATGCGTGTGTACACACGGGAGACTGCGGCATCCGTCCGGTGATCGTCGAGTTGCACCAGATCGTGGACAACGCTCTCGCCGAGATCACACTGTCGCAGTTGTTGGGAACAGAAGCCAACGTCGATGCGGCCTTGCACCAGATTCAGGGAATCAAGCAGAGAGATAATCGACTTTAGAAGGCACTGATGAGTACAGCAGAACTTTTAGCTAAACAGGAATATAAGTACGGATTCGTAACCGATATCGAGTCGGATGTAATTCCGCGTGGCTTAACCGAGGATACGATTCGGCTCATCGTCGAGAAGAAGAACGAGCCCGAGTGGATGCTGGAGTTTAGGCTCAAGGCCTACCGGCATTGGCTGACGATGACCGAGCCGAAGCATTGGCCCAACCTCGACTATCCGACGATCGATTACCAGGACATCATCTACTACAGCGCGCCCAAGCAGAAGGCGACGAAGAAGAGTCTCGACGAAGTCGATCCGGAGCTGTTGCGCACGTTCGAGAAACTCGGCATTCCGCTGAGCGAGCAAAAGCAGTTGGCCGGCGTTGCGGTCGACGCGGTGTTCGATTCAGTCTCGGTGGCGACGACCTACAAAGAGAAGCTCAAGAAGGTCGGGGTGATCTTCTGTTCCTTCACTGAAGCCATCAGAGATTATCCCGAGCTCGTCAAGAAATATCTCGGCTCGGTAGTGCCAACCAACGACAACTTCTTCGCGGCGTTGAATAGCGCGGTCTTCTCGGATGGCAGCTTCTGTTTCATTCCGAAAGGCGTGCGCTGTCCGATGGAGCTCTCGACTTACTTCCGCATCAACAATGCAGAGTCGGGGCAGTTTGAACGCACGCTGATTGTCGCCGAGGAGGGTTCGTACGTTTCGTATCTCGAAGGCTGTACGGCGCCGAAGTTCGATCGCAATCAGCTTCACGCGGCTGTAGTCGAACTGGTCGCACTCGACGATGCACAGATCAAATACTCAACCGTGCAGAACTGGTACGCGGGCGATGAAGAAGGTCGTGGCGGTATCTACAACTTCGTCACCAAGCGCGGCAAGTGTGCAGGCAGGAACTCGAAGATCTCGTGGACGCAGGTCGAAACCGGTTCGGCGATCACGTGGAAATATCCGTCATGCATTCTCGCGGGCGACAATTCGATCGGTGAGTTTTACTCCGTCGCTTTAACGAATCATGCGCAACAGGCCGACACCGGTACGAAGATGATTCACCTCGGCAAGAACACGCGCTCGACGATCATCTCGAAGGGAATCGCAGCGGGTAAATCAAACAACAGCTATCGCGGACTCGTTAAAGTGATGCCGAAAGCCGAGGGTGCGCGCAACTACACGCAGTGCGACTCGATGTTGATCGGTTCAACCTGCGGTGCGAACACCTTCCCGTATATCGAAGTGATGAACGACAGCTCGAGCGTCGAGCACGAAGCGTCCACTTCGAAGATCAGTGAAGAGCAACTTTTTTATTTGCAGCAACGCGGCATCTCGCAGGAAGACGCCGTGTCGTTGATTATCAATGGCTTCTGTAAGGATGTGTTCCTGCAGTTGCCGATGGAATTTGCAGTCGAGGCCCAGAGATTGTTGGGTCTGAAGCTTGAGGGCAGCGTAGGTTAACCGAATGTTAGAAATCAGAAATTTACACGCGGGGATTGATGGCAAGGAAATTCTCAAAGGCATCAACCTGACAGTTAACAAAGGCGAGATTCACGCCATCATGGGACCGAACGGTTCCGGAAAGTCCACGCTCGCGAAAGTGCTGGCCGGACATCCGCAGTATGAAGTTACCGCGGGCGAGATCCTTTACGAGGGACGCAACCTGCTGGAAATGTCGCCCGACGAACGCGCGCGCGCGGGCGTGTTCATGGCGTTTCAATATCCGATCGAAGTCCCGGGTGTTTCAAATGCGCAGTTTCTGCGCCTGGCGTACAACGAGAAGCGCAAACATCTCGGTGAAGAAGAGCTCGACCCGCTCGAGTTCAAGGATCTCTTGAAAGAGCGCGCGAAAGTTGTCGAGATGGACGCGAGCTTCATGACTCGTTCCGTGAACGAAGGTTTTTCGGGCGGCGAGAAGAAGCGCAACGAGATCCTGCAAATGGCAGTGCTCGAACCAAAGCTCGCCGTGCTGGACGAAACCGACTCCGGTCTTGATATCGACGCGCTGCGCGTGGTTGCGAAAGGAGTCAATCAACTGCTGACGCCGAACAACGCGATCATCGTAGTCACACACTACCAGCGACTCCTGAACTACATCGTGCCGGATTTTGTGCACGTGCTTGCCAACGGGCGCATCGCGCGCGAAGGCGGCAAAGAGCTGGCGCTGGAGCTCGAATCGAAGGGCTACGACTGGATCAAGACAGCAGACAACGGAAAAGGAGCGGTCGCGCCGGCGCAGTAATGGTTACTGAACTCGTTAAGTCAGAAAACAGTTATCAGTCAGCGTTTCGCGAAGTGCGTGAGCTTTCGCCCGCGGCGCCATGGCTCGAGCTCGTGCGCAACAGCGCGATGGATCGCTTCGAGCAGTTGGGCTTTCCTTCCGTCAGAGAAGAAGAGTGGAAGTACACGAACCTTGCGACGCTCGCGAAGCAGAGTTTTGAACCCGTTACCAGCGCGGAGCTTCTCGACGTCGGCGACTCGAGTCGTTTTGTGTATCCGGAATCCGCCGGCGCGCATTTGGTAGTTGTAGATGGTTTCCTGCGCGAGGACCTGTCGGAAACGAGCGCGCTCGGAGACGTAGTCGCGACGGATCTGTTCGGTGCGGTCGCCGATGCGCGATACAACAAGCTCATTCGCAAGTATCTCGCGCGCAATGCGGGCTATCACAACAACGGCTTGACGGCGCTGAACACGGCTTTTCTGCAATCGGGAGTTTTTGTTTGTATTCCGAAGAACGTGAAGCTCGAGGCGCCGTTGCAGATCACGTTTATCGGCGGCACTGCGAACAGCGCTACTTTCCCGCGCGTGCTGCTTGTCGCAGAGGAAAACAGTTCCGCGACGCTGATAGAGAACTTTGTATCGAGCGACGAGAAGCGCTATTTCGCGAACGCAATCTCCGAGATCGTGCTCAAAGACGGTGCGCACCTGGAACATTACCGTTTACAGCGCGACAGCAAAAAAGCGTTTCACGTTTCGACAACGTCCGCCGAGCTTGGTCGCGCGAGCCGTTACGAGACGACGTCGATCAATCTGGGCGCGCAACTGTCGCGTCACGACGTTTCGGTAGTGATGGACCATGAAGGCGCGGAAACGTCTGTCGATGGTCTGTACATGGTTGATTCCGATCAGCACACCGACACGCATTCAGTCATCGATCACAAGCAGCCGCACTGCACGAGTCACCAGTTGTACAAAGGAATTCTCGACGGCAACGCGCGCGCGGTTTTCAACGGCAAGATATTCGTTCGCGAGGGCGCGCAGAAGACCGACGCGATGCAGACGAACAAGAACCTGCTGTTGTCTGAAAAGGCGCGCGTCGATACGAAGCCGCAGCTTGAGATTTACGCCGACGACGTCAAGTGCGCGCACGGCGCGGCGGTGGGCCAGATCGAGCCGGAAGAGCTGTTTTATTTAGAGACGCGAGGGATTGGTCCCGAGTTGGGGCGCAGCTTGTTGACCTACGGTTTTGCGGAAGAAGTGATTGCGAAGATCAAGCTCGAGTCGATCAGAACCGAGCTCGACCAGATCGTATTGAAGCAGTTGCACACGAGCTTGGAGACGTAGCCGTGAGTAGTGGAACGTTATCAACACTGGAACCGGTTGTTGCTGATAGGTGGGACGTCGAACGCATCCGCGCTGACTTCCCGGTGTTGCAACAGACTGTCAACGGCAAGCCCCTCATTTATCTCGACAACTCCGCCTCGTCGCAGGTGCCGCAGGTAGTCATCGACCGCGGCAGCATCTACCTCGAACAAGAGCATTCAAATATTCATCGCGGCGTTCACTACCTGAGCCAGAAAGCGACCACCGCTTACGAAGGCGCGCGTGAAAAGGTCAAACGCTTCATTAACGCACGCGACGTGCGCGAGTGCATCTTCGTGCGCGGCGCCACCGAAGGCATCAACCTCGTGATGCACGGCTACGGCCGCAAGTTCATCGGCGCGGGCGATGAGATCGTCATCTCGGCCATGGAACATCACGCCAACATCGTTCCCTGGCAGATGCTTTGCGAAGAGAAAGGCGCGCGCCTGCGTGTGATCCCGATGAACGATGCGGGCGAGTTGCTGCTCGATGAGTACGATGGCTTGTTGAACGAGCGCACGAAGCTGGTCGCGGTGATGCACGTCTCGAACGCGCTCGGCACGATCAATCCGGTCAAAGAGATGATCGCGCAGGCGCACAAGTACGGCGTCCCTGTTTTGATCGATGGTGCGCAAGCCGCGCCGCACATGCCTGTTGACGTGCAGGATCTGGATTGTGATTTCTACGCGTTCTCCGGTCACAAGATGTATGCGCCGACGGGCAGCGGCATTGTTTACGGCAAGCTCGAGTTGCTCGAGAAGATGAATCCGTTTCAGGGTGGCGGTGACATGATCAAGACGGTCACCTTCGAGAAGACAACTTACGCGGATCCACCGAACAGGTTTGAAGCCGGCACGCCCGCAATCGCATCACAGATCGGCCTGGGTGCCGCAATCGACTACTTGAACAGTATCGGACGAGAACGTGCGGCGGCTTACGAAGCTGAGTTGCTGCGTTATGCGACCGAACGCGTCTCAGGGATCGAAGGCGTTCGCATAATCGGCACCGCGAAGAACAAAGCGAGCGTGCTTTCGTTTGTGATCGACGACATTCATCCACACGACATCGGCACGATCCTGGACCAGGAAGGCATCGCGGTGCGCGCCGGTCATCACTGCGCACAACCGGTGATGCAACGATTCAACGTGCCGGCTACCGCGCGCGCCTCGTTTTCTTTTTACAATACGCGAGAAGAGATCGACGTGCTCGCGCGCACGATCGAACGTGTGATTGAGATTTTTAGTT
>Ga0126376_10002716_pt1 | contig 10099 bp, 8 predicted proteins | sample PanSoiMetPlot_15_FD_92760 | JGI IMG/M metagenome (GOLD analysis project Ga0126376, IMG submission 92760) | Tropical forest soil microbial communities from Panama - MetaG Plot_15 | ecosystem: Environmental > Terrestrial > Soil > Tropical forest > Bulk soil | place: Panama | collected 2016-02-17 | reverse complement strand
TGTTTGAGGGAATCACGCTCGCTGATGCGCGTTGGTTAAGTGAATTGCTGAAGCGTCTAAGCGACGAACAGATCAAGGACGCATTTCGCTCCGCGAATTACTCACCAGAAGAAGTGGACGTACTGGCGGGGGCATTTAAGGCTAGAGTCAATCAACTCGCAAACCCAACCAATCCTTTAGCGGAGGAGAATTAGCCGCAGATTTACGCAGAAAAACGCAGATCAGAATTCTTAAAATGAAATTCTGATCTGCGTTTTTCTGCGTAAATCTGCGGCTTATTTAACTACGTCGATCGCTATGAGTTGCTGCCCGGAGATTACAAATTCTGCGGGCGGCAATTCCATTTCATACAGCGGCGATAACACGGTCGGCGTATAACCACCCGAGGTGCGATCGCTGTTCAACGTTGCGACGACTGACGGCGGTAGGCTTGGCATCTCACTGGTGCCAATCACCGCCCCGTTTGTAATCCTGAAAAGTTTGACATAAAGCCGATCGCTCTTCTTGACCGTGTTGATGGCTTTGACCAACTGGCTCAGATCCTGCGGCACAAACGACTTCGCCGGCGATCCTTCCTGCAAAGCACCACCGTCACCGACAAACACCAGCAACTGTCCAAGCGCAGCATCTGCGGGAATCTGCACCGGAATTCTCTGCACAAACTGTTTTCCGGATTCAGTCCTGACGTAAGCCTGTACCTCGATCTTCTCGCCACGTCGAACTTCAGTGCGATCAAGCGTGATGCGCTCGAGCGTGCCCTGGTACCTCGTCTCGGTCGAATCGATGTCCAACGTGATGCCGTCGAGCTGAACGTCATCGAAACCGCTCGCCAGCAGCGCACTGACCGGCGCAGCAATCGAGCTCGCGGCCAGGATCGGTGAGTTGTTATTCGAGAAGCGGCGATCGATCTGAATCGGCTGCTGGCCTTTAACTTTGATCTCGCCCTTATGGCTGATGGTCGAATCGCCGAGCGCACGTTCGCTGGAAGTGATCGTGTTGAAGACCGTGATGTTGAGCAGCAAAGGCGTCAGAAACGAGTCGTTGACCATCTCGTATGAATAAGTGTCAGTTCGATCGCGGCTCGTGTGTAAGTTGACTTTAACCGGGATCATCTTCGGCGCCTGGCGCAACAGGCCATAGATTCCCGACGCGCGATCCTGCGAAATTGAACCAACCATCTTTCCAGGCACCGACAGCTTGAACGAGTTGTTCATGTTTGAGATGACCGTGACCACAGACGATTCCGTCATCGGCATGTCCGACGCGCCCAGGCTCAAGAACGGATGACCAAAAGCATAAATGCGATCGTCGTCGCGCAAAGTCACGGTGCCTGCGGCTGCAAGTGAATAGTCACCGCGAACCAGTTGCACGCTGATCGAGCTTCCCGGCGGGAAGGTGTTACCGTTGACTTCACCGAGCGGAGTGATCGCAGCCGAACCACCGACGCCGGAAACCGGCAGCAGTCCGCTCGCCGCCAACTGCGGCGCAAACGCGGATAGCGATTCCTGGCTGATACCACTAAACACGAGCGGCGTAGCGATCGGCGTCATCTGTTGCCCGATCAAAGGCATCAGCGGCGAACCGGCCGAGACTGGCGCGAGTAATGAAACGGATGAGACAGCAGGTTTCGGCAGATTTGGTTTCCAGTCCGTGCTGGCGAGTTGCGAGAACGAAACGACGCGCGGTTCTTTTGGCTTGACGTTCTCCGAGCCCTTGTTGAAGAGATCGATCATCTGCTTGATCGGAGTGATTCCGGCAATCGGTTCCTTCGAAAACGGAAAACTGAAAGCAATCGCGCCGACGATCTTGCCGTCGATGTAAACCGGCGACCCTGACATACCGGCAAACACGCCCGTCTTCTCAACATTTGCCCCCGTCAGCTTAGCGATGATTGCCGACTGTCGCGGTCCTGGAAAACCCGGCAGCACGCCGAGAACCTCGACGCCGAACTCTTCCGCTTCGCTGCCGCTAAAAACGGTTCGCGCCGTTCCCTTCATGCCCGAGCGAAGATCTTCAAGGGGAAAGATTGCCGGAGCTTTTGGTTGCGGAGCTTGAGCCGCCGCAATGCCTGCCAGCAACGCGACGAGTAATACGCTGAGAATGGGAGCAAATCTGTTCATGATAGCGACTATAATCTTCGGTCAAGAAAGCGGTCAAGGTTTCCACAGATACGCATGACCATCGACGATATCGAAGCCTTCATCCTTACGGGCGGAGCCTCCAGGCGAATGGGAACTGACAAATCTCAGTTGCTAATCGAGGGCCAAACGTTTACCGCGCGCATCGCACAAACGCTACTGCAGCTTACCGATTCGGTTCGCGTGGTCGGACGCGAAGTGGATTCGAGTTTGCCGAGCGTTCCGGACGTCTATCCACAGTGGGGCGCGCTCGGTGGTCTTCACGCCGCGCTTACCGCCTGCTCGCGCGAATGGGCCGTCGTAGTGGCTTGTGACCTGCCTTTTGTTACGGCGGAGTTCTTTTGGTTTCTCGCTGAAAAACGGCTGGACCATGAAGCTGTCGTGCCAATACAGGAGGACGGAAGACCTCAGCCGCTCGCCGCTCTTTACCGCGTTGATCCATGCGGGCAACGGGCCACCGAACTGATCGAAGCGGGCCGGCGCCGGCCTCTTGACCTGCTGGAAGCGCTCAAAACACGCTGGGTTCCGTTTGCAGAAATCAGGAATCTCACTCAAGCGGAAAGGTTTTTTGTTAACATCAACACGCCCTCAGACTATTATGAGGCGACTCAGAATGGACCAGTCTAACTAATGCAAACTGTCCGAGGTTACTCACACTAATGCCACCGCGAAGACGAATTGGTAAAAGACTCATCAAGTCTTTCCTGCCAATAGTGCTGGTCATTGTGCTGGCTGTCGTTGGATCGCTGTCATTCGTCGTTTACTGCGTTTCACGACCAGCTAAACGACCTTATGTGGTGACGCCCGAGTCGTTCTCGCGGATCAGCGGGCGCGCGATCAAAGTTACGGACGAAAGTTGGACCACGCTGGACCATCGGCAGGCGCGCGGGTGGTTACTCAAAGGAGCCGAAGGCGCGCCGGCAGTCGTATTACTGCATCGTTACGGTGGCGATCGCTCATGGCTTTTCAATCTCGGCGTCAAGATTAATGAAACGACGCACTCCACGATTCTCTGGCCCGACCTGCGCGGACACGGCGAGAAACCGTTGATCTCGTGGACCTCGCTGGGCGCGCGCGATGGAGACGATCTGGTCGCGGCGCTCAACTATCTGCGCGGTCTGAAAGAGAATGACAAGAAACTGGTTGGCGAGAGTTTCGGAGTGTATGGCGTTGAGCTGGGTGGGTACGCTGCGCTGAAAGCGGCACGCAAAGAACCACAGATCAAAGTGCTCGTGCTCGATTCGGTTTACAGATCGCCGAACGAGCTGTTGAGTGCCGCCGTCTCAAATTGCGTTGGGTTGGACAACGGCCTCGTGCAATCGTTTTCGCGGTTCGCGGTGAAGCTGTACATGCTGGGCGGTTACGACAACACGGACGGGTGCGACTTCGCGAGAGGTATTGGCGATCAACGCGTGTTGCTGCTTTCGGGTGCGGAAGCCGGGCAGTTGCGGCAGTCGACGGCGTCGCTGCAAAGCTGTTTTCCGAATCCAGGGAATGTTGAGGTGCGAACGGATTTGCCGTTGAGCGGTTTTAGTCTGCCTTCAGCAACGGGCGAGCAGGGCGAGGCTTACGATCGGATCGTGATCGAATTCTTCGCCCGCAACCTTCAATAAAAATCCGGCCGCGGATGACACGGAAAAAATCCGGATTTTCTTCCGCGTCATCCGCGGTTAAGGTTTCCATCCGATGACGGCGGTTTTGCCGTTGTCGCCAAGAATCTCGATGCGGGGCGCGCCTCTTAACTGCTCTGCGTACTCGACTGGAACAAACACCACAAACTTATCGCCTAGTGCGCGCGCTGCGTCCACAGAGATCTCGTCAAATGTAAACGGTTCACCATTCGCTCGATAAACAACACGACCGTGCGCGTAAAACTCCGCCGAGCGATCGTCGCCTCGCCGCGCGATCACCAGCGCGTTCGCATACCCATGCTGATCCGCCAGTAAGAGCAGATCTCGCACGGACTCCTGCCTCGCAAACGGAGCCGCAAAGAAATTCAAAATAACGAGCACGGCCACGACCGTCACACCCGCGATCATCAGTGGCCATTTCGCATTTCGCACAAACGTCAATCGATAGCTAACCAGCAGCGCCGCGCCCGGCAAAGCCGGCAGGATATAACCCGGCAGTTTCGATCCTGAAAACGAAAAGAAAACGATCGGCAACAACAACCACGCGAGTGCGAACACACAAACGATGCTGAGATTATCGCCGCCACGCCATTCCCACTTCCGCGCCTTAACGAGCGCGCTGATGAGATGCACTGACCACGGCAGCGCCAACAACAAGATGATTACCAAATAGAAATAGATCGGCTGTGGGTGGTGATACTTGTTCGACACGTAACGCGCGAAGTGGTGTTGTATGAAGAACTCATCGATGAACGTCCAGCCGTGTCTTGCGATGACTGGTCCGTACCAGATCGCTGAAACTGCGATTGCGAGCGGCACGCCCCAGATCAAACTGAGCCAAACAGATCGCGCCGGCCACGAACGTCGAAACAGATAATAAAAACCGACCACTCCAAACGGGACCACGATGCCAACCAACCCCTTTGCGAGTAGCGACAGTCCAACAAAAGCGTAGAAGCCAGCCAGCAGCAGTCGCTTCCTTTGCGTGTTCGGCAATTCGTGTAGCAGAAAGAACGCCAGCGACCAGGTTGTGGTCATCGTTACGACTACATCGAAACTCGCTGCGCGCGAAAATACGATCAGCCCCAGACACGACGCAGTTACGATGACGCTCCAAAATACGAAGTCTTTTTCAACTTTGCGCCCGACACACCACACGGCGAGGATCGTTAATAATCCGCACAACGCCGGCCCGAGACGCGCAGACCACTCACTCACGCCAAAGATTTTGAAAGCGCCCGCAATCATCCAGTAAAGCAGCGCCGGTTTTTCAAACCACGTGTGACCACCCAGCGTCGGCGTGCTCAAATCGCCGCTGAGAAACATCCCGCGCGCCACTTCCGCATAGCGGGGCTCGTCCGGTCCCAGCAGCGGCAGCTTGCCGAGACCGTACAAGTAAAACGCGATAATTATGACAACGAGGAAAATTGAGACTCGCTTGGCAAGCGCTGAAGGATGCAAGTATATTCGGCTCCGATCAGTTCGAAGCGTCAGACTAACACATTATGTTGCGCACAGCAGTCATCGGAGCCGGCAGTCTCGGTAGCCAACACGCTCGCATTCACGCAGCTCTCGCCGCCGAAGGACTCGCACAGTTCACCGCTGTTTGCGATCTCAACGAAGAGGCTGCCCGCGCCGTCAGCAGCGAAAGACAAACAGACTGGACCACCGACTGGCGCGAGCTGATCGGGCACATCGATGCCGCGAGTGTCGCCGTCCCGACCGAAGCGCACTGCGAGATCGCTTGCGCACTGCTCGAGTCAGGCATTCACGTGCTCGTCGAGAAACCGATCGCGCGCACGATCGATGAGGCTGACCAGATGATCCGCGCGGCGGAAAAAGGAAACGCGCTGCTACAGGTCGGCCATCTCGAGCGCTTCAACCCGGCGATGATTGCGTTGCGTCCTCACGTGCGCAAGCCGGTCTATTTTGAGATCCATCGCGTGGGCCAATTCACGGCGCGCTCCCTGGACATCGACGTCGTGCTCGATTTGATGATTCACGATCTCGATATCGTGCAGTGGCTCGTCGGCGAAGACGTCGAGGTCACCAACATTCACGCGGTGGGAATCGCTATTCTGACCAACAAAGTCGATGCTGCGAATGCGCGTCTCGAATTCTCGTCCGGCGCAGTGGCGAACATCACCGCTTCGCGAGTGGGCACGGAAAAGATCCGCAAGATGCGCTTCTTTCAGCCGCATGATTACATCGCAATTGATTACACGACTAAACGCGCTTCGATAAGCAGTCTCGCGCCGCCGGCCGCGAGTGGCGCGTGGCCCGGCGTACACGTAAAGCATCTCGACATAATCGACGTCGAGCCGCTGCGCGCGGAGATCGTTTCGTTTTTGGAGTCGGCGCGGGATGGAAAGCCGGTCGCGATCTCAGGGTTTGAAGGTCGCAATGCCTTGAGCCTGGCGTTGCGAACGCTGGAAAGAATTCGCGAGCACGCTGAACATCCGGCACTCAGCTCTAGTGTGCGATAAGGTTTCGGGAAGAATGGCCACGCGGAATGAACAACTTTCCGACCTGCTGCAAAAGGACATCGCTGCCGGTGACTTTCCTTCGTGCGTCTACCTTGTCGGCGAACGCGATCAGATCGTCTATGAAGACGCGCTCGGATACTCAGTAGTCGAACCGTATCGCATCGCGAACAAGCTCGACACGATTTACGATCTCGCTTCTCTCACGAAGCCGCTCGTCACTGCGTTGCTTTGCGCGCGTCGCATCGAACTCGGCGAGCTGACGCTCGACAGTTCCGTTTCTCATTATCTTGCCGAATTCGATCGCACGGACAAGCAGATCATTACTATTCGTGAGCTGCTGACTCACACGTCAGGACTGCCTGCGTGGCGTCCGCTGTACCAACTCACCGAAGATGAGCCGGAACGAGCCGCGGGCGCGATTGCGAATCTCGATCTCGAGTACAAACCCGGCACACGCGTGGTCTACAGCGATCTCGGATTCATCGCACTCGGCATACTGCTGGAACGGATGAGTCATCAGCGTCTCGCTGACATGGCGAAACACGAGATCTTCGAGCCGCTGAAACTCACGCAGACGTTTTTCAATCCGGAGCTGGCGTTGCAAACCGGCATTGCTGCATCTGAGACCGGCAATGCATACGAGGTTGATATGGGCAAACAGAGCGGCGCCGGTGAATATGCGAACTCGAGGCAACGTCTGATCTGGGGCGAGGTGCATGATGGTAACGCGTACTTTCTGGGCGGCGAAGCGGGGCATGCGGGTCTGTTCTCAACTGCGCGTGAGACGTTTTTAATCGCACAACAGTTTCTCGGCGACACGACTACGTTGCTGACGCCTGATACTTGCCGGCTGTTTCGCGAAAACATGACGCCGGGTTTGGAGGAGGCGCGATCGATCGGCTGGCAACTGGCAGCCACTAAACTCTCGACTGCAAGTACTGAGTTGCCGCCGGACAGTTTCGGGCACAATGGGTTCACCGGGACGTGTGTGTGGATCGATCCGACCGGTCAGCACGTGTTTATTCTTCTGACGAACCGCACACATGCACACGCGTTGCCTTTTGCGAATATCAATGCGACGCGGCGAGAGTTTAATCGTTTGGCAGCGCAGTCGTTGAAGTAGTTGACGCGGATTACGCGGAAAAAATCCGGATTTTTTATCCGCGTTTATCTGCGGCTAAAACTAAAGTCTAAGCCTCAACGTTGTCCCGATTACATTGAGATCGCCCGGTACGCTGACGCCGTCATTCTGCCGCAGATAATAAAAGTCCTGTGTGAAGTGCTTGTCGAAGACCTTGCTTGCGCCGACTGTAAAACGATTGCGAACCCAGCGATCAACCGCCCAGTCGTAGAACACTTCATCCGCAACATACAACGACAAATTCCACTCCTTATGACCAATCGGATGCTCGACGTGAAAGCGGTTGCGATAGCGGTTTGTCTTCAAACCTGAGTTACGTATGCGATGCTCAAATTGATTTCGATCGCTCAACCTGAACTTGTCCAAATTGAATCGCAACGTAACCGGAAGCGTCAGTCGATTCTCCCAAATCTTTCGCCCGCGAACCGGCTGCATGCCGATGTGCGCGTAACTTGGCGAAACCGTCCAGTACTTCCCGATCTTCCGGGTGAACCCGACGCCCACGCGTTCATCGACCGGACGATTGATATCGCGACCAAGGCGCAACGTCCCGAAAATATTGAAATCAAAACTTTTCGTAACCGGCACCGCGAGTTGAACGTCGGTCCACAACTGGTTGTCCGTTCGATCAACAGACTGCGCCGACACGCCCAATACGAGCAGGATCAATAGCAGCAGGCTTTTCAATTTGTGCCTTTGGCAGCTTTCGCTGGTAAGACAGTGAAGGACGTGAGCGCCACCGAGACCTTTTCGCCGACGTGCAGACGGCTCGCGCTCGCTTCGGGTTTCGGGCGCGTGGCGATGATCGATTTGGAAGGCTTGCGGTCCGGGGTTTCGGTGGTCAGGTAGAAAGGAGTCTCATCAGTTTTACATTCATCACTGGCATCTACACGCAACCGTACACGCTCGTAAGCGCCGACAAAAGCGATCTCTTCAATGCGCGCGCTTCCAAGCCGTGCATGACTCGAGCGAGGCAGATCTCCGCGGCTTAACGAAATATCTTCCGGCCGGAACACGATCTTCACACAATCGCCGTCGCGAAACTTTTCTCTATTCAGGTTCGCCGGAATGCGCGCCGAGCCGACTTCGAGAAAGTCTTTCCGCACGACTGCCTCGAGAACGTTCGCCGCGCCGAGGAACGTCGCCACATATTCCGTAGCTGGATAGTTGTAGATCTCGAACGGAGTGCCGATCTGCTCGATATGGCCCACGTTCAGCACGGCCACGCGATCGCCAAGCTCGAGTGCTTCTTCCTGATCGTGCGTGATGAAGATCGACGGCACGTTCACCCTCTTCAACAGCGTGCGGATCTCGCGACGCAGGTGTACGCGCGTTTGCGTATCAAGCGCGCCGAACGGTTCGTCAAACAGCAGCACTGCCGGTTTGTAAGCAAGTGTCCTCGCGATCGCGACGCGTTGTTGCTGCCCGCCTGAGAGTTGCGATGGATATTTCTTGCGGTGCTCCTCGAGTTGGACCAGCGACAACAGCTCGTTCACGGTCTCGCGAATTTCTTTGCGCTTGCGCTTGCGAATGCGCAGGCCGTAACCGATGTTCTTTTCGACCGTCATCTTCGGAAACAGCGCGTACGACTGGAAGATGACGCCCACGCCGCGCTCGCGCGCCGGTAGCTCAGTGACGTCGCGGCCGTGCAGAATCACTTTTCCGGTGTACGGCATTTCCAGTCCGGCAATGATGCGCAGGATGGTTGTCTTGCCACTGCCCGAAGCGCCGAGCAGGACCAGCACCTCACCTTCGGCGACGTCGAAACTAATGTTCTCCAGCACGCTCGCTTTTCCGAAACGCTTGCTCAGGGCAACCACACTCGCAGCCGCAGAGGGCAGCGTTGGCTCCGGCTGTTCACGTTTCGGAATGAGTGTCTCTTTCGCTTTCACAAACTAAGTCTCAGTCAACATCCAACCAATCACGCGCGAAAAACAGCACGCTAAAAATCAAAAACGAAAACAGCGCTAACACGATCGCGATCGCGTTGGCAGCTTCGATCTGGCCTTCGTTGAACTTCGCGAAGATGTAGAGCGGCGCGGTTTGTGTTCGTCCGGCCAGATTCCCCGAGACGAGGATCGTCGAACCGAACTCGCCGACTGCGCGCGCGAAAGTGAGCAACGCGCCCGAGACGATCGCGCCGCGCAACGACGGCAACGTCACGTGCCAGAACGTTTGCCAGCGCGTGGCGCCGATTGTCGCCGAGGCTTCTTCGAGCGAGTGGCTCATCGTGTCGAATACAGGTTTGATCACGCCGAACGCGAGTGGGAAGGTGACGAAGATGTTCGCGAGGATGATCGCGCCCGCGGTGAACATGATTTGAAAACCATGCGGCGTCAACAAGCGACCGAGAGTGCCGTACGGTCCCCAGAGCAACAGCAGAGCGAAGCCGGCGACAGCGGTCGGAATCGCGGTCGGGAGTGAGATGGTGACGATGAGCGCGTTGCGGCCCACGAAGTTGTAACGCGATAAAACGTAAGCAGCGAACAGACCGAAGATGACGTTGAAGACAGTGGCCCAGAAGCTCGTGGCCATCGAGAGTTTGAGGGCAAAAATCGCTTCCGGTGCGGTCAGCGCCGCCCAGAATTTGTCGAGACCATTGCTGGTGCCGAAGATGAAGATCGAGGCGAGCGGTAGAAACACCAGCGGCAGCATCAGGAAAACGAGCACGCCGATACTCAAGGGCCGAGCCACGTCAAACCC
>Ga0126376_10002715_pt1 | contig 10100 bp, 1 predicted proteins | sample PanSoiMetPlot_15_FD_92760 | JGI IMG/M metagenome (GOLD analysis project Ga0126376, IMG submission 92760) | Tropical forest soil microbial communities from Panama - MetaG Plot_15 | ecosystem: Environmental > Terrestrial > Soil > Tropical forest > Bulk soil | place: Panama | collected 2016-02-17 | reverse complement strand
GTGCTCCCTGTCCCGGATACAGCAGCGCTACACTGGGTCGCGGCTCACGCGCCATACCACTGAGCACGTGTGCTTCATCTTCGCCGCGCAACCCGGCGATTGCCTCTTGACGATCTCTGCACCGCACCACGCGGCGCTGCGCAAACGCTCGCCGCCCGACTGCCAGCGTGTAGCCCACGTCAGCCAACAACGTCTGCTCCTGATCCTGCAGATGCTCGGCTAAATTCTGCGTCGCCTTTTCCAGCGCACCTTCAGTCTTCGCCGACAGCGTCAGCACCTGCCACTCTCTTTCACTCGCGCCACTCGGCTCCAACTCCGGCGCTTCTTCGACGATCACGTGTGCATTCGTGCCACCAATACCGAACGAACTCACGCCCGCTCGTCGCGGCACACCATTGCGCTCCCACGGCTTCAAGTCCGCATTCACGTAAAACGGCGAATTCTGGAAATCGATCTCCGGATTTGGCTGTTGATAGTGCAGCGACGGCGGCAACTCACGGTGCTTCAATGCCAGCACTGTCTTGATCAAGCCGGCCACTCCCGCTGCCGCATCAAGATGCCCGATGTTGCTCTTCACAGATCCGAGCGCACAGTAGCCTCGTTGCTTCGTGCTTGCACGAAACGCCCGCGTCAATGCTGCTGCCTCGATCGGATCGCCCACCGGTGTCGCAGTTCCATGTGCTTCCACGTAGGTGATCGAGTCTGCAGTTACGCCGGCAATCGTCTGTGCTTCGGCAATGACGGCTGATTGTCCTTCCACACTCGGCGCGGTGTAGCCGACCTTCGCAGCGCCATCGTTGTTGATCGCTGAGCCACGAATTATTGCTTCGATCCGGTCACCATCGCGCAGTGCATCGTCGAGGCGCTTCAGCACCACGATCCCGATGCCGTTACCACTCACCGTACCTTTTGCCTGGGCGTCGAACGCACGACAGTGTCCGTCAGGCGAGACTACGCCGCCTTCCTGGTACACAAAACCTGTCTTCAACGGCAAAGTGACTGAGACGCCGCCCGCCAGCGCCATGTCGCATTCTCCATTGAGCAAACTCTGACAGGCGATATGTACGGCAACTAAAGACGTCGAGCAGGTCGTCTGCACATTCACGCTCGGACCTTTGAGATTGAGTTTGTAAGAAACTCTGGTGGTGAGGTGGTCCTTATCGTTCGAGACAATCGCCTGGAAGGCGTTGAAGGTTTTGCGAACGTTGCGATTCAAATAGATGTTCAGGAGGTAAGTGTTCATGCTGAGACCGGCAAACACACCGATCGAACCGTTGTATTTCTCCGAGTCGTAACCCGCAATCTCCAACGCTTCCCATGCGCACTCCATAAACAAACGCTGCTGCGGATCGGTGATCGCCGCCTCGCGTGGCGTGAAACCAAAGAAGTGCGGATCGAACATCTCCGCGTCTTCGACACAAGCTTTGGCCTTCACGTAACTCGGATCATTGAGCTGCGACTGGGTTACGCCAACAGCCAACAGGTCCTCATCGGAGAAGAAACTGATCGACTCCACCCCATTGCGCAGGTTGGCCCAGAACTCTTCCACGTTGCGCGCCCCCGGAAACCGGCCCGCGAGGGCAATCACTGCCACGGCATCTTTTTGATCAAGTGAATCGATGTTACTCATCTCAACCCTCTCCCGCCGCCTTCCGCAATTGCCTGCGCCGGCTCCTCAACTCCTTGCGTGTTTCGGCCCGCTCGACGCCCTGCTCCGCCGATGACTCGTGCGAGTATTCATCGTTGATGTATTTCGCCATCGCAGCAATAGTTGGAAACTGAAACAACTCGAACAACAACAAGTTCTTTTCAAACTTCGCGCGCAGCTTTCCGTGAACCTGTACTGCTTGCAACGAGTGCCCGCCGAGATCGAAGAAGTTGTCGTTGACACCGACGCTCTCGATGCTAAGTGCTTCCTGCCACACTTCGGCAATCTCTCGCTCGATCGCGCTGCGCGGCGCGATGTACGCAGACGACAACTCAGGACGTTGTGAATCAGGCGCCGGCAATGCTTTGCGATCGACTTTCCCGTTCGTGGTCAGTGGCATCGCATCCAACGTTACCCACGCACTGGGGATCATGTAATCAGGTAACCGCTCCTGGAGATAAGTGCGCAACGCTGGGGTTTCGACTTTACCGACGACATACGCAACCAGCCGCTTCTCTCCAGTTTTCTCTTCGCGGGCCAACACAATCGCGTCGCGCACCGCCTCGTGCCGGCACAACACTGCTTCGATCTCGCCCAACTCGATCCTGAAACCACGCAGTTTCACCTGCTGGTCCACACGTCCAAGGAATTCGAGTTGGCCGGACGGCAGATAACGAACCAGGTCGCCCGTGCGATATAGGCGATCGCCGGCGACAGTTGAGAAAGGATCAGGCAAGAAGCGAGCGGCTGTGAGGTCCGGACGATTGAGGTAGGCACGAGCCAAACCTTCACCGCCGACAAAGAGCTCTCCGGGAACGCCGAGCGGCGCGGGACGCATGTTTTCATCGAGTACATAAACTTGCACATTCGCAATCGGCTTACCAATGGTTGGCTTACTACCATCAGCCACACACTCCGCGATGCTGATGCAGACGGTGTTCTCAGTTGGTCCATAAGCATTGCAGAAGAGTCGTCCGTCAATGGCCCAATGCTCGACCAGTTCTGCCCAGCATGCTTCACCAGCAACGATGATTGTCCGCAGTGTCGGGAGGTTCCGCAACGACAGCAAAGCCAACACAGAAGGTGGAAAGGTGACCGTCGTGATCGCCTGTTCGCGCAGTAAGGCAAGCAAGCGCTCACCGGGCATGAGGTCCTCGCGCGAAGCCAACACCAGCGTCGCCCCGCGCAGCAATGCCATCGCCAGCTCAGTCACTGAGGCGTCAAAGCTGAGCGCCGCGAATTGCAGCACGCGGCTGGTGGGTCGCACCTGGAAGCTACGGATTTGCGCCCAGGCTAAATTGCACAGCCCACGGTGGGCCACCACCACTCCCTTCGGGGTGCCGGTCGACCCGGAGGTGTAGATCACGTAAGCAACGTTCTGAGGTGTGGCGCCGCTGTCAGGGTTTTCGTCTGAATAGGTTTTATAGGAGCTATTTAGATCAACGATCTTTCCACCGTAAGGCGGAAGCGCCTCGATCAGTCGCTCTTGCGTGAGCAGCACCTCGATGCCTGAATCCTTGATCATGAAAGCAAGACGATCTCGCGGATAAGTCGGATCCAGTGGCACGAAGGCGCCGCCTGCTTTCAGTATGCCGAGAATCCCGACCACCATCTCGACCGAGCGCTCAACACAGATCCCGACCAATATTTCCGGCCCCACACCCAGCGAGCGGAGGTAATGCGCAAGACGATTTACGCGGCGGTTGAGCTCGCGGTAACTCAACGTCTGCTCGCCAAACACGACAGCCTCGCCGTCCGGCGTCCGCTCAACCTGCTCCTCGAATAGTTGCTGGAAGCACCTATCGTGCGGAAAGCGGCGCGCTGTTTCGTTCCACTCAACTAATACCTTCTGTCGTTCAGAATTATCGAGAAAAGGCTCGGTCTCGATCGGTCCGAATGTATCGCGTGCCATTGCCGCAAGCACACGCTCGTAGTAACCACTGATCGCCTCTGCCTGCGGATCACTCAACTTCGTCGTATCGACTGCGACGCGCAACATAATCCGCGACGTGAGAACATCCGACATAAAGCCCGCATTGAGAGTGAAGTTAGTTTCTTCGTAACCCTCAACCTGATCGAGGATCTGGACGTCACCTTGCCCCAGCACACCGTCAAGCACATGATAGTGAACGTAATTGAAGGTGGTTTCGAAGAACGACGGCGTGTTGAGTTGCTCCTGAATCGCGGACAACGGGTAACGCCTGAAGGGCAGCAGATTTCGCTCTGCGTTAAAGATGTTGCGCACAAACTCGATCCAGTTTCGCGCCCCAACACGCTCGCGAAACGGAACGACGTTAAGAAACAGACCGCGAATCAACTCGCCATCCGTCTCTTCGGGCCGCCCGTTGCAAACCAATCCGGTGATGACGTCTGACTGGCCCATCACGAGGCTCATCACTTTTAGATGAGCGGCGAGCAACACGCTCTTGATCGGCACCGCAGCATTCACCGCCATCCGGTGCAAGCCTTCCGAGACTTCGTCAGGTATGTGGACCACAAGGTTTCGCGCACGCTTATGACTTGTCGCACGCGACTCAGCCGGCCACGGTGCGATCTCCGTTACAGTCGGATCGCTCAAGCTGTCGCGCCAGAAACGCCTGCACTCTTCAGACTCGAGACTTGCCTGTTCTAACGCTATGAAATCACGGAACGAAGTGGCAAACGGTTTATGATCGGAAAGTGACGCGTTTCTGAGCAACGCAAAATAGGTCTGGAAGATCTCTGCCAGTGTTGACTGCAAGCTCCATCCGTCGAGAATTGCATGGCACTCAGTCAACGTGAACTGGAACGTCTCGTCTGTTCGCCGGTGAATGCAGAAGCGCATCAACGTCGGACGCGACAGGTCAAACCGGTTTCGCTGCTCGCTTTCCGTGTAACTCTTGATTACATCCTGTTGGTCCGCCGGCGAAAGCTCTCTCAGATCTTCAAACTGCACCGGCAGTTCTGCGTCTCTGTGGACCAGTTGTAGTGGCTCTGAATAACTCGACAGATCGAACGATGTCCGTAACACATCGTGTCGCTCCACCACGTGCCGCACAGCGCGAACAAAAGACTCTTCGTTCAAACGCGCCTTGAGGTGAAAGCTGTTGATGTTGTGATAAACCGAAACACCCGGCGTCGCTTCAAGGTGATAAAGCATGCCTGACTGGAGCCGTGAGAGCGGGTAGGCGTCGACAACATCCGCCGGCAGTTTTTGCCTGTCTTCATCCTTCACCAGACTGAACGGTTCGCTACGCCGGCGCTGTTCTGATGTAACTTCTTCAGAGTCAATAGCGCGGGTGAGCTCCCGAATCGTTTGGTACTGGAATAACTGCTGTAGCGAAAAACTCAACCCGCACTCTTTCGCAAGACTCAACACCTGCACACTGCGAATCGAGTCGCCGCCGAGCGCGAAAAAGTTGTCGCCCACTCCGATCAGCTCAACTTTCAGCGCTTCGGCCCAAACGCTTGCGAGAATCTGCTCAGCTTCCGTCTCAGGGGCAACGTACGCTTCACCCAGATCGAGTCGCGCACCTTCCGGCGGCGGCAAAACGCGTCGATCCACTTTGCCGTTAGTGGTCAAGGGCAGCCTGTCAAGCAACACGAATGCTGATGGAACCATGTACTCCGGCAGTCGCTCTTTCAGATGACTGCGCAACTCGCTCACGGTCAGATCGTGTTCATCAGCCGCGACGACATAAGCGACAAGTCGCGAATCGCCCTCCTCGTTGCGCGCTATAACGACGCTCTCATTCACGTCTTTGTGTTGGGCCAGCACGGCTTCAATCTCACCCAACTCGATGCGAAAGCCGCGCACCTTCACCTGTCGATCGACTCGACCCAGGTACTCGAGCTCCCCATGCGCCAGATAGCGCCCGCGATCTCCCGTGCGATACAGACGCGCGCCGGCTTCATCCCAGGGATGCAGAACAAAACGCTCGGCGGTTAGCGCCGGCCGGTGCAAATAACCACGCGCCAGGCCCGCGCCACCAACGTACAACTCTCCCGGCACGCCGATCGGCACAGGCTTTCGCGCCCCGTCGAGCACGTAAAGCTGTAAGTCAGCAATGCGTTCGCCAATCACACTGCCAGTCGCAGTCAAGAGATCCCGCTCCCGGATCGGACGGTATGTGACGTGCACCGTCGTCTCAGTGATGCCATACATGTTCACCAGCAGTGGTTGCTCGTCCCCGTGCCGTTCAAACCATGGTCCCAGACTTTGCAGCTCGAGCGCCTCGCCGCCAAAGATCACCAACCGCAATGCCAACGCCGGAGTCTCCGACGCGTTGGGCCAACTGCTCTGCTCAGCCTGCATCAGTTGCCGGAAGGCCGATGGTGTCTGATTGAGCACCGTCACCCGCTCTTTGAGTAGCAACTGATAGAACGCTTCCGGTTGCCGACTAACCAGATACGGCACGAGCACCAGCCGGCCGCCGTAAAGCAGCGCGCCCCAGAGCTCCCAAACCGAGAAGTCGAAGGCGTAAGAGTGAAACAGCGTCCAGACGTCGGCTGCGTTGAAGTTGAACCACTGGCGCGTCGCCGTGAAGAGACGAACCACGTTGGCGTGTGTGACCACAACGCCTTTGGGAGCTCCGGTGGACCCGGATGTATAGATAACGTAAGCCGGGTTACACGGATGACACCGAGCAAAGCGACGGATTAAATCCGGATCTGATCCGTGTCTTTGATCCGTGTCATCCGTGGTTAGCACCTCACCGAATTCTGCTACAACTGACCGCAATGCTTCCTGCGTCACAATCACGGCTGGTTTTGCATCTTCGATAATGAACCGCAGTCGCTCACGCGGATAACTCGGATCGAGCGGCACGTACGCTCCGCCGGCCTTCAGGATGCCGAGGATCGCCACCACCAGCTCGGTCGAGCGCTCCATGAAAATCCCCACCAGTGTTTCCGGGCCCACGCCAAGCTCGCCCAGGTGCTGCGCCAGCCGGCTCGCTCGTGTATTCAATTCCATGTAAGTCAACTGCTCTTCTGCGAAAACAAGTGCGATCCGCTCGGGTGCGCGTTGCACCTGTTCCGCAAACAACTCATGTAGCAGTTGCTCTGGCTCTGTGTTTGCTGCGACTTCGTTCCAGTCGTACAGCAGTTGTCGCTGTTCCGCCTCACTCAGCAGCGGCAAATCCAGGAGCTTTTGTTCCGGATCAGCCACGATCGCCGTCAGCAGTCGCTGGTAATGTCCAAGCATCCGCTCGATCGTCGTGTCGTCAAAAAGATCGGTGCTGTACTCCAGCGAACCACTGATGTTGCTATTGCGCTCAAACAGCTCAAACATGAGGTCAAACTTCGCGGTCCGGCGCTGCACATCCAACAATGCGAGTTTCAGACCAGGCAGATCGATTACCGGCGCGGGTGCGTTATGCAACGCGAACACTACCTGAAACAGCGGCGTGTGGCTCAGGCTTCGTTCGAGCTGCAACTCTTCCACGATCTTTTCGAACGGCACATCCTGGTGCGCCTGCGCGTCCAGCACCACCGAGCGCACCCGTTCGAGCAACTCGCGGAACGTGGGATTGCCGCTGCAGTCAGTCCGCAGCACGAGTGTATTGACGAAAAACCCGATCAAGCTTTCCGTCTCAACGCGGTTGCGATTGGCGATCGGCGAGCCAACGACGATGTCCGTCTGTTCGGTGTAACGGGCCAGCAGTGTTTGCCATGCGGCAAGAAGCAGTGTGAAGAGCGTCACACCTTCCGTGCGTGCCAGCTGGAGCAGCGATTCTGAGAGATCACGTGGCAGGGCGAAACTCTGCCTGGCGCCGCGATGAGATCGAAGCAGCGGTCTCGGGTGGTCGGCAGGCAACTGCAACGTTGCCACATCGTCGAGCTGCTTCTGCCAGTAAGCGAGCTGTTTCGCAAGCACATCACCGCTGAGCCACTCGTGTTGCCAACGGGCGAAATCCGAGTACTGAATCGGCAGCTCGGGCAGCGACGGCGTCTGACCTTTGGAAAACGCTTCGTACAACGCCACCACTTCGCTGATTAGCACCCCCATAGACCAGCCATCAGAAACGATGTGGTGCATCGTGAGCGACAACACGTGATCCTCTTCTCCAAGGCGCAGTAACTTCACCCGCAGCAGCGGCCCACTCGCCAGATCGAACGGCTTTAATGCTTCCTCCTCGAGGATGTCGCTAATAGCATCTCTTCGTGTCTGACTTTGCCCCTTTGCCCCTTTGCGGGAGAACTTTTCTTCAAGCTCATGCCGTTCGATCACCAGCCCGGCCTGCGTCTGGATCACCTGCACCGGGGTTCCATTCCGCAACTCAAACGTCGTGCGCAGCGTCTCGTGTCGCTGCACCATGAACTCGAAACTATGCTTTAGCGCCTCAACATCAACTCCACCTTGCAGGCGCACCGCAGCATGCACGTTGTACTGTGGACTTCCCGGCTCGAGCTGGTCCAGGAACCACAGTCGCTGCTGGGCGAATGAGAGCGGGGCTTCGACTGGCTCGCTCGCCCGCCGTCGCAGTAACTCCGCCAGCAGCGCACGCTTGTCGCGCACTGAAATCTCTTCGATGTTGATATCCGTGGCGCTCACTCGCTCACCTTCTCTTCCGCCAACATCCCGGCAAGCAAAGTGTTCAGTTCACTGTCTGAGAGTTCGTCCACCTTCGACAGCAGGTCTCCGGCGCGTTGGGCGTCGATTCTTCTGTTGATCTTTGTGTTGTTGATCCGGGACTGTTCTTCAAGCTTCGCGATCGCAGCCGCTAACTCAGCGATCGTCGGTGCCTCAAACACTGAACGCACCAGCAACTCCGTGTGCAACATCTGGCGCACACGGCCGATGACCTGCGTTGCGATCAGTGAATGACCGCCGAGCTCGAAGAAGTTGTCGTGAATGCCGACGCGTTCGACGCCAAACACCTGCTTCCAGATTTCCGCGAGTTGCTCTTCGATCTGATTGCGTGGCGCCACGTATGTGTGCTGCGCTCTCTGTTTCACTTCGTCGAGCGTCGGCAACGCGCGCAGGTTGAGCTTGCCGTTCAGAGTGAGCGGTAGTTTCCTCAGATGCACAAAGACGTTGGGAATCGTTTCTTCAATGATGCTGTCAGTCAGAAACGTGTGTAGTTCGGCGCTGTCAAGTTCCTGTCTTGACACGTAATAAGCAACCATCGCGTCGTTGCCCGTTTTGTCTCTGGCGATCACGATTACGCTGTCGCGGATCTGAGGGTGACGATTGAGCGCGCGTTTGATCTCGTTCAACTCGATGCGATGACCGTGATACTTGACCTGCCCGTCCTTGCGGCCGGCATACTCGATGATTCCGTGCGGTAGCCACCGGGCAAGGTCGCCGGTGCGATACATTCGCTGACCCGGCGTGAACGGATTGTCGATAAATTTTTCAGCGGTGAGGGTCGCGCGTTTGAGATAGCCACGTGCGAGGCCGTCGCCGGCGAGGTACATCTCGCCAAGGACGTTCTCAGCGACTGGTTTGAGATCGTCGTCGAGCACGTAGATCTGCGCGTTTGCAGCAGGTTTGCCGACGGGTACGAAAGCCTGCGTGTCTTTGTCTGGATCGAAGCGATGGATCATGCAGCCGACCGTCGCTTCGGTTGGGCCATACTCGTTGATGATTTCGACATTGCCGTCGAAGCTGCGCAACACTGCGTTGGCCAACTCTGTGTCAAACTGCTCGCCGCCAACAATCAGTCGCCGGATGCGTGATGACGAATTGTCGCGAATCTTCACTAATGCGAGATGGCTCGGCGTCAGCTTCAGCACGCCGACTTTGTTATCTTTCAGGATCTCTTCGATCGCCGAGCTGCCGCCGTCCTCACGATAGATGACAATGCGGTTGCCGGTTATGAGGGGCGTGTAGATTGAAGTTACAGTGAGGTCGAAAGCCAGCGATGAGTAGAGTGCGAATGCGAGCGTCTCATCTCGCACATATTGATCTTTGGCCCACCAGATGTAATTGACAAGGCTGCGGTGTCTAATCTCAACGCCTTTCGGCTCGCCGGTCGAACCCGAGGTGTAGATGATGTAAGCGAGATCGTCAGAGGTCGCTTCGCCGATCGGAGGCGTATCACTCTCGTGCGCGATCGCCAGCCAATTCGAATCAGATGGATCTAAGGCCACGATCTCAACGTTGCTGCCAGATAGTTTTTCGCGCAGGTGCTCTTGCGTGAGCACGAGCTGAGTAGCTGTGTCAGCGAGCATGAAATCCAGGCGGGCTCGTGGGTGTGCGGTGTCAAAAGGCACGTAGAAGCCGCCTGCCTTCAGCACGCCGAGAAGCGCGACGATCGTTTCCAGTGAGTGTTCGAGATAAATGCCGACGGGCACGCCTGGCCCGATACCGCGAGTGCGTAGCCAGTTCGCGAATTGGTTTACACGGTCGTTGAGCTCGCGATAGGTAAGACTCTGGTTCTGAAACTCAAGCGCGATGTGTGCGGGCGTCTTCTCGACCTGTTCAGCGAAAAGCTGAGTGATGGTTTTGTCTTTCGGGTACTCGCTT
>Ga0126376_10002713_pt1 | contig 10101 bp, 12 predicted proteins | sample PanSoiMetPlot_15_FD_92760 | JGI IMG/M metagenome (GOLD analysis project Ga0126376, IMG submission 92760) | Tropical forest soil microbial communities from Panama - MetaG Plot_15 | ecosystem: Environmental > Terrestrial > Soil > Tropical forest > Bulk soil | place: Panama | collected 2016-02-17 | reverse complement strand
TCCAAACATGCTGAAGGCAACGGCGCGGACGGTTTATTAATTGTTCCGCCGTTCTATTACAGGCGTCCGAGGATTGACGGCTTGACGCGATACTTCTCGATGATTTTTGAGCAGATCAAAATCCCTATTAACCTATACCACATTCCATTTGCGACCGGCGTGCCCATTTCGCATGAACTGATGCACGCAATGGAAAAATATCCCAATTTGACGGGCATCAAGGATTCAGAAAGCAATCCTGAGGTCTATCAAGAGTTTGTGGCCGAATTTCCGAAGCTCAACATGCGCACGGGAACCACCGAAAACTTGAAATATGCACTCGACCATGGAATGGGAGCGATCCTTGCCGAGGGCAATAACTTTACGAAGCTGATCGCCGATGTCTTTGCCGCAAAGCACGCGGGCAAAGACATTGCTCCGCCGATTGCAAAGCTGGAGGCTGCGATGAAGCTCTTGCGACAGGGCGGCGTGGACGAATATGGGCCAATGAAATACGCATTGAGTCTGCAAATGGGCACGCGACAGTTCTACCAGCGCCCGCCCAATTCGGATGTTACAGATGAACAGAAAACCAAAATCAAACAAGCTCTCGATCAAATCAAGCAGATGGCTTGAAGGAAATTCTTCGTTGGAGGAATCGTCATGCGTGATCGGAAATCGTTCCGGTTGCAAATTGGTCTCCTGTGCGTGGCACTGGGCGGTTTTTTCGCTGGCACAGCGCTTTCGCAATCGCAGGCGAAAAGCGGCGAATGGCCATCGTATGCAGCAGATCTTGCTGGCACGCGGTATCGTCCGTTGGATCAAATCAACGCTACCAACTTCAGCGACCTGGAAATCGCCTGGCGTATCAAGACGGATAACTTCGGCGACCGCCCTGAGTACAAGCTCGAAGGCACGCCACTAATGGCAAATGGCGTTTTGTACGCCACGGCCGGATCGCGACGCGCCATTATCGCACTCGACGCCGGCACGGGCGAATTGTTGTGGATTCACGGTGAACACGAGGGCAAGCGCGGCGGCGCGGCTCCTCGGCAACTTTCTGGACGAGGCCTCGCCTATTGGTCGGACGGAAAAGACGAACGCATCCTTTACGTCACGCCCGGCTACCGCCTGATTTGTCTCAACGCAAAAACTGGTCAGCCCGTCAGCACATTCGGAAGAGACGGCGTCGTGGATCTCAAGCTCGATGACGATCAGGAGATTCTCCCAGATTTAGAGACGGGAGAAATCGGAATCCAATCCGCGCCAGTTGTAGCAGGAAACATAGTGATGATTGGCGCGGCATTTCGCGAAGGCATGACCCCGCGCAGTATGCGCAACAACAAAGGATACGTTCGCGGCTTTGATGTTCTAACCGGCAAGCGCCTCTGGATTTTTCATACCATTCCCAAGAAAGGCGAGTTCGGCTACGACACTTGGGAAAAAGGCTCCGCCGAATACACTGGCAACACAGGTGTGTGGACGCAAATCACCGTTGACGAGCAACTCGGGCTAGTCTATTTGCCGGTTGAATCGCCTACGAGCGATTTTTACGGCGGCCATCGTCCCGGAAACAATCTCTTCGGCGAAACGCTCGTCTGCGTGGATCTGAAAACCGGCGAACGCAAATGGCATTTCCAACTTGTCCATCATCCGCTGTGGGACATGGACATTTCTTCCGCGCCAATTCTTGCGGATATCGTTGTCGATGGAAAGCCAGTTAAAGCTGTCGCCCAGCCTAGCAAACAAGGCTTCCTTTACGTCTTCGATCGCGTCACGGGCAAGCCTGTTTGGCCTATGCCCGAAAAATCCGTCGAAGTCGGAAATGTTCCTGGCGAGACGTATTCTCCAACCCAGCCAATTCCGTCAAAGCCGCGTGCTTACAGCCGCAACGGAGTTTCGCTTGACGATTTGATAGATTTCACTCCGGCGCTGCATGACCGCGCAAAGGAGATCGCTTCGAAATATCACCTCGGCCCCGTTTTCACACCACCCATCGTCAGCAAACTCGAAGGCCCGCTTGGTACGCTCAGCATTGGCACAGCTTCCGGTGGCACAAACTGGCCTGGCGGATCGTATGACCCGGAAACGCATATCGCCTACATTTACGCATGCAATGCATGCATCGAGCCGATCGGCCTCGTCGCCGCGCCGAAAGAAGTTTCGGACATTGCATACATCGCGGGCGTTGCCGGGCACGAAGTCACAATCCTGCGCGGCCCGGGAGAAAACGCAGGTGCCGATTCGCCGAAGCCCAAGAAAGGTCCGCGTAGCGAATACGTACCGATGAACCTAGACGGCCTGCCTCTGATGAAGCCGCCTTACGGAACAATTTCCGCTATCAGTCTTGATACCGGTGAAATCCTTTGGCAGATCGCGCACGGAGAAACTCCGGACGTTGTACGCAATTCGCCGGCGCTGAAGGGGATGAACATTCCTCGGACAGGGCAAGAGACTTATAACATCGGCACGCTTATTACGAAAACGCTCGTCGTCGCAGGCGAAGGCCACGTCACCACGACTGCAGATCACCCCCGCGGCGCGATGCTTCGCGCGTACGACAAGAAAACCGGCAAGGAAGTCGGCGCTGTCTACATGCCCGCTCCACAGACCGGCTCGCCGATGACCTATATGCACAAAGGCAAGCAGTACATCGTCGTGGCCGTCAGCGGTGGGCCGTATTCCGGCGAATACATTGCTTACACGTTGCCGTCGGAGGGCGAATGAGGTTTGCGCGCGCATGTAGCGCAGCCACTTTAGGCTGCGCACTTTTCGCTGCGCTTTGCGCAACACGCGCACAGGAGCCATCTCCTCCACCAAAATCGGTCTGGGACGGCGTGTACACGGAAGAGCAGGCCAAACGCGGCGAGACGATCTACGGCAAGGAGTGCGCCGCCTGCCATGGTCCGGAACTCATGGGAGGCGAATCTGCGCCGCCGCTCACTGGCGGAGCTTTTCTCGCGAATTGGAATGGCTTGACGCTCGGCGATCTCTTCGACCGCGTCAAGAAAACCATGCCGCAAATTTCTCCCGGAAAGCTCACGCGCCAGCAAAACGCCGACGTGCTCGCCTTTATGCTGAGCCGCAACAAATTTCCGCCGGGCAAGACGGAGTTGTACAAACAGTCGGAAATGCTGAAAGAGATTCGGTTCGAATCAGAGAAACCGGCGGAGAAAAAATAGCCGGACCAGGGTTTTTATTCAAAGCGAAATTGATTTTATTTGACGGAGGATTAAACCATGTCTCGCACGACCACTACCATTGCTCTGGGAGCCGCGGTCCTGGGATTTGTCGCAGGCTATCTCTGCAAATCTTCTCCGCGCTCCTCATTTCTTCCCGCGGCCGTCGCGCAGGAAAAGAAGGAAGTCATGCCCTTCGGCTACAATTCACCGCGCCAACCCGCCCTTGCGCCGGATGCGCCGCCGACGACTTTCTGGAGCGCCGAAGAGCTTCGCAAGGCGCACTCTGATCTCGCTGAAGTCGCCTCCAAAGCCTTGAAAGCATCCGGCAGCGGCAGCTCGCAATCTTTCGGCGGTGGTCCCGTTCATATTTCCACTCGCAACTTCAGCATCTTCCAGCTCTATCGCGCGCACCGCGAGCAGCCCGTGCAAAGCCTCACAAAAGTGAACAGCGTTTGGGACGATGCGGAAATGCACGCAGGCGCCTACGATTTTTACGTCATCACAGGCGGCACGGGCGAAATGATCGTCGGCGGAAAAATTGCCAACCATCAGAATCTTGTGGATAAAGATGGCGTCATCCCTGGCGAGTATCGCGGCCAGCCCATCGTTGGCGGGCAAACTTTCAAAGTGAAACCCGGTGACTGCCTGTTGATTCCTCCAGACACGCCGCATCAACCAAAGCCCGACGCCGGCGGCTTTAGCTACGTCATCATGAAAATCAATGTGGGGGTCTATCCCTGGAGCCTGGTTCGCTAGGAATCGTCCCTGATTGGCATGATTGAGCTGCCCTCTTCAAAATCACTAGATTTTTCTTGTTAACATTATTGTTTTCTGTCATTTACATAGGTTTCCCGACGCCTCCGCCATGCGTCTAACTCATTAGGCGGCCCCCACGGCGATCGGCCGTTCGGAAGGAGACTCGAGAAGGCCCAGCGAAAGCCAGAAAGGTGAGAATCATGCGTTTCGCAAAACTAGTCTGTTCCTTGTTTCTTGTTCTCGGAACATTGACTCTCCCGGCCCAGTCTCGAGCACAAGTCGCAGTTGGAATCTCAGTAAGAATCGGGCCCCCGTTGTTGCCGGTCTATGTCCAACCCATTTGTCCGGGCGAAGGCTACATCTGGATTCCGGGCTACTGGGCCTATAGCGAGGACGGATACTACTGGGTCCCCGGCACTTGGGCGCTTCCGCCGGAAGAAGGACTGCTCTGGACGCCCGGCTACTGGGCATGGCAGGACGGCGGCTATGTCTGGTATGCGGGTTACTGGGGTCCGACCGTCGGTTTCTACGGCGGCGTTGACTACGGTTTCGGCTATCCGGGTGCCGGCTTTTATGGCGGCTACTGGAGCGGCAGCCGCTACTTCTATAACCGCAACGTGACCAACGTAGACGTCACGATTGTCCACAATACTTACAACACAACCGTTGTGCACAACACGACCGTGAATCGCGTTAGCTTCAACGGCGGCTCCGGTGGCACCACCGCGCGGCCGACGCAAGTGGAACTTGTCGCGGCTCGCCAGCGCCACGTTTCGATGACCGGCGACCAGGCCCAGCATGAGCGCACCGCAAGGTCAGACAGAAACTTGTTCGCTAATGTGAACCACGGCCGGCCGGACGTAGCAGCGACTTCGCGGCCATCCGAGTTCAAAAACCGCGGCGCCTCGCCTACGCTCCGCAACGACAACGCAAATCGTCCCCCCGAAAATCGAGGCAACAATAGAGTGGACAACAATCGTCCGGAAAATCGCCCGCCAGAGAACGTGCGGCCGAACGACAACCGTCCGCCAAATGCAAACCGCGTCGATCCGAGGGTGATGGAAAAGCAGCAGCGCGAGCAGGATAAAATGCGCCAGCAGCAGGATTCTGAACGCCAGCGTATGCAGCAAAGACAGGCGCAAGAACAGCAGAAGCTGGAGCAGCGCAATGCCGACGCACAGCGCAGGCAGGACGTGCAACAGCGTCATCAGCAACAACAGCAGCAGCTGCAGCAGAAACACGATCAGCAAGCTCAAAAACTGCAGCAGCGACAGCAAAAAGAAAACGAGCGGCAGCAGCCACAAGGGAAGCCGCCCAAGGAGGAGCACCCTCCTCACAACCAGTAGCTGAGTACTCGGCAGCTGCTAACACCGGGCTTCTCGAACGCACCTTTGGGAAGCCCGGTTTGCTTTATAGCAACTCTGCTATCTGTAAGGTAGATCTGGAATCGCTTTCGGCTTCCATCTTCTTTTACACTAGAAGTAATGCCTGTGGACGTCGAGAGAATCCTTGAAGAAGTTCGCGCGATCGCGTCTAGTTCAGGTGGGCGCAAAGAAGTATTTCAGCGCATTGCCGACTTCTTGAGAAAATCCGGCAACTACCGTTGGGTCGGCCTTTACGATGTGGACCACGCCGCGGGTCTCGTTAGGAACATCGTTTGGAGCGGTCCGGACGCACCGGCGTATCCTGTCTTCCCGTTGACGAAGGGCCTGACAGCGTCCGCAATTTCTTTTCGCAGAACTGTAAACGTTGGCGATGTCGCTTCCGATCCACGTTATCTCACTGCGCTCGGCTCTACTCGTTCTGAAATCATCGTCCCCGTCTTCGATTCGGCGAAAGAGATTGCCATTGGCACGATAGACGTTGAAAGCGATCGCGAAAACGCCTTTAACGCCAAAACCCAAGCTCTCTTGGAATCCGTGAGTGAGACGCTTCAGCCCTTGTGGTCAAATAAGAACTGAACGCACGCACTGCTCGCCAGTCGGACTTCTGCACTGTAAACTCTTGCACATGGACAAGCGCATCGCATCGCCGGACGCGGCCATCGTCAATCTCAAAGATGGCATGACAGTACTCATGGGCGGTTTCGGCCTTTGCGGCATTCCGGAAAACCTCATCGCCGCTGTGCAGCGCAAAAGCACAAAGGATCTCACTATCGTTTCAAACAACGCCGGCGTCGACGGCTTCGGCATTGGCGTTCTGCTCGAAAAGCGCCAGGTCAAGAAAATGGTTTCGACCTACGTCGGCGAAAACAAACTGTTCGAGCAGCTTGTCACCAGTGGCGAATTGCAGCTTGAACTTAATCCGCAGGGCACGTTTGCCGAGCGCATTCGGGCAGGTGGCGCCGGAATTCCCGCGTTTTACACACCGACCGGCTACGGCACGATGGTCGCGGAAGGAAAAGAGACGCGCGAATTTGACGGCCGCAAATACGTTCTTGAGCGTGGCATTCGCGGCGATTTTGCATTCATCAAAGCGTGGAAAGGCGATCGATGGGGCAATCTCATCTATCGAAAAACCGCGCGCAACTTTAATCCCATGATGGCGACTGCCGCAGATTACGTCATCGCCGAAGTCGAAGAGCTCGTCGAACTCGGCGAACTTGATCCCGCGAACGTCCACACGCCCGGCATCTACGTGAACGCCATCTTTCAGGGCAAGCACGAAAAGCGCATCGAGCGCCGCACGGTGCGCAAATCCTAGCGAGGACACATTGATGGATCAGAACCGCCAGCAAGGTACAGGGCTCGCATGGATCGCGACCATAGTTGTTGTCAAAGAATTCCTTGTGAGCGATGTGCGCCGCCGTTTAGGTACCACAGTGATTGTTTTCGTAGCCGCAGGCACGTCCGCCTGCATCGTGTACTATCTCCTGAATTTGCCCGTATTCGTTTTGATACAGAAACTAAAGTGATTCCTGGATGTGAGAATGTCTCTCAGCGAAGAACAAAAACGGGAACGAATTGTAAAACGCATCGCTCGGGAACTGCGCGACGGTTACTACGTCAATCTTGGGATCGGCATTCCTACGCTCGTAGCGAATTACGTCCCGAAGGGCATGGAAGTGATTCTGCAGTCGGAAAACGGAATGTTGGGCGTTGGGCCATATCCGCTGGAATCGGAAGCCGATCCCGATCTCATCAACGCAGGGAAAGAAACCATCAGCGAAATTCCCGGCTGCTCGTATTTCTCTTCGGCGGATTCTTTCGCAATGATTCGTGGCGGCCACATTGACCTCACCGTTCTCGGCGCCCTCCAAGTGGATGAAAAGGGAACTCTTGCCAACTGGGCCGTGCCCGGGAAAATGCTGAAAGGCATGGGCGGTGCGATGGATTTGGTCGCAGGAGCGAAACGCGTTTTCGTTGCTATGGAACACGCCACCAAAGACGGCAAGCCAAAAATTTTGAAGAAATGCACGCTGCCACTCACTGGCGTCGAAGTCGTGGACCATATTGTCACGGAGCTCGCGGTTATTGATATCACGCCGCAGGGCCTCGTCCTCCGCGAGCTCGCTCCGGAGGCCACGCTCGAACAAGTTCAGGCGCTTACTGAACCCAGATTGATCGTTCCTCCGAGCGGGCCGGCGGTAATGACGAGCTGAAGCAATGAAAAAGAACCCAAAATCAAAACCAAAGCGTCGCAAAATGGCGCCCATAACGGAAGAGATGAAGGAGTGGTCGGCGATGCTGGGGCAGGAGATCGACAAGTGGCCAAAAGTCACAGCGCGGCCGATGTTTGGTATGCGCTGCTATTACCGCGGCAAGAACGTCTTTGGCGCATTGCCTGTGACTCGCTGCATCGACAATGGCAACTCATTCATGTTCAAGATTCATCCCATGCCACCGGCACTACTTAAAAAAGCGGACGGCGACCCGCGAGTTTCCGCCAGTGAAGCGCTTAAGGCGATGAAATGGACTCTATTTGAATTTAGTTCCGCGAGCGACTTGAACGATGCACTGTGGTGGCTGAATCAAGCTTACGAGAAAGCGAAATAAGGATTTGGAGATAGAATCAAGGAACCCATGGACCCACATTCAATTGTCGTCGTCAGCCTGCATTCGCCAAAAGAAAAAATCTGGGGCGAGCTGCTCAGCATCAATCCTTCCGGCGTGACACTGCGCGGAATTGATCTCAATTCATTCGACCACTTTGTGAACCAGATCAATGATCCCCACGGTGAACGAACCGGCCTGCCAACTGTATTTTTTCCGATGAACCGCGTCGAACGAATCTCGCTCGACGAGCCTTCCGGTTCGATTCCTTCGATGTCTGAAGTCTTCGCGCGCAAAGCAGGCCTCTCGCTCGCGGAATACCTGGCGCAATTCGCCTAGCGCGTCTTTTGTTTCTGGCGGGGCAGTTTGAATTTCGATTTCTTGTGTTACGGTCCATGAAATTCAAACTGTCCCACCTGCCTGACAGAGCAGGCAATCTGGGATATTCTTCTAAGCAATGCAAGGCCGTATCTGGACGGTACCCAATCAAATTACGTTTCTCCGACTCGGATTCATTCCGATCTTCCTGATCCTCATTTCGTACGACCAGTACAAATGGGCGTTGCTGGTCCTCGTCGTCGCAGGATTGAGCGATGGAATTGATGGCGTGCTCGCCCTGGCGCTGAATCACAAATCAGCGCTTGGCGCGTACCTCGATCCCATTGCGGACAAACTGCTGCTGTCTTCTTCTTTTGTAGTTTTGGCGATGGCAAAAAAAGTGGCCTGGTGGCTGACGATTATGGTGTTGAGCCGCGACGTTTTGCTGCTCGTCGTTGCTGCCGTGATTATTTTGATTTCCGGTTATCGCCCATTTCCACCGAGCATCTACGGAAAATTCACTACGTTTTTTCAGATTGTCTTTGTTTTCGCGGTCGTACTTGCTGCTGCGTATCCATATCCCTATTGGGAGCGCGTGAACAACGGACTGATTTACACGGTGACTGCATTTACGGTGTTTTCAGGATTTCACTACTCGGTCATGATCGCCCGGCAAACTCAGCGCGAGTTAGGTGAGTCAGCTTGAAAAATCCTTCAAATGCAAAAACATCATCGCAAAACTCGCGATGACGACGATGCCTGCTAGGAACCCCAAAGAATATGCGCGCTTGAGTTCTTTGGCGTTCATAGGCGGCCGCTCAGCAAAAAGTTTTCCGAAAGCAATTCCCGAGATCAGGCCGCCGAAGTGTGCCGCGTTGTCGACGTAAAGAAGCAGCCCCATCAGCGCCAGATACAAAACCATGCGCATCATCTGCGAGCGAGTTTCGCGGGCCTGACGTCCCTGGTGCCCGAGTGTTGCTCCAAGCAGAAGCCCAAGCAGTCCACAAAGTGCGCCAGAAGCGCCGGCGCCGAGTCCATAGCCACGGCTCCAGTACAAATTCCAAACAACGCTCGCGACGTTTCCGAAAATTCCAGTGGCGATGTAGATGAAAAGAAATCGCGGCGAACCATATGTGCTTTCGACGCGCGGGCCAAAATCGAGAAGCACCATGGTGTTCATCGCGAAATGCAGAATGCTGACGTGCAGAAAAATCGGCATGACGAAGCGCCACCATTCTCCCTGCAAAATAAGAAGTGATTGGCGCGCACCGAATTGCAAAAGCACCTGGCCGCCTACTCCGCCAAACAAGTTGAGCGATTCACCCTGCTTGTTTGTGGCGAGAATCGAAACCACGAAGAGCAGGATATTGATAACAAAAATGACGTAAGTGACCGGCGCTTCCGCGGAAATGACTCCGCCAAAAGATTTTCCAAGCGCGGAGAGGGAGAAGCGGAGGCTGGTGCCGCATTCGTGGCAGCGCGTGGCAGTGGTACCGACGAGAGAACCGCATGCGGGGCAAAGTTTTGGGCGGGGCTGCTCGTCTCCGCCGCCGAAAACGCCGCGCAGGGAATTCTTGAACCGGTCGAGACGCACCTGCCAGCGATAGGGAAGGGCCAAACCGTTCTCCTTATAGTTCCTTGCGGCGTCCTTTGCGCGTTCCTATAATACTCGAATCGTGTACTGCGCTTGAGAAGCAACGGAGTGACACATGAGCAGATTTGAAGAGTTTGGTAAGCGTATCGACGAAGAAGTTTCGAAATTGCGGAGCATCGACAGTTTTGAGGATTTTGGAAAGCAGGTAGACGAGAAGCTGGCTAGCGTGAGGCAATTTGTATCGGAAGATGTTGCGCCAGAAACGGAAAAGAAGACTGCG
>Ga0126376_10002712_pt1 | contig 10102 bp, 11 predicted proteins | sample PanSoiMetPlot_15_FD_92760 | JGI IMG/M metagenome (GOLD analysis project Ga0126376, IMG submission 92760) | Tropical forest soil microbial communities from Panama - MetaG Plot_15 | ecosystem: Environmental > Terrestrial > Soil > Tropical forest > Bulk soil | place: Panama | collected 2016-02-17 | reverse complement strand
CGAACCCCGCTGCGAGTCCCACAGGATTCGCGAACGATAACCCGAAGCGTTCGATACGAAGCGAAGCGTTGCTGAAATGCGTTGCGAGTAATCGCGAAGGAAGGAGCGAGAGAGAATGTAGCGCCAACTCGTGAGCGGTCTCCGGAGGGAGACGAAAGAGAATTGGGCGCACCAGCGAGCGGTAGACCATCGTGGAACCGAGTCATCATACACGTAAATCGCTGAAATCACATAAATCTCTTCGCTGGCTTTGCGGGAAATATCGCTTCTCGCTAGTATCCGGGCACATGGATTTTGTCGAGAAGGCTCGCATTATGGATGGCCCGCGCATCAATCGCGCGTTGGCGCGTCTTTCGTCCGAAGTGGTCGAAGAAAACCACGGCGCCGGCGACTTGTTCCTGGTCGGAATCAGGCGACGCGGCGTGCCGCTCGCCGAGCGTATGGCGCAAAAGATTGCGGACCTCGAAGGCTATCGTCCGCCGGTCGGCGTGCTCGACATCACGCTTTATCGCGATGACCTTTCCACAGTCGGCGCGAAACCAGTCGTGAATCGCACCGATCTTCCCGGCGACATCGAAAACCGCAACATCGTGCTGATCGACGACGTGCTTTATACCGGCCGCACCATCCGCGCTGCGCTCGATCAGTTGATCGACTTCGGGCGCCCGCGTCGCGTGCAGTTGGCAGTGCTCATCGATCGCGGCAAAGAACATCGTGAGTTGCCGATTCAGGCTGATTACATCGGCAAACTCGTGCCGACCAAGAAAAGCGAAATCATCAAGGTGATGTTGCAGGAGTTTGATGAGGAAGAAGGAGTGGTAATCGTGGAACGGCCGCTAGACGCGGCGTAACGAAGCGGCCAACGGGCCGCTTTTTTTGTGTCAGATCATTCATGCAGACAACTTTCAACCGCCGTCACCTGCTAGGTATTCGCGAGCTCCAGCCCGGAGAAATCAATCATTTACTAGATACCGCCGAGACTTTTCGCGAAGTTTCCAAACGCCAGATCAAAAAGGTTCCGGCACTGCGCGGCCGCACGGTGATCAATCTCTTCTTCGAACCTTCGACTCGCACCAGAACGTCGTTCGAGATCGCTGCGAAACGTCTGTCAGCCGACGCGGTTAACGTCAGTGTTTCCACTTCGAGCGTCACCAAAGGCGAGACGTTGTTGGACACCGCGCGAAACCTCGAAGCGATGGCGCCCGACTGCATTGTGATTCGTCATTCGATGGCCGGCGCGCCGTTCCATCTGGCGCGCATGACCAACGCGCCGATCGTCAACGCAGGTGACGGCGCACACGAGCATCCAACGCAGGCGTTGCTCGATGCGCTGACGATTCGTGAATACAAGGGCCGGATCGAGGGATTGAAGGTCGCGATTGTCGGCGACATCCTGCACTCGCGAGTGGCGCGTTCGAACATCTACCTGCTGACGAAGCTCGGCGCAAACGTCAGTGTCGGCGGTCCGGGCACACTGGTTCCCGACGAGTTCGCGGAGCTGGTTGAGAACGGATTGCGAGTAGAGAAAAATTTCGAAGACGCGATCGAAGGCGCTGATGTCGTGATGATCCTGCGAATTCAACGCGAACGGCAGGACGCCGCGTTCTTCCCGTCCATGCGCGAGTACGCAGTTCACTACGGTTTGCAACCGCGACATCTCGAGCGCGCCGCGCCCGATGCGATCGTGATGCATCCCGGACCGATGAATCGCGGAGTTGAGATCTCGTCCGAGATCGCAGACGGCAGCCGGTCGCTGATTCTCGACCAGGTAACAAACGGTGTGGCGGTTAGGATGGCCGTGCTTTATCTGCTGGCCGGTGGCAGCCACACGGAGGCTGAAGAAAGACCGCAGCCCGCGCGAAAGCAAAAAAGAGAACGCAAGGTGAGCACGGAATGAAGCTGCTGATTGCAAACGGTTACATAATCGATCCGGCGCAGGAGGTGAACACCGGTGGCCGCAGCCTCTTGATCGAAGATGGTCGTGTTGTGGGCCTGGTCGAGCGCGGCGAACCGATTCCCGAACAGGCTCACGTCATCGACGCCACGGGATTGATCGTAGCGCCTGGTTTTATCGATCTTCATACGCACTTGCGTGAGCCCGGTCAGGAGTACAAAGAAACGATCGCCACCGGCGCAGCAGCAGCAGTGGCGGGCGGTTGGACCAGCATCTGCGCGATGCCGAATACCGATCCGGTAAACGACAATCCCGCGGTGACGCGTTTCATCATCGACAAGGGACAGGCAGCCCAACTCGCGAATGTGTTCCCGATCGGCGCTGTTACCAAGGGAAGTCAGGGCAAAGAGCTGGCCGAGATGGGCGAGATGAAAGACGCGGGCATCGTCGCCGTTTCGGATGACGGCCGGTCAGTGCCGACTGCCGCGATGATGCGGAGAGCGCTCGAGTATGCGCGCGGATTTGATTTGACAGTTGTGGATCATTGCCAGGATCAAAGCTTGAGCGTTGGTGGCGTGATGCACGAAGGACGCTGGTCATTAATTCTCGGTCTGCGCGGAATGCCTGCCGCAGCCGAAGACGTCGATGTCGTTCGTGATTGTGTGCTCGCAAACCTGACGAAAGCGAAAATACACATTGCTCACGTTTCGACGCATGGCGCGTTGGAAGCTGTGCGGCGCGCGAAAAATGAAGGACTGAACGTGACCTGCGAAGTGACGCCACATCACTGGACGCTTACTGACGAAGCAGTTGCCGAGTACGACACAAACACCAAAATGAGTCCGCCACTGCGCAGCCGTGAACACGTCGACGCGGTCCTCGAAGCCATGAAAGACGGCACGATCGACGCGATTGCAACCGATCACGCGCCGCATCACCTCGATGAAAAAGCGTTGGAATTCGACCAGGCGTCATTTGGAATCACGGGTTTGGAAACTGCCGTCGGCCTGGCTTTTGATCTGGTACACGCAGGGATGATCGACCTTGAACGCGTCGTGCAGATGTGTTCGGCAAATCCGGCGCGCATTTTCGGACTCACGGATCGCGGATCTCTGAAGAAGGATGCGCACGCGGACGTGACGTTGCTGGATCCCAACTTCGAATGGGTCTTCGATGTGAACCGCTCGAAGTCGAAAAGCAGGAACACACCGTTTCATGGTCGCTCGATGTACGGCGCCGCCGTCGCGACAATCGTCGGCGGACGCGTGGTCTACCTCCATCCCGATTACAAGCACATCAACGAACCGAAACAACGCGCCGCGGACTCACGCAGATAGAATGCGGATCTGTGGCTGATTCCTCACAAATCCGAAAAATCGTTGCTTATCGGCAAACACCGCCCTAAAATGCTCCGGTCTTTGTTCCCGGATTATTCCTGCAAGTTGTCGAGTAAACAGATTTCCTTTGTCCGTACCTCCATTGCGTGACAAGGCTGTCTTGATCATTTTCCTGAACTTGGAACGGAGGTCAACGATGAAGAGTAAGCTCTGCAGCCTTACCTGTATTGCCGCCCTCATCATGGTTCTGCTGGCACCCGCGTCTGCAGCTGACAGCAACAACCCGAACAAGATGCTCAAGCAACAGGAGCGGTATACATTGTCGCTGGAGTTGGAATTTTCCAAAAAAGATCAGAACCCGTTGGAGCAGGCTATTTCAGTCTTATTTGATGTGGGTCCCAACGGGTATGCAACCGGTTTCCTGGTAGGCAAGGGACTGGTGATGACAGCGTACCACGTAATCTCCGGCAATCTCAGCGCGACTAAAAAAGTGATGCTGGGTTTTAAGGCGAGTGACGAGCTATCGGTAAAGGTCTACGTTGACGGTTGTCGGGCCAAGGTAATGAAGGTGGACAAGGAAGCCGATCTGGCGCTGCTCGAGATGTGCCGCGGCTCCAAGAACACCAAGGCGCCGAAGTTTCAAACGTCGCCAAACAAAGACGACAAGTTGTTTCTGATTGCACGTCCGCACGGCGACAAAATCGTCACCCACGGCAGCTTTTACGGCAACTACATGCTCGGCAACCAGGAATACTGGTCAGTCAAGATCGATAGTCGCGACGGCTTTTCAGGCAGTCCGGTCTACAACCAAAACGCCGAAGTGGTTGGCGTGTTCAGTGGTTACGACTGGTCACAGAAGCTGGCGCTGATTAGTCCGAGTATTCGCGCACAGAAGCTGCTCGAGGACTACAATTCGACAGCAAAACCCTAGAGGTCAGAGACGGACGAGTGGTGGTTGTTGTTGCTGAACGCGCGCTTTAAGTGCTCGCGATGGACGTCTCTGATCACGCTGAGTTCGGTGTGCTGGATGCCCAGCAGCTTGCGGCCCGTGATCTGTGCTGTGACGACGAGATAGTTTGCCAACTGATTTGCAGCCAATCGCCAGCGCGGCAAGGCGCGGTGCTCGAAGTTAAATCCTGCTCTCAGACGCATTCGTATGCGATCAGCGTGTGACCAGCGCTTCGAAGAACTCTGGGCGCCGTAGTGCATCAAGCTTGCGTCGGGCACAAACATCAACTGCCAGTCAGCTTTCCTGATCCGCCAGCACCACTCGTTGTCTTCGCCGTACATGTGAAAGCGTTCGTCAAAGCCGCCCACCTGTTCGATCATCGCGCGGCGGGCCATGATTGCCGCGCCGCCGAGCATAGGCACCGGTCGTTCACGATCGTGATTCCAGTGCCAACCCAGCAATAACTCTCCTCGAACCTTCGGCGGCAACAAGTGATAAAGCCATAGCTGAGACATGAAGATGTGCCAGACGCGTGGCGGACTGAAGAACACACTCACTTGAAGTGTGCCGTCCGGATTCAACATCCTCGGTCCACAGGCGCCGATCTTCGGATCGGCCCGAAGTTTTTCTATCAACGTATCGATGGTGCCGGGCGGAACTTCAGTGTCGAGATTGAGAAGAAAAACGAAGGGCGACTCGGTGATTGCGAAGGCCTGATTGTTGGCAGCGCCGAAACCGCGGTTTTCTGAGTTGTTGAAGATGCGCAACTGGCCGCTGTCAATCATGATTGCGGCTGTTTCGTTCGCGCGCAGTTGCGTGAGGCTGTCGTCCCCGGATGCATTGTCGATAATTACGATCTCGTAATCTGATTTGGGAGCGGAGTTGACGATGCTTTCCACGCATTTGGTGAGAAGACTCCCGCCGTTCCAGTTAACAATGATTATCGACAGGTCATAGGACATCAGTTCTGTTCCGGGGGCGGCTCTTTGTGCCTTTTTGTGGCTAAGAAACTAAATCTTTCGCGGCACTCTTAAAACCATTCGCGTATTCGTGATAACGCAGCGTCAGCAACTCCCGCAAGATTCGCGGCAGACGATTGAGCCGCCGTTGCGGCAGGTTGGCCCGTACGTTCAGATGAAACCCATAAGCGCTCACAAACGCAAGCGCCTTTCGTGTGTCGTAGACGCTCGCCTGGGCTAACAGACGTTCCTCGAGCGTCTCCAGAGTTTTTTGCAAATCGGCAGTGTTGTTGCGCCGGCGAAAAGCAGTCTCGATCGCCCGAACTCCATGCGGTTGTGCTTTTGATTCTGGACGCGCTGGAGCGCCGACTTGTTGCCTGTCATGCTGTCGATACTTGATGAGCGGTTCATCGATCGCGACGGCCTCGGCGACTGCTGCGATAGTAAGCGCGATCCAACCGTCGTGAATCATCGCTATTTTTTCAGGAATTGGTAGCGATAAGTTCATGAACTCAGATCGAAACGCCATTGTCGCGCCCGTGACTATCCAACCTGTTATCAGAACTTCGAGCGCACGCCCGCGAGCGATCAGTTTTTGCCTGTACGGGTCGAAAGATACTTCAGTCCACATGCGCCTGCCGAGTGGCTCGAGATTCTCGTCTACTATCTCTGCATCCGAGAAAACCAGACCAATATGCGGAGACTTATTGAATGCTGTTTCGATAACCCGCAATTTATCGTTGCACCAGACGTCGTCCTGGTCGCTGAGCGCGATGATCGAACCCGTACACAAACGAATCGCATGCTCGAAGTTTTTGACGCTGCCGAGGTTCTTTTGGTTGAAATGAAGTGTGACCGGGATGGAAGATTCTGCGGCGAACTTTTCGAGCAGGCGGCGAGTTTGGTCGCACGAGCCATCATCGCAGACGACGATCTCATCCGGCTGGCGCGATTGAGCCAGTATACTTTCCCACTGCGCCGGCAAAAATTCCGCGCCGTTATATGTACACATGGCAATCGAGATTTTCACGCCCGCATTCTAACGTACTTGGAGGAGGCTCAACATGTTCCGAACAACTTCTTAAAAAACCTTTCGCTCCTGAACTCTTTCCTTGGTTGCGAGGGCAAACCGTGGCTCAAACGTACCATTCCCCGAAAGCATTTGTCCCACATACTCACCCACCGCTGGTCCATGCTTGAACCCGTGCCCCGACCCACCCCCAACGAGCCAAACGTTTTCAAGCTCCGGATGCTTGTCAATCAGAAAATCGCCGTTTGACGTGTTTTCATACTGACAAACACGCGTCTCTGTCACCGGCGCACCCGCGAGCAGCGGTACTCGTTGCGCCATGTAATCACTAACTGCCTCCAGCCCCGACGTCGACACAATCCGCTGCCCGCTTTCGGGATCGAACTCTGGTCCATGAGCGTCAATCGCGATCTTGAAACCACGACCTTCGATATTCGGCAGCGCGTAAATCAGATCGTTGAAATCGATCCAGCATGGCATCACTCCGACGTTGAAACTATCGTCTCCCGGCGGAACGCCGAAAAAGATCTCTTCCTGCCGCGAGACGTAAATCCGCTCGCCCAGCAACTCCGGAAATAGTTTTGGCAACCATGGACCACACGCAAACACATAGCGCTTAGCCGCGATCTCTTCGCCGGATCTTGTTCGAATCGAGCCGTTTTCAATGGGCCAAACAATCTCTTCTTCGCGGTAATCAACACCGATTGCACGCGCCGCTGCGGCGATAACATGGACCGCGCGTCGCGCCAGCAACACGCCCGAGTCAGGCTCGAGAATGCCCCAGGTAACCTGGCCCAATGTGATCTGCGGATACCGTCGCGCGAGCTCGTCATGGTCCAGTGTTTCATGGCTGACGCCGAGCCGCTGCAAGGTTGCTGCGGTTGCTTCGCAATATGGATCTCGATCGTGTGCGAGCCATAGAATTCCGGTTTTCACGAACAGGTTATGACGCTCACCGAACAGCTCCTGCCAGAGAACGAGCGAGCGTTGGGCCATGCGCGAGTAGATCTCGTCTGGTCCATAACCCATGCGGATCATTCTCGACTCGCCACCCGAGCTCGAGCGGCTGTTTCCTGGACCATACGCGTCCAGCAGCAGGACCGATGCGCCTTGCTGCCTCAGTTTATAAGCGCTCCAGGCGCCGAAGACTCCCGCGTCCACAACAGCAACGTCATAGAACATGAAAGGAATTGTAACTTATACGACTGTATTATCCGTCTTTATCTGTGTAATCTGTGGCCTTGTTTAGTTTGGAGGTAGAACACATGCGTTCTCTCGTCTTGATCTTGTTGGCCTTCTTTGTGGCCCAGGCTCAAACCGGCAATCAAACCAATGAAGATCGCAGCGATCCGGTAACCACTCTCTCGTCCTATTACAACGCCATCAACTCAAAGGAATTTCGACGCGCCTATGGTTACTGGGAATCGCCGCCATCGTCGTACGACCAGTTTGAGCGAGGCTTCGCCGACACTGATCGAGTGCGTTTACTGATCGACCCACAGTTTCCAGTGGAGGGCGCCGCGGGCAGTGTGTTCGCAGATATTCCGACGATAGTCGTCGCCACCACTCGCGGCGGTAACGAGCGTGTCTTCGCCGGTTGTTATACATTACGCAAATCAAATGTGCGCGATACGGGTTGGCGAATTTATCGAGCCGCCGTTTCGCAAGTTCCGTCGACCACGAGAGTGTCGCGCCTGCTGGCGCGGAGTTGTCGCAATTCTCAATAATTTATTTTTGATTAGGAGGAACTCGAAGTGCGTTTAAGTATCATCATCACCATTCTCACAGGGCTGCTTTTTGTCACTGCCTGCTCCGATCCTTCCGCGAACAAGAGTAAAGCAGTAACAAATGAGGCTGCACCGGTCGCGTCGCCGCGCGCCGCGGCACAGGGGCAGAAGTATCAGATCACAGCGCAGAATTCGAAAATTGACTTTGTAGGATCGCAAGTTACCGGAAGCCATAACGGCTCGTTCGGCGATTTCTCGGGCCAGATCGATTTCGCCGGCACGCCCGAGCAGAGTCACGTGAACATCACGATCAAGATGGATTCAATTACCGCCGACGATCCTAAACTCACGAACCATTTGAAGACCGCTGATTTCTTCGACGTAGCAAAGTTTCCTGAGGCGAGTTTTGTTTCGACTGCGATCAAAGCCGGAGGCGAAGGTGGCGCTTCACACACGGTGACCGGCAACCTGACGATGCATGGTGTGACGAAGTCGATCACGTTTCCGGCAACGATCAACGTGACGCCGGACGCCGCAACAGTCGACAGCTCATTCTCCATCAGTCGCAAAGACTTCGGCATCACCTACCCCGGTCCGTCTGACAACGCGATCCGCGACAACGTAGTGCTGACTCTGAAGATTCACGCGAACAAGGCTGGATGATGATCGACGACTTGTCGCGCTATCACAGCCCGGTGAGCGACCTCTTTCCGAGACCCGTTACGACTCAAGAGTGGGAGGCGTACCGGCTAAGTGACGCGCAGGTCGATTTTTACAGAGAACACGGATACCTCGCAGGCATCCGCATCCTGAATGACGCACAAATCGACGCGCTGCGACGAGAACTCGCAGCGCTTGTCGATCCGGCGCACCCTGGTCACAAACTCTTCTACGAATTCAATGCAAACGAATCAGTCGACCCCGATCGCATACTCTTCCATGCGCTCGGCGCCTGGCGCATAGCTCCCGGCCTTCACGATCTGCTTTGGCATCCCGCTTTTGTAGTCGCAGCGGCGCAGTTGCTCGATGGGCCGTTGCGCTTCTGGCACGATCAGATTTTCTACAAGCCTGCGCACCATGGAGGCATCGTGATCTGGCATCAGGACTACTCATATTGGACCAGGACTACGCCAGTGGCTCATGTCTCCTGCTGGATCGCACTGGACGATTCAACGCGTGAGAACGGCTGCGTGCATTACGTACCTGGCAGTCATCGCTGGCAGTTAATGCCACGCAACAGCTTTGCGAACCGGATGGACACGATCTTCGGATGGCTCACGCCTGCGCAACGAGCAGAGTTTAAACCGATCGCGATAGAGTTAAAGGCAGGCGAGTGTTCGTTCCATCATCCGCTGATGGTGCATGGTTCGTATGCGAATCAAACCGCACGACCGCGACGCGCCGTTGTGATCAACGCTTTTCGCGATGGCATAGTGTCCGCTTCCGACACACCGCTCCTCGAAGGCGTCCCCACAATTCCCACCGGACGGAAGATTGACGGACAATTTTTTCCGTTATTATTTGACCCAAAAATACTCGCCACTAAAACGCAATAACGAAATCAAAGAACTGCGACACGACAGTAAGTTGTAGAGTGTTTAATAGATCCCACACAAACGAAAGGAGATCTATAAATGTCAACAAAAGCAGGTGCTACCCCAGCAAGAAAACGAGCTTCCAACATGTTCAAGGAAGCGAAGACGTTTTCAAGTTTCTCCGTCAACGATTTGCAACAAGCGAAACAGTTTTACGGAGAGAAGCTCGGCCTTGATGTGTCTCAGACGTCAGAAGGACTGGAGCTTCACACCGATGACAATGTAGTGTTCTTATATGCGAAACCGAACCACACCCCGGCATCATTCACTGTTCTAAATTTTTCCGTGGACAACATCGAAACAGCAGTTGACGAACTCAACTCGCTGGGAATCAAGCTCGAGCATTACAACCTGCCCGACATCAAGACTGACCAACGCGGCATCGCGCGCGGTCCACACGGGCCGACGATCGCGTGGTTCAAAGACCCGGCGGGAAATATCTTGTCGATACTTGAAGAGAGGTAGTTAGCTAAGAGCCAACGGACTTACGCGGATAAACGCCGTTTCAGTTTTGCGTTTATCCGCGTGATCCGTAGCTTTATCTCCTTCTCAATCCACCTCCTCCACTTCTCGCACCGCCGTGTCCGCGCAGCGAACTAAAGTCGCGTGTG
>Ga0126376_10002710_pt1 | contig 10105 bp, 10 predicted proteins | sample PanSoiMetPlot_15_FD_92760 | JGI IMG/M metagenome (GOLD analysis project Ga0126376, IMG submission 92760) | Tropical forest soil microbial communities from Panama - MetaG Plot_15 | ecosystem: Environmental > Terrestrial > Soil > Tropical forest > Bulk soil | place: Panama | collected 2016-02-17 | reverse complement strand
TTGAGCCGCGCGATCCGGCGGAACTCCTCCAGGCTCGCGTCGGGGAACTGGATGTGGCGGCCCATGGCCAGATCGGGGCAGTCGAGCTGGAGCACGAAGCCGGACCGGGCGATCGCCTCGTACTCCTCCCTCATTGCGTCGGCAAGAGCGCCCACGTAGGCCTCGTGGCTCGGGTAGTACTGGTTGCGGAAGAAGAGCGCGATCACACCCGGCGAAGCCGCCGACATGAAGACGTCCTCCGCCTTGACGCCCTCGGTGGCCGCCTTCAGGTTGTCGATGTCGGCCCGCATCAGGCTGCGGTCCTTGACCCGGACTTCTCCAATGCAGGCGGGCATCACATACGCTTCCGGGTCGGCGCCCATATCCCGGAACATCTTCTGCCCGTACTCGGGAAAGTCGACCATATCCCCCATGGCCATCATCGGCGCCTGGCCACCGAAGCCGGTGAGCCGGTCCTTCACGTAGGTCGAGTAGACGAATTTGCTCGTCTCACCGTCGTTGAGGACGTCCACACCGGCATCGGCCTGCTTGCGCACGACCTCGGCAACCGCCTCACGCACGCGCCTGGCCAGCGCGGGCTCATCCGCCTTGCCGGCCTCGTGAGCGGCCAGCATCTCCACCACGTCGGGCGGCCGGGGCAGACTGCCGGTGTGGGTGGTGAGTATCCTGTCCAGGCTGCGTTTCATCTCTTCTCTCCCCTTCGGAGCTGCCAGGCGCCCACTACCACCAGTCGGGCCGTGGCTGCTTCCAAGCGCGCACGCCAGCCAACCGGTTGGCAAAATCCGGTCATGCACACTAGCACGCGTGCACTGGTTCGGCCGACCGGGTCGTGCGTCGTCAGGCCTTGAACCGGCCGACGTCATGCGTGGCTTGCTCGCGAGACTCTGCGCCCAGGCCGATGCGCTCGCCGGCACTGCCCAAGCGATCCCGCTCGTGGACTCCTCAGTCGATGCCGTCTTCACTCGTAGCGAGATTTACGATCGCTGCTGGCCATGTTGGAACTCGATCTCAAGCTCACCGCGGGCCAGGTCCTCGAAGAGTGCCGCCGACGCGGCGTCATCGTTCGAAGTGAACGCGAGCTCGCCGGGCGCGCAGGTAGCCATCATTGGCACCTTCGGATCCCCGGCCGTCGAGGCACCTTGGAATTGAATGCATGGCGAAATCGAGTCTGGGTGAAAGTGCACCCGCTGCGTGACGGGGGCTGGGCAATTGCTCTTGCACAGGAGCTCGCCGCGCGGGGGCTGAATAACGCTCAATGCGCTCGGGACGACGATCCTGCGGCGCTCACTTGACAATGAGTCTCACCGATGCTTCGAACTTTGCCTACTTGTGCTGGATCGCAAGAGGCGTGTCTTCGCTCGCGCGGGAGCATGACCGGCACGTCATCCCGCGCCACCCTGGCCGGAACTGACGCTGAAGCTTCCACTCTTACGTGCGAACCGTAATGCGGTCGTGGCTGAACATGCGCTCCGGAGTGGCTGGCTGAACGAAACCACTGCGGGTGGTCGCCCGCTACGCGGGGAGGTGACCCGATGCGGTCAGCAAGACGTTGGAACGGTCATGACTGAGATTGAGCTCGATGCGGACCGGCTGGTGGCGCGCATCCGCGGCGTGGACAAGGTCCTCGCCCTGAAGAGCGAGCTCACGGTCGCACTCACTCATATCAAGGGTGCAGAGGTAAGTCCGCCCGATGTCCGCCAACGCTGGCGGAATCCGCTGCGCATGCATATCCCTGGCACCGACCTCCCTTTTGTCGTCATGGCGGGAAGCTTCCTCTTCCGCGACGGCCAGCATGCCTTCTGGGACGTCCACAATCCCGACCGCACGATCGTGGTTCGTCTGGCCCACGAGCCATTCGACTGCCTCGTGCTGGAGGTCGCGGATCCGGAGGCGACAGTGGCCGGGATCAACGGAGCGATCGGGCTGCGCCCCTCGTCCGAGTCGCCGAGCGATGATTGAGGGGTGCGCATGAGGGCGTGCCGCTGGTCGCTACGCCGCCCTCACTGCCCCCCGAGCAGCCTGGGTGAGCCGGGCGCGCCCGTGTCGTAGGCCGCTCTGGTGCCGGGCTGGAAGTGGAGCACGACAATCCAGGCGTCTGAGCGAGTGGTGTCTGGTTCGGACGGCCCGATGCGGTGTCCACGACGCCTGCCTCGGCGTCGCCCAACAGCGGACCGGTTGATCAGCTGAGAAGCTCGATCGAGGCCACGCGGCCGGGCAGACCGTCCAGGATCGTTACGGTTCCAGATCTCTCGGGGGCGACATCCACCGCCCGGTGGATGTCCGCTATCCAATCGGTGGACCGGCGGAAGCAGGCGAACGGCGTCGCAATCTGACCGGTCCGCCGATTCGCCGCTGGCCTGTCCGCTGCAATGCTGGCTGCATGTTGCACACGAACACCGACTCGACCACCTGGAGTGCCGTCTCACTGAAGTCTTCAAGCCTCCGAGATGCGTTCCAGCCGATCAGGGGACTGGTCGCCTGCTACTTCGGGCTCGGCCTGCTTGGCCTCGGCGCAACCCTCCTTCTCCATGATCATCCACAGCTCGTTAACACTGCGGTCTGGGTGCGCGGCAGCATAGTGTTGGCCACCAGCGGCCTGATGTATCTCCATGCGGAGACGGCCTCTCGCGGAAGCAAAGCCGCGTTCAACCGACTGAGGATTGCTTCGATCATCGTGCCGCTGGCAATAGCGGTGCTCATCGCGCTGCCAGACCCGTTCCCCGTCTGGATGAAGGTGCAACAGGGACTGTGTGCCCTGGTCGTCGCAGGTGTCGCGGTCCTTGTCAATCTGCGTCCTCCGCGACGGCACTTTGCTCGCTGAGCACGAGCATGCGACGGGCAAGCCCTGCTGGAGAGACGCGCACGGCGGCGTCCAGCGGAGGAGGGCTTCGCGGGAAGGCTCGGCGGTCGGGAAGAGGTGTCCGAGCACCTGCTCCGAGCCCGGGCCCTTTCCTGCCGCTCGGCGCCGGCGTCCCATGGCCTCGGCAAAGCTGACCGCAGCCGCAGCGCAGGCGCTGGCGGTTGTTGTGGACCAGGTGGTGGTTCTCGGCTCGCGGCGGCGAGGTCGTCCATCGGGGTGAACGCATCGCCAAAAGAACGGATGATGGTACGTGGGATATGACCTCTCGCTTCACGTTTGACGGAGGCAAGACCTGGGAGCGCCGCAACGCGGCAGTCCAGGGGGCGCTTCCGTATGTCCTTCTTGCCATCTCAACGGTGCTGAGTCTGGCCCAGCCCGGGCCAGGTCCGCACGACCGGCTGGTCACCGTCGGCTTGACCGCGCTTGCCGCCTTGTGGGTGCTCGCGATGTTCACATGGATGGATTCGCGCTGGCCTCGGCGGACGGTCGGCAGACTGGTCTACGTCGCGGGCCTCCTGTTGATCTGCGGCATCCTCGTAGCACACTCACCTTTCTTCATCGCCTTCACCGTCACCTGCTTCGCCCAGACGATCCTCCTGCTCCCGCCGGTGTTCGCGTTCGTCGGGGTGGCATTGTCATCGGTCATCGTCTTCCTGGTGCCGACCGGCTTCCGCTTCCACACTGCCCAGGAGGCTTTCAACGACGGGCTCGTAATTGCCCTGGAGACCCTGGTCGTGGGGGGCCTTGGCGTCTTGGGCATGAGGGCGAGGGAGGAGCTGCAGCGGGCGCTGGCGGAGAACGCCGGGCTGCACGCCCAGCTGCTCGCCCAGGCGCGCGAGGCCGGGAGGCTCGACGAACGCGGCCGCGTGGCCCGCGAGATTCATGACACGCTAGCTCAGGGGCTCACCGGGATCATCACCCAGCTGGAGGCCGCGCAGCAGGCGGGCGACCGTTTCCCCGAGGTGGGTCAGGCCTGCGCACTGGCTCGTGAGAGCCTCAATGAGGCTCGCCGGTCAGTCCAGGCTCTGCGGCCGGCGCCACTGGAGGAGGCTCGCCTGCCGGAGGCGATCGCCAAGATGGCCCGACGCTGGTCGAAGACCTCGTCCGTGGCGGTGACCTTCACATCTACTGGCGAGTCCAAACCCCTGCTGGCCGAACTGGAGGTCACGCTCTTCCGTGCCGCCCAGGAGGCGCTGACGAACGTGGCCAAGCACGCGCGCGCATCCAGAGTCGGACTCACGGTGTCCTACACGGACGACGTAGTGCTTCTTGACGTTCGTGACGACGGCATCGGCTTCGACCTGGCCCTGGTGGATGGCCAGCGTGTCCCCGACGGCGGCCACCAGTTCGGGCTCCAGGCTATGAGCCAGCGCCTGCTGCAGGTAGGAGGGGACCTCGAGATCGAGAGCGTCCCCGGGTCGGGGACCGCCATCAATGCGCGCGTCCCGGCGATCGTGGCCGAGGCGGGCGCGTGACCGCGGACGCGCCGATCCGGCTGCTGATCGTCGACGATCACCCCGTGGTGCGTGGCGGCCTGCGCGGGATCTTCGCCGGCGATGAAGGCTTCGAGGTGGTCGGGGAGGCGGGGAATGGTGCCGAGGCTGTGACGGAGGCAGTGAGGCTGGGGGCCGACGTCGTCCTCATGGACCTGCGCATGCCCGAGATGGGCGGGGTCGAGGCGATCCGGCGCCTGCGCGAGAGCGCGCCGTCGGCCCACGTTCTGGTTCTAACCACCTACGACACTGATGACGATGTGCTACCTGCCATCGAGGCCGGGGCGACCGGCTACCTGCTCAAGGACGCTCCGCGAGAGGAATTGGTCCGCGCCGTTCGAGCCGCGGCCAAAGGGGAGTCCGTGCTGTCCCCCTCGGTCGCTGGGCGCGTGCTGACCCGAGTGCGCGAACCGGCGCGGGACAGCCTGAGCCGGCGAGAGGTGGAGGTGCTTCGGCTCATCGCGAGCGGCGTGCCCACGCGCGAGGCGGCAGCCACACTCTTCGTCAGCGAAGCCACCATCAAGACGCACCTGCTGCACATCTACGACAAGTTGGGAGTGCGGGACCGGGCCGCCGCCGTAGGTGAGGCCTACCGCCGCCGCTTGCTTCCCTGACTCCACCACGCCTCTGATCGACGGCCGCCATCGCGCCGAGTGCGTCGACCAGGCAGGTCGGGCAGTTCGGTGCGCCTGGCATACGCGTCATAGCGCAACCATCAGGTTCAGGCCGTGCCCGGCTCCACCAGGCCGGCCTCGTAAGCGAGGATCACCGCCTGGACGCGGTCACGCAGGTTGAGCTTACTGAGGACGTGGGCAACGTGCGTCTTGACAGTCGTCTCGCCAACATGGAGCCGCGTCGCGATCTCCGCGTTCGTCAGCCCACGGGCCAGCAGGCGAAGGACCTCAAGCTCACGCTCGGTCAGGTCGCTCAGCACCACCGGGGTTCGGACCGGCGGCGGCGAGCGCCGGCCGAACTCCTCGATCAGTCGCCTGGTGACCGATGGCGCGAGCAGGGCGTCGCCTGCCGCCACCACTCGGATGGCGTTGACCAGCTCCTCGGGAGGCGCGTGCTTGAGGAGGAAGGCCGAGGCGCCGGCGGCGAGGGCGTCGAAGACGTACTCGTCCAGCTCATAAGTGGTCAGGATCACCACCCGCGGCGCCTGGCCCGAGCTGTCGCGGGTGATCAAGCGAGTGGCCTCGATCCCGTCCAGCACGGGCATGCGCACGTCCATCAGGACCACGTCCGGGCGCCGCCTCTGCACCAGCTCGGCCGCCTCGCGGCCGTTGCCGGCCTCACCAGCCACCTCTATGTCAGGCTGGGATTCGAGGATCATCCTCAGCCCCGTTCGGACCATGGCCTGATCGTCGGCGAGAGCGACCCGAATCACGAGGGCAGACGGGCGGTCACTATAAAACCGCCGACAGGTGTTGAGGCCGCCTGCAGCTCGCCCCCGAAGAGGGCCACCCGCTCCCGCATTCCGATCAGGCCGTGACCGGTCGAGGTTGCTATCGCCTCCTGGGAGCTGCCCTGGCCGTCGTCCCGGATTGTGAGCGTGACCACCTCAGGACCATAGTCCACACCTACGTCGAGTTGGGAAGCGGCGGAGTGCTTCAGGACGTTAGTGACCGCCTCCTGTACGATCCTGTAGGCGGTGACGTCGAGCGTCGCGGGCAGGGGCCGGCGTTCGCCGGTAACCCTCAAACCAACGGCCATGCCCGCGTCGCGCGCCGGCTTCAACAGCGCTTCCACCTGCTCCAGCCCCGGCTGAGGCGCCCTGGCCGGCGTATCGTCACCCCTGCGCAGCACGCCCAGCAACCGGCTCAGCTCGGCGAGCGTGTCACGAGCGGTGACCTCGATCGCCTCCAGCGTGTGCTCTGCCGTCCCGCCTGCGCTCCCAGACATGCGCGTCGCACCGGCCTGGATCGCGATCACGCTGACGTTGTGGGCGACCACGTCGTGGAGTTCGCGCGCGATGCGCAGCCGCTCCTGTTCGGCCGCCAGCCGGCGGGAGTCCTCGACCTCGGCCGCCAGGGACTGGGCGCGAGCCTCAAGCCCGGCCACGAAGCGGCGGCGGCCGCGAAGATAATCGCCCGCCACCCAGCTCGCGAGCGAGAGGGCGGCGATGGGGGTAATGAAGGGCAGGACGTCGCGCCGGCCGGAGACCAGGCCGCCGCCAACGCCGATCACGATCGCCATCGCCACCAGGCCGGCCACGAGCAGGCGAGGCCGCGGCGGAGCGTAGACAGAGACCGAGTACACCGCAATCACTACCGCGATTACCGAGGCGGCCGTCTGGTAGCCAAGCAACAGGATCGCCGCCACCGCCGCGCCCACCACGGCCAGGACTATGAGCGGGCGCTGCCGACGCCAGTAGAGAGGGGCCGCCTGGGCGGCGGCAAGCAGCAGCGCCGTAGCCGCCCACTCTCCGGTCCGGCCCGAGTAGACCTCCAACACGCCGCCCACGCCGAGAGGGAAGAAGATGACGGCGGCCAGCGCACCGTCGAGCAAACGGGGGCGCCCGGCCAGCCACGACCAGGGCCGTGGATAATGCCCACGGCCCTGGCCGGGACCCGGCTCGCGCGGCAGCCCAGCTATGTGACGTCCCTCCGCCAGATCAGCCCCCCTGAAACGACCGCTAACGCGACCGCGTAGGCCGTCAGCACCAGGGCAGCCTCCGTGCCGGTCATCAGGGCCGGGGGTGTGTGCGGGTCCGGGATCGCGGTGCCGAACGACTGCACCAGCGAGCCGGCGCTCTCCCCGTCGAAGGCCTTGAGCAGCCAGTGGTATCCGCTGCTCAGGCCACTCACGAACCGGACCAGAATGGTCTGGATCAGGACCAGGTATATAACGCCCAGTCCCACCGCGGCTGCCGCCTGCCGGAACACGATGCCCAGGGCCAGCCCCAGGAGTGAGTAGCAGGCCAGGATCAGCCAGGTCGCGCCCACCGCCTCCGCGATCACGGCCAGGCTCGGCCAGTTGATGGAGTGCCCGTCAACAAGCGCGATGACCAGGCTGCAGATGGCGCCGCCAAGGTAGAGCGCTCCGCTGAGCAATCCCATCCAGAGGCCCATAGCCATCAGTCGTCCGGCCAGCCCGGTCAATCGCCCGGGGCGCTGCGTCAACAGAGTCTTCAATGTGCCCCAACCGTACTCTGCGCCCGAGGTAAGGGCCCCCAGGACGATCGCCAGGGCGGCGCCGAGCGGGAACGAGGCTCCGATGACGTTAAGCACGAAGTCGGCCGGGTAGAGGGCCTGCTTGTTCAGCGCTGCCTGGCCCGCGTTGGCGGCTGATGGCCAGGTGAACTGGTAGTAGTTCACGGAGTAGACGAGGACTGTCACGGCCACTACGAGGGCGGTGCCCACCAGGTATGCCGGTCGTTGGCGCAGCTTGCGCCACTCCGACTTGATGCTGCCGATCATTGTCCCTGCTCCTCTCCTGTGAGCTGGAAGAAGACATCTTCCAGCGACCGTTCCATGGGCCGCAGCTCGCTGACCGCGATGCCGGCGGCCGCCAGCCGGGCGCTGATCTCCGCGCCCCGGGTGGGGGCAACGCTGACGCGCAGGGTGCCGTCGATGCGGCTTATCGCCTCGGCGGGGAAGGCTTTGGCCAGCACATGCTGCGCTGTGTCGATGGGCTCGGCGCGCACCAGCACGCCCGGCTCGCCGCGCAGCTCGGCGACGCTCGACTCGGTGACCAGCCGGCCCTGGCTGATCACACCGACACGATCGCAGATCTGCTCCACCTCGCCCAGAAGGTGGCTGGACAGGAGGACCGTGCGGTCGCCTTGGCCGAGGTGCCGGATGAGATGACGCATCTCCGCCATCCCCTGGGGGTCGAGGCCGTTGGTCGGCTCGTCCAGGATGAGCAGCTCCGGGCCTTTGAGAAGGGCCGCCGCCACGCCCAGTCGCTGCTTCATCCCGGTCGAGTAGGTGCCGAAGCGGCGGTGTGCCTGCGAGGTCAGGTCGACCTCGGCGAGGACCGAGTCGATCCGGCTGTGGGGAATCCGCGCCAGGTCGGCCACAACCTTCAGGTTCTCGCGGCCGGACAGATACGGGTAAAGGGCGGCCGACTCGACCAGCGAGCCGACCCTGGCCAGGCCAGCGGGGTCACCCGGCGAATGGCCGGCGACCAGGGCCGAGCCCGAGGTCGGCTTGATCAGTCCGACGAGCAGGCGCAGCGCGGTTGTTTTCCCGGCGCCGTTGGGCCCCAGGAATCCGTAGACCTCGCCCCGGCGGACGCTCATGTCGACCGAGTCGACTGCGAGCACACCGTTCCGATAGCGCTTGGTGAGACCTCTGGTCTCGATGACTGTTGGCTCCATGGGCTCGACGTTACTGGTGGGCGGAGCCCGGGGTCGTCCTCAGCCGGAGCGAAATTCAGCCTCAGTCGCGAGGAGGATCAGGGGCCGCAGATCCTCCTGCAGGAGGACCGTGGAAGCGGAGCCGAGTAACCCGCCAACCTCCAGGGTAGCGGTTGACACCAAAGTCCTCTCAACTGCCCAAGTCGCTGCCGAGGTCCGTGGATCAACGACGGGGCTTGCCGCCGCCACCACCCGTTAGCTGAAGGAGGTCACACCGGATTGTGCTGGGCACGAGAATCGGGGAGACCCTGCCGGCCCACCGGTCACCGCGACACTGGAATGGTCGGGCGGCGTGCCCTCGTAATCGATGATTGTGAAGTGGCCAACGAAGGCAGACGCGGATACCGACTCCTTTACCGCATTGGACTGACGCCGTGGGAGTCCCGGGGGCTGCCTACAGAGTTGGTCGGGCTTGCTGGATCCGGCCGTGCTCTCGAACTTGGGTGCGGTCGTGGAAAGCAGGCGATCGAGCTCGCCCGCTGCGGGTGGCAGGTCGTGGGAATCGATTTTGCACCCGAGGCTATGGCCGCGGCCAGAGAACGCGCTCGCCAGGCAGGGGTCTCAGCTGAGTTCAGAGCCGGCGATGTGACACGACTGGCCGAGGCCGGCGTGGGCACTGGTTATGACCTCGTCTACGACATCAAGTGCTTCCACGGTTTGGCTCCCACCTTGCGGCCCGCTTATGCAGCTGGTGTTGCGGCGGCCTGCCGCTCACACGGTGATTTCATACTGTTTGCAACGGAGCCTTCAAGGCGGCGCCGCCGGCTTGGGCTGCCGCCGGGAGTATCAGCGGACGATGTTCGCACTGTCTTCTCTGCAGACTTCGAATGGGTCAATACGAAGCCAGCTCCTGATGTGCCGTTTGGAGAGGCCGTCTACCACTTCCGACGACGCTGACGGCGTTCGAGTTCTTCAGCGTTCAATCGGCCAGGCTGACAAAGCGTGGAGACGCGCATCCGGACCTCCGCTCACTACCACGATGCGGGGATAGGGATGGGCGTACGGGTGGGCGCGCGGTGGCCCCACCTGCTGGTCCATCCCGTAGTCTCTCGTGGCGGTGGCTCCTCAGGAACTCGACCCGCGCGCCATCGCCTTCTTCCGGCTGCAGCGTCACGGACTCGCTGCTCGCCTCGCGGGCGGGGCTGTTGAAGCGGCTGCGGCTGCCTGCGGGCTCCAGGCTCAAGTCATGAGTTGCGCCGAGCTCCAGGCCTGGGCGCGCTGTTCCAGGCCGACCCCTGGAGATCTCCAGCGCGCGCTTGTCGAAGAGAAGTCTCTTATGCGCACGTGGACCATGCGGGGCACGCTGCATGTACTGTCGCCCGCCCAGTACGCCCTCTTTGTTGTGGGATTCGGTCGCCACTGGGAACCTGGCGGGGCCTGGTTCAGGGCGTT
>Ga0126376_10002709_pt1 | contig 10106 bp, 4 predicted proteins | sample PanSoiMetPlot_15_FD_92760 | JGI IMG/M metagenome (GOLD analysis project Ga0126376, IMG submission 92760) | Tropical forest soil microbial communities from Panama - MetaG Plot_15 | ecosystem: Environmental > Terrestrial > Soil > Tropical forest > Bulk soil | place: Panama | collected 2016-02-17 | reverse complement strand
GGTGGGGGATGGTGAAAGGCACGTAGAGGAAGAACGGGCGGGCGCGGTGGTCGCGGATGAACTGCAATGCTTCGGCCTCGATCAGGTCGTGCGAGTAGTGCTTGCCCGTCAGCCCGCGGTCGTCGCGTTCGAGCACCACCTTTTGATCGTTGCGCCAGAGGTGGTCAGGGTAGTAGCTGTGCGCCTCGCGCTGGCAGTTGTAGCCGTAGAAGAGGTCGAAGCCCTGCCGGTTCGGGTCGCCTTCGGTCCCGACGAATCCCAGCCCCCACTTGCCGAAGGCGCCGGTCGTGTAGCCCTGCGACTTGAGCAACTCGGCGATGGTGACCTCCGAGGCCGGGAGCGGCCACTGCCCTTCCGGCTTCACCTCCCGGTTGTCGCGGATGTAGGCGTGCCCGCCGTGTTTGCCGGTCATCAGCACGCAGCGCGAGGGGGCGCAGACAGGCGAGCCCGCGTAGAACTGCGTGAAGCGCATGCCCTCGGCGGCCAGGCGGTCGAGGTGCGGCGTCTTGATCTTCGTCTGGCCGTAGCTGCCCAGGTCGCCGTAGCCGAGGTCGTCCGCCAGAATAAAGATCACGTTGGGCCTAGGCCGCCCTGCCGCCTGCCGGGTCGGGGCGCCGGATTGGAGGCCGTGCGGCGCGCCGCCCGCAACCATGAGCAGCCAGGTGATGGCCACCGATAAACAGATTGGTTGAAGCCGTCTCATCGTCCGTTCCATAAAATATGTTCCAATCGGGCATTGAACCTTCCGACAAGTATCATCCTCACGGTCTCTTTCGGCGTGTAAAGAGTGATCTCTCGATCATTCATTCTTGCCTTCTAGTTGATCGCCGCTTTGATAGATTTCAGGAGAAAGCGTTGCGCCGACGGCGCGCCCGCGACCTCGCGGGCTGGCTCCCGGCGAAGGATGCCTGCGCTGACGCAGGCGCGCCACCGCGATTTTCATTCTTTCAGGGCGTCGCTCACGATATGAACGACTCCTCTGACCTGTTTCAGGTGATTCACCTGTTCGCAGGCTTCGTCCCCGGCGGCACGTTGTTCGGGCCGGGGCCGCGATACTGCTTCCAGTAGAGTTCGTGGTACGGATTGACCGCGGGCTGCGTCGCGTTCTCGTTTTCGAGCAGCGGCAGCGCCTCAGCCCACCATTTGTCGTAGGCGGCATCCAGCTCTTTCACAACATCGGGATGCTGCGCGGCAAGGTCAGTCTTTTCGCCGGGATCGGCCTTCACATCATAAAGCTCCCAACGCTTCACCCCCTCACGGCTGCTATTAACTAGGTGCCAGCGCGCATTGCGGACGCTGCATTGCGCGTACTTGGAATCATTCGGGTCGGAGCCTTTCGCCCAGCGCCCGACGTGCGTGAAGAGCCGCCGATCCGCCCAGGCGGCCTGCGGATCCCGGAGCAAGGGCACGAGGCTGCGGCCTTCGACCTGCGCCCTCACGGCGGGCGAGAGCCGCGCGCCGGCCAGTTCCGCCAGCGTCGGGAAGACGTCAATGTGCGCGGCCAGCCGGTCCACCGCCGCAGGTTTGAGCGTGCCGGGCCAGCGCCAGAAACTCATAGCGCGCGTGCCGCCGAGGTAAGGCGTGTTCTTCTGCCCGCGCATCCCAGCGTTCCACACGCGCACGCCCTCGGTACCGCCGTTATCGTTCATAAAGATGACGAGCGTCTCTCGTTCGAGTCCTTCCTCTTTCAACATCGCCAGCAGCTTGCCGACGTTCTCGTCAAGGTTGGCGATCATCCCGAAAAACTTTGCCGTCGCCGCAGGCGCCTTGTCTGCGTACTTCTTTTCGTACTGCTCAGCGACGACCAGCGGCGCGTGCGGCGCGTTGGGCGTAATCATTGCGAAGAACGGCTGGCGGCCCTTGGCGGTTTGGATCCACCGCATGGCCTGGTTGAAGAAGACGTCGGTGCAGTAGCCGCTGGTCTTCTCGAACGTGCCGTTGTGGTTGATGACCGGGTCGAAGTACCGATTGCCCGGCGCGTCGCCGCACGTGCCCGGATAGGTCTGGCCGATGCCACCGCAGCCGTGAATGAACATCTCGTCGAAGCCGCGCCGCGCGGGCCAGCGTTCCGGCTCATCGCCCAGGTGCCATTTGCCGAAGATGCCGGTCGTGTAGCCGGCGGTCTTCAGCGCCTGCGCCAGCGTCGTGGTCTTCAATGTCATGCGCTCGCGTTCGAGGATCGTATGTGTGACGCCGTTCTTGAATTCGTGGCGTCCCGAAAGCAATGCGGAGCGCGTCGGCGCGCAGGTCGGGCTGACGTGGAAATCGGTGAAGCGCACCGACTCATCGTGCAGCCGGTCGAGGTTGGGCGTCTTCAAGATCGGGTTGCCGTGCCGCCCGAGGTCGCCATAGCCCTGGTCATCAGTCAGAATGAGGATGATATTCGATTTGCGCGATTGCGCGATGGCAGTCTGACCGAAGTGGCCGGCGGATGAAGCTACGCCACAGAAGATGATCAGCAGGGAAATGATCGATTGTTTTCTCATTGGTCCTCACTCGCGACGGCGCGCGACGCTGCGTCCTTGGCGCTGGTACTTTCCCGTTAGTATCAATCTCTTCATGATGATACTCAGACAAGGCGACCCGATGGTTAATGCTTAGTTCGTCTGATGCTCATTCCCTACGCACGTAAGCATAATAAGCGCCGCACAATTCGCGCCCATTCGCGTCATAAAACCACGATTGCATCGGCAATTTATCCCCGGCTTTGAGCGCGACGTTGAAGATAATCTCTTTGTCTTGTGCGCCGACAGCTTTAGTCTCGTCCATTTCGGCGATCTTCAGCCGCGCTTTGGCGATGGGCAGCGCCACGCCAGCGGGCAAGGTGCGATTCTCGTTTCTGTATTCCGGCACGCCGGCCGTGATGGCGGCGTCGGCTTCTTTCGGCCAACGGCGCAAGGCGATTTCATACGTGCCGCTCCGTTCGACCAGCAGATGCCACACGCCGTTTTTGTTCTGCCCGGGGCGCACGCAATTGACGACGTTGTCGCAGTAGACGTCCGCCCAATCCACCGCCGTCAGCCTGACGGGATTCTCCTGCGGCGCGCCGATGCTGATCGGATAAAACTCCTTGATGAGCGGCTCGACACCCGCCCACCATTGCTCGTAATGTTGCCGCATTTGCCGAAAGATTTCGGGCTGCTCCGCCGCGACGTTGTGGGCTTGCGCGGGGTCGGTTTTCAGGTCGTACAACTCAGTGCCGTTGACCAGCCGCCATTTGTCCCAGATCACCGCGCCGTCCCATTTGGTGGGCGTCTGCCCGTACTGCGCCACGAACTTGCGGTCGGGGAACGGCTGTGACGAACCGCGCAAAAGTCCGGCGAGGCTCTGCCCGTCGAATTTGGCGGCGGCTGGCTTTTTCAATTTCAGCAGGTCAATCAGCGTCGGCAACAGGTCCTGCGCCTGCGTCGGCGTCTCCACGTTCGCGGGCGCGCGCAGCTTGCCATTCGGCCAGCGCACAAAGAGCGCGGCGCGATGACCGCCTTCATAATTCGATGTTTTCTGTCCGCGCATCCCAGCGTTGAATAATCTGACGCCCGCCGTGCCGCCGTTGTCGTTGAAGAAGATCACGATGGTATTGTCGCGCAGACCCGAAGATTGCAGAAACGCTTCGAGCCGCCCGATGTTTTCATCCAGGTTGGCGATCATCCCGAAAAACGCCGCTGGGCCTTTACCCTCAGATCTGAACTCCGGTTGAGAATAGCGCCGTATGCACGGAACACGTTAATGCGGACCGCGCTTTCTGCGTCAACGGCCTGTAGCAGTGTTTTGCCGGGTGGATCGAACGGATGAATGTGGAGGAACATGAAATCGTCGGCGAGGCTTTCAGGAACCCTGTCGAATGTTTCCGCAATGGAGTCAATATCACCTAACTTCCTTACGGAGGCTTTGCGTCCTCGCTGTAATCGGTGAACCTCAACCGCCAACCCGGTGGTGAGTACCCAGTGCCGAGCGCAGTGACGGCCCAGTTTCCGCAGCGTACACATAACGCGATTTGCATCGGCGCCGGATAATACTTCGTGGAGCATATTTTGAGCTACTGTACCCGCTAAAGACATCGTGTGCAAATGGCGGATCAGCTATGGAACCTGTCACTGATGCCGTATTACAACGGATACGAAAGGTGAATCGGCAGGCCGTATGGCGGCAGTGTGACCTGAGCGAGTTCGCCAATCGGCCGGTACAAACGCACATCTTGCCATACTTTACTGTGCGCCGATTGGAGCAAAATCACGACGGCTTCCGCTCTTAGAAAGGCCGACAAAATGCGATCAGAATTTACCAGGCCGTCACTTATTTCGGCTGGACGATTCATAATCCACCAAAACTAACACTTCTTCCGGTTAGTTTGGTGGGACACACCCTAGTTTTTCAGCGGCCTGCTAGGCCTGGATCTCTGGCACACCTTGTCGGGTCTCGCAGTGAGCGACCACTTAGCAGATCGCTGGAACTGGGATGAGTGGAGAAGTTCGGAGGATGCGTTGCGCCCCCAGGTCGATGCCCAGCGGATCGACGACCGGCGTGCCGTTGGGCAGAAGTTCCACGGCAAGTACACTGAGAGGCGCCTCATTCGCCAGCGCGAGCGCCTCGAGCGCGAGCTGGATTTCGGCATCACCGAACGTGGCAGTCCCGAACTCGTTCGTTCTCCCGCCTCCAGAGAAGCCCGTCCAGGGCGCCGGCTTACGACCGAGCAACACATTGCACCGTTCCTGACCATCCACGCGCTCTGCCTGTGCGTAGAGCAACACCCAGATCTGGCTTCGTGGTTTGTCTGCCTGCACCGAGCGGCCATCGAAAACCGGGACCGCGAAGGGCGCGCTAACAATGATGCCCAGACTGCTACGGACCACTGCGCACGAAAGAGCAGGGGCCGGATGCTGCACTCCAGTTACACGCAAAGGAGGACCATAACGACCCTGGGCCGTGGTCCATTCTGTCTTGTGGCCCACGCGTAGTTCATAGGTAAAGAAACCAAACAGCTCACTTGAATCCTCCGTGAGGCCCGCAGGCAGAGGCGCCGCAAAATGGACCGGGGAATCGGAGGGCGTAAGCTCCTGCATGTCCCCAAGACTTGATCGATCATCGGCCTGGTCCTGCGCCACAACGCGGATCCATTCGGGATCGACTGCCAGCGGCGCTTCCGCCGTTTCCGGGACAGTTTCAAGCGAGGACGAGAGCAGGGGATCAGGCGCATTGCGGAGTACGCGTGCGAAGTAGCGGTCGTGGGGATCATCCGGCGGTCGATCGAATTCGAGCCAGAGCGCGCGACGCCGCGGCTCCGTGCTTGAGTAGTCGGCGCTGCGGACGTACGGCGACATAGCGATTCCAGCCGACACGAGTTGCGGACGCTGTGCGGGCGGTGTCGTAACCGGGAGCCGGATGCCCAGGGGGAGCGGATTATCCTTCTGGGGCGCGCCGACCAGCTCGGCCCTGATGTTGTAGAGAATCTTAAGCTCGGAGGGGAAAGCCCCGGGGGCCGGCTTGGGATCGACCGCATCAAAAAAGACGAGGTCAGTTTGCGAGCGTTCCGGAGCGACCAACACATCGGTTCCGACGTTACGCGTCGGTCCGAATCGGCCCACGACCTGTCCGTCGCGTTCGACTACGAGTCCATCATGGGCCAGGCCGTCCCACGTCCAGTCGCGATCAAGCGTAAGACGCACGACCACCAGCCAGTGCTTCACCAGGTCACTCTGGGAAGCGAAGGTGATACTGGCGTTGTCTGGGCCAATAACATGACGCAGACTCGGCGCGCAGCCGAAAACAACGCGCCGACCTGACCTCGCACGAAATGTCAAGCCGTCGTTGCGCAAGTCGAGTTGGGCTGCCAGTCGCGAGGGAACGTCACTGGGCCGTTGCCCGCCGCTGCCCGCCGCACGCTGCGCGAAAAGGACGGTCGCGTCAACCACAGGATCAGGCTGGAGGAACAGCGCACTGAACCGATGGGTCGGCAGGTCGCCGGCGAACAGGTTGCGCTCATCGCTGGAATGTTTTCGCAGTTTGACTGTGATCGGTGGGCCCAGGCGCACATCGTCCGCGCCAAAGTACTTGAGCTGCGGATCCTCGCGGCCGAGTGGATAGATCAGAAGGCGCACGTTCCGAGCCGTGGGCAGTGGCAAGGGGCCGGCGGCCGGTGCAGCCATGGCTAAAGCGTCGTGGACATCGATCCAAGCGAGATCGATACTCAGGGGCAGGGCGGGATCGTTGGGGAAAGATCGTGTGGTTTGGTAAAGCGTCAAATAACCGCTGTCGACATCGAGAGGATCCTGCGCCAGTCCCTGGGCCTGGACCACAATCTGCACGCTGACCACGTCTGGGTCGGGTAGACCAACCTCGCGGCCTTCAGCTTGGGCCGTTGCGATATCCGCCCGCAACGCGGTGATCGGATCAGCATAGGCGCCAGTGAGAACGACGGCGGGATGGCCCAGCAGCGGGCGTCTCACGGTCAGGGATACCGGCGGTTGCGCTGGATCAGTGTCCGGCGGTGGTGGATTTTGCAGGCGAAGGCGCATCGGCCGAATCCAGCGACGAAAGGGGATCGTCGCGACCGGCGCCGGACCTGGGATGGTTGCCTTTGCATCGGGCGGTGGACCACCGCCGGTGTGGTCCATCAACCGTACGCGGAACTCGTAGTCCTTCCCGTAGCGCAGCGCGACCTCGGGCGGCAGAGCTTGCACGCGAGTCGGGTCTGCGCGGTCGCGGTCGCCCGAGAGGACCATCGTGACCGTATCCAGCGTAGCCAGGCCGGGCCCGGTCCAACTGGTGAAGTACATCGGCAGCCAGTAGTCGCCTGTCTTCTGGCCATCCAGCTGCGCCGGATGAGTTTCGACTCCGAGCTCACCGTCGAATATTCCGAGGTCGACTTTGTCCACCTTGACGGGCCCTTTGGCCCGGCAGAGCGAGTGCCATTTGGGGTCTCCCACAGTGCGGGCGTCGATGCGGTAGCCGAAAACGCCCAACTGGGCATCGAGCGTTGCAGCCGCGGGATCGATCTGACGATTGAACCAGATCGTCACCTGCTCATCGTCCCAACAGAGTCTCACGCCCAGCTCTTTGACAGGACGTGTTCCATCAGGCTTTTCGTCCAGTGGATCGAGCTGTTGGGGCTGCGTTCCATGGACCGTCTTGGCGAACCCATCGTCGTAATCGTCAACCTCAGCGAAGATCGCGTCGTAGGATCCGGTCGGGGGCCCGGCAGTCACTGGGAAGAGCACAGGAGTAAAGATGGTTCGCGCCGTCTTATTGAGGGCCGGAACGCGCGCTGCGTAGATCTTGAGTCCGTCGGGCACTGCCAGCAGCCCGGCTCCATCACTGGCAGGAGCGAGAGTCACGTAGAGCCAACCGCCATCGGCGAAAAATGTCGCTGGCATCACTGCGATGTCAAGCGGACGTATAAGACCGGCTGCTTCGCCGAGTTTAGGTTGCCGTAGCAACGCAGCGATGACTTTGCCCCAGGGAATCCTGGGGTTAGGCGGCGGGAACTTGTTGAAGGGTCTGGGCGGTGGTGTTCTGATCGTACAGCTATATTGATCGTCCGTGAAAACAAACGGAGTCCGGCCTTGGACGAACTGCGCAGCCACCTGATACGTGAGAGGCAAATGTTTCTTGATCTGCCTGCCCGGCGCGCGCGGCTCCGGCTGAGGCGGTGCGGGATCGATCTGGAATTTGGCGGCCAGCGCATTGAACACGGGCTTGGCGGTTGCTACGACCGGCTCGTTGATCACGGCTGTCGCGGGCGCACCGGGAGTCGGCAGGGCGTCAAGCCCGGCGACGAGGTGCATCTCGAGAGCAAACTTCGCCTCGGCAAACGATGGAGCGCGAGCCGTGAGCGGATCGAGAGGGCTGCCCCGCGGCAGAAGCAAGAGCCTGACGTGTAGCGCAGCGCCATCCCAGGATTGCAAGTACGGCAGTAGCAAGAGACGTGTTGGCATGATCAACTCCTACGCCACGTTCGCGGGCAGTTCACATGGTCCCCTATCAAGGTTGTGATCCATTTCGATCTGCTTATCGATCTCGATGTTCAGGACCCAGCCAATGGTGATTTCTACGGCGATTGTTATTTGTGCTACGCCCCAGATGCTTGAGTCTGCACCGGCGTGGCAGGAAACCTTCAGCAAAATGACCTTGGCCTCAGCGCTGATATCGACTTCCACTACTTCGAGATCGAGTTTGCCTTTGAAAAGAAGACCAGCGGCGAGGCCAAAGACGGCAACTCCCTTGATCAGAGAGAACGTCTCAGCGTAAAAGACGATCAACTCGCCGAAGCCGAGTTGAATGTCCAAACCGGCGCCGACCCCAATCTGCAATGAAAACGTCGCAACGTGCGGGTTGCCGAGCACAAGCTGGATCTTGGCGAGACCGATGCTGACTAAAAGCGGCAGTATGGGAACCGGAAACTTAACTGTGGCCTCCAATTCCATCACCGCCAGGAAGTTCGTTCCACCGCCCTTCACGCTGACGACGATATCGAGATCGACAATGAACTGCTTAAGGAAAGTCTCTAGTTCCGGCGCATAGTGTTTAAGCATCTCCTTGAAGTCAAATTTCTCGCCAATCTGGTAGGACCACTCATTCGTTAAGGAGACGTCCGCAGGAGGCACTGCGCCGAACACCTCGAGAAAGGAGATCAGGCTTTGCACGGGCTTCAGCGGCGGGCCAAAGACCAGACGCGTGCTTTCAAGTCTCGTTGGCGCATTTGCGGACGAACTCAACGTTCCCACAACACGTTGGATCTCGCCAAAGAATCCGCTCTCGGTCGCGATGCTGAGGTTGGTAATGGTGATGGACCAGGGTAAGGCGGCAGCAGTATCGATCTTAACAGTTACGTCCGAGCGGTTCCCATTCTCGTCAGCGTAATGGACGATGCTTCGGACGGACGGGGAATCGAGAAGGGCGCGCTCCAGGGGAGGGACCGTGAAGCTCGGCGTCGGAAGCTGAAGCCTGAAATTCCCACCTGGGCCAATTGCGAGCGCGTAGTTCGCATCCGGGAACGGGATGCAGTTCTCCGCGCGCGGAAAGAGTCCAACTGCTGTGCTCAGAAGGTACGGGTCCGCAAGAAGCGGTGGACGCGTGCTCGTGATCGCCGGCGTTCCAGTCGCCTCGATCTTGGGCCGCGGAAAGAACAATCGCTGCGTTCCGGTGGCGTGAACGATGCCATAATCTGCCGCCGGATTGTCTGGCCGAAGCGTGTCCTCCGGATCCGCAAAACGATAAGGCGAAGTAAGAGGCGCCGGCGCAGTCGAAGCGCCGGCGCGCACCAAGGGAACTCCCTGATCGCGATCGAGCGGCTGGGGCGCATCTCCTGGCGCGGCTTGCCGCAAGAATGACCACTGACCGCCTCCCGGAAACGACGGACTCCCCCATGCCGCCATCGCGAACTCCGGTCCTCCCATTCCGGGAGTGGCTGCGATGCCAACGCGAAGGACGCGCATGCGCTGGCCCGAGCCGCCGATGTCGATCACGCAATCGATGGCTCCGCCCAAGGGACCAACGGCGGAAATGAGTTGAGCGAACTGGTCCGGAGCTAGCTGGCCGTAACCGTGAGGATCGGTCAATTGAACGTAGCCAAGCTGGTGGCGTGCGGGGACGTCCTGCGGCGCTGCGCCCAAGACGGCATTTTCCATGATCAGGTCGCCGTCGAACCGCACGGCCATCAACTCACTGCCGTCGCTGGTCGTGAACCGCTGACCCGTATCGCGAATGTTGGAAACATTGACTACGCCGTGCACGACGCCGGGGTGCGTGATGAGGTCGCGCTTGGGGTAACTGTAGGCGCCGTCGCTGACTGCTTGCCAGCCGCTGTCATGGCGAACGATGGCTGCGTTGTTTAGACGCTCTATCGTGATAGTGCGCACGACCCTTACCGCGTACGGGTAGAGCAGCGAGCGCTCCTGGACCACTTCGAGAGATGCGCGTCCGACGATGACATGGAACTGGGCCTTGGAGACCAGACCGGCCAAGTCTGACGGATTGCGCCAGTCATTGAAGAGGCTCTCGCCAAACCCAGAAATGTCGAGCCGTGTGACCGGGACGCGTGGAGTCGGCGCCGACGGGCCGAAGTTCGAATTAAAGGCGCTGTCGATTGGTGTGAGGACTGTCTTAGTTGT
>Ga0126376_10002708_pt1 | contig 10107 bp, 11 predicted proteins | sample PanSoiMetPlot_15_FD_92760 | JGI IMG/M metagenome (GOLD analysis project Ga0126376, IMG submission 92760) | Tropical forest soil microbial communities from Panama - MetaG Plot_15 | ecosystem: Environmental > Terrestrial > Soil > Tropical forest > Bulk soil | place: Panama | collected 2016-02-17 | reverse complement strand
TTCTCTCGATCCGCCCTGGCGGACTTCGCACCCAGCTGCGCAACGTCGCTCGCCGCCTCCGCCTGGCTTTGATCTTGAGCGGGATTTATCTGGTCGCCTCGACCATCCTCAGACTGGCCTTCCCGGACAGCACCGCGTCCCAGGGCGCGATGATCGCGATCGCGGCTGGGCTGGCGATCACCTTTCTGATCCTTGGCCAGGACCGGCAGTACGATCGCCACTGAACGCGAGCAGGAGTGCCAGCCCGACCACCGCCGGGGTGGCCATGATCAGCCAGGCGTCAGGCAGCTCAATCATCGCCCCGGCCAGCGGGCCCAACAGCGATCCCCCGGTGAACCCTGTGAAGACCAGGCCGAACGCGGCGTTTGGGCGCTCCGGGGCAGCGTCTGCCCCGGCTCGAGCCAGTGACCCGGCAGTTCCGCCAAGCGCCAGACCAGCCGCCAGAGCGGCGACCAGCCCGACCGTCGGGCCGATCCGCGAGAACAGAGCCAGCGCAGCGAACAGCTCCACTAACAGCACCGACAGCATCACGCGAGTCACTCCCACGCGATCGGCGGCGATTCCGGCCGCGAGGCGTCCCAGGGCATTGCCGGCTCCGAACAATGCGACCGAGGCTGCGCCGAGCACGGTGCCGAGATTGAGCGCCGCATAGGCGCCGAATGGGGACGCGCACAGCGCGACGAGAAAGCCGCGCCAGATGGCGCGGCTGCGCAGCAGACCGGCGTAGCTGCCCTCCGGGGTGCCGACGCCGGCCGCGGGAAGAGAAGGCATCAGCGTCAGCAGGCCGGCCGCCAATATCGCCATCCCCGAACCAGCTGTCCGCAATGCCCCAAGCCAGCCCAGATGCGGTGCCAGGGCTCCGATCAGCGGCGCCTGGAAGACGGCCGCGGACGCATAAACCGCCGATCCGATGCCGCCCACCGAACCCTGCGCGCTGGGGAGGACCCGTGCCATCGCGGCAACCCCTCCGGCCATTCCGACTCCGCCGCCCACCCCGAGCGCGAGGAAGGCGTACGCAACGACGAACGTCAGACCGCTCGGAGCGAGGAACGCCAGACCAAACCCTGCCGCCAGCAGCCCCAGACTGGTCCAGCAGAGCCGGCGCGGGGAGAGCCGGTCCGCGAGCGAGCCGCCGGCTGCGGTGCCGATGCCGTAGCCGGCGGGGGTGGCCGCGAAGACGGCGCCCAGCAGCAGGGGTGGCCAGTGCTCCTGGGCTCGCACCAGCGGCACGACGACGCCCCAGGCGAAAACGATCCCGAACGCCGGCTGCAGCGAGAGGCCTGCTGCAAACACCCTGTATGGGTGCAGCGCGTAGGGCTCGTGCCCGGCCGGGGTGGAGGCCGCGATGCGCTAGATCGTTGCAGAGTCAGGCCACGTGGCGTCGTAGGGTCGCGGCGGCGGCCACCATCGCCGCCGCCGCGAACGCGAATACCACCGCCACGTCGAGCTGGACCGAGTGCCAGGTGAGATCGGCGCCCTTCAGCATCACGTCGCGGAGTCCGTTAGCCGCGTAGGTCAGTGGCAGCACGTTGGACACACCCTGCAGCCAGCCCGGCTCCGATACCACCGGGAAGATGATCCCGCTGAGCAGGACCTGTGGCACGACCACCAGGGGTATGAACTGCACCGCCTGGAACTCGCTCCTAGCGAACATGCTCAGAAAGATGCCCAGATTCACGGCGCTCAGCGCCAGCAGAGTCTCGATTCCGAAGATCAGCAGCACATTGCCTGCGTTGTGAATGCGCAGGACGAGAAGGGCGAATAGCAGCACCTCCGCAGCCTGGGCCAGGGCAACCAGGATGAACCCGAGCGTGTAGCCGAGCACGATCTCCCCACGCCGGAGCGGACTCGCCATCAGCCGTTCGAGAGTGCCCTGCGATCGCTCCCGGAGGAAGGCGACGCACGTGATCACAAACACCAGGAAGAACACGACCAGACCGACGAAGGCGCCGCCCAGGTAGTCGAGCGTGTCCAGAGAAGCGCCGCCGTACAGGTAAGTCAGGGATGGATCGACGTGCGCCGAGCGACCGCCTGCCGCGACCAGGATCGCTGAGGCGGCGCCCGCCAGAGCCTGATTTGTCGCCTGCACCACTGGCCCGGACTGGGAGGGCTGGCTCCCTTCAAGGTATATCTGAGGCCGGACCACCCCGCTGCTCGAGGCCGCGGTCGAGAAGTCCGCGGGCAGCACGACATAGCCGGCGAGCCGGCCGTCCTTGAGGCGCTCCACGGCAGTCGACTCGTCCATCTGGCTGGCGCCGACGACGGTGGACGCCTCCAGCTGGTGTGCTACGGCCGAGCCGAGTGGCCCCTGGTCCAGATCGACGACGCCCACGGCGGGATGCGGGCCGCCGCCCCGCAGGAGAAAGTAGAAGAGCCCCAGGATGACCACCGGAACGACGAAAAGCAGCGCCAACGTCCGGCGGTCGCGCCGGAATTGCTGCAGAAGGCGGCGCGTGATGGCCAGAAGTCTTGAGGCACTCATTGGGGAGCCCCCTCTGCAAGCTTCAAGAAGGCGTCTTCCAGGCTGTCTGTGCTTGCCCTGGCCAGCAGATCGGTCACCGTGCCCTCTGCGAGCAGGCGACCGAACCGGATCAGCCCGAGGCGGTCGCACCGAGCCGCTTCGTCCATCACGTGGCTTGACACGACGATGGTGGTCCCGGTTGCGGTCATCTCCCTGAACCTGTTCCAGAGCTGGGCGCGCAGCTGCGGGTCGACCCCGACGGTGGGCTCGTCCAGCAGCAGCAGCTCGGGCCTATGCACGATCGCGCAGGCGAGCGAAGCGCGGGTCCGCATGCCACCGCTCAGGGTGGCGACGACCGAATCCCGTCGATCGGCTAGTTCGACGAACTCGAGGGCCTCGTCGAGATCATGCCGGCCGCCGCTGATTGCAGCGAAAAAGCGAAGATTTTCGCTGACCGAGAGGTCGGGGTAGAGGGCAGGGGCCTGTGTCATGTAGCCGACGCGTGACAGCACGCCCAGGTCTGGCAGCCTGCGCCCAAGCACGGTTACCCTGCCGGCGTCGGGCTCGACGAGGCCAACCAGACAGCGGATCAGCGTGGTCTTGCCGGAGCCGTTCGGGCCGAGCAGCCCGAAGACCTCTCCACGCCGCACCCGGAGCCGGACACCGTCCAGCGCCCGCAGGTGACCGAAGCTCTTGACCACGCCCTCGACCTCGACGGCATGCGCAACACTGTGCTCATCCCCCATCACTGCACCTCCGAACTGGTCGATCGCATGGCCTGGAGCCAGGTTTCCGCCAGGGCGGTGACCGCCTCTTCCACTGGCACCTCCAACCCCAGTTCGCGCTCGGCGATGGGACGCGTGATGAGGTGAAACAGGATCGGTCCGACGAAGGCCTGCAGGGCCAGCACTGGGTCCATCTGCTTCAGCCTGCCTTCCGCCATCTGCGCGGCGAGATAGCTGCACATCGTGCTGACGAGGTGCCCGATCATGTACTTGAGCCCCTCTGCCGACTCGTCCGAGGTGCTGGTGACTTCGAATACCAGGGTGCGCAGGATGCCAACCCGTCCGGCCAGAGCCCTGGCCGCCGCGCGTGCGATCTCGGGCAGGACCTCCTCTGCCGGGCGGTGGTGGAGCCGGCGGACCGTCTCCACGACCGTTTCAGCCGGGGAGAACGTGCGCAGGAGCTCGCGGAACAGCGCCGGTTTGCCCGGGAACAGCCGGTAGAGACTTGCCCGGGATACACCGGCGGTGGCGGCGACCTCCTGCATCGAGAGCTTCGCCAGCCCGTCTCTGCTGACCAGGCCCAGCGCCGCGGCCAGCACGCGCTCGCGGGAACCCGGGTCCGGCTCCACGTCCAGCCTGCGTAACAACCCCTCCCGCGAGCCGAACATCCGGTAGAGCGTCGCCCTTGACACCCGGATGGCCGCGGCCACCTCGTTCAGCGATGCACTGGGGTTGCGGCGCAGGATAGGTCGGGCCGCGACGAGCGCCGCCTCGGGCTTCACGAGATAAGACTGGACGAGATGTCGCGTCTTGTCCAGTCCAAGGTGAGGGGACGCCGCCGTGGCGGGCGCGTTCCGTGAGAAGCTTTCCAGCGTGACGGTCACACGGTTGCATTCCCGCCTCCTCACTCGCCGGCGAGCCGAAAAGTTGCTGTGGGAAGGCAGACGTCTGGTCGTCGCGCTCAATCCTGAAGGTGCAGAACCCGTGCTGCGTGAGGCGTTGAGCAGCGCGCGGGAGGCGGGTGCGAACGAGCTTGCTGCCTCTATCGGCGAAGAGCTCTACCAGGTCTTGCTCCGGCGCAGGCGCGTGGACGAGGCGGTGCCCATCCTCGAGAACCTGGTCATCTGGCGGTCCCGCCGCCATGGTCCCAACGCGGAGCGGACGGCGGCCTGGCGAAACGAGCTCATTCAGCGGCTCGGCCAGTTGGGACGCTACGCGGAGGCCGAGCCATTCTGTCGCGAACGGCTCGAGGCGGCGCAACGCCGACGCCCTCCCGACCCCAGGGCAGTCGCCTTTGCCCAGGTCACGCTGGCCTGGTGTGTGCGCAGCCTGAGCCGATGGGACGAGGCGGAACGGCTGTGTCGAGAGGCCGCCGCGACCCTGGACAGCAGTCCCGTCCCCCGGGGCTCGGTGGGCTGGGCCCTCGCGGGCCTGGCTGCGGTACTGCTTCGACGGATGGCGCTGGATGAGGCCGAGGCGGCACTGAAGCGCGCAGCCGAAGAGTGGGCCGTGGTCGGACGCGCCGACCTGGTGGGGGGCGTCGAGGAGATGCTCATGGACCTCTACGTGGTCGGTGAGCACCACCCTCAGGCACTGGCGGTTTCAGAGGCCGCGTTGAACCGAACACGGCGTGGCGCGGCAGCCGTTGCCGACCGCGAGCGCCAGCTGCGCAACCTGGACCGCCACGCCTTCTTGCTGAGCATCGGGGGGCGCGAACCGGAGGCCGCGCGCTACGAGCTGCGTGCCGCCTATCTGCGTCAGGCGGTCGAGACGGAGCCGCGCGCCGGTGATGGAGCCAGCCTCGACCCTTCTGGGCCCGTCTTCGAGGGCGAACCGCTGCTCGACTGGGCTCTGCCTGGCATGGCCGTTGCGCCGCGCGCCTGTTGAGGGCGCTGACGCTCCCCGCCGTGAGCGGGGCCGAGCCGATGAAATACCGGCTTCACCGGAGGTAGCTGGACGCCCCGGCCGCCGAGCTGGCTGTCGAGACGAGCGGCGAGGGTGGGCACGAGGGGGCTGAGCTCGATCGCGACCGTCCGGCAGGTGTGGACCAGCGCCGCCAGGGCACCGTCGAGGTCGTCTGTGCGGCCCGCCCGCGCGAGCTCCCACGGTCTCGTCTCGTTGACCAGCCGGTTGGCTGCGTCGACGGTGTCAATGACGAGGCCGGCGGCGGTGCGGAAGTCGAACGAAGCCAGCGCCGCGTCGATCTCCGCCGGCAGGCGACGCAGCCGGCCGGCGAGAGGCCCGGGCCCATCCGCGGGCACACGGCCCTGACGATAGCTGTGCACCATCCCCACTGTGCGGCTCACAAGATTGCCCAGCGCATTGGCCAGGTCAGGGTCGACACGTGCCACGAGCCGGTCCAATGTGAAGTCGGTGTCGGCAGCCGGCAGGACCTCGCGCAGGAGCCACCAGCGGAGGGCGTCCGCGCCGAATCGTTCTGCCGTTGCGGCCGGGTCGACCGCGTTGCCCAGCGACTTGCTCAGCTTGCGGCCGTTCACGGTCAGGTACTCATGGACGAAGATCGACGTCGGCGGCGGCTCGCCCGCCGAGATCAGCATCGCAGGCCAGTAGACCGCGTGGAACCGAAGTATGCCTTTGCCGATCACGTGTTCTCGCTCGTCTGCCTCCACCCACCAGCGCTGGTACGCGTCGCCGCCGGTTCCGTAGTCGAGAGCGCTTATGTAGTTGCCGAGGGCATCCCACCAGACGTACATGACCTGAGCCGGATCGCCCGGCACCGGCACGCCCCAGCCACGGGCGCGTTCCCATGACCGGGAAATGCTGATGTCCCGGAGGCCGCCGCGGATGAACGCCAGCACTTCACGGGCGTGGAACTCCGGGACGATGCGCAGCGTGCCGCTGGTGATCAGTCCGGCGACCTGGTCTTGGTAGCGGGAAAGGCGAAAGAACCAGTTCTCTTCGGCGACTCTCTCGGGAACCGTCTCATGCTCGGGGCAGAGGCCGCCAACGAGCTCGTCGGGCTCGTAGAACTGCTCGCAGCCGACGCAGTAGAGCCCTTCGTAGTGGCCGCGGTAAAGGTCACCGGCGGCCTGGCATGCGCGCCACAGTCTGTCAACGGACGGCTCGTGGCGGGGATCTGTGCTGGTCCTGATGAAGTCGTCGAAGGTCAGGTCGAGACGGCTCTGCAGGTCTGCGAAACGGTCGGCGTTGCGCTTCACGAGTTCGGCGGTGGCAACACCGGCGGCCTCGGCCGCCAGCACGTTCTTGAGCGAGTTGTCGTCCGTGCCGGTGAGCAGCCGGACTTCGTCGCCCCGCAGCCGGTGGTGGCGAGCCAGCGCGTCGGCCTGTACCAGCTCCAGCGCAAAGCCGAGGTGTGGCTCGGCGTTCACGTACGGGATCGCGGTGGTCAGATAGATCCGTCTTCGTCGCATCGGTACCTCTCTCTGGCCCCAAACGGGGCGCGGTACCGGGCCGGGCCCCGTCACGGGGCCCTCCTGCACTTCGCCGCTAGTGCGAGCGGAAGAACCCCACGAAGGGGGCCATCATCAAGCGGCCGATTGCGTCTGGCGCTCGCACGTGCGCATCGTACTACGGAAGCAGTCCTGGCGCGGGCCAAGAGCCGTGGCCGTGGGATGCGGCGACGGGACAAATCCGGGACAAGCTGCGGCTGGTCTGGGCACTGTGTCGCATCGCCGAGCCGTGCATCGTATGGCGCACGGCCATCGGGTGAGCCACAATTCCTGTCTCATGACGATCGAAGAGGCCCTTGATCGTCTCCTCCAACGCAGCGGCTCTGACTTGTTGATCAGCCGCGACAGTCCGCCGCGCCTGCGGAAGGACGGCCGGCTGGAGCCGGTGAACAGCCTGCCGTTGACGCCGGCCGCCATCGAGCAAATGGTCAGGGCTCTGCTGGACGACGGCCAGTGGGAGGAGCTCGAGGCCCGGCGCAACGTCGATTTCGCGTTCACCTGGCGTGACCGGGTTCGAATTCGCGGCAACGCGTATTTCCAGCGCGGGTCCCTGGCCGCCGCCTTCCGCATGCTGCCGCTCAGGATTCCAACCTTCGAAGAGCTGGGTGTCCCCGACGCGGTGCGCATGCTCGCCGACCGTCATCAGGGCCTGATCCTGGTGACCGGTCGCGGTGGGGCCGGCAAGTCTACGACGCAGGCCGCGATCATCGACTACATCAACCGGCACCGGCCGTGTCACATCCTCACGGTCGAGGACCCGATCGAATACGTCCACCAGCATCGGGCAGCAGTGGTCGACCAGCGCCAGGTGGGGGTGGACACTCCCTCATTCGCGGAGGCATTGCGCGCAGTCGTCAGGGAGGACCCTGACGTCGTCCTGGTGGGGGAGATGCGCGACCTGGAGACCATGGCCGCAGCGCTGAGCATTGCAGAGACGGGGCAGCTGGTCCTGGCGACGCTGCACACAAACGACGCTTCGCAGGCGGTCGACCGGATCCTCGACGCGTTCCCGCCCGGTCAGGCGCAGCAGGCGCGAGCGCAGCTCTCGGCCTGTCTGGCGGGCGTGATCTACCAGCAGCTGCTGCCGGCGGTAGGAGGCGGCAGGGTGGCGGCGTTCGAGGTGCTGATCGCCAATCTCGCCGTTCGGAGCCTGATCAAGGAAAGCAAGACGAACCAGCTGCGCAACGTAATGGCGACGGGTGCGCGTGACGGGTCCCAGACGCTGGAACGGTCTCTGAGCGAGCTCGTGCAGAGCGGTCGGGTCACCGAGTGGGACGCACGGTCGTGGTCTCTTTACCCCCAGGAGATCGGCCAGGTCTAAGAGTGCACGTCAGCCCGGCTGCACGGCACCGGTCGCAGTACACGTGTAGGGCCGCTGGGTGTAGCGGCCGCGTAAATAGCGGCTGTACAGCGCGACCGGCTGTCCGCCGCCTCGGTGGGTGTACGGCGTGCTGGAGGGAAACTGACTCATGTCACTGGTGGAACCTTGCCACCGGGCGCAGGCCTGGCCCGGGTCGATTTCCTGGTCCATGATCATGAAGTTCAGCGCTGACTGGACCTGCATCTGCTCACCGTCAAGAGCGCGCTTGTGAGCCAGGCTCGTGATGCCGATCAGGCTCAGTGACACCACGGCGGCCAGGATGCCCAGGATCGAGATGACCACGAGCATCTCGATCAGCGTGAACCCCTTCTGGCCGCGGGCGACGCGGAGCAGGTGCTTGAGGCAACCGGCCGGGAACCTTCCTGGGCGCTGCTGCCCAGCGGTCCGGCTCACGACCCAGGCACAGCCGATGAGTGCACGTGGCCATTCGCATCGCACCAATAGGTGGCATTGGTCGTGTTCTGGCGGAGGTACGTGGGGAAAAGAGCGCCAGGCTGTCCTACCGATGGCGAAGCACCTGGCACAGGAAACTTCGTCATGTCATTAATCGCAGCGGTTGGTGATGTTGCTGTGGAGCTTGCGCAGACGGAATTCACATCGACTTCTTGCTGGCTTGCCATCGTGTCCATCGCGACCTGCACTTCCTTCAACTCGGCTTTGTTCGCGTTGGACTGAGCGAGGCTGGTGACGCCGATCATGCTCATGGTCACGACAGCCGCCAGAATGCCGAGGATCGAGATGACGACCAGCATCTCGATGAGCGTGAATCCCTTCTGACTGTTGCTGGGCAGTTTGCGCGCGAGCTGCTGGATCCTCTCGATCAAAACACTCCCTCCTTTGAATGACGGTTGCAGATCTTGTGTCGTGTCGTGGCCCGAACCCCACCTATGGATGCCAGCCCAGCAACAGCCCGATCGCGAATGCGACGGCGCCAAAAACCAGCACCCCACAGCCAATCGCACCAATCTCGGCCAGTCGGAGCGCCACCTGCGAGCTCAGAACCTGAGGCGGTGATGCGAACAGGTTCACGCTGGGAATCCGGCGACGCGGGCTCATACCCACCGCGATACCCGCAGGGAGAGCCCGAGGTTGGCCAGGTATGCTCCAGCCTGGAAGTCAGGCGGGATCGCGGGCAGGTGGCCGTTCAGCACTTCGCCGACGGACCGCCCGCCTACTGGCAGCTGTACCTGGACCAACTCCAGGTCTCCGGCCAGGAGCACTGGCGCCATGCGGCTTCCTGGCTCGGTCACGGTCGACTGGTGCCGGTAGGCGCGCTGAAGGAGGCGGTCGACCGCATCCCTCAACTCGGCAGGCGCGGTGCCGGCGGATGTCTGGTCGATGAATACGGGCTGTCCGTGGACAAGCAGCGTCACGTGGACCCGGCGAGGTCCCGCATCGACGACGACTGCACGCTCCTGGTCCAATGCCCTTGCAACCGCGATCGCCCTCGGCTCCAGCACTTCCGGCTCCAGACCTGCAAATCGAGCCACCTCCGCGTACTGCTCCACGACGTCCCGCCATGTAGCTACCAGGTAGACACTGATTTGCTCGCTGCTCCGCTCGATCACGTCCCAGGACCATCTGGCGCGATCGATGGGGAACGGGACGTGCTTCTCAGCTGCGTAGTGCATTGCCCGCACAAGGTCGCGCCGCGACATCCGCGGAAGAACCAGATTCCGGCTGACCGTCGCCTCGTCCGGAAGGGCCAGCCAGGCTCGCTGCGCCTGGATGCCGGCGGCGAGGAGTGTGTCACGAACGATGGCACCCAGGGTGCTTGGATCGCTGGGACTCCCGTTGCGTAGTACGTCATCAGCCAGCGGACGTGCGGTCCAGCGGATTACCGCTCTGTCAGCGACCTCGAGAGCAGACAGTCGATCTCTGCCAAAATCGAGGCAGACGAGGGGCTGCCGCTGACGAAGCAGACGCTCAATGACCGTCATGGCAGGGGGGCCTCATACAGCAACTGCACCTGCTGAGCAGTCTTACTCGGGAGGAAAAAGAGAGCCTCTTCGTAATCAGCGGGCGCCGCTAGGCCGGTGGGCGCCACCGTCATATACAGCATTCCGGTGCCAGAGACAGTGGACGACTGGAAGAGGAACTGCTTCGGCT
>Ga0126376_10002707_pt1 | contig 10108 bp, 10 predicted proteins | sample PanSoiMetPlot_15_FD_92760 | JGI IMG/M metagenome (GOLD analysis project Ga0126376, IMG submission 92760) | Tropical forest soil microbial communities from Panama - MetaG Plot_15 | ecosystem: Environmental > Terrestrial > Soil > Tropical forest > Bulk soil | place: Panama | collected 2016-02-17 | reverse complement strand
CTTCGTCAAGACCGAAGCCGACCGCACCGCCAACACCTCGCGGCTGGTGCTGGCATTGGAATTGTCGAGCCTGAAGCGGGCGATCGAGCGCGGCGATGGCTTCGCCGCGGAGCTGGCGGCGGCACAGCGTGTAGCCGGTGATCGGCTCAATCTGGCGGCGTTCGACCGCTATGCGCGCGAGGGCTCACCGCCCCTGTCGGAGCTGACGAGCTCGTTTCGCAAGGCCGCCAATGCCATGCTCGACGCTGAATCCGAGCCCGCCGATGCATTCCTGTTCGAGCGGCTGCTGTCCGGCGCCAAGTCGATTGTGCGGTTCCGGAAGCGTGGTCAGCCGGCCGATGACGCGAGCCTGGAGGCGACCATCGCTCGCATGGAGACGGCGCTCAAGGAGAACCGGCTGGGCGAGGTCCTGGCCGACGCCAAGAAACTGCCGCCGAAGGCGCAGCTTGCCGGCGAGGATTGGCTGCGGCGGGTGGAAATGCGCTATCAGATCGAGCAGGCTCTGGCCGAGACCGAGGCTGCCCTGAAGAAATCCTTGGCCACGCCGGCCGGGGCGGATCGCCGGCAATGATACGCATACTGCTCTTTCTGTTGGCGGTGGCGGCGGCCGCCGTCGGCCTGCACTGGCTCGCCGATCGCCCGGGCACGATCTTGATCGAATGGCAGAACTACGTGGTCGAGACCAGCGTGTTTCTCGCCGTCGTCATGGTGGCGCTGGTCGTGGCTTTGCTGTTGGTGGCCTGGTCGGCATTGCGGCAGATGTGGGCCAGCCCGGCGGCGCTCGCGGCACTGCGGCGGCGGCGGCGCCTGCAGCGCGGTCTCGATGCCATTTCCGGCGGCATCATCGCCATCGGTGCCGGCGACGGCGGCCTGGCGACGCGCTACGCATTGCAGGCACGCAAGTCACTGCCCAACGAGCCGCTGACGCATCTGTTGCGGGCGCAGGCGGCGCAGCTCAATGACGATCGCGGCACCGCCCGGCGCATTTTCGAAGCCATGCTGGCCTCGCCGGATACCGCCCAGCTCGGCCTGCGCGGCCTCTACCTGGAGGCGAAGCGCGAAGGCGAGACCGAGGCCGCCCGCCAATTCGCCGAGCGCGCTTTAAACCTCAATGCGACGCTGGCCTGGCCGGTCGAAGCCCTGTTCGACCTGATGTGCAAAGCGCATAATTGGCAGGGTGCGCTCGAGACCTTAGCGGTCGCCGCGCGGCAACACCTGATCGCCGGCGCCCTGGCTCAGCGCCGCCGCGCCGTGTTGCTCACCGCCAAGGCACAAGAGGCCGAGGACGGCGAGCCGGAGCGCGCCCTTGAGCTGGCACTCGAGGCACACCGGCTGGTGCCGGATCTGATCCCCGCCGCCACCATCGCCGGGCGCATTCTAGCCTCGCGGGGCAATACGCCGCGTGCCGCCCGCGTGCTGCTCAAGACCTGGCGTCTGGCGCCGCATCCCGATCTCGCCAAGGTCTACGCCTATGCCCGGCCCGGTGACAGCCCGCGCGATCGCTTGATACGCGTGCGGCAGCTCGGGCGCCTGACGCCGCAGGAGCCGGAGGCGGCGATCGCCGTCGCCATCGCCGCGATCGAAGCACGCGAGTGGAGCGAAGCGCGCCAGGCGCTGGAGCCGTTGCTGGGTGCCCGGCTGACGCAGCGCGTCGCCACCTTGATGGCGCGCATCGAGGGCGAAGAGCACGGCAATGCCGGAGCCGTCCGCGAGTGGCTGGCACGGGCGGTCAACGCGCCGCGCGATCCAGCCTGGACCGTCGATGGCATCGTTTCCGACGTGTGGGCGCCGACCTCGCCGGTTACCGGTGCCCTCGATGCGTTTCGCTGGCGCGTCCCCGTCGAGCCGATCGATCGGCCGGGCGATGCCCTGCTGGCCGCCAAGGTCGAGGCGCTGGTCGGCCTCGGAGCGGGACCCGAGGCGCGCCTGGCGCCCGCGGCACCGCGCCCGCCCGCCAGCGAGCTTTCGGGGCCGCAGTCAGCGCCGATCCCGCTCACGGCCACCACCGCGCCCGCGGCCGGCGCCGCCGGCAGCGACGGGATGGGGAAGACGGGCGAACTGGTGGCGAGGGGCGCGGGCACGCGCGAAGGCCTGCCGCCGCCGACCGCGCCGGGGCTTGCCAGCGCCGGAGCGCGTCGCGCCCGGCCGGAGGCGGAGCATAAGATTTTCGTAGCGCCACGGGCGCCGGACGATCCTGGAACGGGCGCCACCGACGAGGAGGCGCTGGACGTGGCCTATGGGCGCGGATCGGCCAAGGCGTAAACAGCCGAGGGCGGGTCCAGGCGGGGCCAGCCCGAGTTAGACACGGGGGGGTTGCCGGCTGCGGCAGGGTGGAGCCCGGGCCGGCGGCTCAGGGAGGTCGCGCCGATGCTGTTTGATGCCTTGCTGCTGGCCCGCCTGCAGTTTGCCTTCACGGTGTCGTTCCACATCGTATTTCCCGCCCTCACCATCGGGCTCGCCAGCTATCTCGCCGTGCTTGAGGTGCTGTGGCTGATCACCGGCCGGGCGGTGTTTCTTGCGGTGTTCAACTACTGGAAGAAGATTTTCGCCATCAGCTTCGGCATGGGCGTCGTTTCTGGGCTGGTGATGAGCTACCAATTCGGCACCAATTGGAGCGTTTTTGCCGACAAGGCTGGCCCGATCGTTGGCCCGCTGATGGGCTATGAGGTGCTGTCGGCGTTCTTTCTCGACGCCGGTTTTCTCGGCGTGATGCTGTTCGGCATGGATAAGCAGGGCCGCGGCCTGCACTGCTTTGCCACCTTGATGGTGGCCGCCGGCACCTTGTTGTCGGCTTTCTGGATTTTGGCCGCCAACAGCTGGATGCATACGCCGGTTGGGCATGCCAAGAACGCCGCTGGACAGTTCGTGCCGGCGGACTGGTGGTCGATCATCTTCAACCCGTCGTTTCCCTATCGCTTCGTGCACATGGTGCTCGCCGCCTATCTCACCACGGCGTTCGTGGTCGGCGGGATCGGCGCCCTCCACCTTATAGGCGACCGCAGCAACCCCGGTGCGCGGTTGATGTTCTCGATGGCGATGTGGATGGCGGCGCTGGTGGCGCCGCTGCAAGTGGTGGCCGGGGACCTGCATGGTCTCAATACCTTGGCGCATCAGCCGGCCAAGATTGCCGCCATGGAGGGCCATTGGCAGACCCGCGCCGGCCAACCCTTGATCCTGTTTGGCTGGCCCGACATGGCGGCCGAGACCACGCGCTGGGCGATCGAGATACCCAAGGCCGGCAGCCTGGTCCTGACCCACGCCTGGGACGGCACCGTCAAGGGCCTGACCGCCTGGCCACCGGACGAGCGGCCGAATGCCACCATCCTGTTCTGGAGTTTCCGCATCATGGTCGGGGTCGGGCTGTTGATGCTGCTGATCGGCGCCTGGAGCTCCTGGCAGCGCTACCGCGGCCAGTTGACGGGCAGCACCTTGCTGTTGCGCTTTGCGGTGCTGATGAGCCCGGCCGGGTTTGTCGCCGTGCTGGCGGGTTGGGTGACCACCGAGGTTGGGCGTCAGCCCTATACCGTCTATGGGCTGTTGCGCACGGCGCAATCGGTCTCGCCGGTGGATCGGGCGGCGGTGGCCGCGTCGCTCGTGGCCTTCATCGTCGCTTACGCGGTGGTGTATGCTGCCGGCACGGTCTACATGCTGCGCCTGATGCTGAAGCCGCCGCAGCTCGACGAGCCAGACATCGACCCCGGCCTGCCGCAGCGCGCCGCCGGCATTACTCCGGTGCCGGCGCTGGGCGAGGCCAGCGGGCGGGAGTAGCGAGCGATGTTTGATCTTGCCTTCGTCTGGGCGGCGCTGATCGCCTTCGCCGTGCTGGCCTACGTGCTGTTCGACGGCTTCGATCTCGGCATCGGCATCCTGTTCCCGCGCCTTGCCGCCGGCGCCGAGCGCGATCAGGCGATGAACTCGGTGGCGCCGGTTTGGGACGGCAACGAGACCTGGCTGGTGCTCGGCGGCGGCGGCCTGATGGCGGCGTTTCCGCTGGCCTATGCCGTGGTGCTGCCGGCGCTTTACGCGCCAATCACCGGCATGCTGCTGGGCCTGATCTTCCGCGGCGTCGCCTTCGAGTTCCGCTTTCGCTCTACCCGCCGCAAGCTGTTGTGGGACGGCGCCTTTGCCGCCGGTTCGACGCTCGCCGCCTTCGCCCAGGGCGTGGCGCTCGGCGCCCTGGTGCAAGGCATCCCGGTGGTGGGGCGCGCCTACGCCGGCGGCTGGTGGGACTGGCTGAGCTGGTTCAGTCTGCTCACCGGGTTGGCGCTCGTCGTCGGCTATGCCCTATTGGGCGCCACGTGGCTGGTGTGGAAGACCAACGGCCCGGTGCAGCAAAAGGCCTACGCCGCGGCCTGGGTGACGGGGCTTGGCACGCTGGCGCTGATTGGGCTCGTCAGCATCATCATGCCGTTCCTCGATCCCTTGTTTCGGCAGCGCTGGTTCAGCTGGCCCAACATGGTTTACGCCGCGCCGGTCCCGATCCTGGTCGCGCTCGCCGCCGCGCTGTTGTTGGTCGGCCTGTCGCGGCAGTGGCAGCGCGCCCCCTTCTTGGCGGCGGTACTGCTGTTCGTGCTGTCCTACATTGGCCTCGGTATCAATTTCTATCCCTATATCCTGCCGCCCTCGCTGACGATCTGGGAGGCGGCGGCGCCGGCGGCCAGTCTCCAATTTTTGCTGGTGGGTGCCCTGGTGCTGATCCCGTTGATCTTGTGTTACACGGCCTGGGCCTACTGGGTGTTCCGCGGCAAGGTTTCGGCGACCGGCGGCTATCACTGAATGGTGGCACGCAAGGCTCCCGTCCTGACCCGGCTGTTATGGTTCGTGGGCCTGTGGCTTGCCGGAGTGGCAGCGGTCGCATTGGCCGCGGCCGTGCTGCGCGCCCTGTTGCCTTAGCTAGCGCGCGCTCAACAACAGCGCTCAGACGGGCCCGAGCCAAAGACTGGCTACTCGACCTTGCCCGCCGCCGCCTCGCCTCCACTGCCGGCAGGACAGGAACATGCCGCGCCCAGCGGCATCGGCTGCTCCAGACGGCACACGCGCTTGGCGGTGCGACAAACCACCCCCTCGCGCTTGATCGAGCGGCCGCGCGGCGGCGGGCCACCAAACGGGCGTTCCTCGATTTGCCGCTGTGGCGGCGGCCCGCCAAAGGGCTGCTCCTGATCCCTGTCCGCCGCCCGGCTGACGCTCGGCAGGGCACCAAGGAGGATCGCCACCAACGCCGCTGCTGGCATCAACGATCGCATGCGCGGGGTCCCTCCAAAATCCAGTGCCCTCCGTGCCGGCAGGCTAGCAAACCGCCGCCACCGCCGCCATGATAGTTGTGCTTCAGGAGCATTTTGCTTGCCAGGCGCGCCATGCCGATCGCCGAACCCGACCGCAACCGTATCGTCCAGGCGATACGCAGCTATATTGCCAGGGAGCGCATATCGCGCGGCGAGTTTGCCCAGCGCGCCAAGCTCGGCAAATCGACGGTCGACAAGCTGGTGGTCGGTCTATTTTCTGAGAAGACCGTGCTGCAGATCGAATCGCAGCTCAAGATCAGCCTGCTCGGCGTCTCGCCCCAAAGCGAAATCGCCGCGGAGGAGCTCGGCAGATATACCCGGGAGGAGACCCAGAACTACGTCGGCGACTACGTGTTTGCGCGCCCGTCTTTCCACGAGGACGGCCTGATCCATGCGTTTCACATGCAGGTGGCCTGGGACCGCGACGCCTCGGCCTTGCTGGTGCGCGAGGCCGCGCGCGGCAAGCAGACGCCTTTGCAGTTCGGCAAGATCTATATTCCGCGCGCCTCGATGCACATCTTTATCCTGTCCAATGAGCACGGCTGGCTGAAGAAGGTCATTCTTTCGCAACTCGACGTTTACCGGCGCATGAAGGGGATCATGCTGACCATGGGTCATGCCTTCGGCAACCTTTATACGCCGGTGGCGATGCCGGTAGTGATGAACCGCTACGACAAGATCGAGAACCATATGGTGGGCCAAATCGACCGCAGCTCGCGCAGCTACCCGGAGTACCATTCCGATCTGCTGGCGGTGGAACAGGACCAGTTCGCCAAGTGGATTCGCCTCGCGCCCCATTGATATTGAGCGCCCGCGAGCGCCCACCCGCTCGGCATCACCGGCGCCTTTGGCTCAAATCGGTTGCCGCGGGAAAGGGCGGGAAAGTCCCGGCAAACATCGGAAAGCTTGGATGATGGGCGCGAAACGGCGTCCCGGCTAACGTCGCGGGCATCGGGTGCGGCTCCGCACACCGATCGGTCCTGAGGCCAATTGGCCTCGGTGACGCGGCCAGTGAGCTTCCTTGATGAAACCGTCGGCCGGTCGGCCGGCGCAGCTGAAGCGCGCGCCTCAGGCGCACGCCCGGAGGAGACATGTCTGAACGCTGCCAACTTGCCTTCCCGTTCGGCCTGATGGTGATGCCGAGCCACGCCGGCGACCAACGCGCAAAGCTGCAAGAACGCGCACCGGTGTTTGCCGACGCCGGTCGGTCAGCGGCCGAGGAGCCGCCGCCGCGGCGGGAGCCACGACCGCCGGCGCGGTGGTCTTGAGCCCGATTGCGCGCGGCAACGCGGGAAGCGAGGACCTATGGCCCGCCAGCACCCAAGCGTGTCCCCGATCAAGGTTCGCGCCCGCCGCCGCTCGAGAGGCGGGCGCGGCGGGTTCCGTGCCTGGATCGAAGCCTGGTATACCACCTGCCGCGCCTATTATCGCGCCGCCATCACCTATGAGGACCTGCGCCGGCTTCCCGAGGCCGAGCTCCGCCACCTCGGCTATCGGCGCCCAACCCTGGCACGGGACATTACCGGCTTTGACATTACGCATCCGCCCGGCGGTTGAAACGCGAGGGCTATGCCGCGCAAGGCCCCGCACCGGCGGGCCGCGGCCAGACTTGGTGTTCGCATCGGGCGACGTCAACCACACCGAGGTTGAAGCGAGCAACGGGCCCAACCTCGATCCTATTGAGCGTCGGCCATCGGTGCCGGTTGCCCGTACCCCGTGAAGCATGCCGGAACACGCCCCGGCAAAGGCAGACGCCTCCGCCCGGCCGGCGCTCCCGTCACGCCCGCAGCCCCCGTTTTTCACCCGCCATCGCGCCAGCGCCAATAGCAAGCTGGCGCACGAGCCCGCGCCAGGCTTCCCATTGCCGCCCGAGGCGCTAGTGTGGTTGGCGCCCGACGAGGAGGTTTGCCGATGCCGCTACCCGCACAGATCGACACATCGAGCCCCAAGCACTTGCGTGACAAGTACGCCATTATTGGTGTCGGCGAGACCAGCTACACGCGTGGCTCGGGCCGGTCGACGCGGGCGCTTGGCACCTGGGCGGTGCGCAACGCCATCGAGGATGCCGGGCTTCGCGCCGGCGATGTCGATGGCATGCTGTCCTATCAATCGGGAGATTCGACCTTTGCTCCCTTTATCGCGGGGGACCTCGGCATCCGCCTCAATTTCTACATGGATGTGTTCGGCGGCGGCTCCTCGACCGAAGCGCTGATCGGCATGGCGATGGGCGTGATCGAGGCCGGCATGTGCAAAACGGTGGTGATCTTCCGGGCCATGAACGGCTATTCGCAGGTGCGCATCGGCGGCACCGGTGCCCGCTCGGCGGTGCCGGTCACCGGCGACATGCTGCACAGCCGGGCCTACGGCTGGCAAAGCGCCGGCCAGCTCTTCAGCTTTACCTTCATGCGGCACATGTACGACTTTGGCACGACGCCGGCGCAGGTGGCCGCGGTGCGCGCCGCGCACAGTGCGCACGCCTCCAACAATCCCAAGGCCTATTACAAGAAGCGGGTTTCGGTAGAGGACGTGCTGGCGAGCCGCATCATCTGCAAGCCGCTGCATTTGCTCGATTGCTGCGTGGAGACCGACAATGCCACCGCCATCGTCATCTCCAGCGCCGAGCGCGCCCGCGACGGTCGCCATCCCCGCGTGTTGATCCGCGGCGTCGCCGGGCGCGTGTGCAAACCCCGCGCCGACATGCACTACCAGCACGGGCCGATCTCGACGGTTGCCGGCAAATACGCGCGCGAGATCCTGTGGCCCAACGCCGGGGTGGGCCCCGAGGATATCGATGTCACCGGCTCCTACGACGCCTTCACCTTCACCACCATGCTGCAGCTCGAAGACTACGGCTTCTGCAAAAAGGGCGAAGGCGGTCAGTACGTGAGCGACGGCAGCATCCGCCTCGGCGGTCGTCGCCCGAACAACACCAGCGGCGGGCATCTGTGTGAGGGCTACACGCACGGCATGAACATGGTGATCGAGAACGTGCGCCAGTTGCGCCACGACGTCGACGACTCCTGTCCCCTGGGAGCGGATGGCAAGCGCCGCCACAGCTACGACTATCGGGAAGGCGGCTGCCGCCAAGTGGAGCGTTGCGAGGTGAGCGCCAACCTCGGCTGGGCCATGCCCGGCACCGGCTCGGCCATGGTCATGCGGCGGGACTGAGGAGGGTATGATGTCGATTCGAGCCGAATATTTGGGAATGCCGCTCAGCATCGATGAACTTGACGGGGAGAACCTCGCCTTCTTCCAGCACTGCGCGGCGCACGATTTTCACCTGCAGGTGTGCGAGAGCTGCAACTTGCTGCGCTATCCGCCGACCACGGCGTGTCCCTGGTGCATGGGCCAGCGGGCGCGCTGGGTTGCGGTCGAAGGCAAGGGCGCGGTGCACTCCTATACCGAAGTGCACCATGCCATCCAGCCTGCCTTCAAGGCCTCGACCCCCTACCTGGTGCTGCTGGTTGATCTCGATACCCAGAACGGCAAGCCGAGCGCTGAGGAAGCCTTGCGCGTCGTTGGCAATCTGGTGACGCCGGAAGGCAAGCTTGCAGCCGCCGAAGCGGTCGCACGGGTCGGCATCGGCACCCGCGTCAGGATGGTGTTCACCGACGTGGCACCGGGTTTGGCGCTGCCGCAATGGACCATCGACGATAGCGTGGAGCAGCCCAAGCCCTGGCGCTATCCGCAGGACTGAACAGGTGCGCCTCGCCGCACTCAGGCCGGCGGCAGCAGACAGCCCAAGAGATCGCCGGCCAGTTTGCGCAGCAAGGTGAAATAGAGGTTCGGCCCCGGCTCCAGGCGGAAGCCTTCCGGATCGAGGGTGCCGGTGCGCGCCGGCGTGCCCTCGGTCAGATTGTCGATCAGCCGCCGATCGAGCTCCGGCTCGGCAAAGACGCAAATGGCGCCGAGCGCCACGATCTTGCGTCGCAGCTCGGCGAGCCGCTTGCCACTGGGCGGCAGCTCGGGACTGAGGGCGATCGCGCCCACGACCTTGAGCCGGAAGCGGCGCTCGAAATATTGGTAGGCGTCGTGCGCCACCACGTAGGGTTTGTCGGCAAGCGGCGCCAGCGCGGTCTCAAGCTCGGTGGCAAGCGCATCGAGCCGGGCGTTGAGCTGGGCGGCATTGGCGTTAAAGCGCGGCGCATCGGCGGGATCCCGGGCGGCCAGCACCTCGGCGATGCGCGCCACCATCGCCTTGGCATTGTTGGGATCGAGCCAGATGTGGCCGTCGAGCAGGGCCTGCGCATGGCTATGGCCGTGCCCGCCGCGGCTGCCGCTCGGCGCCTCGAAGTCGGGTCCGGTGCGGCGCTCGAAGGCGACCACACCTGGGGCCTCGAGCAGGGTTACGAACTCGGCGCCTGGTGGCAACATGCGGCCGATGGTGGTGGAAAACGGCTCGGTGGCGGCCGCCGTGCGGAACAAAATGTCGGCGCCACTGATGGCACTGACGTCCGAGGGCTTCAAGGCATAGACGTGTGGGGAGGTGGTGCCCTTGACCAAGAGCTCGGGGGCGCCAACGCCCGCCATCACCGCGGCAACCAGCGCATGGATCGGCTTGATGGTAACGACGACCCGGGGCGCCGCCCACGCGCGTTCGGCACCGGCGCACAGAGCCAGGACCGCCAGCACCGCCAACGTCGCGCGCCACCGCATCGAGCACTATGCCTTTTTCGATTTGCCTCACCGGGAGCCTACGCTATGTTATAGCATAACATATAGCAAGGCTGCCGATCGGGGGTGGCCGGTGGCGCTCTTCTCGGCCTCATTGTGTGGTAGACTGCGGACCGCTATGGGATTGGCGATCATTGGAAAGGACGTACGCG
>Ga0126376_10002705_pt1 | contig 10111 bp, 11 predicted proteins | sample PanSoiMetPlot_15_FD_92760 | JGI IMG/M metagenome (GOLD analysis project Ga0126376, IMG submission 92760) | Tropical forest soil microbial communities from Panama - MetaG Plot_15 | ecosystem: Environmental > Terrestrial > Soil > Tropical forest > Bulk soil | place: Panama | collected 2016-02-17 | reverse complement strand
GGTCGCGGAGGTTGCCGGGAGCTACACCGGCCAGTACCTCCGTACCTACTTGAGCCGCACCAACCAGAGGAAGCTGAAGCGCGCGTGAGACAGATTCAACGGCCCCGGCACGCAGCGTCGCGCAGACGTGATACTCGGTGAATGCTTGCAGCGCTATGCTCATTGAATGCGTTCGATTGTGCTGGCGCTTGCTCTGGCCGTCGCGATGCTGCTCGCGCCGACGGTCGCCGGGGCACTGACCGAAGGTGTTTCGGACAGCGAGATCGGCTTCCACGCCATTCACGCGCTGCCGGAGGTGCCGGCGCGGCACGATGAAGCTTTGAGCTGGCTCGCGGAGCATGCCGACAAGCGCGCCGTGGTAGCCCTCGTCCACCTCTTGCGGTGGCGGCCCGACGACGTGCCGACGCTCCGAAAGACCCTGCAGAAGATTACGGGCGACGACGCCGGGGACAAATGGTTCGATTGGATGGTCTGGCTGCAGGAGCATCCGGAGTACCCGCCCTACCAGGGCTTCGCTAATTTCCTTGGTCTCAGCCTCGCCTCGTTCGATCCGCAGTTTTTGCGCTTCGTGCACGAAGGCGTGGAGCACGATATTCGGCTGGAGGAAATCGCCTGGGGCGGCGTGCGCGTGGACGGAATACCCGCTCTCGATAATCCAAAGATGATCTCGGCGGTCGATGCCACCTATCTCAATCCTGATGACCTCATCTTCGGCGTAGAGATTTCCGGCGACGCCCGCGCCTATCCGCTCCGCATCGCGAATTGGCACGAGATGGTGAACGATGTCATCGGGGGCACGCCCGTTAGCCTCGCTTATTGCACGCTCTGCAATGCGGGAATCCTGTTCTCGACGCAAGTAACCGGGCGAGCTCGGCCCCTCACCTTCGGCACCTCCGGCCTGCTCTACCGCTCGAACAAGCTGATGTACGACCGCGCGACGGACTCGCTCTGGAACCAGTTCACCGGCCGTCCCGTCGTGGGTCCGCTCGTGGGGTCCGATATCTCGCTCAGGGTGCTGCCGCTGGTCACGACCCAGTGGCGGTTCTGGCGGGCGAGCCATCCCACGAGCAAAGTGCTTTCCCTCGATACTGGGTTCTCTCGCGACTACGGGCCCGATGTGGCCTATCACGACTACTTCAACAGCAAGGATCTGATGTTTCCCGCGGAGGTGAAAGATCGGCGGCTGCAGCCCAAGGAAATCGTCTTCGGCGTCCGGGCGGCGGGCGGCACCAAAGCCTGGCCGCTCTCGGCTTTCGCCGGCGGCAAGGTGATCAACGACCACGTGGGGGTTGCGAGCGTGGTCCTGATCGGCAATGCCGAGCAACGCACGGTGCGCGCCTACGAGGCCAAAGGCCGCAAGTTCAGCATGACGGCGCCAGACCTGCTTCGGGCGGTCGACGGCTATTGGCGGATCACAGAGGACGCGCTCGTGCACTCGGACGGGCGCAGCCTCGCGCGCTTGCCGGGCCATCTCGCCTACTGGTTTGCCTGGTCCGGGTTTTTCGAGAACGCCGCGCTCGGCGCGGACTAATACCGGCGCGTGAGCGCACCCCAAGCGAGCCGCAGCGCCGTGCGACCGCTGCTTGCCGCCAGCGTCGGATCGAATGGATTACCCCGCACGGCGTCTATGTCGTGCAGGTAGCCCGAAGCCACGAGAGCCGACAGGAGCGCCGGCAAAGCGATGCCCGGCAATCGCCGCCGCCGCGATCGGGCGCTCGTCAAATGCCGGCGCGCCCGCTCGACCAAACGCTCGACCGCGCGCGACAATTCGGGCGACGGTTTGAGTTCGAACAGAGCGACCAAGTCGAGCCCCACCTCGGCGGCGACGTCGGCAGGTATGAAGCACCGGCGTGCCCTCGCGTGGAATGGGATCGCGCGAATGAGACCGGCGAGCGCATAGGCGATGCCAACCTCGTTGGCCGCCTGCACCGCGTCTTTGCCCTGGACACCCAGCGCTTCCAGCACGAGCCGCTGCAACCGCCCGGACGTGGCCGCGCAATAATCGTCGAGTGCCGCGAGGCTCGCGGGCGGCGCATCCTCGAGGTCGAGCCCGCGCGCATCGATGATGGCGTGGAAGTGCTCGCGGCTCAGCCGGTGGTGTCGGATCGCCGATGCGAGGGGGATCATGACTTCGTGCTCCCGGGCAGCGGCACCCTCGTAGGCTTCGTCAATCGCATCGCGCCACCATTGCAAGCGGATCCGGCCCAGCAGCGGTTCGCTCACCACTTCCCGGGTCTTGGCGATTTCATAGTTGAAGGCGTAGAGCGCGATGACGGCCGCCCGCCGATCGGCGGGCGCAAAGAGGGCGTAGAGATACCGATCGCGGTCGTGCCGGCGGAGAAGATCGACAAGCGAGGGCTGTAGCGCCATGTGGAACGCGCGACTCGGGATGGCCTGGCGATTGCCGAGGCAGCGGCCTATCACTATGATGCGAATGCTTCACGGCACAATTACAGAAAGAGGTTGGGATGAAGAACCCTTTGGACTCGCTGGGGCAGACCGTGTTGCTGGGATTTATTCTAGCCTTGGTCGCCCATCTCCTCATCCGCGCCATCGCTTGAAGCGAGAGGGGGAAACGCCATGTTTGTAACACACGAGTGGTGGGAGTTCGCCTTTCGCTGGCTCCACATCATCAGCGGCATCATGTGGATTGGCTTGCTATGGTATTTCAATTTCGTGCAGACGCCGTCCATGCCGAAGATCCCGGATGAGCAGAAACCGGCGATCTCCAAAGTGATCGCGCCGACGGCGCTGTTCTGGTTCCGCTGGGGTGCCATGGCCACGATCATCACCGGCCTGATCCTCGCGGGCATGAGCGGCTTCCTCGGTAGCGCGCTCAAGCTCGGTATCGGTGATCACGTCGCCAAGAATACCGCGATTGGGCTCGGGATGTGGCTCGGCGCCATCATGTGGTTCAACGTCTGGTTCATCATCTGGCCGAACCAGAAGAAGGTTCTGGGCATCGTAAACGCGACGCCCGACGAGAAGAAAAAGGCCGGCCGCGTCGCCGGGCTCACCTCGCGAACGAACACTATGCTGTCGGTGCCCATGCTCTACTGCATGGCCTCCGCCTCGCATTACTTCGCGATGGGATAGGACGGCAGCGCTCTTTCGACGCGTCGAAGGCGGGCCTCGCGCCCGCCTTTTCTTTCAGCTGGGCCGCACCAGGGCCGCCGCTACGCGCCGATTCTCGGCGAGCAACACATTGTACGTGCGGCAGGCGGCGCCGGTATCCATGGCCTCGAGGCCGATCCCCGCGGCCTTGAGCGCCTGCCGGAGCACCGCCGGCACGGGCATCATGCGCGGGCCGCAACCCAGCAGCAGGATCTCGATGCCGCCGCGCTCAATGACCGGCTGCAGCGTCGCGACGGTCACGTCTTCGATTCCCGAGACCGGCCAATCGAGGGTGGCGTCGGGAAAGACCAGGATCGAGCGAGCATAGGCGATCCCGGTCACCCGGAAGCCGTTCGTGCCGTAGCTTTCGATGACTTGCCGCCCGCTCGGGATGACCGGCGTCAGCTCCATTGGCTCAGGACGTGCGCTCGCGGGCCGCGATCGCGGGCGCCTTCTTGTCGGGGACCTTCGCGTTGTCGCCTTCGGCCTTCTCCTCGCTCCTGCTGTCGCCGCCGGCCCGACCCGGCCGGGTGTACTACAGGAGGGGTGCAGCGATGAAGAGCGAGGAATAGGTACCGATCACGATGCCCCAGAGCATCGCGATGCTGAAGCCTCGCAATACCTCGCCGCCGAAGAACAAAAGAGCCAGCACCGCTAGCGCCGTGGTGCTGACGGTCAGGATGGTCCGCGACAGTGTCTCGTTGAGGCTCTTGTTGATCAGCGTGCGCAAATCCATGCTCTTGTGCTTGCGCATGGTCTCTCGCACACGATCGTAGATCACCACGGTGTCGTTGATCGAATAGCCCGCGATGGTCAGGATCGCCGCCAGCGTGGTCAGGTTGAACTCGAGCTGCAGCAGCGCGAACAGGCCGACGGTGGTGGCGGAATCGTGGATGGTTGACAACATCGCGCCGACGCCGAACGGCCACTCGAAGCGGAACCAGACATAGGCCGCGATCGCGATCAGTGCGAGGATGGTGGCCTTGACACCTGCTGCTATGAGCTCGCTGCCGACCTTCGGTCCCACCACCTCAACGCGACGGAACTCGACGGATGGTCCGAGCGCCTGCCGGACGGCGTCCACGCCCTTCATCTGCGCCTTGTCGTCGCCGGGTTGGCGCGCCAGCCGGATCAGCACGTCGTCGGGGCTGCCGAAGCCCTGCAGTGAAACCTCACCGAGGCCAAGACCATTGAGCTTGGTACGCATGGCGCCGACATCCGCCGGCCCTTGTGTGCGTGCCTCCACCAGCACGCCCCCGGAGAAGTCGATGCCGTAGTTGAGCCCGACGGTCAGGAACAGCACGACCGAGGCCACCGTGAGGAATATGGAAAGGGCGAAGCCGGCTTTGTGGAGCCCCATGAAGTCGATGTTGGGGATCCGCTTGATGACGATGAGCGGCCGCAGGATCATCAGGGCTGTCCTAGATCGGGATCGCCTTGGGCCGCAAACGCCGCACCCAGCTCACGATCTGGAGCCGGGTCACTAGGATCGCCGAGAACAGGGACCACGCGACGCCGAGGCAAAGCGTCACCGCGAATCCTTTCACCGGTCCCGACCCCAGCGCGAACATCAGCACCCCCGCGACGAATGTGGTGACGTGGCTGTCGAGAATGGTGCCAAAGGCGCGGCTGAAACCGGCTTCCAGCGCCGACAACATGGTGCGCCCGCCCCGGACCTCCTCTCGAATGCGCTCATAGATCAGGACGTTGGCATCGACCGCCATGCCCATGGTAAGCGCGATGCCGGCGATGCCCGGCAGGGTCAAGGTGGCGCCAAGCAGCGACAGGCTGCCCAATAGCAGGCACAGGTTGAAGAACAGGGCGACGTTCGCGAACAGGCCGAAAAGCCCGTAGAACACCATCATGAACACGATTACCAGCCCCACGCCCACGAAGCTCGCGAGCGTACCGGCCCGGATCGAATCGGCGCCCAGGTCGGGTCCGACCGTGCGTTCCTCGAGGATCGTGAGCGGCGCAGGGAGCGCACCAGCGCGCAGCAGTAGGGCGAGATCGCCCGCCGTTTGCGTGGTGAAACTTCCGGAAATGATCCCTGCGCCGCCGGTGATGGCCTCGCGGATCACCGGCGCGCTGATGACTTTGCCGTCCAGTACGATAGCGAAGGGCTTGCCGACATTCGCCTTGGTGACCTCGCCGAAGCGGCGACCGCCGTTTGCGTCGAACTTGAAACTCACCACGGGCTGCCCATCTTGGAAGGTCGCCTGTGCGTCGGTCAGCGCATCTCCGCTCACCATCACGCGCCTCTGCACGACATAGGACGGGCCGGTTGCACCGGAATGCCGCGTGTCCTCCGCCGAGGGGAGGATCTCATCGCCCGGCGGCAATACACGCTTGGCCTCTTCCACGCTCACGTTGGTGTCCACGAGCTGGAAGGTCATCTTGGCGGTCTTCCCCAGAATCTCCTTCACGTGCTCGGGATTGTCGATACCGGGAAGCTGAACCAGGATGCGGTCATCGCCCTCGCGCTGGATCGTCGGCTCCTTCGTGCCAGTCTCGTCGATGCGACGGCGTACGATCTCGATGGACTGTTCGAGAATGGTCCGTTTGCGGGCGAGAAGCGCGCGCTCATTGAAGGTGAGGGTGACTTTGCCGTCGGCGCCCACGGTCGCATCGAGCTCGGGATCGAGTTTCTTGACGAGACCGCGAACGTCGTCCAGCCGATCGAGATCGCGCACGGTAAAGGTGACCTGATTGCTCTGCACGGCAAGACCCGTATAGCCGACCCGTGCGTTGCGCAGCTCCGTCCGCGTGGAATCGACCGCGGCATTGAGGCGCTCGCGCAGCACCTGGTTCATGTCGACCTCGAGCAGCAGGTGCGAGCCGCCCCGGAGGTCGAGCCCGAGACTGATCTGCTTGTGCGGCAACCAGCTAGGCACGCCATCGAGAGTCCCAGGGTTGAACAGGTTCGGCGCCGATAAGATCACCCCAAGCACGCAGATGATCAGAATCGACAGGACCTTCCAGGGTTGGAAGTAGAGCATCGGCTAGGCCTCGTCTCCTCTTCCGCTCAGTTCGTCTTGACCACTTCGGACTCTTCTTTTTCCTGCTCGGCGCGCTCCGCCTCCTTCCCTTTGCTCTTGTCGGAGTCCTTGTTCTTGCCGGCCGGCTCCGGTTTCGCCAACACTTGAGAGATAGTGCTGCGCACCACCCTCACCCGTACGTTATCGGCAATGTCGACCGCAACCTCCGTGTCGCTCACCACCTTGGCGATCGTCCCAATGATACCGCCGGAGGTGACCACGCGGTCCCCTCGACGCAAGCCCTCTAGCATCTGCTTCTGCTGTTTCGCCTTCTGCTGCTGAGGCCGGATCAGGAAGAAGTAAAACACGACTAGGATCGGCAAGAACATTAGGAGCGAGCCGTAGCTCGACGCCCCATCGCCTGCCGCCTGCGCGAACGCCGGCGAGATCAACATCGGACCTCCGAAGGTCTTGGTATCGGACGGACGCCGCCGCCTCTCGGGCGCCCAGGCGCGGCCATTCCTACGCGGTTTGACCGCAAAGAGCAATGGTCGGCGCCTGCCGAAAATCGCCGCAGACGGTTTGCCGGAGAGCCCGTATGTGCTAGTACCTGCTGGCAGATTACGGCTCTCTGGAGCCGCGCCCGATGTGCTCCGAGGTGTCCAGCGAGCCCATTCTTGAGATGACCGACAAGCGCAGTATGGAGCCGCTCATTCAGCGCATCGCGGACGCGCTCGACCGCTTGGCGCCGGCGCCCGTGCCCAGGCACGACTTTGAGGCCGCCGACGCTTTCGTCTGGCATGCCGAGCGCCAATGGCTGGAGCCGGTGCCGGTGGTGAACCGCATCGAGATCTCGCTCCTCAAGGGCATCGATCGCGTGCGCGACATCCTCATCGACAACACCGAGCGCTTTGCAGCGGGGCTTCCCGCCAACAATGTCCTGCTGTGGGGCGCGCGTGGCATGGGTAAGAGCTCGGTTGTGAAGGCCGTGCACGCCGCGATCAATGCCCAGCGACCGCACTCGCTGGTCCTAGTCGAGATCCACCGGGAAGAAATTCCGAGCCTGCCGCATCTTCTGGCCCTGCTGCGCCTCACGCGGCGCCGCTGCATCCTGTTCTGTGATGATCTTTCCTTCGATCATCAGGACACCAGCTACAAGTCGCTCAAGGCCGTGCTCGAAGGGGGCATCGAGGGACGGCCGGTGAACGTGGTGCTCTACGCCACATCGAACCGCCGGCACTTGCTCTCGCGCGACATGATCGAGAACGAGCGCTCCACCGCGATCAACCCCGGCGAGACCGTGGAGGAGAAAGTCTCGCTGTCGGACCGTTTCGGGCTCTGGCTGGGCTTTCACGCTTGCGACAACGAGACCTATCACGCGATGGTGCGCGCCTACGCGGAGCGGTACGGGCTCACACTCCCCGGCGAGCAATTGAAGGCCGAAGCCAGCGAGTGGTCGATCACGCGCGGCGCGCGTTCAGGGCGTGTCGCTTGGCAGTATATCCAGGATCTCGCCGGCCGTCTGGGCAAGCAGATCAGCTAGACTAGCCCCCGCCTCCGATCGGCATACGACGGTCTTGCTCGACGCCGCGATTTTGCGGCGGCGGTGTCACCAGCCGCGGCTGCAGCTGCTGCGCCTGGGGCGTAACTGTACGGGATTGAGGCGTGATCGTCTGGGTCCCCGGTTGGCCGCGGAAGCGTGGATCGACACCCTGCCCTTGCGGACCGCCCTGGGATTGCGGACCGTTCCCGCCACGGAGGACGGTTACGCCCGGTTGCGTTTGACCCGGCGCGACGTTGTTCTGCGGCATGCGCTGGAAGTGCTGGTTCGCTGTATCGGACTGCGTCGTGGCATTCGGCTGTGTCGGCGCCAGGACGCGATTGCTTGGGCCAGTCACCGTGCGATTAAGATCTTTTGGCGCATTGGCGCGCGCGAAGCGCTGCTGGCTGACGGGATCGTGGTAAGCGACGCCGCGTCTGTGTTCGGGGTTGTGCTGCCAAGTGTCGCCGACGGTTCTCTCACGATGAAACCGGTCCATCTCGACGAACCGGTCGTGATCGATGTGCATGCGATGGCGATGCCAGTCGCAGTCGTCCCAACCCCAGAACTGGACTAAGACGACGTATCCGATCCCAAACCCGATACCCGCGACCACCGGCCCATACACGTAGCCGGGAGGGGGAGCGAAGTAGTACGGCGGCTCGTCCGGGTAAGCCCACCCGCCGTAGACCATATTCGGATCGTAGTAGGGCACGTAGACCACGTTCGGATCCGCCGGCTGGATCGTAATATCGGGGCCTTCGGTGCTCACGACCTGCTGTGGCGTCGATTGCAACCGCTCGCCGTTCAGCGCCTCATGGCGCAGACGCTGCACGGAATCCATCACATCCGCCTGCTGCGCAAGGAATGCGTCGCCGAGGCGCTGCATCCACTGCAGTTGCTCGTTCAGCATCTGCAGGACGCTAGGAAACGGAACCAGCGATTTGACGCTGGGATCCCAATCCAGCTGGTCGAGAGCGGAGGCAAGCGCCTCGTCTCTGAGCACGGAGTTATTGGGATCCTGCAACCAGCGCGCGGCTTCCACAACCTCGAGCGGATAGGTCGAAGCCATCAATATCTGGCCGAGTAGCTGATCGGGATAGAGCGCGATCGGCGCGAGCAGCTGATCGAGCTGCGCCTGGTCGTAGATTGCTGAGCTTGGCCGTTGCTGAGCGGGCTCGCTCGGCGGGACCGCATCCGGGGACTGAGGCGCGGATTGCGGTTGGTTGGCGGGCGGAGGCGGCACGTATTGCGCGTAAAGTGCCACCGGTGCGGTCAATGTGAGTGCGGCCGCTGTGGCGAAGCATCGAACCAGACTGTGCTGCATCGGACGGCTCCTGGTTTCCCACTACGAACTCCGCCTTGGCACTTCCAACTCCAGGGAGGCCTGCCGGCACTTTGACGCGGTGAAATCGACTCTACGTATGGTCTGAGGGCGCCATTGCCAGCGGGTGTGCCGGTGTAAACATAAGGTCGCTCGAGACTCGTAACCGCTGATTGCGATAGTGATGTCTATCCGCTAACGGCCTGGGGTCCCAGATAATCCGTGGGGTCCAGGGCGCGGCTTCCCCTTCGGACTTCGAAATGAAGCTGCGGTTCGGTGACGGCCCCGGTTGCTCCCACCCGTGCAATCACCTGACCTCGCTGAACTTTCTGACCTCGTGTGACCAGGAGCTTGGAATTGTGAGCATAGGCGGTCATCCATCCGTCAGCGTGCTTGATCAAAATCAGGTTACCGTAGCCGCGCAACTCGTTGCCGGTATAGGCGATGGTGCCCGCCTCGGCAGCGAGCACGGGCGTGCCTTCGGCCGCGGCGATGTTGATCCCGTCGTTCTGCGTCCCTCCGGGCATCGGCCCAAATCGTCCGACCACTTTGCCCGTCACCGGCCAAAGGAAGCTGCGACCCGTGCGAGGTGGTGGCGCTGGGATGGACAGCGACGCCGTCTGATCCGGTGGTGTCAGTGGTGGCGAAACCGAAGCCGGGCCCGGCGATGGGGCGGCTGGTGACGTCCAAACCGCCGGAGGTGGCTGGACCGGCGCCGCTGTCGTCGCCGGCCCCATGCTCGGCACGGGTGGTTGACTTTGTGGTGCCGCGGTGAGCTCGGCGGGGATACTCGAGACCGGCTGCGCAGATGGCCGAGGAACCGGAGCTGAGTTTGCTCGGGCGGCAGGTGCGGATGGGATCGCTGGTTGCGATGCCGCTTGTATCGGCGGCGGCAGCGGTGTCGCCACGATGCTGGCGGAGTACCCGCCGGAGGACGCCGCCTGTGGCGGCAATACGAGTACGGTGCCGGAAAAAATCGTATATGGCGGTTGCAGATGATTTGTCGCAACCAGGGTCGAGGCTTCTACGCCATAGGTGCGCGCGACACCATTGATGGTGTCGCCACCGTGTACGACGTGCGTGCGAACCTGGGGCAGCACGAGCGTGCGGCCTGCGACTAGGTGATAAGGCGGCTCGAGGTCGTTGGCATCAATC
>Ga0126376_10002704_pt1 | contig 10112 bp, 3 predicted proteins | sample PanSoiMetPlot_15_FD_92760 | JGI IMG/M metagenome (GOLD analysis project Ga0126376, IMG submission 92760) | Tropical forest soil microbial communities from Panama - MetaG Plot_15 | ecosystem: Environmental > Terrestrial > Soil > Tropical forest > Bulk soil | place: Panama | collected 2016-02-17 | reverse complement strand
GCCATCAACAATCGCATGTACGGCGCGGACATGGATTTCCTGCTGCGCAACGAAGACGACTTCTCTGCTTTCGACCGCATGAAGTTTGAAGCCATGCGTTACACGATGAGCAAGTTGCCTCGTCAGGCGCGCCGCAAGCTGTTGCACTCGCGCCCATCGCAGTACGAGATGACCGCGTGCTACGCAGGAAAGACGGAGCTGGTGCACCAGAAGATCATCGCCAAGGGAATGGAGCAGTATTTGATTCCGATTCGTGGCCAGTGCGACATTCTCATTACCGGCATTCCGGATATTTCGCCGTACAACGTTTACTCGATACTGAATCCGTTGCTGGTCCAGGTGATGGCGCTTGGCTATCACTTCAACTTCTATCGGAACAAGCCTCTGCTGAAGAAAGGTGGTGTACTGATCCTGCATCATCCCTGTTACGACGATTTCGATCACGACTTTCATCCGAGCTATATCGAGTTTTTCAATCGTCTGCTGCCGGAGACGCGGGATGCGTTCACGTTGCGCGAGAAGTACGAACGCGAGTTTGCAAATAATCCAAGCTACATCGAGATGTACCGCCGCGGGAACGCCTATCACGGCGCACATCCGTTTTTCATGTGGTACTGGGGCGAGAATGGCCGCCAGCATGTTGGACACGTGATCGCGGCCGGCGCTGAGAATGCGCACGTGCCGGCGATTCTTGGCTGGGAACGGGCAGACAATTTGACTGAGGCGATTGCGATGGCACGCAGCTATGTGGGGAACTCCGCCGAGATCACGATGCTGCACCAGCCAATGATCGGGATCGCTGACATGGAATGATAGATCTTTGTACTTTGTTCTTTGTGCTTTGTTACTGCGGCCTGCACGGCCAAACTAAGCACAAAGTACAAAGAACAAAGTACAAAAGACAAAGTACATGAAATTATCTCCAACTGAAATCTATAAAGATCGCCGCATCTTCCTCATCGGCAGCACGGGGTTTCTCGGGAAGGTGACGCTGAGCATGTTGCTCTACCGTTTCCCGAACATCGGCAAGATTTATCTCACTGTGCGCGCGCGCTCGCAGGAGGAGTCGGAGAACCGTTTCTGGAACAACATCATCACCGCGCCACCATTCGATCCACTGCGCGAACGTTACGGCAGCGCCCTCGAAGGTTTCGTCAACGACAAAGTCATCGTCAAAGGTGGTGACATCGCCGAAACAAACTTCGGCTACAGCGAAGAAGAAGCACAGACCATCGCCGGCGATGTCGACGTCATCATCAACTCCGCCGGTAACGTGACCTTCAATCCAACTCTCGAGAGCGGCCTGCGCACCAACGTAGTCGGCACGCAAAACGTGATCGCATTTGCGCGTCGAATGAAACGCCCGGCCCTCGTTCACGTTTCCACTTGCTTCGTGGCCGGCAACCGTTCCGGTGCAGTTTGGGAAAACGATCCGGTGATCGGTTACTTCCCACGACACCGCGAGCCGGAAATGGCAGGCGTAAAGTTTTCCGTGGACCAGGAGATCGCAGACTGCGCCAAGCTCGCCGATCGCGTCAGGGACGAAGCCCGCGATGCAATGATGGCTGCTCGCTTCCGCGAACTCGCGCGCAAGCGACTCAACGAAGAAGGACGCAACATTGACGATCCCGATGCGCTCGGGCTCGCTGTCGCTCGTGAACGAAAAGTCTGGACGCGCACGCGTCTGACGGATCTCGGCGTCGAGCGTGCGGCGTACTGGGGCTGGCCCAACATCTACACCTACACCAAATCACTTGGCGAACAACTCGTCGCCGCTGAGACGGGCATGGTGCGCAGCATCGTGCGGCCCAGTATTGTCGAGTCGGCGATGTCCTATCCATTTCCAGGCTGGAACGAAGGCTTCACCACCACGGCGCCGATTATCTTCCTGATTCGCAAAGGTCAGACACAGATTCCAGCAGATCCGAAACTCATTCTCGACATCACGCCGGTGGACCAGATCGCGTCAGTGATGCTGGCCGTCGCTGCGCAGGCGTGCGTCGAAGAACCGCAACTGGTCTTTCAGGCAGCCACCGGCGATGCCAACGCCAACAACATGGAAAGGATCATCGGCCTGTGCGGACTCGATAAGCGCAAGTACTTCGAAGAAAAAGATACGGGCGTCAAGATCCTCAACAAGATCGCCGCACGCATGGAGCCGCGGCCGGTTACGGTGTCGAAGTTCGAAAACACGTCTGTGCCGATGTTCAATGCGACTGCGAAGAAAGCTTCATCGCTGCTGGACCGTGTGCGCCCGCGCTGGGGCGGCGGCCGCGTGGGGGAAGTGATCGATCGCGTGAAGAGTAGTGTCGAACGCGTTGAGGAGTTGACGCGCGAAACGTCGGAAGCGTTCGACATGTTTCGCCCGTTCACCGTCGAGAACGCTTACGTCTTTCGTTCAGACAATGTGCGCTCGCTGTTCGATCGCATCAGTGAAGACGAGCGCTCGTTGCTGACCTGGAATCCGGAGAAGTTTGACTGGTACAACTATTGGCTCAACATTCACCTGCCCGGACTGACTAAGTGGGTGTTCCCGACGCTCGAAGACGAGATGCGCGCGCAGCCGAAGCGCGTCTACACGTATCGCGATCTGCTCGAGTTGTTCGAGACTTCCACCAAGCGCCATGCAACCAGAGTCGCGATGCGCATCGAGCGCGATGGGCGCAAGGAGCAGTACACGTATGCCGACCTGCGCGAGCTCGCCACGCGTGTGGCTGGATTTCTCGCCAGCGAAGGCATCAAGCCTGGCGATCGCGTGATGCTGGTCAGTAGTAATGCGCCTGAATGGGGTATGAGCTACTTCGGCGTGCTGAAGGCAGGCGCCACCTGCATACCGTGCGATCCAGAAAGCTCGACCGCCGAGATACTCAACTTCGCCCGCGCTGGAAATGCCGCAGGCATGATCTGTAGTCAGGCGGTGCTCGACGAACATGCCGAATTGCAAGAGCGGCTTAGCGAGCAGGGACTGACTCACTTGTGGACCTATGAAGAGGTCTTCGCACTGCCGGATGAAGTAACAGAAGACCAGCGCATCGCATTGCTGCCGCAGCGAGCACACGCGCAGGGCGTCGCTTCACTCATCTTCACTTCAGGCACGACCGGACAGCCGAAAGGCGTGATGCTGTCGCATCGCAACCTGACGAGCATGGTGTCGATGTTGTCGTCAGTCTTTGACATGACGACTCGCGACGGTGTGCTGTCAGTCTTGCCGCTGCATCACACGTTTGAGTTCTCGACAGGTTTCCTGACGCCGCTGAGCCGCGGCGCACAGATCACGTACCTGCCGGAGCTCACGAGCGATGCGCTCGCGCGCGCGATCAAAAACGGCCACGTGACTGGGATGGTAGGTGTGCCGGCGTTGTGGGAACTGCTGCATCGTCGCATCAAAAACCGGCTCTACGAACGCAGCGACTGGATCGGCAAGACTGCCGAGAATCTGATATTCGCTAATGCATGGCTGCGCGACAAGACACCGCTGAATCTTGGTCCTGCGTTGTTCTATCCAATACACGAAGGGCTCGGCGGTCGCATTCGTTATTTCATCAGCGGCGGCTCGGCGTTGAGCGAGAAGATTCAACGTGACTTCCACGGCCTCGGATTCACGATTCTCGAAGGTTATGGCCTGACTGAAGCGTCGCCGGTTCTCACCGTAACAAGGCCGGAAGATCGAATGCTCACGGGAACTGTGGGCAAGCCGCTGCCGGGCGTCGAAGTGCGTATTTCCGATCCTGATCCGACGGGCGTGGGCGAAGTGATTGCGCGTGGTCCAAACGTGATGCTCGGCTATTACGAAGACGAGCTTGCCACGCGCAAGACGCTGGTCGATCGCTGGCTCTACACCGGCGATCTCGGCCGCGTTGACGACGATGGCAATCTCTATCTCGTCGGCCGCTCGAAGGAGATCATCGTCGATACAAATGGCAAGAACGTCTATCCCGACGAGCTCGAAGAGATCTACGAAAGCTCACCTTACATAAAAGAGCTGAGCATTGTCGGTTTGCCGGATGGCATCGGCGAGAAAGTCGCGTGTCTTGTCGTGCCTGACGATGAGTACGACATTTCACTCTCGCGCACGGCGTTGCATCGCCTCGTTGAAGAACACTTCCGCGAAGTTTCTGCTTCCCTGCCCTACTTCAAACGCGTGAAGGTCCTGCACTTCACTGACATGGAGTTACCGCGCACGGCGACACGCAAAGTGAAGCGACGTGAAGTGGTTCAGATCATGGAGTCGCTTGAAAGCAAGCGATCGGGCGGTCGCAGTAGTGTGCAGGAGACTGCCGACGCCGATTCATGGTGGCTGTTGGGGCTGGTTGCGACAGTTGCGAATCGCCAGCGTTCGGAAGTCGCAGTCGATACGAGACTGAGCGATCTTGGTTTCGACAGTTTGATGTTTGTCGAGCTGGCAACGGCAATCGAGAATGCCGGCGGATCGATCTCAGCGCCGGAGCGATTCAACGAGATTCAGGACGTGCGTGAACTGTTGACGGTGGTTAGCCGTGTGCCTGGAGCTGCGTCGGCCAGGCAGGAAGCACGCCCCGAAGAGCGCAAGAAAGATGATGAGATACACATTCCCTCGTTTGTGCGAACGGCAGGCAATAAAGCTGCGGATTTCTTACAACAATTCCTCTACGAGCAATTCCTGCGCGCGCACTATGAAGGGCAGTCGAATATTCCGCCGCATATCAACTTTCTCGTGGCTGCGAATCACTGTTCGCACCTCGACATGGGGCTGACGAAGATGGCGCTCGGCGAGTTTGGCAAAGACCTCGTGGCGCTCGCCGCTGCGGATTACTTCTTCGACACGAAGTACAAGCGCGCAGTGATGGAGAACTTCACGAATCTGGTGCCGATGGAACGCACGGGATCGTTGCGACAGTCGCTCCGACACGCAAAGTCGTTCCTCGATCGTGGCTACAACGCTCTGATCTTCCCGGAAGGCACGCGCTCGATGACAGGCATCATGGCCGACTTTAAGCCCGTGGTCGGATATCTCGCACTGCATGCACGCGTCGGCATCCTGCCCATCTATCTCGACGGCACATATGAAGCGATGCCAAAGGGGACGACGATCATTAAGAGTCGTGATGTGGGCGCTCGCATCGGCCGCTTCCTCGAAATTGAAGAGCTCGAAGAGATGACGAAAGGCCTGCCACGCGCGGAGGCTTACAGGCTAATTGCCGCGCGCGTCAGGCACGAGGTCGTGAACCTCCGCGACCGGACACGCATTCCTTTCGACCCGAAAGAACTGCGGAAGCTTTGGCGCAGCGAGCGTAAGAAGGAGCTCGCCGCCGAGGAGGTTGCAGTCTGACTGGAACCAACTGTAGGGGCGGCCCTCCGTGGCCGCCCGTTCTTGGGAGAACACGCTTATTCGGAGGACGGGCGGCCACGGAGGGCCGCCCCTACAGTTGGATTCTGTGAGTTTATGCCCTCGAAGACGTCCGGCAAACGCACCGCCCGCATGACCCCGGCTACCACCGGCACCAAGCGGCGCGCGGCCATCGAGAAACGCCAGCGTGCTGTCACGCTTGTCACCGGCGGCACTGGTTTTCTCGGCTCACATCTCGTGCGTCAGCTCATCGAAGAAGGCGCGAGAGACGTTCGCGTCATGGCGACTTCGATTCCTGACTGGCTCGTCGATCTCGGCGTCGAGACGTTCGCCGGCTCAATTACCAATGCAGACGACAACAAGCGCGCCGTCGAAGGCATTAGCGAGATCTACCATCTTGCCGGAAAAGTGTCGCGCGAGCGTGAAGATGCGCGCGAGATGTACGACATCCACGTGGAAGGGACGCGGCTTCTCTGCGACGCTGCCAAAGCCGCAGGAGTCAAAACCATTGTTCTGGCTTCAACCAGCGGAACGATTGCCGTAACCAAAGATGGTGAGGTTGTTCCAGACGAGACCTATCCGGTTCCGCTCGACATCATTTCGCGCTGGCCTTACTACGCCAGTAAAGCCTACCAGGAGATGGCCGCTCTCGAACGTTTCCAGGGCAAGGGACTGCGGCTCGTGATCGTGAACCCGAGTCTGTTGCTGGGTCCTGGCGACGATCGTCTCAGCTCGACGAAAGTCGTCCTCGATTTCATGGCTCGCAAGATCAGCGCGGTGCCGACTGGCGGCGTGAGCTTTGTCGATGTGAGAGATGCAGCACGCACTTTTCGCGTGGCGATGAAGAAAGGGCGGCCCGGCGAACGGTATTTGCTCGGCGCGGCAAACTGGACGTTCTCGAAATTCTTTGGACGGCTCGAGCGCCTGACGAAAGTGTCGGCCCCGTGGTTTACGCTGCCTTCTCGAGTGGCGATCACGGGCGCAAATCTACTCGATTCGTTACTCAAACAATGGGACATGGCGTCGCCGGTAGAACCTGGCGCTATCGAAATGGCCCAGTATTTCTGGTACCTGAACTGTTCCAGGGCCTCGCGCGAGCTTGGATTCAAGCCGCGTGATCCCGGCGAGACTCTTCACGACACCGTCGCCTACCTCCGCGAAAACTTCCTCGGCAGCAACGCCTTCGGAAAGTAGCCACAAAGAGGCACAAGAAGAAGTAGCCACAAAAAGGCACAAAAGTCACAAAAAATGATTTAGAAAGCTTTTTGTGCTTTTTGTGGTTTTTTGTGGCTGTCTTAAAGGAACTCTTTGCCACCTTGAGGCGTCTTAGCACCACCAGGAGACAGTCACAATGCGCAAAGTACGAGCATTCCTTCTTCCCCTCGTTATTTGTGTCTTCTTTACCGCATACGCTCAAAGCCCACTCCAACCCGGCACGCCCATTGAACGCAGCCTGGGACCAAACCAGGTTCATGAGTTCACCGTCAATCTTCAAGAGAACACTTTGATTCAGTTCGTAGTCGAGCAGCGCGGCATCGACGTGATCGTCAGAGTGTTTTCGCCGGCGGGAAAGAGCCTCGGTGAATTTGATTCACCTAATGGCGCGGATGGTCCGGAGCATGTTTCTTTCGTCGCCGTGGCAGCGGGTGCTTACCGTATCACGGTTAGCCCACTCGATCCGCAAAGCACGGTCACAGGTCGCTATGAGATCAAGATCCTCGAAATGCGCGAAGCGACGGAACAGGAGATCAAGGACAGCAAGAGCCTCGACGTCGCGAAGGAGAAAGGCATTGCGTTACTTATCGAGCTCGACGGTCTCATGGCGCAGATCAAATCGCCCTTCACGCGGATCAAAGCCCAACTTCAGGCTGCACAGCTCATGTGGAGCACCGACGAGAAGCGCGCCTCGAAGTACTTCGCAGATGCAACCAATGGATTCAAAGAGTATCTCGCATCGGTCGATGCAAGCAGTGAGAATTACGCGCAGCAGTATGGCGGGATCTCGCAACTACGGTTCGAGATAATCCAGGTGCTGGCGCAACGCGACCCGGATGCGGCGCTGAGTTTTCTCTACTCAACTGTACCGCCGCCCTACCCGTACAGTAACAGGCGTGAGAGTGAGGCTCAGGAAAGTCAACTCGAACTCTCGATTGCCAACGAGATTATCAGCAATGATCCAAACCGGGCACTCCAGGTCGCGCGCCGGGCTTTGAAGAGAAGCTACTCGACAAATTTGGTGAGCACACTTTCTTTACTACGGCGGCAGAATCCCGAATTAGCTTCTCAACTCGCGAACGAGATCGCCAGTAAACTGCTTACCGAGAAACTGCTCACTAAGCCCGATGCCGCAAACCTTGCCATCGGGTTGCTGAGATTCGGACAGCCTCCGGTACGAAGAGGTCAAATTGGGGATTTGAACGGGGCCATTCCACCACCGCGGGCTTCAATTCTGCCGGACAGTCAATATCGAGAACTGTTACAGAAAGCTTTCAAGGACGCTCTGTCTTACTCTGGACCATCAAACGGCAACTACACACCGGAAAGAGATGTCGCCTGGAACTTGCTGAATGGATTGCAGCAGATGGCGCCCGATGTCGATTCAGTCATGAGTGGCGGCGCAGCAGCAGTGGAAAAGAAACTGACTGAATTCAACAATCGAAACCAGGCAGACACACAACAGTTTCAGAACGCCATCGCAAACAATCCCGTCGATGCTGCGCTTGAAACGATTCAAAAGGCGCCTGCCGAGCAAAGAGACCAACTCTACCTCCAACTCGCAGGCCGCGAACAAAACAATGGCAACATCACCCGGGCGCGGCAGATCCTCAGTGAGCGTGTTTCCAATCCTTACCAGCGGCGCAACGGACTTATGAATCTCGAGCGGCAGGAAATATATCGCGCGATTTCCCAGGGCAAAATAGAAGAGGCGCTCAGGATCATCAGCGGGTTTCGCACTGCGAGAGAGCGCGCAAATATTTTGTCGCAAATGTTAAATCAATTTGGGCCGGGCCAGAAACGTGCGAACGCGATCAATTTTCTCGAGCAGGCAAGAGGGCTACTCGATCCCTCGTTACAGGCGCAGGATCAGGAACAGATGAACGCGTTGCTGGACATTGCCCGAGGGTTTGCGAAGTACGACACGAAACGCTCGTTTGAGATCCTCGATCCTCTAATCGATCAGTTTAATGATATCTGTGCAGCCGCGCGCACGCTGGATGGGTTTGGTGCAAATTACTATGACGACGATGAGCTAAACATGGAAAGCGGCAGCAGCGTGACGCAGATCATGCAGCGCATGTCGGCGTTGCTTGGTACGCTGGCGTTAACGAACTTCGAGCGCGCTCAGGTCACGTCCGAAAGGATCAGGCTGCCCGAAGTGCGGCTCCGGATCTATCTGGACATCGCACAGCAGACGATCCAGGGTGTGGCTCGGTGAATAATTGTAGGGGGCGGCACTCCGTGGCCGCCCCTTCGTCCATCAGGCGTGTAACCAGACAAGGGCGGCCACAGAGTGCCGCCCCTACAATTACTCCCCAAGTGCAGCATACTTGAAGAGCCGGAACCGGTAGCGCTGCTGTGCTCTGATGTTCGCGGCGATCACGCCGTGAAGGTTCTCGTCCCACTTCGTATACTGCTCGATATAACGATCAGACGCCGCCTTATCACCCTCGTACTGCACGGAGAGCGTCTTCTCCAGCATCTTGCCTACGACATCGTGATATTTCTCATAATGAACGTGCATCAGCTTCGTCGCCGGATCGAAGCTCAGTAACCCGTTTTCGAGAAAGAAATTCCATTGCATCAACTGCATCGTGTTGTATGGCTGGTCGCGGCGCGGGCGATTGTTTTGTAGCACGCGCAGGATGCCGCCGGCATAAACACTGCGCAATTGCGCATCGGTGTAATAACCCTGCTTGTGAAGTGCTTCCGCGACAAATAGCGACACCAGGTCTGCTTTCATCTCTTCCATTGCGTTCGCATTGTCCTGCAAAGCTTCGTCGAGCTCGCGGCCACCCTTCGTTCGGTCCACACCGAGATAGTGGCCCACTTCGTGCCACAACGTGCGATAGAAATTTCCGTCGGCGGTCAGCTCCCTCGCCTGCTGCTCGCCGATTGCTGCTGCAAGGGTTTTCGAAGTCGATTCGAAGATATTGGGATCACGCATGATATTGGCGCGCAGCAGGATTGTGCGGCCGTAACGACGCGCGACGTAGCTTTCGTTGGGAAGAATTGTTGCCGTGTTTCCGCCACGTGATTGCCCGAAGTCCGCAACCACATCGTAAACGCCGACCGGGATGTCTTCGCGCACCTTCTTGTGATTGCTGTAAGGCAGTGAGTCTTCGAGGGCCTGCAAGCCCTTCATCGCCTGGCGCAGTGCAGTTGTTTCCACCTGACGTGTCTGAAACAAACAAAACGAGAAGAATGTCTTTACACCGTACAGCTCGTCATCGTAGGTCTCGTAAGAACCGATCTGCGCGTTGAGGTTCTTGAAACGGCCTGTCACCCAGCTCGCGTCGCCCGACTCATAGTCGTTTGACAACAGATCGCGCGCGCGGTTGCGCAGGTATCTCGCAAACTCGTCGTCGTCTTTCGCGACGGCATCAGCAGCTTCGTTCAGGAGTCCGTAAGCTTTCATCAAGTCGTCCGCGTAAGCCACAGAGTAAGGAACACTGTATAACACTGTCTTCGGACCTGACTGCAAACGCTGCAACTCGGCAAGCAGTCGTGGATGAAGCGTCTGAAGTGCGGGGTACTTGTTGAGTTTGGAGATATCATTTGTCAAATT
>Ga0126376_10002703_pt1 | contig 10112 bp, 12 predicted proteins | sample PanSoiMetPlot_15_FD_92760 | JGI IMG/M metagenome (GOLD analysis project Ga0126376, IMG submission 92760) | Tropical forest soil microbial communities from Panama - MetaG Plot_15 | ecosystem: Environmental > Terrestrial > Soil > Tropical forest > Bulk soil | place: Panama | collected 2016-02-17 | reverse complement strand
GCGGAATGATATTCAGAATGGCGAGCTAGAAAAAAATAAGAACGCCAGTAACTAACTGGGGCGAGACGGAAAATCCTGGCTGGGGCGGGAGGACTCGAACCTCCGAATGGCGGAATCAAAATCTTACGTTCTATGTTTCATCCTGTATCCGTACCTTTCTGTTTCTCTGAAAAGCCCATATTTCCAGCATTATCTTGTTTCCGCTCGTAGCATGGTTTATTATTGACTTGCTTACCCGTTGCTTACCCTAAGCTTACCCGCTGGTTCCGACCCCACCCACCACGACATCATGCCGAAGCTTACGAAGCGCATCGTCGATGCTGCAAAACCCGCCTCCGATCGTGAAGTCTTTCGGTGGGATGCCGAGCTGCGGGGGTTTGGCTTGCGTGTGAAGCCTACCGGGGTGAAGGCGTACATCATTCAGTACCGAACTAGGACCAGCATAAGCCGCCGCATGACGATCGGGCAGCACGGCGTGCTCACAGCTGAGGAGGCGCGGAGGGAAGCCAAGGTACAACTCGGTCGCGCAGCTAAGGGGGATGACCCGGCCGCAGACAAAGCCAATGCTCGGGACGGCTTGTCGTTCTCAGCGTTTGCGGAACGGTACCTCTCCGAGCATGCAGAGACAAAGAAGAAGCCGTCGAGTGTTCGAATGGACCGGATCAACCTCAATAAACACATTCTGCCAATCCTTGGACGGAGGCGTTTGGATACGATCGGACGCGCGGACGTGGTTCGCCTTCACCATTCAATGCGTCATACGCCTGGCGCTGCGAACCGTTGTCTCGCCCTCCTGTCCAAAATGATGAACCTCGCTGAGCGGTGGGGCGAACGGCCAGACGGCTCAAATCCCTGCCGCCACGTTGAAAAATACCGGGAAAACAAGCGTGATCGCTTCCTCTCCAAAGATGAATTGGCCCGGCTTGGTGCCGCGTGCCAACGTTGCGAGCAAGACGAAAAGATAGGCCCATCGTTTTTGGCCCTTGTGCGCCTTCTAATATTTACAGGGGCGCGTCTTTCAGAAATGCAAAAGGCACAATGGGATTGGGTCGATTTCAAATCCGGCCTAATACGCCTACCGGATAGCAAGACCGGGGCGAAGACCATCATGCTGCCCGCCCCTGCCCTTGATGTGCTAGCTCGTCTCGCCCGAGTCGATGGTAACCCCTACATCATCACGGGCGAAGGGAGTCGCTACCTAGTCAACGTGTGGAAGCCGTGGGCTATCTTGTGTGCACTGGCAGGGCTGAAAGATGTCCGCCTTCACGATCTACGACACTCCTTTGCCAGCATCGGGGCGGCGGGTGGCATGTCGCTCAACGTAATTGGAGGCTTACTCGGACACAGGCAAGCCCAGACCACGTCCCGATATGCGCACCTTGCTGCCGATCCGCTAAAAGCAGCCGCCAACGGAATTGCGGCCACCATTGCAGCAATTATGAACCCAAAGCAGGTCGGTGCCGAAGTAGTGCCGCTTAAACGGAAACGATAGATTTCGCATCGGCGCGGCTAGGCTGATCCCCGAAAGCCGGGCACCGCACCCGGTTTCCGCGTATTCCTCATGCGGGGGCGTCGGCGGAAAGCAGTGAAAGACTCCAATGACAGCGCAGCTTTTTCGGAGGCAACCATTTCGCCTTCGGAACCTGCGATCACGCAAGCGTTCGACTTGCTCTTTTCTGGCCTCCGTGATGCGAAGCGCCTCTTCGAAACTGGCAGTGATGCCGGTCGCGAGGGCACGATCCACGCCGTAGAAGTCGTCATCAAATTTTTGAGTGTATTCGACCTCGTGAAGAGTGAGTCATTGCATGCCCCGCTCGCGCGATTATTCACTGATTTGATGGCATTGAATGACGGCGTTGCCTCCACAATGTTGAAGCCCAATGCGATATCGGGACGCGCTCGGGCAAGCGGAGCCTATGACGCTTTGAAAGGAATCACCGTTTTCACTGTTCGGCGGCTACAGGCAACGGGCATGCGACCAGTAGATGCTCGCAAAGCTGTGGCGAGCACTTTGGACAAGCTAAACGTCCGACCGGCACGCAAGGGTTCCACTGGCGGAACGGGCCAAATCAGTCAGCGTACCCTTCGCAACTGGGAAGAGCGAATTACTGCCGACGTCGGTTGCCATACAACCGCAGCCAAGACCCTCCATGAGGCTGAAACGGAGCATACACGACAAGTCGTCGCGGGCGCAGGGCTCTCCACTTTGCCCGCAGACTCCACACCCGACGAATTGCTCTTATCGCGGATACCGATCGCCCGTTTCCGACGTTTCTATTTGGATAGGCTGATCACCTACGTCACAAAGACGCGAAGCGCAGAAACCACCTAAGCCCCCCTCTAGGTGCACGGATACACCCTCATCCTCCATGCGACTTATTGCAGGAGGATAATATGCAGCCCCTTATACTTCGTACCCCGGATGCCGCTCAGTACCTGGGTTTGACCGCATCTACCCTCGAAAAGATGCGGCTCTACGGGACCGGTCCTCACTTCATCCGTCTCGGCGCCCGTGCCGTCGGTTATAGCCTCTCCGATCTGGATATGTGGATCGAGGCTCGTCGACGCCGCAGCACCAGCGAGTCGCAAGAACCGCGCCGTTAGGTTTTGCCTCACTAGGTTGATACGTCCTCAAACCAGTGAGCGGACTTGATGCTTGCCCCAGACAAATTCACTTCCTCAGTTCGCGGTCAAGTGGCGCTGCAATACGCCATCGAACGCGGTTGGGCAGTCTTGCCGCTATGGTGGGTGACGCCTGACGGACGATGTGCATGCGGTAAATCCGGCAAAAATCATAAAGCTGGAAAGCACCCAATCGGCAGATTGGTGCCGCATGGGGTTAAGGACGCAACCAATGACCCGAATAGGATACGAGAGTGGTGGAACCAATGTCCGGAGGCCAACATTGGCGCGGCGATGGGTGAAAAATCTGAGGCTTTTGCCATCGATCTTGACGGTGCAAAGGCACACAGGCTTTTTGCTGATGTACAGAAATCAAATAATGCAGCGCCGATTAAGACCCTAGTGTCAGAGACTGGTCGAGGGTCCGATGGTCATCACGTCGTTATCAAGCTTCCCGACGGCGCGCGTGTCGGAACCGTCAATCGAAAAGACATTGGCATCGACATAATAGGAACTGGCAGCTACATCGTCGTCCCTCCCTCAAATCACATCAGCGGCGGAACTTACAAATGGATCCGCGATTTTCCGCTCGCCAATCCAGAACCGTAGCTGATGAATTGGGTCTTCAGCCTGTTCGACCGCGGATTGCAAAAGGGACATCAAAGTCCCGTTTCTCTAGATTTGCCCGGCGCTCCTCCTCCCGGGTTCAAGAGCTGTGAGCGCCTAGCAGATGGTCTTTCCGAAGGCCTCTCTGCTCCGTCGCCGGCACCGCCATGGAGTGAATACGAGGATGCCAAGTTGCGATCGGCACTGGACTACGTGGATAGCAACGGCCGACGTATTTGGGACCCTAATGCAAGTTACGAAATATGGGGCAAGACTGTAGCTCCTGCGATCGCATCTTTGGCTTGGGGAAGTCAGGGCGAAGACATTTTCGTCTACTGGTCAGCGCAAACGACTGTTGATGGGCTATTTCCTGGTGAGGAAGCGTGCCGCGAACAAGTTCGATTCTTCAAAAAAGGTAGGACATCCGGCTGCATAACTGAGGCGACGATCTTCAGGGCGGCTATCGACGCGGGTTGGAAAGAACCAGCGCCTCAACTTCGTGCGAACAATGTCAATCAGGATCTCGGGAGCAAGGGGCAGACAGCCAGTACCGATGACGCAGGGGCGACGGCGAAGGCCCATGGCTCTCAGCCCCTGCCAATCATTAACGTGATTGGCGGCGGTCTATCCGACGAAGCAACGGCCGGAGAGGACGCAATCATCAAGGCCGGCCATCCTGTCTATCATCGCGGCACAACACTCGTGCGTCCAATTATTGCGGAAGTCGACGCTACCCACGGACGCCGTACGAAAGTGGCGCAGCTCGTAGTAATTCGTCAGCCATATATGATCGATCTACTTTGCAAATCGGCTGAATGGACGCGCTATGACCGCCGTCAAAAGAAATGGGTACGAATTAATCCACCAGATGATATCGCGCGAATTATTCTTGATCGCTGCGGCGAATGGAAATTCGACCCTGTTATCGGCGTGATAACCACCCCAACGCTACGTCCCGACGGCAGCCTCCTGGCGCAGCCAGGATATGACCCGACCACATGGATGGTACTTATGGAACCGCCGCTCATGCCTGCCATTTCCGCGCAACCTTCCAGAGATGAGGCGATAGCCGCCCTCAACTTGCTCGATGGACTGCTCGAAGAATTTCCCTTTGTCGACGAGGCGAGCCGGTCCGTAGCAGTTTCCTCTCTAATCACTCCGGTCGTTCGCGGTGCAATGACTGTTGTGCCCATGCATGCTGTCAGCGCCCCGGCGCCAGGCACTGGCAAGAGCTTTCTCTTTGACATTTCCGCAGCGATCGCAACTGGACAGCCGTGCCCCGTCATGGCGGCAGGCCGCACGGAGGAAGAAACTGAAAAGCGACTAGGCGCCGCCCTTATCGCCGGTCAGCCAATCATCAACATCGATAACGTGAATGGCGACCTGGGTGGTGACGCGCTTTGCCAAAGCATCGAGCGCCCGGTAGTCGAGATTCGTGTGCTTGGAAAGTCTGAAAGAGTGCGCATCGAGGCGCGCTCTACCGTGTTCGCCACCGGCAACAATCTGCGGCTGCTTGGAGATATGACCCGGCGCGTGGTGCTGGGCACGCTCGATGCCAATCGAGAGCGCCCCGAACTCAGACAGTTTAAGCGCGATCCAGTAGCCGAGGTGCTGACGGATCGCGGCCGCTATATCGCCGCGGCACTCACGGTCGTCCTTGCTTACCTCGCGGCCGGAAGACCAAATCCCGCCCCGCGGCTTGCCTCTTTCCAGGGTTGGTCGGATACGGTGCGGTCGGCGCTCATTTGGCTCGGCCGTCCTGACCCAGTCGAGACGATGGAAATTGCCCGCAGGGACGATCCTAATTTGCAGGCAATGCAGGCGGTTTTTGCCGCACTAAAAGACGCGATTGGGGTGGGCGAGGATCGGGCTATCTCAGCCGCAGAAATTGCTCAGCGTTCATTCGAACCAGCGATAGGTCCGAATGTCATCGGTCAGTTGCGATATCCGGGGCTCAAGGAGGTTCTGCTGACCGTAGCCGAAAAACATGGTGCCATCGACGCTCGTGAACTCGGCAAATGGCTTGGTCGGCACAAGGGGCGCATCGCTAAGGGCATTCGACTTGAGGGCAGAGGGGACGAGCACGGTCATGCTACTCGATGGTGGTTGTCCAAGTGCGGATGAAGCGGATCGTGCGGTTGGTTTACAAGAGTAGTCCTGAAAATGTCACTGACATTCTTCCGCGCGTGACCGGAAAGCAACCGCTTGATCCGCTTGATCCGCAAATTGGGACGGACGCTCCTACGGGAGCACGCGCAGAGTGATCACCTTATATGCTAATCATGCGATCGAGTTCCGATTCAGTAACATCGTCGCGTTTTGAGCGCCGTCTGCCCGCTGGCCGCCACGACCGGGTCTTCGATGTGGTGTTTGGCAGCGATGGCCGCGCGGCTCGGTTCTTTGGGGTGACCCGTATGACGATTTGGCGTTGGCGGCATGACCGATCGCCTCTCCCCGAGTTCGTACTGAGAGTTCTGCCTGATCTCTTGCAACGCAAGGTTGCCGAAGCGCACGAGGCCCAGCAAGATTTTCGGTATTTTCTTGCTGAACCGCCGAGGGGCCCATCCATCTCGCTGATGCATCCGGTTCAGCTCGACGATGGGAAGATCGTATTCGTAAAGCGTCGTCGGGCCAGTGTCCGCCGCCGTGGGTAGCGCGGCAGAGGTGTGGCAGGACAAAAGCAGCGAGAGCAGGGGAGAAAGCAACGTCATGAAGACACTCATGCAACAGGCATTGGACGACCTCGAGGCCAAGGGCCTCATCGTCCGCAACGGCAAGATGCGGCGCAACCGCCCCGTCTACGTGCTGGCACCGAAGTACGTCAACGATCTCGAGGCAGCCAAAAAGGTACTCGGGATAACGCTCGCGCCGGATGAAAAGCCCCAATAGCGTGAGTGAGCGCACCCGCCGAGTTCGGCCCGCTTGGAAAGTGGAACGGTGATCGCATGGCTCGGGCCTGCAGCGTCTGCCGCCACGCCAAGCGGCACGATATCGAAGCCGATCTGAGGGGCGGCGCTTCGTATCGCGACATTTCGCGACGGCACAACCTTTCCAAGGACGCGGTTGCGCGACATCGCGCGCATCACATGTCGCGCCATTCCGAGACGGGGCTCACGGCTGCCATAGAGATCACCAGACTTTTGACTGAAGCTGAGAGAAGTCCCAGCTGGAATTCCAGCTTGCTTAAGACCCGGCAGGCGCGCCGGTTCGTGGAGGAGCTGCTGGTGCTAAACCTGACAGTGCCGTTGTCGCGCCAGACGTGAACATAAATTGAGATTGGTTAGCACTGCACAGTAATGTAGTGGTTGCTGGCAGTGAGCGCGCAGCAGGCCGAACAGGTACGACGGATCGGCATGCTGATGGGATATGCCGAGAGCGACCCGGATTGGCAAGCCAATGTCGCGGCGTCGGCCTCGTGCAGTCCTGCCCAAGGAGCAGCGGATTCCGCAGGGCGATAGGAGGACTGATGCAATCACAGTATTTAGAGAAAAATGATACTCGTATCCTCGTCGAAGGTCCAACCTGGGGCGACGCGGAATCTTATGGAAATTGGCTGCTCATGGCGACCAAGGCCAATGAACTACTGCAACAAGCGAGGAGCGACGATCCAGAGTTTGATAGGTTGATTGATACACTAGAACTTTGCCAGGACTTAGATTTTGGGATCGCGGCGACGATGTTCTTATCGCGGTTTGCTGATAGGAACTTCCAAACGTTTGTTATCAGCCCTGACTCCGGCGATCTGCTTGACTTCGTTCTCATGGTTGAAATGGGTTTCTTCACGCTGACGGGAGATCGTTATCAGATGACGGTGCCAACGAAACTGGACATGGATCTGGTTAAACAGGCGCATCTTAAACTTGCTGGGACGGAGGATGAGGATTGGATTCACCCGGAACGGCTCGTCGTAGATATGTCGCGTCCACGAGCGATAAAATTGCAGCGGTTGCTGAGGGATATGGATCAAAACCAACGCCTGGCTGATCGACGAGCACTTCTCTTTCTTGACTAGGACTACCGAACTGCTGAGATGCAGCAAACCGTGGAAAGCAACAGAGCCTCCAGATGGCCATAACGTGCATAACGCTGTACCTGGTGACCTGAGCCCCAACTTTTCATCCAGGGGTGGGTAGAATCCTGACTAAATTTGAGCCCTGTTGGCTCGGTGGTGCAACGGGGGCGGGGTGCGGAGTCCCGATGTAGCGCGGCGCCGCCTTCGTTCTGAGCGGCGCTGCTGGCGGATCCACTCCGCTTGGTGTCGCATCACAACTTGCTAATTGAGCTGGGCTGTCGACCGGTGACCAGCAAAAGGACGGTCTTTTCCTCGCGCAGACGTGTGTTCGGTGTAACGTCTTCGCTCGTCATCGCCGCACTGTCGCTAGCCATCGCGCAAGCGCAGTCACATGCTGCCAAGGGTCCCGAAACAAGCCTGATTTCCTGGGTGCTGCCCGGAAAAGAACGTTTAGGCAGAAATTGGATTGACGAGCAGCTGATAGACAATTGCAAGGTGCCGATCGACAAGCGGGGGGCCAAGCCGCGGCTGGACACCTGTTGAGGTCGGCGTAACCAGCCTAATGGGTGTTGAAGTCATTCGCGGATACGCTGCTTAGCCGACCGCGAGGCCTGCGCGAACATCGGGATCAAGCATAAGGCGGGGGCGGCCGCCCCTGCAGCCGCCGGCGGTCGCGCTCAAGGCGCGCAGCGCGATCGAGCACCAGCCGCACGTCGATGTCGTCGTGCAGCAGCGCGGCCTCGATCTTGCGACGCAGGCCGCCAAGCGAGAGCGCCGTCATGGGCGATCGCAGCTCGGGATGCGTGCCCACATAGCCGCGCCGCTCGTCGAAGGTCACGGCAACATCGAGCCGTCCGTCCTCGCCCATGGCGTCCTCCGTGGGGCCACAACTTAGCCGAGTCGCGCGGACGCCAGCGTGGATCAGGTCACGAGGGCGCCGGGCAAGGCGAGCGTCAGCGGTATTGCGACGGTTCGACTCGGTCGTACAGGCCGAGTTCATCATGCTGGCGAGCCATCTGGCGCCATTGGGCCGCCATGTCCCGATACTGCCGTCTGACATCGGGATCGTGAGCCGCTTCGGCTTTTACCTCGCATTCGTGGGCTCGGATGCGAAGTTGTTCCGACTTAGACTGAGTTGTCATGTTTGGCACCCAACAAAGGGCGCGCGTCCACAGTGAACGCACTCACCTAGTCCTTACGGATCAACGCATTGGACCCTGCCGCGGTTTCCGGGGTCGCCCGACAGGTTCTGCTGGGACAGCCGGGCGTTAGCGATCCAGGTTCGGCTGGTCCAGGTGCCGCTGACTGATCCCCGCCAATTCGATATCCTTCGGTGCGACCCCCGCTCGTCGTGGGGAATTGCATGCAATTCGATCAAAAACGGCGCGAGTTCATATCGCTGCTCGGCGGCGCAGCGGGGTGGCCGCTCGCGGCCCGCGCGCAGCAGCCGGCGATGCCAGTCGTCGGCTATCTCAGCGCCGCGTCGCCCGGCGATGCGGTGCGCGGCCGCCTTGCCGCCCTGCGCCAAGCTTTGGCGGAGGCCGGCTATGTTGAGGGTCGCAACGTCGCCATCGAATATCGCTGGGCAGAAGGTCGGTTTGATCGCCTTCCAGAACTCGTAGCCGATTTGGTGCGTCGTCAGGTCAGCGTGATGATCGTCGTGAGCGATCCGGGCGCAGTCGCCGCCAAGGCGGCAACCACGACAATACCTATTGTCTTCGGTATCTCCGAAGACCCTGTGGCGCTCGGTCTTGTCGCCAATATTGCCCGGCCGGGTAGCAATGTCACCGGTGTCAATTTTCTCGTCGCCGAATTGGTGGCAAAGCGCATGGGCGTTCTGCGTGAGCTGGTACCCGCTGCAACTCGCTTTGGCGTGCTCGTCAATCCGAGCGATCCTAGGCGTGCGGAGACAGTGACGCGAGACGCGCAGGCGGCTGCGCGCTCCATGGAGCGACAAGTGCATGTGCTCGAGGCCAGCACGATCGGCGAGATCGATGCGGCTTTTGCCACGTTCGCGCGCGAACGGACTGACGCGCTGTTCGTCGCGCCAGACTCCTTCTTTACCAGCCGGCGCGTTCAATTCGCCATCATGGCCGCGCGGCATGCGATTCCAGCGACCTACGCAGTCCGTGAATTCGCCGAAGTCGGTGGGCTGATGACGTACGGAACGAGCCTTGAAGACATGTACCGCCAAGTTGGCATCTATACGGGGCGCATCTTGAAGGGCACCAAGCCCGCCGACCTGCCGGTGGTGCAGTCCAGCAAATTCGAGCTGGTCATCAACCGGCAAGCGGCAAGGGCTCTCGGCCTCGAAGTGCCTGAAAGGCTCATCGCCCGCGCCGACGAGGTAATCGAATGAAGCGGCGCGATTTCATCACGCTGCTCGGCGGCGCGGTGGCGCTGCCGCTCGCCGCACGCGCGCAGCAGCCGGCGATGCCGGTGATCGGATTTCTCAGCAGCTCGGCGCTTGCTGATCGTGCACGCTATTTGCCCGCATTCCGGCAAGGCGTTCGCGAAACCGGCTACGTCGAGGGCCAAAATGTCGTGATCGAGTATCGCTGGGCGCAGGACCAGCACGATGTACTGCCCGACCTCGCAGCCGATCTGGTACGCCGTCAGGTGACGGTGATCGCTGCGCATGACACCTCCTCGTCAATTGTAGCCAAGGCGGCGACTACGACGATCCCGATCGTCTTCGCAAGCGGCGGCGACCCGGTTAGGCTCGGCCTCGTCGCCAGTCTCAACCGGCCGGGCGGCAATGTCACCGGTGTCACGTTTGCCACTGTTCAGCTTGGGGCAAAGCAACTTGGATTGTTGCATGAGTTGCAGCCGGGAGCCGTGCGCGTTGGCGTGCTGGTCGATCCCAACTTCG
>Ga0126376_10002702_pt1 | contig 10114 bp, 12 predicted proteins | sample PanSoiMetPlot_15_FD_92760 | JGI IMG/M metagenome (GOLD analysis project Ga0126376, IMG submission 92760) | Tropical forest soil microbial communities from Panama - MetaG Plot_15 | ecosystem: Environmental > Terrestrial > Soil > Tropical forest > Bulk soil | place: Panama | collected 2016-02-17 | reverse complement strand
TGGGCAAGGAGGCCTTCTATCGCCAGCTCGAGATGCCGCTCGAAGATGCCTACCAATATGCCTCCGCGGTCATGGTTGAGAACATGCTCGACGAAGAGGCCAAGGAAGGCATCGGGGCCTTTATCGATAAGCGCGCGCCGCGCTGGCCACGCTAGACTTGAGACACCGGCGGCACACGCTATTTCTCTTCCGATGAATCACGACGCCTATAGCGATGCCTATATCAGGGACATCCTCGCCAACAACCGCACCATCGCCATGGTTGGGGCGAGTCCTAACACCTCGCGGCCAAGCTATTTCGCCATGAAATATCTCAAAGCCAAGGGCTTTCGCGTGATTCCGGTCAATCCGGGGCAGGCCGGCAAGGAGATCCTGGGCGAGAAGGTTTACGCCTCGCTTGCCGACATCGAGGAACCCATCGATATCGTTGACATCTTCCGCGGGTCCGCGGCCGCGCTTCCCATCGCAAAAGAAGCGATCAGGATCGGGGCCAAGGTCGTGTGGATGCAGCTCGGCGTGCGCAATGCTGAGGCGGCGAAGCTCGCCGAGGACGCAGGCTTGAGGGTGGTCATGAACCGCTGCCCGAAGATCGAGTATGGCCGGCTCTCTGGTGAGCTCAATTGGGCCGGCGTCAACTCGCGCATGCTGTCGAGCAAGCGGCCTTTACTCGGACCAAAGGGCGTGCAACACCGCGTGCTCGCCGGCAAAGCCTAGCCCGGCTCGTTGCTATCATCCCGCCGATCTCTAGCCTACAGAGGGAAATGACAATGTCCGCGGACCGGAAGCCCGGCTTCGACACGCTTGCCATCCATGCCGGCGCTCAGCCGGATCCCGCGACCGGCGCACGCGCTACTCCGATCTACCAGACCACGTCCTATGTGTTCGACGACGTGCACCACGCGGCCGCTTTGTTCAACCTCGAGACGTTCGGCAACATCTATACCCGCATTACCAACCCCACCCAGGCGGTGCTGGAGGAGCGTGTCGCGGCACTCGAAGGCGGCACGGCGGGGCTCGCTATCGCCTCAGGGCACGCGGCGCAGATGCTCGTGTTCCATACGCTGCTCGAGCCAGGCGATGAGTTCATCGCCGCGCGCCAGCTCTATGGCGGCTCGATCAACCAGTTCACCCATTCCTTCAAGAAATGCGGCTGGACGGTGCGGTGGGCAGACACCACCGACCCAGAGTCCTTCCACGCGGCGATAACGCCCAAGACCAAAGCGATCTTCGTCGAGTCGATCGCCAATCCCGGCGGCATCATTACCGACATCGCGGCAATCGCCGCGGTCGCCAAAGCGGCCGGTGTTCCTCTCATCGTCGATAACACGCTGGCGACGCCCTATCTCATCCGCCCCGTCGAGCACGGCGCCGACATCGTCGTGCACTCCCTAACCAAGTTCCTCGGCGGTCACGGCAACTCGATCGGCGGGGCGATCGTCGATTGCGGCACCTTCGACTGGATCGAAAGCGGGCGCTATCCGACTTTGTCCGAACCCTCACCGTCCTATCACGGCATCACCTTCGCCGAGACCTTTGGCAATTTCGCCTTCGCCATTGCCTGCCGTGTGTTCTCGCTGCGCGATCTCGGCCCTGCGATCTCTCCCTTCAACGCTTTTCTCATCTTGACCGGCATCGAGACGCTGCCCCTCCGCATGCAGCGTCATTGCGACAACGCGCTGCAGGTCGCCGAGTGGTTGGCGCGCCACGACAAGATCGCCTGGGTTAACTATGCCGGCCTCCCCAACAACAAATACTACAAGCTTGCCAAACGCTATTCGCCGAGAGGCGCCGGTGCGGTGTTCACTTTCGGGCTTAAAGGCGGTTATGAAGCCGGCATTGCGCTCGTCAGCAACGTCAAACTGTTCAGCCACCTCGCCAATATCGGCGATACGCGAAGTCTCATCATCCACCCCGCCTCGACCACCCATCGCCAGCTCACCGACGAGCAGCGCGAGCGTGCTGGCGCGGGCCTGGAGGTGGTGCGGCTATCGGTCGGGCTGGAGGATCCCGCCGATATCGTCGCCGATCTCGATCAGGCGCTTGCTGCTGCGTGAACCTTCTCGGGCGCGGTCAGGCGCGTCGTGAGCCACAAATGATAGACGGCCGCGCAAAACACCGCGACGGCGCCGGTCTGATGGGCAAGGCCGAGCGGGATCGGTACGACAAGCAGCAATGTCCACACTCCAAGCAGTGCCTGTAGCGACGCAATCAGCGCAAGCGTCAACGCGCTGCCGATGAGCTGCGGTGGTGCGCGCCTTAAAGCGAGCCAAGCAAGTTGGGCGAAACAGGCAGCAACGACCGAATAGCCCAGCATGCGGTGGTCGAACTGCACGGTCAGCGGGTTCTCGAACGGGTTGAGATACCAGGGCGAGGCTTCGCCCAGGCCATTAGGGAAAAAGGCGCCGTTGATCAGCGGCCAGGTGTTGAACCCGAAGCCGGCATCAAGACCCGCCACCAGGGCGCCGGCCAGAAGCTGCAAGAAAATAAGCCCGAGTATCGACCCCGCGACCCATATGGGGGCGCGCAAGCGTGCGCCGTGATGATCCTCCCGCGCCTCTGCGCCGAGGCCGAACAGGAGCCAAAGCGTGTAGCCGAGGATGAGAAGCGCCGTGCCGAAATGAGCTGCGAGGCGGTACTGGCTGACGTCGGTGCGGTCAACGAGCCCGCTCTTCACCATATACCAACCGACTGCGCCTTGCAGGCCGCCGAGCAGGAAGAGACCGATCAGTCGCGGCAGATAGGCGCGCGGGATGTAGCCGGCGACCCAAAAGCCTACGAACGGCACGGAGAACACAACACCAATCAAGCGCCCTAGAAACCGATGCGCCCATTCCCACCAGAAGATGGTCTTGAACTCACCGAGGCTCATGCCGCGCTTGAGTTCGGTATATTGAGGGATCTTCTGATAGGGGGCGAACGCCTTGTCCCAATCAGCGTCGGAAAGGGGGGGCACCACGCCTATGATCGGCTGCCACTCGGTGATGGAGAGACCCGAGTCTGTGAGGCGCGTAGCACCTCCGACCATCACCATGACGACAATCAGGAGCGCGAGCGTGGCGAGCCAGATGCGGAGCGCCCGCGCATGCTCCGGAGGCATCGCGGTTTCACGGCGTGGCGAAGCGAGACTAGGGGCCACCGTTGAAGACATTAGTGTCTGATAGCGGTCCGGCCAGGGAAACTCAATCCGCCTACCCTGCCCCATTGTCGCAGCACTGGCACCTGTCATGGCCGGGCTTGTCCCGGCCATCCACGTCTTGGACTGTTCTGTATGCTAATCGTGGATGCCCGGCACTTCGACAGGGCATGACCGGTATCTGAGATTGCGATTGATGACCGCACGCACCCGCAAGCTGATCGGCACTGTCTTGCTGCTCCTATTTCTCGGCGCCTATGCCTGGGCCGCGGTTATTATTGGTGCGGGGCGCATAACGCTCGCGCCGTACTGGGCGCAGCTCGCCTATTTCCTCATTGCCGGCCTTCTCTGGGTCATTCCGGCGCGCCTGCTCATCCGCTGGATGCAGAGGCCGGAGGCAGCCCCCGCGGCACACAAGCGGCGCTGACCGATCCCAAAGCCCAACGGTCGGGCCCTATTTACGCGCCCGAAGGCTTCTTCTAAAGCTCACAACAGCCGTCCTTTCCTTAGTGCGGGCCCTGTGAGCTCCACGCTTCGCATTCTGCATTGCTTGCACGCGCCCATCGGCGGCTTGTTCCGCCATGTCCACGATCTTGCAATCGGCCAGACCCAGCTCGGGGCTGAAGTCGGGGTGATCTGCGATTCCCGGATCGAGGGCGATGCTGCTGCGCTCGCCCGCCTTGCCGACTACTGCGCGCTCGGCCTCACGCGCATTCCCATGAGCCGCAATCTCGGTTTCGGCGACCTGAAGACCGCTGGCAAGGTGAGGAGCCTTGCGGCCAAGCTTAAGGTCGACATTCTTCATGGTCACGGCGCCAAGGGCGGCGTGCACGCGCGAGTCGCGGCGCGCAAGCTCAAACGAAAGGTGAAGGTTAAGGCGATCTACACGCCGCATGGCGGAAGCCTGCATTACCCGCTGTCGCGGCCGAGAGGGCGTCTCCAACTCATGGCCGAGCGAATGCTCGCGCCCTCGACCGATGGCCTAGTGTTCGAAAGCACCTTCGCAGCAAAAGGCTATATCGAGTTGATCGGCCAGCCGCGTTGCCCAGGGCGCATCGTGTTCAACGGCCTTAATCGCCACGAGTTCTACGAGCCGATGCTGTCGGACGATGCCGTGGACTTCGTTTTCATCGGCGAGCTCCGCCGCCTGAAGGGTGTGGATGTTCTGTTAGAGGCGCTTGCCGCGCATCAGTCGGTGTTTCCCGGCCGCGCCCTCATCGTCGGCAAGGGACCTGACGAGCGCAGCTTCAAGCGGCTCGCTCGTAGACTCGGCCTCAATTCGCGGGTCTCGTTTGCCGGACAGCTCCCGGCGCGCACCGCGTTTTGCCGCGCCCGCTGCGTCGTCGTGCCGTCGCGGGCTGAATCCTTCCCCTATATCGTGCTCGAGGCCGCAGCCGCGCAGATGCCCTTGATTGCAACCAATGTCGGCGACATCCCGGAGATTGTCGCCAGCATCGACATGTCGCTCATTCCACCCGGCGACGTCGAGGCGCTCGCAACCCAGTTGCGCACTTTCCTTGCGACGCCAAAGCCCTTTCTCGAGCGCGCAGCCATCCTTCAGAAGCGCATTGCGGAACGCTATACTGTGGAAAACATGACCCACGAGGTCATCGACTTCTACATCTCTGAAGTCGGCGCTGGCGTCGGCTAAGTAGTGCAGACACCCATTGTTGCGGCCGGGAAAGGATGGTCGGAGCGGCGAGATTTGAACTCGCGACCCCCGGTCCCCCAGACCGGTGCGCTAACCGGGCTGCGCTACGCTCCGATGCCGCGATGATTGGCAGAGTGGATATACACGCTTGAGGCCGCGAAACAAGCCGTGGCTCGCGGCCTGCGCCTATTGTTTGGCGGCGGCCAAAATCCTGCGACAGGTCTCGAGCTCGTCGAGAAGGGCGCCGAGTGCCTTGGGATCTGGCTTTGGCATCCTTCTTTCCGGCCCGGCCGGCGTGAAGGAGTCGTTCGCGCCTCCGCCCCGCGCAGCTTCGGCAGCGACGTCGGGGATCTCATGACGCCCGGTCACGGCATCTTCATTGTCTTCGCGATCAGCCATGCGCCGAAAGTCCATGACGAAACGCGGCCCGTGCTCGCGCAGGATCTTCTGTACGCCCCTAATGGTGTAGCCATCGTTATAGAGCAGGAACCGGATGCCGCGCAGAAGCGCCACGTCCTCGGGACGGTAGTACCGCCGGCCCCCGCCCCGCTTCATCGGCTTGAGCTGCGTGAATTTGGCCTCCCAGAAGCGCAAGACATGCTTCGGGACCTCAAGCTCGTCAGCAACCTCGCTGATGGTTCGAAACGCCTCGGGCCCCTTGTCCAAAGCTTCTCCTCCTCGGCGTCAAATCTCGCCAGCTATTCTGCCGCCTTTCTTCGCGAGAGCGCGTCGTTGATGCGCTGCTTCATGATGTTGCTCGCCCGGAACACGAGGACGCGGCGCGGCGTGATAGGAACTTCCTGGCCCGTTTTCGGGTTGCGGCCGATCCTCTGGCCTTTGTCGCGTATCCCGAACGAACCGAACGAGGACAGCTTCACCGTGTCGCCGCGCTCGAGGCTAGCGACGATCTCGCGCAGCACGAGCTCGACGATCTCCGCGGATTCGTTCCGCGGCAAACCAACCTTCTGAAACACTGCTTCCGCCAAATCGGCGCGCGTTAATGTTTTCCCGCTCATCTTGCCAGCGCTCCCCCAGTCGCGGGACTATTCAAGATGCTAATCGAGCCAGCGCGACATGGTCAATCTGTCACGCAATCAAATTCCTGATATTTCACTATTTTCTATCAGGGTGTGACTTTCGGGCGGCACCTCTGTCACATACCGCTACCAGCGGAGCAGGACGGCGCCCCAGGTGAACCCGCCGCCCATGGCCTCGAGCAGGACGAGATTTCCCTTCTTGATCCGCCCGTCGGCGCAAGCCGCGTTCAGCGCTAAAGGGATTGATGCCGCTGAGGTATTAGCGTGTTTATCGAGCGTAACAATGATTCGTTCCGGGTTTAGCCCAAGCCTTCTTGCAGCGCCATCCAAGATGCGTTTGTTGGCTTGATGCGGCACAAACCAGTCGATATCTGAGGCAGCGTAGCCGGCTTGAGCCAAAGTGGCATCGATCACCTCGCTGATCTTGGTCACCGCATGGCGGAATACCTCTGGGCCGTCCATGCGCAGATGGCCGACCGTGCCGGTTGAGGACGGCCCTCCGTCGACGAAGAGCTTGTCACGATAGCGGCCGTCGGAGCGCAGGCAGGTGGCAAGAATGCCTCGCTCGGTGAGTGCCCCATTGGGCTTTTGCGCTTCCACCACCACGGCGCCGGCCCCGTCGCCGAACAGGACGCAGGTCGACCGGTCCTCCCAATCGAGAATGCGGGAAAACGCTTCGGAACCGATGACCAAAGCTCGCTTAAATAGTCCATTTTTCAAATGGCTATCGGCAGTTGCTAAAGCGAAGACGAAGCCAGAGCACACCGCCTGCATGTCGAACGCCGCGCCTTGCGTGATGCCGAGCTCTGCTTGAATGGTGACGGCGGTAGCCGGGAAGGTCTGGTCGGGAGTCGACGTGGCCAGGATGATGAGGTCGATATCTTCGGGCGCCATGCCGGCATCGTCGAGCGCCGCGCGCGCTGCAACGGCACCCATGAATGAAGTCAGCTCGCCTTCGGCTGCGATCCGGCGCTCTTTGATGCCGGTTCGCTCCGTAATCCAGCTGTCGGATGTATCGATCATCTTGGCGAGGTCGTCATTGGTCACCACCCGCTGAGGGAGATATCCCCCGACCCCCTTGATGACCGTCCGCACCTTATCCAATCCGATTTACTCCCCAGAACTTGCGCTCCCCAAATCTCACGCTGCCCCTTCAAGCTCGAGCTTGGTATGGAAGCCAGCGACGTCGCTCGCGAGCCGCTTCACCACGCCGTTAGAGGCCATGTCGTAGGCAAGGTCGATGGCGCTGGCGAAGCCGGTGGCGTCGGTTCCACCGTGACTTTTGACCACAATACCGTTTAGCCCAAGAAAAATGCCCCCGTTCAGCTGGCGCGGATCGAGCTTCTCCTTGAGGGCGCGAAAGGCGCCTTGCGCCAAAATCGCGCCAAGTTGCGCAAGGAGCGACCTCCCCATGGCCGCGCGCAAATATTCGCCGATCTGCTTAGCCGTTCCTTCAGCAGTCTTCAAGGCGATGTTGCCGGTATAGCCGTCGGTAACCACCACATCGACCACGCCCTGCCCGACATCGTCGCCCTCAACGAAGCCGCGATAGCGAATGGGAAGCGGCGCCTCTTTGAGCACGCCTGCGGCTTCCTTGATCTGGTCGAGGCCTTTGATCTCCTCGACACCGATATTGAGGAGCCCGACCGAAGGCTTCTCGATGCCGAACAGAGCGCGCGCCATGCCGGCGCCCATCAGCGCGAACTCGACGAGCTGGCGGGAATCTGCGCCGACATTAGCGCCGACATCGAGCACGATGCACTCCGCCTCCACCGTCGGCCAGATCGCGGCGATCGCCGGACGATCAATCCCCACGATGGTCTTCAGGCAGAACTTGGCCATGGCCATGAGCGCGCCGGTGTTGCCGGCCGACACGGCGGCATCTGCACGCCCGTCGCGCACCGCCTCGAGCGCGAGCCACATGCTTGACTTCCACCGCCCCTTGCGCAGCGCCTGGCTCGGTTTCGCGTCCATGGCGACGGCGACGTCGGTGTGAATGACGGTGGCTTTCTTGGCCAGCGCTTCGTGGCTCGCAAGCTCAGGCTCGATGCGCGCGCTATCGCCAACGAGCAGAAACCGCATGTCGGGATGGCGGATCAACGCGGTGCCGGCGGCGGGAACGACCACGCTTGGCCCGTGATCTCCGCCCATGGCGTCAAGCGCGATGGTGACTGGAGCACCCATTTCTTAGTGCCGTTTAGGAAACTGTCCATGCGGCCACTGGGCCGCCGCAACCCCCGGAAATGACATTCGAATAGACTGAAAAGGGGGCGCGTTGACAACCGGATTTTGCCTTTGCAGCGTTGTTGCTCAGCGACGCTTGAGTTCGGCAAGGGCAGCAAATGGGCTGCTCGCCGTGGTGCAGCCGTGCTGAGGTTCTCCTTGCGACCAATCGAAGCTCGCCCCCTGTTTCCGTGGATAGGGGTCGAGCGAGGTGGCCAACGTCTCATAGATGAAAGGCCCGAGATCGATCTTTCCGTCGACGATCGGCTCAGGCCAATCGAGGTGACCTGGGCCTCCTGGCTCGTCAGCGCTTTTCTCAAGCTGTTCAATGAGCTCCGCCGGCCAGAACTCGGCCTCGACCGGGACATCGAGGCTGGATTCGACTGGTTCCAGCGAGACGACGCAAGTCTGGGTCGCTTGGGCCGTAAGCCTTCCAGTAAGCCGCAACCGCCCGCCTCCGGCGTGGTTCAACCTGTAGGTGAACGAAAGCGGGTCAAGTCCTTTCAGCTCAAGCAATTTGGCGATCGCCACCAGTTCCGATTGGGTGGCGTCAACCTCGCCTTGCGCACCGTCTTTGATCTCGTCGACCCTGATCGGCCGCGACAGCGGCTGGCGGTCCAAATCCTGTTTCATCGCAAGTCGCAGCTCTTCTCTCAGCAATTCGCAATTTTCTTGCGGCGATTCTCAATCATCTTCCCGCGAAATTTCCGGGAATTCCACCTCACCTGCCCTCAAAGCGGACAAAGATTCAGTCTCAAGGTGCCTGACAACACCCCTTACATAATGCGCGAGCCCCTCGCCTGCAGCCTTCGCAACCGAACGATCGAGCAGCAAGGCTTCAGCAATCGCGGAAGCGAGCCCGCCATGCCCGCCAGCGAAGGCCTCCTCATAGCTTTGAAGCAAGCCGGCGCTCGACGCGGCGAGTCTCCTCACCTTCTTCGGAATGCTGATGTCGCCGACGCCGATCTCTCTCAGCACAGTCTCCATGTCGGCGCTGAACTGATCGATGAGCTCTTGGGCGAGGGCGTGTGCCTCTCCTCCGTCGGCCTTGAGGCGATGGAGCACGGCGAACAGGTTGAGCGACAGGACGACAAAGCGGCCTTCAAGCGTGTCAGGAACGCCAAAGGCCTGATAGAAAACGGGAAGCCGCGCCTGTGCCACAATCGCGCCATAGAGTTTCTGGGCGCCAAGGTCTTTGTGGCGCCACGAAAACAGGGGAGTAAGAGGGCTCAAAGGACGGACTCGGTTGGTCTAGCTTTGGCTGCCGTGAGCGTTGCCAACAAGGCGGCCTCGCCCGGGGCAAGGCTTAGGACCGCATCGGGCAGATTTCCGTTTCTTTGCCTGCGTCGAGGGGCATCTAAAGTTGCGCAAGCTGAAGCCGGTCTCCGTCCGGGCAATGCTGCCCGCGCTTGTCGCGCTCTCGCTTGGTGCCGGAGCGCTTGCAGGCTGCGGCGCCCAGATCGACCGCCATGGCCACGTCTTCATCGATGTGGATCTCAATCAAGTCCAACCTGGCATGAACAAGGACCAGGTCAAGACCGTGCTCGGCTCGCCCGATACCACGAGCACGATCGGTGGCGACGCCTATTACTACATCTCGACCACGCAAAAGACCGTAGCGTTCCTCAAGCCTTACGAGATCGACCGGCAGGTCGTGGCGGTCTATTTCAACCCCAATCAGACTGTGGACCAGGTCGCCCATTACGGGCTCAAGGACGGCATCGTGGTCAACTACTACAGAGGCGAGACGCCGGCACGCGGCAAGGACTTGGGCTTGCTCGAGCAGATCTTCGGCAATATCTCGAACCGCAAGATGTTCAAGGGCCAGCAAGGAGGAGGCATTCCCGGTCCCGCCGGCGGCGGTCTCTGATCGCGACAGCTCCCCTATTGGTGAGCGAGCACGGCAAGCAGCAGCAACGCCACGATATTGGTGATCTTGATCATCGGGTTCACGGCGGGACCGGCGGTATCCTTGTAAGGATCGCCAACCGTGTCCCCGGTCACAGCGGCCTTGTGGGCGTCTGAGCCCTTGCCGCCGTAATGGCCGTCCTCGATATATTTCTTGGCATT
>Ga0126376_10002700_pt1 | contig 10116 bp, 8 predicted proteins | sample PanSoiMetPlot_15_FD_92760 | JGI IMG/M metagenome (GOLD analysis project Ga0126376, IMG submission 92760) | Tropical forest soil microbial communities from Panama - MetaG Plot_15 | ecosystem: Environmental > Terrestrial > Soil > Tropical forest > Bulk soil | place: Panama | collected 2016-02-17 | reverse complement strand
CGCAAGATCGTGATCGTGGACGAGGTCCACATGCTCACGACCGAAGCCTTCAACGCGCTCTTGAAGACACTGGAGGAGCCGCCGCCGCACGTCACGTTCGTGTTCGCGACCACGGAGCCGCACAAGATCCCGGTCACCATTTTGTCGCGCTGCCAGCGCTACGATTTCAAGCTGGTGCCGACGGTGCGCCTGGCGGCGCATCTGGCCGAAGTGCTGGCACGCGAGCAGATCGAGGCCGATCCGGAGGCGCTGGCGCTGCTCGCGCGGGAGGCGGCCGGCTCGGTGCGCGACGCGCTGTCGCTGTGCGACCAGGTGGTGGCATTCGTGGGGCCGCGCGTCAAGATCGAGCGGACGCATGTGATCGATGCGCTGGGCGTGACCGATCGGCGGGCGCTGTTCGAGCTGGCGGACGCGGTGCTGGCGCGCGACGCCGAGGCGGCCCTGCGCGTGCTCGACGCGGCGCACGCGGGCGGCGGCGACCTGGGCCAGCTCGCGCGCGCTTTCCTGGGTCATCTGCGTGACCTGGCCGTGTGCGCGACGGTCCAGGACGTGTCCGGGCTCGTGGATGCCCCCGCCACCGAGCTGGAGGCGCTGCGCGCCCAGGCGGGAGCGGTCGAGCCGGCGCTCGCGGGGGCGCTGTTCGAACGCTTCGCGCTGGCGGCCGATGAGATCGCGCGCTCGACGTTTCCCAAGATGCTCATCGAGCTGGCGCTTCTGGACCTGGTGCGGGCGGAGCCCCTGTACCCGCTCGGCGACCTGCTCGAGCGGCTGGAGGATCTGGAGAAACGCACAGCAGGCGGGGGTGGCGGCGAGAGCGGGGGCGTCAAGACCCGGCCGGCTGCAGGAACGAGGACGGGCACGGGGACGAGCACGGGCAGGGGCACGAGGACCGACACGAGCACGAAAACCAGCCCCAGCACGGGCGCGGAGCCGGCCTCACCTTTGAGCTGGGAGCAGTTCCTGGCCGATCTCGCCGAGCGCGCCCCTGCCACCTACGGGACGCTCGCGCTGGCCAAACCGGTCGCGTTCGGGGCCGATGGGGTCGCGCTGGCATTCGAGCCCGGCGATTTCGGCGTCGCCGAGATGCGCAAGCCCGAGATCGAGAAGCTGGTGGCGGCCGCCTTCGGGGGCCAGCGGGTCGCGGTCACGCTGCAGGCGCTCGAGCCCCAAGGCACGGCCGCTGCCGCGCCCTCGCTCGACGAGACCAACCAACGTCGGGCCGAGGAAGAGCGGGAGCGCCGTCGCACCGAAGCGCGCACGCATCCGGCCGTCACAGCGGCCCGCGAGATTTTCGGCGCGGACATTAAGGACATCAAAGTGGAATGAAGCAGTCGAAAGTCGAAAGTCTAAAGTCGAAAATAGGGAGTCGAAAGGCGCACGGTCCGTTCCTTTTGACTTTCAACCTTCGACTTTCGACTCACAAGGAGAAGCATGCCGGACGTTGATCTCAATAGCATCCTGGGAATGGCGCAAAGGGTGCAGCAGGAAATGCAGCGTGTGCAGGCCGAGCTGGCCAACCGCACGGTCGAGGCCTCGGCGGGCGGCGGCATGGTGACCGCAGTTGCGTCGGGCGCACGCGAGATCGTGCGCATCACGATCGACCCGCAGGCGATCGACCTCAAAGACGTGGGCATGCTGCAGGACCTGGTGGTGGCCGCATGCAACGCTGCGCTGCGCAAGGCGCAAGAGTTGGCGCGCGCGGAGATGGCCAAGGCCACCGGCGGGCTGCCCATCCCGCCCGGCCTGTTCTGATGCCCCAGGACCCGATTTCGCGACTGGTCGAGCGGCTGGCGCGCCTGCCCGGGATCGGCGAGAAGACTGCGCAGCGGCTCGCATTCCACCTCATGCGCGCGGAGCCGGCCTATGCGCGCGAGCTGGCGCAGGCCATCCTCGACGTCAAGGACAAGATCCGGCTGTGCTCGGTATGCTGCAACCTGACCGAGCAGGACCCCTGCTCCTCGTGTGCGGACGCGCGCCGCGACGCGCGCACGATCTGCGTGGTTGCGCAGCCAGCCGACCTGCTCGCCATCGAGCGCACGGGTTATCGCGGGCGCTATCATGTGCTGGGCGGCGTGCTCTCCCCGCTCGACGGCGTGGGTCCCGACGACCTGCGCATCCCGGAGCTCCTGCGCCGCCTGGAAGGCCCACCCGCGGCCGCCGAGGTCATCCTGGCCACCAGCCCCAACGTCGAGGGTGAGGCGACCGCGCTTTATCTGGCCAAGCTCATCAAGCCGCTCGGAGTGCGCACGACCCGCATCGCGACCGGCGTGCCTATCGGCGGCGAGCTCGAGTACGCGGACCAGATGACGCTCACGCGCGCGCTCGAGTCGCGCCGCGAGATCTAGATTCGTCAGAGCGCCTTCAAGTGGACCGATAGGCGGCGAATTTCACGGTGGGAAGTCGCGCCGCGGGCCGGCCGTGATGTGAACGCTCGCTCCGCGCGCCAGCCCCAGGGTCACGGTCGAGCCGACCGGCGGCATCTCGAGGGACCAGTACAGGTAGGCATTCCCGCCGGTCACGTCCTGCCCATCCACCGAAACGATGGCGTCGCCAACCTTGAGCCCGCTCTGGGCGGCCGGTCCGTCGGGGCGGACCTGCGCGACCACCCAGCGCATCGCCGTCGGCTCTACGTCGGGCGGCTGCTCCATCACCTCGTAGCCCAATTCGCCGAGCCGGTCGTCAACTTTGTGGCGCCGCTTGCTCAGGCGGATTGGCGGCAGCTCGTTGACCTGGCCCGGCCGCAGGGTCGCCGGCACGCGCGTGAAGTCGAACTCGCTGTCCAGGTAGTCGACCGGCGTCGCCACGATGTACACGCGCCCCGAAGGCGCGTTCTCGATCTCGAACCGGCCGTCCGGGTCGCTGATGTGGTCCCTCTCGTCGTCCCAGCGACCGGCGGCCGGCTCGATGGCGATGCGCATGCCCGGGACCGGGCGCGTGCCGTCGAGCGAAAGCAGCCGCCCCCGCACGGTCGCGCGTCCCGCCATCACGAGCCGCACATGGTCGAGGTTTTGACCGGGCTCGAGCCGGACGCGCGTGCTCGCGAGCCCCTGGTCGGTCGAGATCTCAAAGTTGCCCGGCGGCACGCCCGGCAGCACCCAGCGCCCACCGGTCCCCGAAAACTCCGCGCCGTCCCGGAATCCGGTCGTGTCATCGGCGATGCGGATGAAGAACTCCTCGGGCGCCCGGCCGTCGGTGGCGACGACCGTGCCCGCGATCGATCCGGTGGCAAGAATGGTCAAGCTCACGGTGGCGCCCACCTTGATGTGCTCGGCGATCGCTTCACCGCCGCCGCGGCGGAAGGCATGGACCGTGTACGACCCCGGCGCCAGCTTGCCGAGCTTGAAGTGGCCATTCAGGTCGGTCAGCACGGGCGCCCGACCCAGGCCCAACCGCATGATGTCGAGCGCGCGGTCTCCGTCGGTTCCTCCACCCGCGGGCTCGCGCTCGGCATCGACGAAGGCGTCGGGCACCGGCTGGCGGCGGTGGTCGACCACCTGACCTCGGATCTCGCCCGTCCGCGGCTCCACCGTGAGTCGCACCGAGCTGACCTGCCCGCCCTGGACGAGCGTGCGCACGATATCCGGCCTTTCGTCGCGGCCGCGCGCGAGCAGCGGGCCGGCCGCGGCACCTCCGAGCGCCATCACCCGGTACTCGCCCGGCGCCAGTCCGTCGATCCGGAAGCCCCCGTCATCTCGGGTGATGGTTTCACCCGCGCTCGCGCCCAGGGCCAACACATGGGCGCCCCCCACGGGGGCCCCCTCCGGGTCAGCTGCCCGGCCCTCGACCGCACCGCCGCGCTCGAGCACGATGCGGAGGTCCTCTAGGTTTCGTACGAGCTCCAGAACCGCGAGCAGCGGTTGTTTGGGTGCGGGATGGCCGTACGCGGTCACTTGGATCCGATAGCCGCCTGGCCGCAGGCCTTCGAGCGCGAAGCGGCCATCTGCTCTCGTGAAGTCGAGCGCCATGCCCTCGACGGTTCCGAACGGCGCATCTTTGGGCTGCGAGACCACGGTCGCGTGAACGACCGGGGCGCCACCCTCGGTCACCACCAGCCCGCGGATCGATTGCCCAACCCGCACGCGCCACACCAGGTTCTCGAGATCCCGGTCCGCGACCACGACCTCGGGGTAGCGGCCTTCAGGCAGATAGCCCGCGCAGCGCACACTGACGGCATAGGTTCCGGGCCGAAGCGCACGCACGAACACGGCCCCCGTGCGATCCGTGCGGCCCTCGGCCCCCTGATTGCGCTTGTCGTCGCGCAGCGAGACCGCGCCGTCCGCGCACGGCTGGTCGCGTGGTGCGATGAGCACGCGCCCGGCCAGGGCGGCTCTTCGGTGCATCTCGATGACCACCTCGGGCGAGGTCTGACCCAGGCCGAGCAGCACGCTTTCGCCCGCCACCCCGGACGCCCCGGCGACCTCCGCATAGGGCTTGTAGCGCCCGGGCGCGAGCCGATCGATGCGGAATCTTCCATCCACCCCGCTGAACACGCAGCAATCGACCGCGTCGTCGGCCACCAGCGCGCCCTCCACCGGCTCGTGGGTCCCCGCCTGCACGACTCGCCCCACCAGCACCGATTCGGGCACCAGCAGGATCTCCAGAGACTGGCTGGGCGCAACCCCATACTTGGTAGCGGGCGCATAGCCCGCCGCGTCGGCGCTTACGCTCACCAGGCCGGGGCTGATCCACAGCGCAAACTCGCCCTGATCGTTGGTGTATGCGAAGACTCCCACCGCGCCTCGCCAGGACTCGTGCACGTGGGCATCCACGAGCGCGCCCCCGATCACGCCGCCGCCGATGTCTTTGACCCGTCCACGCAGCTCGACGCCACCCGGCTCCAGCACCAGGTCGACATCGGACCGCACCTCGTCCATGGCCAGCTCGAGGAATAGGCGCGTGCCCTCGTCGTAGGCGCCTGGCTGGTAGTGCGCGGCCGCTGCGCTGACCTCGTAGCGGGCGGGCAGAAGCCCCGGGATCTGATAGCGCCCGTCCGCGCCTGCGACCGCGCACCGAGGCTGGCGGGTCTCGCTCACCGGCAGGTCGGTCGAGGCCACGTGCGCGCACACGGTGGCGCCTGCGATGGCGCGCCGCTCGGGATCGGTGACGCGGCCGGCGATGCGCGCGCGCTGGGCGGCCAGGACGTCGGCCGGCCGGCCGCCGCGGCGTTGCCAGCTCATGCGCGCCCTCAGGCCGGCGCCACCGGGTCCCATGCCCCGGCGCCGCAGCCCGCACCAGAGCAAGCCGCCCACGAGCGCCAAGCCCGCCGCCGCCATCAGCCAGCGTCTGCGCACCCGGGGACGGTAAGTCGGGCCGCGCCGGCCCGTCAAGGCGGGCCCGCCGGCGCGCCCGAAGCTCAGAGCGACGAGATGGCCCGCGCGGGCTGCGGGGTCGCCTCCGCCCCCGCCTCGGTCGCGGTCTCGCCCCTGACTGCCGCGGCGCGGCGCTCCTCGCGTGGGGCCGCGTGTGCGGTCGCGCCGCCCAGCGCGTAGCCCTGCTCGCCGTGCAGGTTCAGGTCGAGGCCTTCCCACTCCGCCTCTTCGTCCACGCGCAGTCCCACCAGCTTGTCGACCAGCTTGACCAGCAGGAAGGTGACGCCGCCCGCGTAAGCAACCGCCGCAAAGGTGGCCAACGCCTGCGTGCCCAGCTGGGCCCAGTTGCCGGCCAGGACGCCATCGGCGCCGGCCGGATTCCACAGCTTGGCCGCAAACACGCCGGTTAGCAGGGCGCCCGCCGCGCCGCCCACGCCATGCACACCGAACGCATCAAGCGTGTCGTCGTAGCCCAGCCGGCTCTTGAGCAGGACGCCGCCGTAGCACAGAACGCCGGCCAGAAGCCCGATCTATATGGCGGCCCGCGGCGAAACGAAGCCGGCCGCCGGTGTGATCGCGACCAGGCCCGCCACCAGCCCGGACGCGAACCCGAGCGCGTTGGGCTTGCCCAGGCGCGCCCACTCGATGCCGGTCCAGGCCAGCGCGCCCGCGCCGGCCGCGATCTGGGAATTGACCAGCGCCAGCACGGCCAGCCCACTCGCGCCCAGCGCGCTGCCCGCGTTGAACCCGAACCAGCCGAACCACAGCAGGCCGGCGCCGAGAGCGGTCATGGTCAGGTTGTGCGGCACGTGCTTCTCGCGCGGAAAGCCCATGCGCTTGCCCAGCAGCAGGGCGAACACGAGCGCCGACACGCCCGAGCTGACATGAACCACGGTCCCGCCCGCGAAGTCGAGCGCGCCCCGCCGGGCCAGCCAGCCGCCCTCGCCCCACACCCAGTGTGCGAGCGGATCGTAGACCAGGGTCGACCAGAGCAGCGTGAACAGCGCATAGGCCGAAAACTTGAGCCGCTCGGCGAACGCGCCCGAGATGAGCGCGGGCGTGATGATCGCGAACATGAGCTGATAGGCCATGAACAGAAGATGCGGCACCGTCTGTCCGGCGCGCGGATCCAGACCCACCCCCCGCAGAAGGGCATGATTGAGCCCGCCGATGACGCCGCCGTGGTCGGCCCCGAATGCGAGCGAGTAGCCGATGAGCACCCACTGCAGGGTGACCAGCCCGAGCGCGAAGAAGCTGTGCATGAACGTCGACAGCACGTTCTTGGTGCGCACCATGCCGCCGTAGAACAGCGCCAGGCCGGGCGTCATCAGCAGCACCAGCGCGGTCGAGACCAGGAGCCAAGCGGTGTCTCCGGAATCGATCTTCATGCGGTCCAGGCTAGGGGGCGCCTGGGCATGCTGTAAAGCTGGAGATGACGCGGTCGGGTCGAATTAGCGGGCCCGAAACGGTTCGGAAACGGTCAGGAAACACGCCCGCGGTGGACAGCGGATCATGCTGCGCCGCGCTTGCGCTGCAGCTCCGTCAGGAGCACGAGCACCTCGTCGAGATGCCGCGAGATCTGGAACTCGTGATGAAACACGCCGCGCACGATGCCCTCGTGATCGATCACGAACGTGATGCGCTTGTTGATGCCGAGCAGCGGGCGCAGCACGCCGTAGAGCGCGCTCACCAGACGCTGCTGGTCGGCCAGCAGGGGGAACGTGACGCGGGTTTTGGTTGCGAAATCGCACTGCGTTTTCTCGTCATCGACCGAGACCCCGATGACCTCGCCGTGAAGCTTCTGGATGTCGGGATATGCGTCGCGGAACCGCGCCGCCTCCTTGGTTCAACCCGGGGTGAACGCCTTGGGAAAGAAGTACAGCACCAGGTTGCGGCCGCGCTGCTCGCTCAGGCGGAACACGTTGCCGGTGGTCAGCTTGGCGGTGAAGTCAGGCGCTCGGTCTCCTACCCGGACCATCGTGCAGAGTGTAGCTCGACGAGCCGCCGCCCGCGAGACGCTTGTATTCTTTTTTTCGATTTGATAGTAAGATAATTGGGGGTTTTCGCACGAGGTCTCACCCAAGCGCCCGCCCAGCGAGGCGGCGCCATTCAGGAGCGGCACGGATGCCCGATGTCATGTATCCGGAGGAGCAGCAGCAGATCCAAACGATCTGCCAGCGCCTGGCCAAGGATTCCAATGCCAAGGCGGTCCTCCTGATCGCCAAGGACGGACAGACCATCGCCGACGCCGGCGAGACCGGGCATCTGGACGTGACCTCGCTGGCTTCGCTGACCGCGGGCAACGTGGCCGCGACCGGCGGGATTTCCAAGCTGCTGGCGGAGAAGGAGTTCACCAGCCAGTACCACGAGGGCGAGCGCACGCACATCCACATCTCGCTCGTCCACCAGCGTGCGATCCTGGTCGTGCTGTTCGATGAGCGATCGTCGTTGGGCCTGGTGCGGCTCCGGGTCAAGAAGGCCGCCGATGAGCTGGGTCGGATCTTCGACGCGGTCAACCGGAAGGCGCAGAGTCATCAGGCGCCCTCGATCTTTTCGGAGATCACCGACGACGATATCGACAACCTGTTCAACGACTGATGTCCTTCATCAACTACAGCTCCCGGGAGATCAACTGCAAAATCGTCTATTACGGCCCGGGGCTGTGCGGCAAGACCACAAACCTCCAATACATCTACGCAAAAACCAATCCGGAGGCCAAGGGCAAGATGATCTCGCTCGCGACCGAGACCGAGCGCACCTTGTTCTTCGACTTCCTGCCGCTCTCGCTGGGCGAGATCCGCGGCTTTCGCACCCGTTTTCACCTGTACACGGTGCCGGGTCAGGTGTTCTACGACGCCAGCCGCAAGCTGATCCTGAAAGGGGTCGACGGGGTCGTGTTCGTCGCTGATTCGCAGATCGAGCGCATGGAGGCCAACATCGAGTCGCTCGACAATTTGCGGGTCAACCTGGCCGAGCAGGGCTACAACCTCGACCGGCTGCCCTACGTGGTGCAGTACAACAAGCGCGACCTGCCCAACGCGGCCCCGCTCGAGCAGCTCAAGACCTTGCTCAATCCGACCCGGGCACCCGAGTTCGAGGCGGTCGCGACCACCGGTTTCGGCGTGTTCGATACCCTTAAGGCGGTCGCCAAGCTGGTCCTGACCGAGCTGCGGCGGGGCGGCTGACCGGGCCCGCGGGCGGCGCCGGCAACGCTTTACCAGCGTCGCGGAAACCGGTAAAATAATTGCTCTGTGAGCCTCTCGAGCCCTCGCTTCCGGAGCGACCTGGACGCGCATCGCGGTGAGCTGGAGGGCATCGCCTACTACGACGTCACCGATCGCGCGACCGGCAGCACGTTCCGGATGTACGAGGTCGAGTACCTGGTGGCGCGGGAGCTCGATGGCCGCGCGCTCGACGCGGTGGCGACCGGGTTGGTCGAGCGGCTGGGCGTGCAGACCAGCGCCGAGGAGCTCGCGCAGTACGCAGCCAAGCTGGGCGAGCTCGGGTTTTTGGAGCAGAGTGAGCTGGCGGGAGACGTGCACGACGCGCTCTCGAGCGCGGTGCTGGCGCCGCCAGGAGCGTCCGCCTCCCCGACCGGCGCGGCTGCGCCCAACGGCCCCGCCTCCGAGCCGGCTCGCGAGCCCAGCGACTTCTCGAACATGTTCAAGCTCATGGAAGGGGCCGCCCCGGCAGCGCCGCCGGCGCCGACCCAGCCTTCCCGAGCCGAACCGGACCAGAAGCGGCCGTCGTTCGACGAAGAGCCCACCCTGACCGCGCCGCCCAAGATCCACTCCACCATCGAGGCCGAGTTTGCGGCCGATGCGCGCACGCCCGTGATCGAGGGCCAGGAGCTGGAAGATCTCTTGGTCCGCACCTCGCCGCCCCCGACGCCGCTCGATGCGCTGCGGCGCCCGGCTGCTGATTCGTCGGTCTACGATCGGGAGACGGTGCCCGGACTGCCCGCGATGGCGCTCGAGCCGAGCGGCCCAGCCGCCGCCGCGGTGGTGCCCGCGCTCCCGCCCGAAGCGGAGCCGCTGCCGCCGCGCAAGGTTCCCGACGACACCGCTCGCGTCAAGCCGACTGCCAAAAAGCGACGCGGGACCTCGCCGGCCTGGCTGGCAGTGCCCATCGTGCTCGTGGTTGCGCTTCTGGCTGCGGTGTACTGGCCCGCGCAGACGGCTGCTCCGGCCGCGCGCGTGCGCGTGGAGCCGGTGCGCCTGGAGACCGTGGTGCGCCTGTATCCCGGGGCCGCCCAGCTCTACTCGGTGCCGCCTCTCAAGTTCTCATTCGCCGAGCCGGGCACGGTGGCTGAGCTTTTGCCGCCCGGTCAACGCGTCAAGCCGGGCGACGCGCTGGCCAAGCTCGACGGCTACGTGAAGCTGGAGAAGCAGCTGGCCGAGCTGCGCAGCCGCGAAGCCTACTACCAGAACGAGCTCGACAAGGCCGAGCGTACCGGCAACGGGCCCGCCTTCGCCCACGCCAAGGCCAAGGTCGAGGAGAAGCGGACGCTGATTGCCGGGCTGCAGGCCCGCTATGCCAAGTATGTGCTGTCCTCGACCACGCCCGGCCTGGTCAGCGAAAACATGGTCAAGGTGGGCGATGCGGTCACCCCCGGGCAGCCGGTGACCTCGGTGCTGCAGGTGCGGATGCGGGCCGATTTCACGATGCCGCCGGCCGATGCGGCCGCGCTCAAGGCCGGCATGATTGCGCGCCTACAGCGCGCGGACGGCAAGCTGGTCGACTGCCGGGTCGAGAGGGTGGCCGAGGAGGGCGAAGGGGTCGCGGTGCGCGTGGAGGTGCTCGACGT
>Ga0126376_10002699_pt1 | contig 10118 bp, 18 predicted proteins | sample PanSoiMetPlot_15_FD_92760 | JGI IMG/M metagenome (GOLD analysis project Ga0126376, IMG submission 92760) | Tropical forest soil microbial communities from Panama - MetaG Plot_15 | ecosystem: Environmental > Terrestrial > Soil > Tropical forest > Bulk soil | place: Panama | collected 2016-02-17 | reverse complement strand
TGCGCTCCAAAGGATGTCTCTCAAGCAAGACTGCGCTCGCCATGATCTTCAAGCTCGCCGAGGCTGCCGAAAAAAGTTGGCGTCGCCTCAATGGCCACAACCAGTTGCCGAAAATCATCCTCGTTGCTGCCCTTGTTCTCCCAGTATCGGACTGACCGAGGGTGACATCCAGCTGTGCGGGCAAGATCGGCTTGGGCCGGCGAGCATACGAGCAGCCCGAATTTGGTGTCCCGAGACAATGTTGCTCATAACCAGACTCTATATACGAACCCTCTCGCTATGTCCGATTTGCTCCGTTTGCGACCGAATTACTGCGTCGCAACGGTCCGCCGCTTTGTGCCACAAGCCCGACATGGAATAGTGAATATTCTGCCGGTGTTCCCGTAATGACATAGCCGTTTGTGAGCAATCATGCAGGTGATCGCATTCGTGATCGAACGTGTGCTTTGAAACGTGGCCATGGCCACTCGAAACGGGAGGACGTTCAATATGTTCAGAATAGCATCGCTATCTTTGATAGCGATTGCGTCGGCCACGCTTGACCTGACGACGGCAGCGCAGGCGCAGAAAGCCGAGATGTCGTTCTTTGTCAGCAGCGTCAACCCCGGCAAAGGCGGCGACCTCGGGGGCCTCGCCGGCGCCGACGCCCACTGCCAGGCACTGGCCATGGCGGCCGGCTCGACCAGCACAAACTGGGCGGCCTATTTGAGCACGACCGAACCGGGCGGCAACGCTGGCGTCAATGCACGCGACCGGATCGGCAACGGACCGTGGAAAAATGTGAAAGGTGTGGTGGTGGCCGCGAGCGTCGAAAATTTGCATTCGGCCCAGGTCAACATCAACAAGCAGACCGCGCTCACCGAGAAGGGCGAGACGTTTCCTACTAGCGGCGAGCAAGGGAACAGTCATGACATTCTGACCGGGTCGGACCCACAAGGCATGTACTCAACGGCCGGCGGCGACACCACCTGTGGAAACTGGACCAAGAGCAGCGACGGCTCGGCCATCGTCGGCCATGTCGACCGCACCGGTCTCGGAAAAACAACCCGGCACATGACTTCCTGGAACTCCGCACACGGCTCGCGCGGCTGTAGCCCCGACCAGCTGAAGGCTTCGGGTGGTGCCGGCTTGATCTACTGCTTCCGGACCAATTGAGCCGTCAGCCGTCGCGATTCGTGCGAAGCCCGTCGCCCATTGGCTGGTTCGGCGAGGGGGCTGGAGTCTGGTTTGGGTCAATCGCGTCGGATCAGGCGGTTAACGGCTTCGTCGGATGTCCGCTGTGCCTCCGGTAGCGTTCAATTTTTGTCAGTCCTGTTGCTTCTTGCCATTAGCGACCGAACGAAGCGCAGCAAACCGCATCACCTGAGCGGCTGTGCGGCTTGGCGTTGGAGCAATTACCAAAGTAAGTCCCTTCAGTCGCGCGCAGAAAACTTAGTCGCGCCTAGGGGACCTCGCCCATTGGTCGGTTCGTTCAGGTTGCTGTGGGCCGTGTTCTCGCTTGCGTGAATGACACCGAATTGACCCACCTACGTGTCCGAATCCTTCACATCAGGAATCTTGAAAGGCTCGCACCTTCTAGCCAGCGTGATCCACGCATCCCGCAAGCGTGCATAATGTTCGCGCTCTTGGGGATCGTCTGCCTCCTGCGCCAGCGCGGCACACCGGGCGGCCGTTTCCCATGCGGTTTGGCTCTTAGGTCGCATCTGGTCCTTTCCATTTCGACTAGCTCACCCTCGCGGAGCCGGTATAGCGAGATGCGACGCCTTTTGTTGCCGCAAAGTCACAGCGGACTTTTTGGCGAGTCGCGGGAACCGCGGGCAGTGCCGGATTGCTTGCGGTGCGGGAGGCGCACCCTCGCCTTCCTCATCCCAAGTACTTGGCCTCGCCTCCCAGACGGCGGGCCTTCTTTTGCGCCAGACGTTAGAAACAATCTCGGCACCTCCGAATTCCCTCGGTGCGGTAGGCCCCTCCTTTCGCAGCGAAGAGCCCTTAGCCCCGCCGAACCCGGCGGGGCCTTTTCGTTGGCGTCATGTCCACGACCGTGGGCGCACTCATTCGCTGTTATGCGGCCTCGGATTGTCTTCGGGACGATTCTGTCGCTGCCTCCCGCGTGGCTTTTGCTGTGCCCTGCACCCCCTTTACCATCCTTTGTCCGAGCTCTTTTGTTTGATCTCCTAGCAGCTGAGCTTGTCTACTGACGAACTCGCTCTGCAATTGAACTAGTTCCTGCGGCTCTTTCACACGAACGAGCTTGTGCGCGAAGTCGAACGTATTTGTGAGTGTCTCTTCAGCGAGCGAGATGGAATGTTGGCAAATGGCTGCCGTTTGTTGATCAACCTCGCGAACGGCGTTGCGGGCTACCGTCAGTAGACCCTCGAAAGCGGCTCGGCTCTGATCGAGATTCTGCTCTGCTATGGCGCGAATCCAGTCGGATGCTCGCTCGGTATTTTGTTGCGCGAAATCCATAGTGTTTCTGGCCATTGCGTCACCTCCTTAAGTGAAGCGCAGTTGAAGTTTACGTACTTGGATGGAGGCCGGTACCCGTGCTCGCAGAAAGACGCGTAACAGATCAATCGCACGCTACGCCGGCCTCTGTGTACGATAACGGACTCTTCCAATTGCGGTTCCGAAAATTGCTCAAATCGTTGGCGCAGAGTTACGACGATGCAGGAGGGTTCCAACGAGCTAAGTTCCCCTGTCACGACGTGGCCATTCTTCAATATGTTATCTCGGCGTTCTCACACTCGCAGGCGAGACTTTCGGTAAATTCCCTGTCACCGCGGACGAAATGTTCCCAATCCTGCGGCGACCATAACCATAAGGAGGGGAGTTCCTCCGCGACGAGCCGCGCGGCGCATTGCCGCGGTCATCAAGCCTGAGTTCCGGTTCATTCACGTGCAGCTGATGTTTTATTGCGCGCTGAACTGGCCACAGCAAAATCCCGGCTTATTCGGTCACTCGTCGGCGCCGGCGGTTAAGCAATGGACGCGACACGCAACATTTCGCTTTGCACGGTCCTATAGCAGCGCGTGATGAGTCGCGATCCGATCGAGAGTCGCAAAGCTAAGCTCGCCGAGATCCTCCGTGCTGCAAACCCAGGCGTGCTCCTCAACGAGCACATCACCGAGCCCGGCCACCGTCGGCTAATGATGCGGAATGTTCAAATGGCGGCCTACGCGAGAAGTCGTTTTGTCGCCTGGGGGTTGACTAGCAGTTCGTGAACTAATATTCCCCGCCGCACGTCAGCGGCCGAGCGCTGTACTGGCTCGGCATTCTCCGGCGTTCTGAATTGGGCTTCGTCCGTGCACGGCTTGTGGCGGATCAAGCATTCAGCACAACCGCGCGGGGAACCATTGCGAGTCTGTGGGGCATCTCTCTAAGGGGTCATCCATAACATGAAGGCACTTACGGTTGCGGCGGCTGCCCTTGCAGTCGTCAACGGCTCAGCGTGCGCCGAAAGCGGCATTGCATCGCTCTATTCGACACGCGAAATCGGCACAAACACGGCCAGCGGTCACCATCTGGATGATGATGCATTGACCGCCGCGCACAAGACGTTGCCGTTCGGGAGCCGGGTGCGCGTTACCAATCACGCTAATGGGCGCAGCGTTGTTGTCACGATCACCGATAGAGGCCCTTATTCGCGCGGTCGGGTGATCGATCTCACGCCCGCCGGTGGCCGCGTTCTCGGCTTCTCGAGGCTCGCCCGGGTCACGTTGGAGCGCGTCGGCAATGACTCTTAGAAATGGTTGCCGCACGGGAGGAGGCGCCAATGCACGGATCAGGGAAGATAGTTCCGCCACCATCGCAGTTAGCCGATCGTACTCGCCGAGTGCCCCAACGATATTCGAGAGCCACGTGAGGACTAAGGGCGGGGTCTCGGGAACCTACCGCGGCACCGGCCGTTGAAGCCGCGAATCTCAGGAGGATGGCCATGACTGACGATCGCGTTGCGGGGACCACCAAGAAAATTGGCGATCAAGTTGAAGAGGGATTCCGACGTGCGACCGGTGACCTGAAGATGCAGGTGGAGGATAGGGCGAGGCAGGCGGAAGGTTCGCTTGAGGATCTTTATGGGCAGGCGAAGGAAACCACGGCCGACGCCGCGGAAGCGATCCGCGAAAGCGCGAGCGAAGCCGGCGACCTCCTCCGAACGACTATCGAGGAGCGCCCCTACACGACCGCCGCGATCGCTCTCGGCATCGGATTCTTGATCGGCCGGTTCGGCCGCGGTGGCAACTACTAGAGCCGAACTGACGGGTCTCGGGTTCCGCTCATCACCTCTGACATTTAACAGGGCAAGGTGTGCGCAAGGTGAGCCCCGCGTCAGGCGCGGCTGAGGCTGACAGAGTGAGACGCTTGCAGTCTCCTGTCTCACCTTCACCTTAAATCCACCAGCGCTGCCTCTGGTTCCAACGGCGAGCGAAAGAGTCTGTGGTCTGCTAGTCAGTTCCGAGGATTGAGGCGAGCGACGACGGTCCGCCAATTGGCGTCGTATTGCTGCAGCTCGTAGAGAGCTTCGCAACGGCTAGAGCAAAAGCGAACATGAACCCACCACCACCCGTTCCACAAGTTACGGGAGCGGACACCTAACCCGAGTTTTCCGTGACATTGGGCGCATCTTTTCATTGCTATCCCTTCTCAGCCACCCCGTCGCCGTTTGCCATCCGCTGATGCGGAACTCACCGGCCGAGCTGGCGGGGTTGTCATTCGCCAAAAGGAGAGCCCCGCCGAGCGGCCTTTGGGATGAACTGTCGGTGCGTTCCCGATTCCATTCATCACCACAGCGAATATGAAGAAACAGGGCTTAGGCGCTGTGATGGCCGTCACGAAATGGTCGATTGCAGCTCCAGAAAAAAGTCCCGCTGCGCGTCGAAACCATCTAGGTCGCGAACGCGTGCTTGAAGCACACGCTGCACCGCTTGCAGGGGGGCGGTGATGATCAACAAAAAGCTATTGAGGCACCATGTGTCGTTGAGATTTAGCGCGCCCCTGAAGACGGCAGAGTTCAGCCAGGTTATCCCGGGGACTGCTTGACGGCGGGATGGTCGGGACTGAGCACTTTTTCTCGGATTGCTAAAGACCGCCTGAACAGCGCTTCGGCATCGGCGCATCGATCCTGTATGCTGTAAAAAGCAACGCCAGATTGTTCAGATCATTTGCTATGTTAGGGTGATTGGGACCGAGCGCTCTCTCGTCGATCGCCAGCGCGCGCTTGTGCAGTGGCTCGGAGTCGGCGTGGCGGCGTTGGTCCACATAAAGAACAGCCAGATTGCTAAGCGCCTTAGCAACATTTGGGTGATTGGGACCGAGCACTTTCTCGCCGATCGCCAGCGCGCGCTTGTGCAGTGGCTCGGCGTCGGCGTGGCGGCGTTGGTCCACATAAGGCGTTGGTCCACATAAAGAGCAGCCAGATTGCTAAGCGCCCCAGCAACATTTGGGTGATTGGGACCGAGCACTTTCTCGCCGATCGCCAGCGCGCGCTTGTACAGCGGCGGCCAATCCCATCGCATGGTTGTTGGCCGCCGAGCAGCGTGATGAACTTGCGCATTTTTCACTCGATCGGACCGTCAGCGCGTGGCCTTGCTTGCGCGGCGCACAAACAAGGTTGAGCCGAAGTTCCATCGGAACAAGCGTCTCACCGTGAGCGTTTTAGCTAGAGAAGAAACAAGACAGGGAAGGAACAACCATGGCATGGATAACGAGATCACTGGTCGCGTTCGGATTGTTCGGCGCAATGGCTGCTGCGACACCGACGCCCACTTTGGCTCAAGGTGTGCACTTTGAAGGGCGTGGCTTCGGAGTTGATATCGGTCGGCCGGACTACCGGTATCATCGAGGCTACCGAGACTACGCTTGGGAGCGGGGTCGCGGGTGCCGGACTGTGACCATCGAGCGGGATGATGGGACTGTCCGCAGAATCCGACGCTGCGACTAACTCTTTCTGGACTACCCCACTGTTGCCCACCGCCGCACGGCGGGGCTTTTTCTGTGGAACGCAACTTTAGCGTTGCCCCAGCAGCACTCGAACCGATCGCGCTTCACGGCGTTTCCTATGCATGAAAAGCCGATCCTTGTCGGCCAGAATGGAACCCATAGCGAATGGAACCGTATCAACTTCAGAATACGCACCCGAAGTGGCACGAGCGGGCCTCACGGTTTGAAATCAAAGAGATTGCGGACATTGACAGGTTGATCGCTGACTTGCGTCAGCGGCGACAGAGGATCCTCAATCGTATCCACATGCGCACCAATGTGTGGGTGGCCCACCATCAGGAGCGCAAGCGGGCGTGACCCCTGGAACCAATCGCGTTCCATACTTATGGCCATTGTTCCATTTCCCGGCACAGACTGGACTAACGACGAACGAGCCGAAATTCGCCGGTTGGAAAAGGTCTGCGATGCTTCCGAAGACTGGTCCTTGGAGTGCAGCCACACCGATGCAGGCGATCCGTGGTGCGTAGTCTACGACCGGCATCAAGAGAGGATCATCCTTCACATCGCGCGTATCGACAGACAATACGTGCTCGTTTGGCCGCGCGAGCAACGCTCCGAGAAGACTCCAATCATGGCTATAGTCATCGACCTCGCTCTTGAGAGGCTCAAATCACATAGGCGACGCGCGAGTTGACTCCAGTTTTGATTCCCTTCGGGCCGTATGCACGTCCATACGGCGCCAACCGTAAGCTGGAGGTGGAACTCTCGGGCCTTCTCGACGACGTTAATCCATCGGCCGAAGGGGAGGTGATGGGAACGGGAGCCCCCGCGCGGCCGTTTACTATCTTGCCCCGGAAATAGTGATTCTCTCCCCGGGGCAGAGCGGGGCGCGGCCCGCAGAACGCTAGCTCCTCGATCAGATCGTCAGCGGCCTTGCGCGCCTTCTCTGATGATGGAAGCTCGTTGAGCTGATCGTTTACAAGCTTCAATACGTCCTCCTGCATCGAGGGCCAGTTTTCCAGCTTGTTTAATTGCTCAACTACAGCCCCAAGCGCCGCAGAGACCGTTTCCGATCCCTTACGGCCCTCGGCCCATCGGCGCGCGGCCGCCTTGCCGGGATCGTCTCTCGAAGTGGCCTGAACGCGTGCTCGTTTCGCAGCCGGGGAAAACAGCTCTTGGCAATAGTTAGCGCCGTGCCCAAACCCTTACAACCCAGCCAAACATGAACAACGCGCTTAACACTACCAACGGCGGCAACAGGATAAGCTGCAGCGCACTTCTTAGATAGGGCCAGTTCTCAGTCACTCCGACCGCTACCCGTTGCACAAGTGGCTTGGCGGCCTCGCAGTCTTTGACTTTCTGCCAGATCGTCTCTCGCCATCGGTTCCGTTCCACGATTCGTGCGATGAAACGCACGTCCCTACCGCTACAGAATGCTCGCGACCCGGCTCACTGCAAGGCGCTGCTTCGCGCAATGGGCAATGCGATGTCACTGCGGGTGAAGTCGCAATAGGCGAAGCCCAACCCTGCAAGCGAGCCGCGGAAGCCGTGGTCATCGGTCTTCTCGATATGGAAGCAGGGCTCGAACGGCATACCTTGCAGCGACGCGCAAACTGCCTCACCTGTGATCCTGAGCGTTCCCCGGCAGCGATACCGTGCGCGCCGGCCCAGCGCCGCGGAACTGGATGGTGCCGATGACCGAGCGGTCACCATAGATGCTGCCGGCGCCGCGCGAGCCATCGAAGCAATCGAATATGAAAAGCTTGTCTCACGCTCAAGCAATACATCGGTCTGTTCAGTCCTTTATTCACATAATGGGGACACACGAACAAACCGGCGCCTCGGCCTTTGGCTATCCCGCTAAGGACCAGCCTGAAACCTGGCGGCCGAGTGGCGCCAGGTTAAAGAGCATGCTCGTATCGAATAAACGTCGGTTACCGGAAATTAGTTCCTGCGCGCATATGACCGGCGAGACGGATGCCTGCCATATTTGAGTTGTTGAACCAGTCACGGCGAACCAACGCCTCCAAGGTGCCTGCATGGACGTGAAAAGTATCGTGGTTGCCATCGCGCTTTCCGTTTGCGTAGCAAGCTGCGGAGAGGGACCGAAGGGGGAGCCCGGTTCGGCCGGGCCGCCGGGTGAGAGGGGCGAGCCCGGTCCTGCGGGACCTCCTGGCCCACCGGGACCGCCCGGCCCTCAAGGCGCGCAAGGGTCTTCCGGACCGCCTGGCGCTGCGACCGGAACGGGCGGTGAGAGTGCGGTCCGGGTTATGCGCTCGAATTGCCAGACGGCAACTTGCAGGGGGGAATGCAACGAGGACGAAGTGCTTGTGGCGGCATACTGTGGTCCGCGCAGAAGTGCCGTGGCCCTTGTGAACGAGAGAACGGTTACCTGCCCAAGAGGCGCGGCCACCAGCCCCCTTGTAATGGTGTGTGCTAAGGCGGTGCCATAAACGAAAATTCTCGGCGTGGCGCGCGCCGACGTTCACCGCCCCAATCTCTCCTCCGGCTCTTGCTTCGCTGCGCGGCGAAATCCGCCATCGCGCTGCCTCCCGATTTTGCCCCTAGCGGCCCCCTCCGCTACCGGGGCGTTTCAATGCTTATAGCCCCCGATAGCGCACCTAACGCCCTCAATTCGCCAAATGAAACCGACAGGAAGACCCTCGGAGCACCGGGCCTAAAGCCTTAGGGGAACCAGATGGGACGGATTCTCGCCGCGTTTGTCTTTGCCGCTTCGTTGCTGACGCTTGCCTCGTCAGAGGCCTCTGCGTGGGTTTGCCGCGCGGTCGGACTCGGCTCCAGCGGATCCGCCGGCGCCTACGACATCATCGACGCCAAGCTTTTCGCGTTGCGGCAATGCGAGCGCCGCAGCCCGCTGCCGGTCTGCACGCTTGTGTGGTGCCGTCCCGGTGGTTCGCGCATCATCTCGACCGCACCCGTAACGGACATGCCCTTTCGCTAGCCGTGGCCAAGAGGACCCACTGCACGCGCGGGTGCTCGCCTCCTAGCGTGCGCGGTTGGCTCAAAGGACCATTGCCAGCAATCAGGGGTCCTAGGGATAGGGGTGCCGGCTCCCAATGATTAGAGCGCGCATGGTCAATGGCGCACGCTCGAGTGCGGATGAGGAACAGCGCCCCCTGATGCGGCGGCCTTCTTGCCGAGGGCAACACGGTCGATTCGCGTTCAGGGGAATCAGGGCGGGTGACGCCCGTTTCCGCTCTCGCGTACGAGCATTGCAACGTCAGCGCTTTCCCTGACCCGGCTCAACTTCATTTTTGTCGTGCGAGCGTGAAGTGGCTCACACGTCTCTCCTGTTTTGCGCGGTCTAATCCTGCTCATCGGCCTCGCGATAGGAGGCGGAAAATGGCAGGACCAGGGTTCGCACTAAGTGTCGGGATCATTCTTGTAGTAGTGGCGCTGGGTCGATCCCGCCGAGGCATGTGATTTACCGACCTCAGCATCCGCTTGTGTACTGAAGGCTCGACGGTGAGCGGCCTAGGGAATCAAGCGGCTCGAAGGGATAGGCTAAGGCCGCGGAAAAACTTTGCACGTCAATGCCGCCGCTGCGGGACGTGTGACTTCGGTCTCGTCGGTCACAATTGACTCCGGACCGGGTTGGCGGCGCTGCATCGCAAACCTAGCGGCTCGGCACAAGCTTGTTGCGGTCTACGCTCCACAGTACATGACGGCCGCTGGTGGGCGAGTTTCCTACGGACCGGATTTTGTTGACCAGTATCGACATGCCGCCGGGTACGCGGACCGCATCCTCAAGGGCGAGAAGCCGGCCGATCTGCCGGTACAAGCGCCGACGAAGTACGAGCTGGTCATCAATCTGAAAACCGCCAAGGCCCTCGGCCTTGAGGTGCCATCCACCCTGCTTGCCCGCGCCGACGAGGTGATCGAGTGAGCGGGCTTACTTCGGGTCTTGTTGGCTGAACTTGGTTGGCTGAAGCCATCGGCCCCATGTGCCGCCGTTGGCGGAGCCAGCTACGAAGAGTGCATTGGAGCAAAGAAGCACCTAGTCTTGGGTGTGCTTTCAAACACTGGATAACCATAGTGATCAAACTCATTTGCTACTGGATAATAGGTACAATGGTGGAAGCGATCGTCAGGTGATGGTGTTGCCATGTCGGCGGGAATAATTTCGTTAGTCCGTGGTAGATAGTAACTGCCATTTGGCA